>AZIJ01011343.1_pt1 | contig 29306 bp, 28 predicted proteins | sample 359151 | NCBI WGS metagenome assembly AZIJ01 (sample SAMN02429718, study PRJNA222666) | marine sediment metagenome | biome: Sediment sample; isolation source: enrichment culture of sample MGS-ElMAX(UA) from oil contaminated site at the... | place: Egypt: El Max | collected 2013-01-23 | depth 9.22 m m | reverse complement strand
GAGTTCAGGTGATTTGGGAATCCAGTTTGTCAACAGAACCTAGCTTTCTCAAGGTGCGCGGGTTGGAGAAAATTGTTCCGCGCCGCTATCTGCGGCGGGTGTGGGATATTCCGCTAGTTTAAATACCTCCTCGTGAATGAGGGTTTTGCGGGGGCTTCCTCTCGACGATGTAAGGGTACACGCTTCATCGTATTTCGACTGATCCCTATGGCCAATGATACTGTAAGCAACTTGTCGCTGCCGCTGGAAGGTGGGTATGAAAGAACGAAATCTCGGAAGGTATGGCTTGACGCTTCCAGTGGTCGGCTTTGGGTGTATGGGGCTAACCGGAACGTATGGGGCGGTCGATCGTGACCAGTCGCTTGATCTATTGAGATGTGCTTTTGATCTGGGAGTGCGTCATTTTGATACCGCAGACATCTACGGCCATGGCGAAAACGAACGCATCGTTGCCGGTGCTTTAAAGGGCCAACGCGATCAAATCACCATTGGAACCAAGTTTGGTTTCGCCATGTCGAGCGAAAAATATGGTCGCAAATTGTGTGGTGATCCAAGTTATGTTCGCGCCGCCTGCGAGCAAAGTTTAAAACGTCTTTGTACAGACTATATTGATGTGTTTTACTATCATAGAGTTGACCCAACGGTGCCGATTCAGGATACCGTCGGTGCGATGCAGGATTTGGTGACGGAAGGAAAGGTTAGATTTATCGGTTTGTCCGAAGTGTCTGAGGCCAATTTGATGCAGGCCGCGAAGGCGGCCGAAATTTCTGTGATTCAGAGCGAATACTCTGCGTGGGAGCGAGGGATTGAAGCGCGGATTCTTCCGGTAGCGCGTGAGCTTGGCGTTGGGTTGGTGGCGTATAGCCCCCTAGGGCGCGGGTACATAAGTGAGAACATTCAGAAATTGCTGGAATCCGCTGACGCGAGAGATATGAGAACGTCGATATCACGCTTCTCTCCTGAAAATTTGCGGCACGACTTTGACGTAAGAGCCGGGTTTTCTAAGCTGGCAGCGCGTCTTGGCCGCTCCGAGGCAGAGTTACTTCTGTTTTGGCTGCTGCAACAGGGGCAGGATATTGTTCTAATTCCGGGCACCTCTAAAATTGACCATCTGAAGAGAAATTTGGAGGTGGGCGCTTTGAATCTGACGGACGACGAATTTCGAGCGCTTGATGAATTTGTCAGAGGCGTCGCGCTTACTGGAGCCAGGACTTCGGACGACATGAAGAGCTTTTTGTCGTTTTGATATGAGGAGCAGCGCCTATATCCGACCGAGAATACGCGCTGATCGAGTTGGGATGAGGATTTCTACGTGAACTTCGATAGTGATATCGCGATCAAAATGTTGCGTGCTCTGGACTACCCCTATTGGTGTCCGGAAACATCCTATTTGTTTTTCGGTGACGGTTTTATCCATTTTGAACATTTCGACATCAACGATCCAAAATCATCAACTGTTCGTCTTAGTTCCGGAGAACTGACTTCTCTGCAATATTTTTTGAGCGGGCGCGGGATAGGCGAGCTAGAGAAAGAAAGGCATGTCGTAATTGCGCATGGCTCCAACGCTTCACCTGTTCAGTTGGCTTTCAAGTTCTCGGGAAAAGAGGCGGCAGACCCAATTATACCCGTCATTAGAACGACCTTGCGTAACTATGCAGTCGTTTATGCGGCGCAATTCTCACTGTACGGAGCAGTACCTGCTACGCTCGCCCCCATTAAAGGGGTGAATAGCTCGATATATGTAAACCTGCTGACCGATGAGCAACTAGCGATGCTCAATACGAGCGAAGGGCTAGGTGACAGATACAATTTGGAGCGGCTTCCCTTGGGGGAAGTTGTCCTTGATGGAACTGTTTTGGAGAGAGAACCGAGGGCTTATATCGCCACCGGAGGGGCTCTATGGCTTGATGAATCTTATTGGTCTGTGTGTAGACTATCAAATGAGCAGCAGTATGACTTTCCTGCCGCTACACAACGCGAGATATTAAGTCGCGTGAAGCGGCTTTTTCGTCATGAAGGCGACCCAGAGGAGTTCATTGTCGAGCAGCTCAATGACGACCGTAAGAGGCATGAACGAAACGACTTGTTGCGTTCCTTGTACAGCAAATCATTCACTGAAGCTTTGAAAGAGGTTTTTGATGTGGAGGGGGAAAGACAGGGGGAATAGAACTCTTTCCGTGCGGGGGACTCGTACGAGAAGTGAAGCAAAGGACGGCTATATTGTTAGGGTAAGTGGGGGGACGAAGCGGCGCTTAGGGCTTGGTAGTTTCTGTGCCGTCGTTCATGAAAAGTCTGTAAATGTTGGAGGGGAAGGGGAGGCGCCTGTCGCCCGGCGATTTGTGGTGCCTGCATCCGTCGTTGTTGGGTCATACAGAAAAAGCCACAAGTATCACGTGCCTGATGAGATTGCTGAAGTTGACAAGTCGCTGCGTGTGGCGCTTGGGATGTCTTTCGACGTAGTAGTGGGCCGGGAGCAACAGCATCCCGAATGCATGGTCAAGCTTTACCCACTCAAAACAACTATGCGATGGAAGGCTAGAGACTTCCTGTCGCGAATTTTTGGGCGGCGATTTGTGCATCTGCGCACAAACGCGGCTTTCCCCAATGACATGGAAAAATCACTTGCGCGTATGAAAGCGTCAAACCTCCACATCTTGGGAGTTGACGACGGTGACGTTTTGCGGATCGAGACCGTTGTAGAAAAGAAGTCAGAGGAATTTCACCTAACCTCGTTGAAGATGCAAACATTTAGTGTTCTTGATGAGGACATAAAGCAGCGAGAGAGCTTAGAAGCTGCTGGACAGTATGTTCACTACACTAACCCGCTTCTTGCATTGGGGGTGTCCCAAGACATCGACAGAATTTTTGTGGACGCAGATGCGCGGGAGTGCTTAGGACTTACACCACTTGACCCTGTTCGGGTGCGCCGGTCGGTTGGACATGCTTTCATGAAGGAAATCGTCGAATTTGGCCTGTTGTTTGGTTTGTCCTCGCTGGCTGTGCTGCAAGCTGCCCAAGCCGTAGCGCAGCTCTCAGTTTTCTCCGCAAGCTTAGTGATGCTGGCTTGCGTTGGACTTTCGGTGGTGCTGGTCGGCTATCGTATTCGTGCCCGGATATTCTCTCCGAAAGTGAACCTAGTCTAGATGTTTCCTTTGATGCGGGTTTAGTGTTGGCGCTTTGTGTCGACATTCGCATGCTGGCGTCTGCCGGGTTTGTTGTCCTGAAGGATGACCACGACGCTTGGCCGTTCACGCTCACCCAGCGCGGTGAAGAGGTGGCGCAGGGGCTTATCACTGTCGATGGTGTTGAGAAGCCCTCTCCTGATTGTCCGTATTAGCGTTTGAGCCGGAGCCGGTTTCCGCCGTTGTCAGATTGATGACCCGAGTGGCCGCACCTGTTTCGTCCTTTGGCTGACAGGCCCGCTCCCAGGCGCCTTTCCTTTTCATGGCATCCCTGCACGCGGCGGCGGTGGAGCCAACCGGCCTCCGCCAGCTTTTTCCCCAGCTTGCCCCGCCTTTGGCGGCGCGGCGCTTTCCTCGCGATCGCTGCGCTCCAAAAAGCAGGCGGCTGCCGGTCTGCCGCTGCGCTTCGCCCTTCGGGTGTCTCCACCGCCTCAATCCGCGTGCTCTCGGTCGGCCATCGGAAAGGCCGCATGGGGCGGCCCCGGAAACAGACAAAGGAGAATTGAAACATGACTATCATCGGAACATTCACAAAAACCGACAACGGCTACACCGGCGAAATCAAGACGCTGACAATCAAGGCCGAGGTCACGCTGGTTCCCATCAACAGCGACAAGGCAGGCGCGCCGGATTTTCGGATCATGGCTGGGGACGCGGAACTGGGCGCGGCGTGGAACCGTACCTCGAAGAAGGACAAGCCCTTCATCAGCCTCAAGCTGGATGACCCGAGCTTCACAGGCCCGATCTACGCCAGCCTCTTCGAAGGCGAAGACGACAAGTTCGTCCTCACCTGGAAACGCTAACCCTCGCGACACGCCGTCCGGTTTACAGCCGGGCGGCGGTTGTCCCTCAACAGAAAGAAAGGACTTCTGTCATGAATGATCAGACCGAACAGACGTTCACCGTCGCCGTAGAGGATCTGGTGGTCTACCAGTACCGCGTCACCGCGCCGGACGCTCAAAGCGCTGAAGCTGCCGCAGTGGAGATGTTTGCCAGTGGCGAACTGCCAAACAATGGCCCGTGCGAAGGCGAACAGCATGACCTGCGTGCCGTGGTGCTGACTGAAAATGCCTAACGGATCAAGGCGGCTTCTATCTGAAGCCGCCTTGCCTTTGCTGTCGCGAGTGGACTGACGACGCTGGTCGTCGCCGTCGTTGGAGGGAGCTGTCAGTTTTGTTGTTTGCGGTAAGTACCAGAAGTTCCTAGCCGCCGAAGTGATCGGTGGTGGGGAAGAATTTAGAACAGGGTGCTTACATGAAATTCAAAAATCTCACCGCGACCGTTGCAATGGTCACTTTGCTGTGCGGCGCAATGGCCGCACACGCACAGACAATGTCAGGCAAGGGTATCGACACATCAGCTAACAACAGCTACGGCGCGCAGCTTCAACTAGACGAAGTGAAAGCGCAGCAGGTTGTGAACACCGCTGCCATCGCGACGCAAACCGAACAGCTTGAGGATGTGAGCGGGAGGCTGGACGGAATTGATGGTCGGCTCGATCAGATGGCCGAGCAGATCAATGACTTGTCGAAGAGTATGAAGACAATCCAAAAAACGCTGACGCAGGCCACAACTGAGACGGCGAAGCCTTTGGATGTACCTGTGTGTGACGGAGAGGGTTCAATGCTGCAATCAGACGGAAACAAAATCACTTGCGTCGAGAAAAAGGGGCAAGCGTGGGTCGGTGTGGATGTCAACAAGACGCAACGGTTTGAAACCGCGTGCGAATATCGTTTTTATCTAGACAAGGACTATCTACCTAGCATCGGCGGGCTGGCTGGGTGGTACTATGCGCAGTCTGTTTCGGAAGACGGCTCTAACATCATTTACATTTCTCACAATGGAGTTATTAGCCATATCAAAGCGGGGAGCAAAACCCAGTATCGGGTGAACAATAGGCCAAACGGCATGAAAATTTCGGCGATGCAGAAGCGCTGCTAGCCGGGATGAGTTATCGGGGTTTGGTTCTGTCAACTTGATAGAGATACGCAACAGTTTGAGGCGGCTTCTATGAAGTCGCCTTCTTTATGCTTCGCGACTGTGCTGACGATGATGATCGTCGGGCTTGTTGGAGCAACCTGTCAGTTTTGTTGTTTGCGGCGAGCACCAGAAGTTTCTAGCCGTCGAATTGATCGGTGGTAGGGAAAAATTTAGAACAGGGTGCTTACATGAAATTCGCAAATCTCACCGCGACCGTTGCAATGGTCGCTTTACTGTGCGGCGCGGCGGCCGCGCACGCACAGACAATGTCAGGCAAGGGTATCGATACATCCTCCGGCAACGGCTATAGCGCGCAGCTTCAACTTGATGAGGTGAAGGCGCGGCAGGTTGTGAACACCGCTGCCATCACAACACAAGGTGAGCAGCTAGAGGATGTGAACGGCAGGCTGGATGGCATTGATAGTAGGCTCGATCAGATGACTGAACAACTCAACAAATTATCAGACAATGTTAACACTATCCAGACGACGCTAACTACGATTGCAGAGAAAACCAAAACGCTTGAGACGGTTGATGATGTGCAAGCCTTTGACAGTTGCAGCAATCTTTCAAAGCCAGAAGCTTCTACCAACAAGCCGTGCGCAGCTAGGTTTTATCGCTGCCCAGCTTTGGAAACTCTGACTTCAGGAGGGGAGTGGGCGTCCTTTGGATGTATTGGGCAGCTATCTAGCGTTAATCACTGCGAAAATATTGTTTATGCCCATGGTATCGGGCGCTGGAAGGCTGCTTGCACACCCGTCTCTATTATTGTGGAATAGCTGCATCTTGCCAGCAAGCGCGTTTTGCGCAGTATATTGCCCTCGGGGTTTGTCACATGAAGTCGCCGCCTTTGTATGCGGTGAAAGTGGTGACGACGATATCATCATCGACATGTCGATGATTAGCTTGGGGTGTCGGTGCCACGTCCGTTTGCCATCACCAGTTCCCCGATGAACCGAGCAAACGGGCGAATGTCCTGCCCGACGCTGGCCGCTTCGAGTGCGGCCATATAGTCGTCGCGGCGGGTGACGGGGATGACCGTCCACGAGTAGCCGCCTGCCGCCAGCATGGTGTTCATCAGGAAACGGGCCATGCGGCCGTTTCCGTCCATGTAGGGGTGGATGTACACAAACGCGAAATGGCCCAGGACCACCCGCGCGGCGGGATCGGGCTCTTCGCTGAGAAGCTCGAAAAAAGTCTCCATCAGATCCAACACCGCCTCGCGCGCGGGCGGCACGTGCATGGATTTGCGGATATAGACCGGCGCGTTGCGATAGCCCGCCAGATCGGCGGGCTTGATCAGCCCGGCGGTGATGCTTGGCGCGAAAAGTTCGCGGTACCAATCACCATGCCGTGCTTCGACGACTTCTCCGGGATTGTCGCCATGAAGCACCCGCTCGACGGCTAACTTGACGGCTTGGAAAGCCTGCCAGTAGCCGCGCGCGGCAAGCGCGTTGCGGTGGTTTTGATCTTCGGTGTTTTGATCGGGGTTCCAGTTTCCGGCGCGCACCCGCTCTATCAGCTCCAACGTGACCTGATAGCCTTCAATAGAAAGCGAGTGGTAGGCGTCGGTGACGTAGGTTTCGTCCACGCGCTTGAGGTAGGCCGCAATATCATTGGGCCTGCCGGGCGGCGGCGGGAAATGCGCCGCAATTTCGCCGCGCATGGTCTGCCACATCAGCCGCAGGCGGGCGACGTGGGGCGAGCGCTCATGATCGCGCAGCACTATCGGCGACGGGCCTGCAAAGGGGTCGCTCTCCCGGACGTTGTACCCGGCCGCCTGCATGGTCTTGACGAGGTCGTCGGCAATACGGGCCTTGCCGATATTGCGAAAGCCCCCCGCGAGGCGCTCCGCCGCCTTCGTGTGCCCGCCTTCCAGGAGAAGGCTGAGCACTTCCGAGGCGTTGCGGATGGTGCCCAAGGCAGCACGCGCCTCATTGGCGGAGGCGGTGTAGAAACCGGGCCCGCTGGCGACAAGCGCGGCGGGGAGGGTGTAGAGGTTGAGGCCGTCCTTCTTTTCAATGAGGGCGGCTGGGGGGAGGTCCGCCTTTACATCGAGCAGGGATGTGTCATGGGGCAGGGCGACGATGTTGTTCTTGCCCTTCGGGGCACGAACAAGGAGCTGGCGCGGCACGGTGCGATTGCCGGTGTGCAGGAGCAGAGACTCTTCCGGTGACAGCACCCACGCCTCGCCGAACCGCTCGGCCAGATAGGTGGCGCAGAACGCCCAGAATGAGGCGTACCAGGCGGTGCTCTCGCCGGTGGTCTCATCTGGCCGGGCCGGGATGTACCACCCCTTCATGACGGGCTTGAGGAAGCCTGCCTTGAGCAGGCGTTCCCGGTGGGTGCGTGACAACTCTGCCGAGCGGATCGCCACCTTGCCACCCTTTTGCAGTCCGTGAAGGGCCTCTAGGCTATCGGCAAGTTTTTCAGCGGCGCTGGGCATGGCTTAGGTCAATTCGTTTATCGTGTTGTTCGTTAGTTAGTTTATTATGTTGTACATCAATTAGTTTATTGTGTCCATCATTTACTCGTTTATTGTGCTGCCACCCACTCACTAGCCCTGCGCGGACCCCTGTCAGCCGCTTTGCGCCTGACATCGGGAATCCCTGCTGGTGAGCATTGAGAGGTGTTGGCGGTCCCATATGGGTGTTGTTATTGTAGGCTTTTTATTGCTAGTGTTTGAGTGCACTTGTTCCTTGGTTCCCGCGTAACTCCATACAGTGGAAGAAGAAACTTTGTTTCAGTAGGGAGGCAAGATGTATTTTCGCCTACAAAAACCCCTCGCACGGACGGCTGCCAGTGGCAGTGCCGTCAGACGTGCTGTGAGGGGCTTTCAGGCGAAAACTCAGCCACATTCGACCACCTGGCGGGGTCTCAAGGGCTTCGTCTTGCTCGCAAGCGAGGGGCGCATTCTGCGCCCTACAACGGGGCGATACGGCGATGGCACGGCCGCGTAAGAGCGCGGCAGAGAGGCGCCGCCACGTTGTAAATATCCGCCTCACGGATGCGGAGCTGACGCAGCTCAAGACCCATGCTGCCGCCGCTGGGATGCCTTTCGGGCGCTATGCGCGCGACACAGTTCTGGGTAAACGCCCCCGCGCTCGACCGGCCCAACTCATCATCTTTCAGAAGCTGCTCTATGAGTTGCAGTCGGCAGCGACCAACTTCCAGCAGCTTGCAGACGTGACCGGTGAAGAGGTCTACGCCCGCTGGGCGCGGTACACCGGCGGGCAGTTGGTGGAGCAACTGCTGGGCCGAAATGACCTAGCCGAGTTGATCGAGGCCCAGATCGAGCCGCTCAATATGGCCGGGCATACGGTCAACCGGCTGGCGCATATGGCCAACAGCGGCCACGATGTGCCGGGCGAGCTTCGCGATGAAGCGTTCGAGGTCATGCGCGTAGCGCTGGAGCCGCTGCATGAAGCCTCAGTGGCACCAACAGCCGCCAACAAGGACGCAGGCACGCCACCGAAAGAGGGCACGCAATCTCCGGGCCCATCTCACGAGCCGCCGTCACGCGGGGGGAGGTGATGGATGCGCTTCAAAATCCCGAAAAAGCAGCCCGCGAACTTCCGCGCATCGGCGCTTTATCTGTCGGGCAATACCGCCAAGCTCAGCCCCGATCGCGTCGAGTGGGTTGAGACGCGCAACCTCCAAACCGAAAGCCCCGAAGCCGCCGCCGCCATCATGGCGGCCACCGCCGCCCAGTCCACCCGGTGCCGGAACCCGGCCTACCATTTCGTGCTGGCCTTCGACCCGAAAGACGCCAAGGCCGGGAAGGTTGACCCCGGCATCATGCGCGAGATCGCCATCGATGCCATCGCGCGCCTTGGCCTGAGTGACTACCAAGCCCTCATCTATGCCCACCGGGACACCGAGCACCCGCATATCCACTTCCTGGTGAACCGCATCCACCCGCAAACCGGCAAAGCCTACAGCCGTCACAATGACGGCAAGCGCCTTACGGCGCTGGTGCGCGAGATCGCCCGCGAGCGCGACCTCAACATCGCCAAAGAGCGCGGGCGGGACAAAGCCCGCATCCCCGAACAAGAGCTACAGGAAGATTTTGGCGATACCCGCGCCACCGTTACGGACGCCGAGTATTGGCTGGCCCGGCGCAACAACCGCCCGCCCATCCCGGATATGAGCTGGGAAGACGTGAAGTCACTGCGCGAGCGCGTGGCCCCGCACTTCTACAACGCCACATCGTGGGCCGACCTGTCCGCACGTGTTGGGGCTTATGGCCTCCAGTTGCAGCGCAAGGGCCGGGGCCTCGTGCTGGTGCGCGGGGACGAGGCGGCCAAGCTATCGCAAATGGGCAAGGGTGTGCGGCTTACGGAGTTGGAGGAACGGTTCGGCGAGACGTTTGACGACTGGGAGTTGACGCGGATTGACGAGCTTGTGGCGGCGGAGAAGCGCAAGCACCCCATCCCCGGCAGCGAGAACATGACGCCCGCCCAACTGCGCCGCGCCGACCGGCTTCGCGCGGCGGAAGAGCGGGTTGCGCGCAAGAAGACCAGAGACGCCATGACCGAACTCGATCACGCGCAAATGTCTGTCCACTACTGGAAGGGCCTGGACGCGCACTACCGATACGGCGAGAGGCGGCTGTTCCGCGCCGAACGGGATGCAGCCTACGCCCACAGTCGGCACGACCGCGCGACAAAGTTTGAAACGCGCTGGCGGGAGAGCTTCCGGGAGTCGCTATCGGTCACGTTCAAAGACCCGGCCAAGGCCGAACGTATCTGGATGAAGATGGAAGCACAGTTCGGCGTTGAAGAAACCGCCCGCATGCTCAAGGAGAAGCCCGGCCTCGCCGGAGGGCTGCGTGGCCTGAATGTCGGCATCGCCAAGGATGAAACGCGCAAGAAGGCGGAAGTGTCTCTGCGTTACCTCAAACACCGGCGCAGCCGCTGGCGCAGGGCTCAGCAGGATGTCAGCCACTGGAACGACAAGATCGAGGACGGGCGCCGGCAGGTGAAGATCGCCAAACGGGACTTTGAGCTGATCCACCAGCGCACCGGCACCGACGCCTACCTGCACAAGATGCTGGGACGGGCACTTGAGCGCCGCGCCGCAGCCCTGTCACGGGTGACGGAGAAGGCCATTCGCGCGAGCAACTATGCCTATGACTACAAGCGCCAGCTCGTGCGCGCGCTCCATGAGTACGAAGAGAACAGCAGGAAGAATGAGAAAGTGAAAGAGATGGAGAGGGAGATGCCGGGGCCGCACTGGCGTTAGAAAAATGTGCGTGCGGGGCTTGAAATAATTAATCCGTACACCAATAACAGGGGTGTAAGAGTAATCTTGCATTCCTTTTCTAAAGCGCTTCACTCCACAAGAAGTTGGGCGCTCCAATGAAAAGAGGCGGGCACAAAGCCCGCCCCTCCATAGTTAGATATTGTCCAGGATTATCTCGATAATGATGCGGATGATCCGCAGCACTTCTTTCAAGATAGTCCAGAACGGGTGCTTATCATGAGGTGGGAACCTCATGTCTACCCTCCTGCAGAAGGGGTATGCACCTTGAAAAATTCGCTGCTTTCGGAAGGGTACAAGTAACTTCCTAGACCGCGAGGATGCCACAAGAACGCAGCCGCTCCCCAAATCCGCAGGTAACTGGCATCCTAGCCACCTGCTTGGAGAAACGCTGCGCTTAACATCCTAGGCCTTTTAGCGACGAATTGAAGCCGCCCCTTTGGGGGCGGCTTCTTTCATTTGCGTGGCAAAGTGCTAGTGTCGCGGTGTGACCGAATCCCCAATTTTGTCACACAAATCAACCCCCTATTTTCCCATTTCCGCCTTCCAGAGTCGGCTGGCTAATTTACGTTCCTCCGTGCCAATCGCATCGGCGTAAATGGCGGTTGTCGCCATGTCTGCATGGCCTAGCCAGCGCTGCACGAGGTTAAGTGGAACGCCAGCTTCGAGCGCGGCAATCGCAAAGCTATGCCTGAGGCCGCGCGCATTCGCATGTCGGCCTGAGACTTTTGCAAGCTCCATCGTTTCGGTGATGCGGCGGTAGGCAGTCATGCGGCACCAGCTCCATAGAGGGCTGGTCTTGTCGCCCTGGGCGATGCCATCAAGCGCGGCGATCAATTCCTTGCGCACCGGCACCGCCCGGTAGATGCCCTTCCGGCGCTTCTTCAAGCTCTCGAAGATCACGACGCCCCGGCTTGGATCGATCCGGTCGGCGGTTAGCTCCAGTGCTTCCGTAAGGCGGCAGCCGGTTTCGGCGATAAGCCAGCAGAGTGCGTGCACGTCTGCGGGGCGCTCGGCAGCGGCGGCCATGAAGGCACGGCGCTCCTTGGCTGTCAGATATTTCCGGTGGCCGGACTGGTCGTACAGGCTCCATTGCTTGTGTTGGTCGTTGTTGAACTCGGTCTCTCCCTTATGCGGCATTTCATATCTATCCAGCCTAACAGGTTCGCGTGGGTGCAGTGACCGAATTGGGGATTCTGTAACTCCATTCTTCAACGTCCCGTGTTCAGCCGAACACACTACCGATAGGTCTACGGATGAAATCTCACATGACGAAAGGCAAGCCGCTGGGCTTGAAAGTGCTGGCCGTGGCGGTTGGCACGCTCGCACTCGCCGCTTGCGGCGAAGAGCAGGCGACCTACACCGCCGCTGACGAAGCGCGCACTAAAGAGATGAGTATGTCGGGGTGCGCTCAGATGGGCGGCGAAGAGGCCGTATGTGAATGTGTCTTCGACAAGATGAAGGCCAACCTCAGCAAGGAAGATTTTTCAACGTGGGTGAAGCTGACGGTGGCGGTCGATGGCGCAACAACCGTGCAGGAGGCGGTGGAGAAGACCGGTATGTCGGAAGCTGAATTAAGGAAAGCCAATGCTCAGTACGCCGGTGAAGGCGCGCGTGCCGGAATGGAGTGCGAGGCAGAACTCGCCCAGTAGGCACCGACGTTTTCTCGCAAGCCCAATGGGGGGAGTCATGAAGAACTTGTGGAGCCGCAGTGCGGCGGTGTTGTCAGTGATGGGAGCCGTGTTGCTCGCGGGTTGTGGGGAGCCGCAAACCCCAAGTGGATTCTATGTGGAGTTTGAGAAGGCCGCTTACTGTGGCTCCCAATCGAAAGAAGAACTCACATCCAAGTACATGGCGCCGGGCTACGGAGCTGCGCAATACGTAGAGGGTCTCGTCCGCTTGAGGACGCACCCGTCGAGTGCGGCAAAACTTGCGAGAAGTTGCCGCGACTGGGACGACGCGGAGACGCTGGCAGGGACGAAAGCCGAAGAAGTCGCGCCGGGCAAGTGGATCATCAGCGGTGAGACAACCCGGAAGGGCTACTTCGAACGCATTCCCGGCATCTACATCGCGAAAATGTCCGACGACAAACTCAAGATTGTCGTGGGCAATCCGTAACTCAACTGGACAGCATGGGGGCTGAAATGACCGTCGATGAACTGCTTGCGCGTGTACGCAAAAGGAAGGTGGGTATGTGGGTTAGCTCCATCACCAGCCTTTTGTTCTTTTTTCTGTTTTGGGTGACTGTGAACTACGCCGCAAAGATGGATACATGGGAGGTCCGATCTCGTGACTCCGACCCGGAAGGTACCATTGTTCTCTACCTGTCGATTATGGCCGTCTTCTTTCTGCTGATGATCGTCTTTTCGATAAAGACAATTCTGGCGAGCCGGGCAATCGAGAAGCATGGCAAGCCTCTCTATGAAAACCTCAAGGATGAATTGGCGACGTTGATTGCCGCTGGCGACAGTACCGCCGAAGCGGTGCGCCGCCGTATGACCCTTGAAGATCAGGTCAAACAACTGGAAACCAAGCGCAAAGCGCTCAGGATTTAATGCGTGTAAGAAGGCATGGCGCCAACCGATCTAAATCACGTAAGGAACAGGCCGTTTCCTAGATGGCCGGAAAACTAAGGCAAGGGCGCGCGCTTATTGCGCGCGCCGCCGCAGTTGCCATTCCTGCCAGTCGAAGTAGCGCAGCTTGCGTGTGACCATCCCGTGCAAACCCTCCACGAACAGCAATTGCTGGTCGCGAGACAGGGTGCTGACTTCGTCCGGCGTCATCAGAGGCCGCGCCGTCTCAAAAAGGCCGCTGTGAAACGCCACCGGCAGCAGGTTCATCGGCAGCGGTGACGAGCGACCTTGCGACTTCACCTTGACCGTTGTCACGCCCAGCATGTCGGACAGCAAACGTGCCGTGCCGGAGTCCTGCACGTTGAAGGCTTGGCGTACCGCGCAGTTGGCGATCATCGAGCGGGCTTTTGGATAGACCTTCTCCAACTGATTCAAGTCCTGCACGAAGAGCCACAGCTTCGCGCCGTATCCGGCCATGTAGCCGATGCCCTCTTCAATAGGGCGCATGTAGCCAAGGGCGGGCAGCTCGTCCAGCAAGAACAGCACTTGATTGGCCTCGCTGGTGCCGCGCCGCGTCATGGCCGCCATGCTCAGGCCCACCATCAGCCGCATGAAGGGCCGGTAGGCTTCCAGATGCTCAGGCGGCACGATGATATAGAGCGTGCCTGTCTTCTCCTTGAGTTCCTCCAGGTCGAAGTCGGACCACTCTGTCAGCTTTGCCAGCGGTTCACTGTCAAAGACGGCTGTTGCCGCTTGCGCGGTAGAGATAACCGCGGAGCGTTCCTTGGCTTCCTTCTGGGAGAAGCCCCGAGCTATACGGGCAACGGTGTCGATATCGCTGTTGGACATCCTTTGTATGACCAGCTCGAACCCTTCCTGATCTTCCATCAGCAGTTCGCGCAGGTAAGCCGGGTTGCGTTTGCCGACCAGGCATTGCCGCCGGATATAGAGCACGAGGCCGGTTATCAGCGTTCGCGCTTCCCGCTCCCAGTGGTTGGCTTCCGCCTGTTCCGGGGCGACCAGCATTTCCGCGATAAGCCGCGCGTCGTCCAGTTCGTAATGCGTGCAGACGCGGATGAAGTCGAACGGGTTGTAGCGGGCGCTCGCGCCGTCTTCTGCGAATGGGGCCATGGCATAGACCGGGCCCAGTGTTCGCCGGTGGACATGGGTGATGGCGAAGTTCTCGCCCTTAATGTCGGTGACGATGGCCGACTTCTCCCAGGAGAGCAGGTTCGGGATCACACACCCCACGCCCTTGCCGCTGCGCGTCGGCGCGAAGGTAAGCAGGTGCCCGTGGCCGCTATAGCGCACCATCCGCCCATGAGCGCGGCCGAGCAGCACACCGCCAGGCTTAAAGAGCCCGGTAGCGGCAAGTTCGTCCATCGCCGCAAAACGCGCCGAGCCGTGGCTGAGCTTGTGCGGAAAGAACCGCAAACGAATGCCCGTAGCAGCCCGCCGCGTCAGATGCCCCGAGAGGCCAAACAGCGCCCCATAACAAGACCGTGATGCACCGGCCCCGCAAAAGCCAGATACCCAATCGGCGCAGCAACAAACGGCAAATGCCGCCACACACTTGCGATCAAAAAGATCAGTAGTCGTAAATTCCCCATAGCAAAAACCTCCATAAGTTCCGGGTTGATGCGGGCTTATGGAGGCAGCACTTTGGGCGCAGAGAAATAAGACTGATTTACTTGAAGTGGAAAGAATAAGTATTTTCAGGCTTGGACTTTATTAGTCGCACGTGTAATATTTTCTACAATAAAATTTTGTGAATATTGGTGGCTGTATAACTCTTTCGAGTCTTTAGGTTTGTCCGATTTTCCCGTATTTTCTCACAGCATGTGGGCAGGCAGGAGATTCGGCATGACTACCGAGATCATGACGATCAAAGAGGTCGCGGGGCATCTCAAGATCGCAGAGAAAACTGCATATCGGCTCGCGGCCGATGGCATCCTGCCGGGATTCAAAGTCGGCGGAAGCTGGAGATTTCGGCAGTCTGACATCGACCAATGGATTGATGAACGGGCCAGTGCCAGACAGAAGAATGCTTAGTTCGGGGGGAATAACGTGGCACGAGAAAAGAAGAGCAGTACAGGCCGGAAGAATGGCAACGGCGCCAATCTCGGCTTTGAGGCCGACCTTTTTCTTGCCGCCGACAAGCTGCGCAAGAACCTTGAGCCCTCCGACTACAAGCACGTCGTCCTTGGCCTGATTTTCCTGAAATACATCTCCGACGCTTTCGAAGCGAAGCGTGCCGCTTTGCTGAAGGAGTGGGGTGAAGCATCGGCGGAAGATGCCGACGAGTACCGTGCCGACAACATTTTCTGGGTGCCGAAGGAAGCCCGTTGGTCGCATCTTCAGGCTAATGCCAAGCAGCCCAACATTGGCAAGCTCATTGATGATGCCATGACCGCCATCGAAGCGAACAATGCCTCGCTTAAAGGTGTCCTCCCGAAAGACTATGCTCGCCCGGCTCTCGACAAGGTCATGGTAGGCGAACTGATTGATCTTATTTCTGGCGTCGCTATGCATGAAAGCCAGGACGCAGCGCGGGACGTGCTGGGGCGCGTTTACGAATACTTCCTTGGGCAGTTTGCAGGCGCAGAAGGCAAACGGGGTGGCGAGTTTTACACACCCCGTTCCGTCGTTCGCGTCTTGGTCGAAATGCTGGAGCCTTACAAAGGCCGCGTTTACGACCCCTGCTGCGGCTCCGGCGGCATGTTTGTCCAGTCAGACAAGTTCGTTCAAGAACACGGTGGCCGCATCGGCGACATCGCCATTTATGGGCAGGAGAGCAACTACACGACGTGGCGTCTAGCCAAGATGAACCTTGCCGTGCGCGGCATCGACGCCGACATCCGCTGGAACAACGAAGGCAGCTTTCAAAAAGACGAACTAAAAGACCTTCGCTTCGACTACATCCTCGCCAACCCGCCATTCAATACGTCTGACTGGGGCGGCGAACGACTGCGGGAAGATGCGCGCTGGCGCTTCGGAGCACCGCCTGTCGGTAATGCCAACTATGGCTGGCTTCAGCATATCTTATGGCACCTTGCGCCCAATGGCACGGCGGGTGTGGTTCTTGCTAACGGCTCCATGTCCTCGCAACAATCAGGCGAAGGTGAAATCCGCAAGGCCATGGTTGAAGCGGATGTTGTCGATTGCATGATCGCGCTGCCTGGTCAGCTCTTCTATTCAACACAGATTCCGGCATGCCTCTGGTTCTTGGCGAAGGACAAGGGGAATTCCGGTTTTCGTGACCGGCGCGGCGAAGTGCTTTTTATCGATGCGCGCAAGCTCGGCCGTATGGTGGACCGCACCCGAAAAGAACTCGCGGATGAGGATGTCACTCAGATCGCGCGAACATATCACGCTTGGCGAGGCGAGAAAGACGCAGGCACTTACGAAGACGTGCCTGGCTTCTGTAAGTCGGCAAGTCTGGACGACATTAGAGAGCATGGCCACGTTCTCACGCCGGGGCGTTACGTTGGTGCGCAGGCGTTGGAAGACGATGACGAGCCGTTCGAACTACGCTTTGCCGCGCTGAAAGAGACGTTGGCTGAACAGTTTGCCGAAGCGGAGGAACTAAGCGCGCTCATTCAGGCGAAGCTGGAGGAGGTCGGCGCGTGACCCCGATTGTGCTTAGAGATTTGTGCATAAAGATTGGCAGCGGTGCGACGCCGCGAGGTGGAAAGGACGTATACTTAGCGAAGGGAGAGGTGGCGCTCATCCGAAGCCAGAACATCTACAATGATCGTTTCGAAAGGAATGGGCTGGCGTTCATTCAACCAGAGCACGCTGCGCAGTTGAGTAATGTTGAGGTTCAAAGCAATGATGTGCTTCTAAACATCACAGGCGATAGCGTGGCAAGGGTCTGTCAAGTTCCAGACGACGTTCTTCCCGCTAGGGTAAATCAGCATGTAGCGATCATCCGTCCCGATCCTGAGCGGCTTGATCCTCGATTTCTTCGCTTTTTCTTGGTAAGTCCGCAGATGCAAGCTCAGATGTTGGGGTTGGCTGCTGCGGGAGCAACACGGAATGCTCTGACCAAGGGAATGATTGAAGGTTTCAGGTTGCCGAACCTCTCTATCGACGATCAGCGGCAAATATCAATCGTTCTTGGATTGCTTGAAGACAAGATCGAATTGAACCGGCGGATGAATGAAACGCTCGAAGCAACGGCGCGGACGTTCTTCAAAGATTGGTTCGTCGATTTCGGCCCAACCCGCGCCAAGGTGGAAGGCCGCGAGCCCTATCTGGCCCCCTACATTTGGGGACTGTTTCCAGATGCTTTCGACGGTGAGGGAAAGCCGGAAGGCTGGGAGTTCACCACGCTAGATTTCTTGGCTAACACAAATGCGGAAAGTTGGACCGCCAAGAAGCACCCTGATCAAATTGAATATGTCGATTTGGCAAATACGAAGTGGGGCAGTATTGAGTTGCTAACCCCCCTCAAGTGGAGAGATGCGCCGAGCCGGGCCCGGAGGGTTGTTAGAGTAGGCGACACGCTTGTTGGCACAACGCGCCCCGGTAATGGTTCATACGCCTACATCTCCCAGAACGGGCTGACTGCAAGCACGGGTTTTGCAGTTCTTTCGCCGCGTAAAATCACTTACCGCGACGCCGTGTATCTATGTGCGACAAGTCCAGAGAATATTGAGCGGCTTGCTAATTTGGCGGACGGACACGGAGGGGCCTATCCAGCAGTAAACCCGAGCGAAGTCTCCGGAACTCGGCTCGTGTATCCAGGTGAGGAGATTATGGATCGCTTCGCCGCTACCGTCGCTCCATTGCGGCGGAAAATCGAGCACGGCAAGTCAGAGTCACAAAAATTGGCCCAGACACGCAACTTGCTCCTACCAAAGTTGATGTCCGGCGAAATCCGCCTCCGCGACGCCGAAAAGCAGGTGGAGGCCGTCGCATGAGCAGCCTTACGGACATTGAAAAGCGTTACCTAGAGAAGCTCTTAGGTATGCAGAGTGGCTATGTCTTGGATTACACCGACGCAACCTATGGGGAGTTTTTCAGCCGTCACAAAATCAATATCCACGGCGAAAAGTATCAAGCTTACGGCACCTCGAAGGCAAAGAAGATGCGCGCTTTTTGGGAGCAAGAGTCGGATCGTCTTGTGGGCGATGTTCTCTCTGAGATGCTGGATTCTTATGAAGCTGACTGCGAGCTCAGTGGACGAGAGGCAGACAAGCCCGTTCTGGAAAAGGCACGCGAGATAGTTGGGCGGCTCGCTGGAAAGCCAGCATCGCCAAAGACCGTAGAGACCGAAGATCAATTTCTGAACCGAGAGTTCGCAATCCCGAATATTCAAAAGCTTCCCATTGAAGCGCAAGCTGTGCCCATCATTGAGGGGCGGTTGACGGAGGCGCGTGCCGCGCTGAAAGCAGGCGCATATCTGTCCGTTATTTTTCTATGCGGAAGTGTTCTGGAAGGTGTTCTGCTCGGTGCGGCGCAGGGCGCTCCTGCGCGATTCAACCAAGCAAAGTGCAGCCCGAAAGGTCCCGACGGTTCAGTGCGACGTTTTCATGAATGGAATCTTGCTCAACTCATCGACGTTGCGAGCGAGATTGGCGTTTTGAAGTTGGACGTAAAAAAGTTCAGCCACGGTCTACGCGATTTTAGAAATTATATTCATCCATACGAGCAGATGGTATCCGGCTTCACACCGGATGAGCATACCGCCAAGGTTTGCTTTCAGGTTCTTAAGGCTGCTCTTGCCAGTGTTGCGGGGGAGCGCCGATGACCGTTGCAGTAGGCAAAACCCACTACATGCATGAGGAAGTCCCTTGCTTGGGGCAGGGGCTAGGCTGGTCCGATAACGATCTGGATGCAGCACTTTCAGAGCGCGTTTCGCCGCTTGTGTTCGACGATGAGGGCAAAGCCGATTTAACGGAGATACTTGAGACGCTGGCTGAGACTGAATTTGCACAGGACGGCCTTAGAGAAATTCTCTCTGATGCGGATCATGTTGAGGATTGGCGTGTCGGTGAAGCGATTGCCGAAGCGTACCTATCCGATCACCGAGCTTGTCTGTTTCCTTGGCCGGACGGACGGGACGAACGCAAGAGTGGGTCCAGCTTACCTGGCGCAGATTTGGTGGGCTTGCAGAAGGACGAGCACGGAGATGCTCTGGCCTTCGGTGAGGTTAAGACCTCAACAGAAGGCAAGCATCCGCCAGGTGCCATGTACGGTCGGACGGGTTTGAAGCAGCAGCTTGAAGACCTTCGTGACCGCGAGAGCATCCGTGATGACCTTCTAAAGTATCTATGCTATCGGGCGAAGGCAGCGCCATGGCGCCCACGTTTTGAAGCTGCGAGTCGCCGATACCTTCAGAATAAGTCAGACGTTCGGCTCTATGGTGTCTTGATTCGCGATGTTGATCCGCACGTTGATGACTTGCGTGTTCGCGTTGTGACACTCGGGAAGGATTGTCCTGAAGGAACGCGCATAGAGCTGATAGCTCTCTATCTTCCCAAAGGGCGGATCACAGGTCTTGGAGCGGAGCTAATCGCTCGACGGAAGGGAGGCGGGGTATGACTCTACCCACCGAAGCCCTCGCCGCATTGGGCAACCATTGGGCCATCAGCGCTGTAGGCTCCGAGGCCTTGAATCGTGCCGACCGTCTGGTCAACGAACGGCTTGCCTACCGCGCTGTCGGCAAGCAGATAGCTTTCTCATTCGCGATAGAGAAGAGGGACGAGCAATTCCTTGAGCGTATCGCATTGGCCTATGAGATAGCTGCAATTGAAGGACTGGATGAACTCAGCCGTCCATCAGGCGAAAACCCTGCCCTACGCGAACAGGCCATATCCGCATCGTACAAGGCTTTCGATATCCGTCGGCTGATGCCTGTTCCGGCGGAGGTGAACGACCGGTTATTCCTCGTGTTGCAGATTTCGGCCTTGGCATACTGTGGTGACCGTTGGTCCGATTTGCGACGTTGGTACAAGGACAATGAAGGTTCGCTTTCAGCGCCAAGCGTTGCTGACGTTCCTTGGGATCGTCGCCTGCTTTACCGCTTGTTCCACTGCTGGGTACGCTTATTCCGCAAGAACGGATGGGATGACCTCGACCGTATTCGCGAAATCATCGCAGGGCTTCGCGACGATCAGAAGCGGTTCGAAGCAGACCGGCTGCGCAACGGTTCAGAGGCCGAAGGTCGTTCAATCGCACTGCGGTTAGCTGCGCTGTATCATTGGGCCAAGGGCACCGAAATCGTCGCGCACTATATGTTGCAAGGTGAGCCTGCCAATCCGTTCGCGGGAATCGACAAGCATTTTGACGCCGCAATCAAAGCCGCCATGGCTTCAAGCGATGCTCAGCATGAAGTTGTTCTGCGCTGGCTGCACGCTACATCCCGGATCATGATCACCAATTCGCTTTGGTGGGCAACGCGCACGGTCAATTCGAAGACGTCGAAATTTGTTCATTCACTGACCCATCGCACGCATCAAGCGATGTTTGAGCTTTTGCCGCCACAGCGAGCTGCGCTCTTGGAAAAGGGGTTACTTGACCAAGCGAAGACGGCAATTGTTGTAGATATGCCGACTTCAGGCGGCAAGACGTTGCTTGCCCAATTTCGGATGTTGCAGGCGCTTAATCAGTTCAACGCAGAGAATGGGTGGGTCGCATATGTTGCCCCAACTCGCGCACTCTCAGCTCAGATCACTCGACGTTTGCGTAAGGATTTCGAACCCATTGGGCTGCGGGTTGAACAGTTAACAGCAGCGGTTGAAGTCGATGCGTTTGAAGAAGAACTGCTCGCTGATAGTCAGCAGCCATTTCATATACTTGTAGCGACGCCTGAGAAACTTTCGCTAGTTATTCGCAACAAAAAGGTGACACGGCCGCTCGCGCTCGTCGTGATGGACGAAGCTCATAACATTGAGTCAGAGGGGCGAGGCCTTCGCATAGAGCTATTATTGGCAACCGTGAAACGTGATTGCCCAATGGCTAACTTCTTACTTTTGATGCCGTTCGTCGATGGTGCGGACACCGTTGCTCGGTGGTTGGCACAGGATATAAATGCAGGTCAGGCGATCAGCCTTGGAACTACCGCCTGGAAACCTAATGAGAGGATAATCGGCCTTTATCGTGCGGTTGAGGATGACAGCGAACGTGGCGGCTGGCGCCTTGAGTTTGAAACATTGACCGCCACGCCAAAGGCAATGCCACTGCATGGCCAGCATCGCGTCGGTGGTGTGAAGCCTCTCAATGTTCCTAAAAGCAAGGTTCTAAACAAGGGTGAGCAGAAGGGGTTCGGTCTTCAAACGGCTGCGATGGGCGTTGTCATGTCGGCACGCGGCACCAGTGTAGCAGTCGCCAATAGTATTCCCACAGTGTGGAGTATGGCGAGAGAAGCGGCAGATACCCTTCCCGCATTTGAGACTGTTCCGGAAGATATCCGACTGGTGCAGGACTTCCTTCGCAGTGAAGTCAGCCCTGATTTCCAACTGGTTGCTCTGTTGGAGCGAGGTATCGGTGTTCATCATGCTGGGCTATCCGATGATGTACGCGCCCTAATGGAGTGGCTGGCCGAAAGTGGAAGCCTGCGTATGCTCTGCGCGACTTCTACCATTGCGCAAGGTATCAATTTTCCGGTTTCTTCCGTCTTCCTGGCATCTCGCTTTGTCCCTCAAGGGCGTCATTCGGTAGAGATGGCGCCGCGTGAGTTCTGGAACCTCGCCGGTCGAGCGGGCCGGATCGGCCATGACAGCGTTGGCGTCGTTGGGTTAGCCGAAGGAACGGACTGTGCGGCGCTAAAATTATTCGTGAGCCGGAATACGGGTGCGCTTGTTTCTCGACTCATTACTTTAATCGATGACTTGGTTTCCCAAGGGCAGTTACATCAACTCTCTGACGTGTTGTGGCAAGACCAATGGGAAGATTTTCGTTGCTACGTTGCACATCTTTGGGCGGAGAAGAGGAACCTTGATGCTGTTTTGGCAGATACCGAACAACTGCTGAGGCACACATACGGCTATACGACGCTGCGCAACGATCCAGCGCAACGCTCCAAGGCCGATGCGCTACTGGAAGCTACGAGGAACTACGCACGAAAACTTTCCGACAATCCAGGGTATGCCGAACTTGCTGACTCAACAGGATTCTCGCCGGAAGGTGTTGCACAGGCAATGGCTGGAATGCGGGGCTTGGAAAGCCAACTAACTCCGTCGGATTGGACACCGGAAAGTCTTTTCGGTGAAGGCGGAAAGATGGCGGATCTGTTCGGTGTCATGCTGAGGGTACCACAGCTCAAACAACAGCTTGACGAAATTGGCGGTGAGGGCTTTGACCATACGAGGTTGTCGGACATCACACGAGATTGGGTGAATGGCAAAGGCATTGACGCCATTGCCAAAGAGTATTTCGCGCGTGATCGCGATGACGATGGCGGGACAGCGGCGATTACCGACGCCTGTAAAGCCATTTACCGTGCGATTGTGAACAACGGAACTTGGGGTGTTTCGGCGTTGAGTCGGTTCTCTGGCGTTGACTTTGAGTCTCTGTCCGACGTGGAGCGCCGCCGCATAAACACGCTACCTGCGATGATCTATCACGGTGTGCGCACTGAAGAGGCAGTCTTGATGCGGATGAATGGAGCGCCCAGGAGCGCGGCAGAAGCACTTGGTGATCTGTACCGAAATGTAACTGGTGGAGATGCCAGTAGTTTCTCAGTTGGGAATGCCAGAAACTTCCTGAAGGAGCTAGGCGCGAGGGATTGGGAGCGAGTCCGTCCGCAGAGCGCAGCACTTACCGGCGACGGTTACAAGCGCGTATGGGAAGTCTTGGCGGGGGAGACTGGATGACCATGGCGGGCATCGCAGAGTCCCATGTCGAAGAAGCTACGCTTGTTTGGCTTGGTGAGAAAGGCTACGCCGTTGGGCCGGGCCCTGATCTCGGCCCAGATGGTGTTGCCTCTGAACGCACAAGTTATGGCGATGTCATCTTAGTTGAGCGCCTTCGTCGGATGATAGCCAAGTTCAATCCCCATATTCCTGAAGATATCCGCGACGAGGTACTCTCTCGCGTTCTTCGCTCGGAGTCTCCCTCTTTGATTGAGGAGAACCGGCGGCTGCATGGCTTCATGGTTGAAGGGGTTCCCGTCGAAGTGCCTCGCATTGATGGCAGTATTGGCGGCGATCTGGTGCGCCTGATCGACTTTGACGATGTATCATCCAACGACTGGTTGGCGCTCAATCAGGTGACCGTCATCGAGAACAAGGTCAACCGTCGTCCGGACGTGGTTGTCTATCTCAACGGGCTACCAATTGGCGTGGTCGAGTTGAAGAATCCCGGCGATGAAAACGCTACTCTCGATGGCGCTTACAATCAGCTTCAGACCTATAAGACGGGTATTCCTGCGCTCTTCCGCACCAACGCCTTGCTGGCTATTTCAGACGGACTGAGTGCGCGAGTTGGCTCGCTTACCGCTAATCGTGAGCGTTTCATGCCATGGCGAACGGTAGATGGGGATGATGTTGCCCCAAAAGGCTCGCCGGAGTTGGAGATACTCCTTAAAGGCGTCTTCGATCAGCGCCGCTTGCTTGACCTCATTCGCGACTTCACTGTCTTTGGCCAGACAGAAAGCAAAGACGGCGAGCTCGAAACGGTCAAAATCATCGCGGGTTATCACCAGTTTCATGCTGTGCATCACGCCGTGGAAAGCACGCTGAGAGCAACCTCACCGGAAGGCGACCGTCGAGTAGGTGTTATTTGGCATACACAGGGCTCTGGGAAGAGCCTGCTCATGGCGTTTTATGCCGGCCAGATCATCAAGCACCCGGCAATGGCCAATCCGACGCTGGTCATTATTACTGACCGCAACGACCTGGACGACCAACTTTTCGATACCTTTGGGGTGTGCAAATCGCTCCTGAGGCAAACGCCGCAACAGGCGAAGAACCGAGAAGAATTGCGCCAACTTCTGGATCGCCCATCCGGCGGCGTGATTTTCACGACGATCCAAAAATTTTCGCCGGAAGACGGCCAAACAGATCATCCGATTTTGACTGATCGGCGAAATGTCGTGGTGATCGCCGACGAGGCACACCGAAGCCAGTATGGCTTTAAAGCCAAGGTCGACCGAAAGACGGCAGAGGTCTCCTACGGTTTCGCCAAGTATATGCGTGACGCGGTGCCGAACGCTTCATTTATCGGCTTCACGGGGACGCCAATTGAGAAGGATGATGTGAACACGCGCACCGTCTTTGGGGACTACATCGACGTCTACGACATCAGCCGAGCAGTCGAAGATGGGGCTACAGTACCGATCTACTACGAGAGCCGTCTTGCTCGCATTGAGCTTGATGAAGATGAAAAGCCAAAAATTGACGCTGAAATCGAGGAGATCACCGACGACGATCCTGAGCAAGAACGGCTGAAGCGTAAATGGACAAGCGTCGAAGCCGTTGTCGGTTCTCAGAAACGTCTTTCGCTCGTGGCGGAAGACTTGATCGAGCATTTTGAGAGTCGCGTCGCCGCGTTGGATGGTAAGGCGATGGTGGTTTGCATGAGCCGCCGAATTTGCGTTTCTCTCTACAATGAAATCGTCCGGATTCGGCCGGAGTGGCACAGCGATGATGCCAACGCTGGCATGGTCAAAGTTGTTATGACCGGCGCAGCATCAGACCCGGAGGACTGGCAAACGCATATCGGCAAGCGCCCAAAGGCTAGGCGCGAATTGCTTGCTAAGCGGGCCAAGGACGCGAACGATCCGTTGAGGTTGGTTATCGTACGGGATATGTGGCTGACTGGCTTTGACGCGCCGTCGATGCACACGATGTACATCGACAAGCCTATGAAAGGGCATGGTCTGATGCAGGCTATAGCGCGGGTCAACCGCGTATTCAAAGACAAGCCAGCCGGGTTGGTGGTGGACTATATCGGTATCGCCCAGAATCTGAAGAATGCGCTGGGCCAATACTCGAAGCCCGACCAAGACTTGACCGGCATCGACGAGTCCGAGGCCGTGGCTGTCATGCTCGAAAAGTACGATGTTGTTCGTGCCATGTTTGCGCCGGAAACCAAGGGTGGCTTCAGTTATCTAAGGGCACTCGCTCCCGAGGCGACACCGCAAGAACGCCTTACCGTAATGGCCGGGGCCATGGATTGGGTGCTCAGCTTCCAGCAGGACGCGGCAGCGCGAGAAACGCGCGAAGACGCCAAGAAGCGTGCCCACCGTCGATATGGTGACGCCGTTCTCGCTCTTTCCAAGGCCTACGCCTTGGCGGCCGCAAGTGAAGAAGCCAAAGAAATCCGCGACGAGGTCGGGTTCTTCCAGGCTATTCGGGCGGCCTTGACCAAAACGGAATCTGAAGGCGGGAAAAGTAAGGCTGAACGTGAGCTTGCCATTCAGCAGCTCATCAGCCGCGCTGTCGTGTCCACCGAAATTGTGGACATCATGCAAGCCGCTGGCATCGAAAGTCCGGACATATCCATCCTGTCCGATGATTTTCTTGCGGAGATTCAGCAGATTGAGAGAAAGAACCTCGCGCTGGAGGCACTGCGGAAACTGATCAATGGAGAGGTTCGATCTCAGAGCAAACGCAATGTCGTTCAATCCAAGGTCTTTTCCGAACGCCTCGAAGCGGCGATTGCTCGCTACCATGCGAATGCTATCAGCACCGTCCAAGTGTTAGAGGAACTTGTGCAGCTTGCAAAAGACATTCGCGCTGCGCGAGCGCGGGGCGAAGAAGAAGGGCTCTCCGATGAAGAAATCGCTTTCTATGACGCCTTAGCTGAAAACGATAGCGCCCGCGACGCTATGGGCGAGCCCCAGCTGCGTGTGATTGCGCATGAGCTGGTCGAGAGCATTCAGAAGAATACGACCATAGACTGGATGCATATGGAGGCCGCACGCGCGCGGATGCGAGTGCTCGTGAAGAGAATTTTGCGCCATTATGGGTATCCGCCGGACTTGCAGGACGAGGCCGTGCGGCAGGTTCTCGAACAAGCTGAAGCGCTTGCGTCTGAATTGAGCGCATAGAAAGAGCCCCACCTGTTAGGGCGGGGCTCTGTGATCGGTCAGTTGTTTGCGCCGTTAGGCAGCGGAGGCTTTGGGAGCGAGGCGTTGGGCCTCAAGCCACTTGTTGAACTCCGCCCGGTCGATATAGACGCGCCCACCGATTTTAATCAGGGCAGCGTTGAGACCGTTTGTGTCCGCGTGGAAAATCCACCAGCGCAGCTTCGCCTCGGTGACGAACGGCGCTTCAGCGGCCAGTTGCTTTACTGTCCGCAGTTCTTCGTAGTTGACCAATTTTCATGATCCCTCTTTTGGGAAAAAAGCGAGAGAGGGAAAAGGCTGAGAGACTTGCTAGGAAGATATGAAGCAAGCTGAAAAAGTCTAGAAATTTCTTTTAAGTTGTTGGTGCTGCTTTGTTTTTTCTGTAGGCGTCAGAAAATCTTTTCATTCATCTTAGTCACCACATCGCGGGTGTGATTTTCAGAAAGGTGCGCGTAGCGCTTCACCATTTGGAGTGTTTTGTGGCCGAGAACGGCCGCAATCTCCAACTGGCTGGCACCGTTCATGGCCAGGTAGCTCGCTGTGCTGTGCCGCAGGTCATGGAAGCGGAAGTCCGAGAGGTTCGCTCTCTCCAGCGCGTTGTACCAAGCGCGGCTCAGCTCAATAGGGGCCTTGCCGTCGCTGCGGGCGAAGAGCAAGCGGCCGTGTTTAGGAAGCTCTAGTTCGTCATAGAGCTTGTTGATGGCTTTTACCTGCCTCGTCATCAGCTCTTTGAGGTGGTGCACGACGGGCACGGAGCGGGTATCGCCGTTCTTGGTGTTCCGAAGAACAGCCATCCCCCGTTTAAGGTCGAGGTCTTCTAGCGTCAGGCCGAGAATTTCGCCCCTGCGTGCGCCGGTGGAGAGGGCGAAGATGACAATCGGATAGAGGTGCTTGTTCACACTGGCCTTGCAGGCCGTGAGAAGGGCAGCACGCTCTTCATCCGATAGGAAGCGCACCCGCTCATTCCGCAGCTTGGTGATCTTCTCAATCTCGCCTACGGGATTCTGCCGCGTCCACTGCCACTGCCGGGCGTATTTGAACACCGCGAAGAGGGTGTCCTGATAATATTTGATCGTGCGAAGGCTGCGCACGCCGCCGGAAGGGTGGCCGGGTTTGTCGCCCTTCTTCATGCGCTTTTCCTTCGCCAGCGCGGCCAACTTCCGGCTGATCATTTCCGGTTCGATATAGGTCAAACCGTATTCACCTAGAGCGGCTTCCCAATAAGCGAGGTGGGACTTCTCGGACCGCTGGGTGCCGATAGTCTTCCGGGGCATAATTTCGTTGCGGTAGCGGTCGATGGCGTCAGCCAGCGTCTTATTGGCTGTGATCTTGGCGACGGCCTGTAACTCGCCCCGGCGGATGGCGGCTTCCGTCTGTTGAGCCCACATCTTCGCGTCCGTCAGGCGCTTGAAGGTCTTCTGCTGAGGAGGGAAGCCCTTAATCCGGATGATCGCGCGGTAAGTCGTTCCGGTCTTCCGCTCGCGCTTTTCGATGGCCGCCATGAGTTAATCCGCATGTCTGTTTGGGGACACTATGGGGACACTGAATATCAAATTTCGTCCATAAACCTCAATAGGCTACAAACGCGAATTTCAGTTAAGATATTGAAATATATAGATTAAAAAGATTGGCCGTTGTGGGGAGGTTTTGGGCTAAAGCGGAATCATAATCCGCGTGTCGGCGGTTCAAATCCGTCCTCCGCTACCACTTTCCTCAATGTGCTTATAGATCAAAGGCTTATGACAAGCCTCAATGGGCAGTTTTGCCGCCGAAAGAGCCGGTCGACCGTACCACTCAAGCCATAGTTGGGCCGGCAGGTCTAATGCATTCTTTTATTTCCATAGAACCCGCGAACTAAACAGACGTTGGCTCCTCTAATCGTCTCGCACCTATCCGGCTTTTCCGTCACACCTCTCGCAGCCAGACCAGTAAGTGTCTTTGCCTGCGCCCGTAAATGGTTCGTTGCACCACTCGCAATATTGAATCTGCGGGTGCCAAGTGAAGCAATGGAAGCAGAAGATTTCTCCTGATGATGTAATGGTACCCGCACTTTCTTCCCAGCAATCGACGCACAGCGCTGGCGGTCGTGGATCATCGTAGGAAGATTGCCCCTCCTCTGTGTAGGCGCCTAGCACCTCCCCAAGGGGGATCGCTTGGTCACACGTTGAGCACGACCAAGCCTCGCTACTCTCCGCAGCCATTAGCGTTCGGCCGCCGCAGTCTTCATTCGAGCATGTGTGCAGAAGAAAGTTGTCCTCAGCGAGGCATACAGAACACTTGGATTGCTGCGGACCTAAACCACTAAGTACATGAGACTTGAACCCACACGCGTGACACGACGCGAGGAATGCTCCGTCCTTGCTCTTCGTTTCCAGCTCTGGCTGAATTTGATCGTAAACTGTTCTTAGATATGCGTGGTGTCCCTTCATCGACGCATTGATTTTTGTCACTTGCGCTTGGAAAGGCGAAAACGCTTCTTGCCAGTCATCGCCCAAGAGGCGGCGGAGATAAAACCAGCCTCTGCACTGTTCCAAGATCACCGCTTCGCGCTGCCGCTCTTGATCTGGCGCGTTTACGTCGATGGGGTGGTAGAAGTGCACCATTCGGTTTCGATGTTTGGGCTGCTGCCGGTCTCGTGGACGTCGAGTTAAGCTAACAGCATCTTCTTTTTGAACTCCATAGGGCTCAGATAGCCGAGCGTCGAGTGCCGGCGCCGGGGATTGTAGAAGCGTTCGATGTAGTCGAACACATCGGCCTTGGCCTGGTCTCTCGTGCGGTAGACCTTGCGGGCCACCCGCTCGATCTTGAGCAAGGAGAAGAAGCTTTCCATCGCCGCATTGTCCCAGCAGTTGCCCGAGCGGCTCATTGAGCAGGCAACGCCATGATCGGCCATCAGCCGCTGGAACGGCTCGCTCGTATACTGGCTGCCGCGATCGGAGTGATGCAGCAGAGCATCGGGCTTGCCGCGCCGCCAGATCGCCGTCACCAGCGCATCGGCAACGAGCTGGGCCGTCATCGACGAGCTCATCGACCACCCCACCACCCGGCGCGAGAAGAGGTCGATCACAGCCGCTACATAGAGCCAGCCTTCGGCCGTCCAGATATAGGTGAAGTCCGCCACCCATTTGCGGTTCGGGGCATCGGCCTCGAACTGACGGGCCAGCACGTTTGGCGCAATAGCGTTGGTCGATCGCTCGCCATTATCCCTGGGGAGAGACCGCCGCCGGGGCCGCGCCCGCAAGGCCTGCTGCCGCATCAACCGTTCGATACGGTGCAGGCCGCAAGCATGCC
>AZIJ01008248.1_pt1 | contig 29745 bp, 27 predicted proteins | sample 359151 | NCBI WGS metagenome assembly AZIJ01 (sample SAMN02429718, study PRJNA222666) | marine sediment metagenome | biome: Sediment sample; isolation source: enrichment culture of sample MGS-ElMAX(UA) from oil contaminated site at the... | place: Egypt: El Max | collected 2013-01-23 | depth 9.22 m m | reverse complement strand
GGCCATGGCTGCAGAGGCGCTGCAGCGCGCGGCCTCCGGCGAGGCGGACGATGACCGCGGCACCATCCGCATCACGGCAAGCGAAATGATCGGCACGGAGGTTCTGCCGGCGATCCTCGCCCGCTTTCGTGAAAAACATCCCCGCATCGTGATCGAACTCGTGCTTTCCAACCGGACGGACAACCTCATCAGGCGGGAAGCCGATATTGCGATCCGCATGGTTCGGCCCACACAGACCTCGCTGGTCGCGAAAAAGGCCGGCGAGGTCAGAATTGGCATGCATGCCCACAAGAAGCTGATCGAGAAAATGGGCATGCCCACATCGCTCGATGAGATCGGCAACTATCCGATTATCGGCTTCGACCGCGAGTCCTCCATTCGACGGCTTAAGGAGCTCGAAGGTGTGCCGCTCACCCGCGAACTCTTTGCCTTTCGTTGCGACAGCGATATCGGGCAGTTCGCGGCACTGAAGGCCGGCTTCGGCATCGGCATGTGCCAGTACCAGCTGGCCATGCGCCACCCCGATCTCGTGCCGATATTGAAGGGCCTCCTCCATTTCGATCTGGATATCTGGATCACCATGCATGAAGACCTGAAGACGAGCCGCCGGATGCGCCTCATGTTCGATCATCTGGCGGAGGAGATGGCGGCCTATACGCGGCTTTCACCCCGGGAACCTGCGGAAAAGCAAGGCCGCAAGTAAGCGGTCGCCCGCCGCGCTCTCGCCTGCTATATCACTCGCAAACAAGCTTTCCCCTGCGTTTCGAGGATCCTTCATGTCTCAAGCGGCCGAAACCAATCCCGCAAAGTCCGGCGAAAAGCCCAATCCGCCGCTCGCCTCCTTCAACTGGCAGGATCCGCTGCTTCTCGAAAGCCAGCTGACCGAGGAAGAGCGCATGGTGCGCGACAGCGCCCGCGCCTATTGCCAGGAAAAGCTGTTTCCCCGTGTGAAGGAAGCGAACCGCAACGAGGTTTTCCATCGCGAGATCATGAACGAGATGGGCGCACAGGGCATGCTCGGCCTGACGCTGCCCGAGAAATATGGCTGCGCCGGTCTTTCCTATGTCTGCTATGGGCTCGCCGCTCGTGAGGTCGAATATGTCGACAGCGGTTATCGCTCGGCCATGAGTGTGCAGTCTTCGCTCGTCATGCATCCGATCCATGCCTATGGCAGCGATGTGCAGCGCGAGAAATATCTCCCGAAGCTCGCGACCGGCGAATGGGTCGGCTGTTTCGGCCTCACCGAGCCCGATCATGGTTCGGACCCCGGCTCCATGAAGACGCGCGCGAAAAAGGTCGATGGCGGCTATGTGCTGAACGGCGCAAAGATGTGGATCACCAACGCGCCGATCGCGGACCTCGCCGTGGTCTGGGCGAAGACTGACGATGACGTCATCCGCGGTTTCGTCGTCGAGCGCGGCTTCAAAGGCTTCGAGACGCCGAAGATCGAAGGCAAGTTCTCGCTGCGTGCTTCCATCACCGGCGAAATTTCGCTTCAGGATGTTTTCGTGCCGGATGAAAACATGTTGCCAAATGTGCGGGGCCTTGCCGGGCCCTTTGGCTGTCTCAACCGTGCGCGTTACGGCATTGCATGGGGCGCGATGGGCGCCGCAGAATTTTGCTGGCATGCCGCCCGCCAGTACACGCTGGACCGCACGCAATTCGGTCGCCCGCTCGCCGCGAACCAGCTCATCCAGAAGAAACTTGCCGACATGCAGACCGAGATCACGCTCGGTCTTCAGGGCTGCCTGCAGCTCGGCCGCATGTTCGACGAGAACAAGGCCGCGCCCGCATCCATCTCACTCATGAAACGCAACAATTGCGGCAAGGCTCTCGATATCGCCCGCGTCGCGCGCGACATGCATGGCGGCAACGGCGTCTCGGACGAATATCACGTCATCCGCCACGTCATGAACCTCGAAGCGGTAAACACCTATGAGGGCACGCATGACGTTCATGCGCTGATCCTCGGCCGCGAACAGACCGGTATTCAGGCGTTTTTCTGAGCCTCTTTCAGCGCCTCCGGCAAACGCAAGACCGCGTACCAGGCATAGCCGCGATAGAGGGAGCGGAACTCCAGTTCCGCTCCGAGCTTCGCCGCAAGCGCTTCCAGCACACGCTTGAGGTCTCCACGCGGGCTCACATGAAATTGCACAAGCCATGCCCGCAGCATCGAACGAAACCAGCGCGGCAACCGCTCCTGCTGCCCAAAGTCGACGATATGCAAGCTACCGCCCGGCGCAAGATTGCAGACGCCTTGTGCAAGCGTCGCCTGCCAGTCCGGAATCATCGACAGCGTGTAGGACATGTAGATGCGGTCGAAGCGGCTCACGCCAAAAGCCGCATAGGGATTGAAGCGCGTGGCATCCCCCTGCGCGAAACGCAGCTTCGTTCCTTGTCGTGCGGCGGCTGCCTCTGCCGTCTCCAGCATTTCGTGCGAGATGTCCATCCCGTGCAGCCTTGCCTCGGGAAATAGCCGCGCGGCGCGGACGAGATTGCGTCCGGTGCCGCAGCCGATCTCCAGCACCGTCGTTCCGGGTCCGGCATGCAGATCGTCGATCAGCCGGTCTCGGCCAAGCAGATAATATCGGCGGGTGAGGTCGTAGATATGGCGCTGGTACCGGTAGGTCCGATCCATCAGATGCGCGTGATTTTCCTCGCCTTGTTCAACCGCGCTCACTGCCTCAGTCCTTCAGGATGTAGAGGTGAAACCCGCCATAGATGGAGGAACGGTCGCGCGCGGTGAAGGCCAGCGACTCTTCGGCGCGATAGTCCCACCGCGCGAGAATGGCATCGTCCACCCGTCCCGGCAGCAGGGTTGGTTCCGCCGCCGTACGAAAGATGACACGCGCGCCGGGACGCGCGGTGCGTGTTATTTGCGACCAGAGATCGTTCAGTTGCGCATCCGTCATCCAGTCCTGCGCGTCGAGCAGCACAAAGCGGTCGAGGCTTGCATCGGCGCATTCGCGCAGGTGGTCCGTGAAGGACGCATTCAAGACCTGCATGCCCTTGGCCCGCGCCTGCAACGCCGCGAAATTCTCGCGCTTCAGATAGGGCGGAACCGCAGCATCCTCGCCGGGTGCATAGGAGCGCGCAAAGGCCTGCCAGGCGAAGTAGTTTTCCGTGAGCGGGAACCCGCAGGCAAGGCGTTCCAGCCTTTCGCGGAGAACGAAGCGCATTTCGCGGCCGCCCGACAAGGCTTCATATTGGGCGGGCGGAATGCCGAGTCCGTAGAGCGTCGAGGGCTTGCCGGTCAGCCAGGCGATCGTGGGTTTCTCGAAGAGCGGGGCAAGCTTCTCGTCGAAGAAGCGGCGTTGGCTCTCCATCGTCGGCGCTTCGAGAATATCGCGCAGCCTTACGCCATAGACCCGCGCGGCGATGTGCGCCATGCCGATGAAATGGCCGAGCAGCCCGTGACGGAAAAATCCGCGCGCGAAGAGCGAAATGCGGCGCCGGAAACCTGCGGGCCTCTTGTCCCAGTAAGTACGGCTCTTTTCGTCAAGTTGCGGACGAATGAACCGTTCGTAATCAGCGATGTTCTCGCGCCTGTCTCCACGCCCGAAGAAGCGGAAGAAGTGCTCGTAGCTCGGCAAATGCGCCGCGCCCGCAAGCTTCAGCTTGACCAGCGCCACATGCGTCGGGTTGAGGTCGAGGGCGGTCACGCGCACGGGCGCCGCCGTCATGTAGGACAGCGCGTTGCAACCGCCGGAGGCGATCGTAACGATCCGCGTATCCGCGCTCATGTCGGCACGAAGGCCCATCGCGGCGATATCGATGTCGGGATCTTCCCAGATCTGCGGATAAACGAGACCCGTGAAAAGCCACGTAAAAAGACGTTCGGTCAGCCCTTCCCTGGAAACTGCCTTGTGGCGATGAACGGCCGCGCTCAGGCGGCGGCGGACGTCGCGCCTGCCCCCCGCGACGGCAGCATCCTCAGCAAGCGTTTCACTGGTCGCTTCGGCGGTCGTGTCTGACAAGGGGATCACTCCGTTTGCAGATGGCCGACTCGCTTTGCGCGCGGCCCTGACTTGCTGCTACAGCGTTTGCGTAACGTTCGTGTGACGGTCTCGCGATGCACCGCCTCCGAATCGGAAAGAGAGGCATATAGTTCGAGGGAACGAACCGAAAAAACTCCAGGAAGCACCGTCTTCAGGTCGTGTCGGCAAGGATCGCCGGATTCGGCAGAGAACGACGCCCGCCCGGCGCGGCCATCTCGCGCCAAAATCCGGATTTATTCTCGTGGAGTCGCGCGCAACCACGTCCCGGACGGACAGTCCTTCGGATTCCAACCCGCTTTGGCACCTGGTCCCGCTTGCTCACCGCCACAAGTGGCGCTTCTGGGGCGGCATGTCACTCATCAATGGGGGGCAGCTGCTCGAAGCTTTCATGCCCCTCTTCCTCAAGATGGGGATCGACAGGATCGCTGCGGAGGATTACCGCCTCGCGCTTCCTGCGCTCGCAATTCTCGGCCTCATGGTGCTGCGCTATATCGCCTTCAATCGCGGCCGCCGTTATGTCCGCGAAGTCGGCATTGCCGTCGCCTATGAATTGCGCCAGCGGCTCTATTGGCATCTTGAGCTTCAGGGGCCGCGCGCCTCGTTCATGCCGACCCCTTCATCCGCCTGCTGCCGCAAGGCTATGACACGGTGCTGACGGAGGGCGGGCGAAACCTCAGCCACGGCCAGCATCGACACGGAAACGGAATTCATCATTCAGAATGCGCTCGCCAGGGCGACCGAGGGGAGAACCTCCATCATCATCGCGCACCGCCTGCAGACAATCCGGGAAGCGAACCGCATCGTCGTTCTCACGAGCGGCGAGGCCCGCGAGGTCGGTACACATGAAGAACTCATGGCGCAGGGCGGTCTCTACAAGACGCTCTACGAGTTTCAGGTGCAGTATCTGGGCGCTGGCGATGCAGCTTCATGACGCGGCAGGAGTTGCCCCCCGATGGGAGCTGAAGTAGCGTCAATATCAGTTGAAACGCAATGAGTGGCCCTTCTTATGACCGAGCAAGTCTTGCCTTTTGCCCTTCCTGCCCAGCTGGACCCGGCCCTTTCCGGTGTCGCCGATTACTGGCGCGGCCTCATTCGCGGCAAGGCGAGCGATATGCCTTACTGGGACGATGTGAAGCTCTCCGATCTCGGCAGCGGCGCGGACAGCGCCATGCTGATGACGGTCTTCGACAAGCCTCAGCGGTTCCGCATCGAAATTGCCGGCAAGGAAATCAGCACGCGATATGGCGGCACGCTTCAAGGCACATTCACCGACGAGATTGACATCCACTCTCCGGTCGAGTTCTTGAGAGCACAGGCGAGCGCGACCGCGGAAGGCGGGGCGCCCACTTATTATGCGACGGATACCTATGCGCGGCTTCTCCTCCCCCTCTGGGGCGAGGGGCATGTGGGCATGTTGCTCGCTGGCTATTCCTGGGCCTGACGCTCAGAGTTCTTCTATCGATATTTGCGGCAGCAACCGTTCCACATCGTCCCTCCGGCAAAGCTCTGTGCCGGGCGACAGGAGCGCCGCTGTGCCTCCGGCCATTCCAGCCCTCAACGCCTCGCTCATGCCTTGGCCCGATGCAAGCGCATGGATAAGCATGGCGAGGAAACTGTCTCCCGCGCCGACCGAACTCACCGGCGTAATTTCCGGTGCCCGGCCTCGCCAGCTCCCTTCCTCACAAACAAGCATGGCGCCATCGGCACCCAGCGTCACGGCGACGACATCCGCCTTTTTCTCACCAACAAGCCTGCGGGCTGCATCGAGCGTTTCCTCATCCGTCTGGATGGGCAGGCCGGTAAGCTCGCGCATTTCGCGGAGATTCGGTTTGATCAGATAGGGGCGCTCGCGAAGTGCTGCGGCGAGAGCCACGCCCGATGTATCGACGGCAAGCCTTGCCCCCAGTTTGCGCGTTACATGCGCAATCTCGGCATAGGCCTCTTCCGGCGCGCCCGGCGGAAGACTTCCGCTCGCCACGACAAACAAAACGCCGTTCATCGCCTCCAGAGCGTTCCTCGTCGCGGTCCAGGCCGCCTTGTCCAATTCCGGTCCGGCTAAAACGAACCGGAACTCATTGCCCGTCTGCCGTTCGAAGGCGGTGAAACTCTCGCGTGTCTCTCCCGTCACAGGGATGACGACATCCTCGATCCCCTCGCGCTCGACCAGTTCCTGCAGGAGCCTGCCCGTCACCCCACCCGCCGGGTAGAGCGCCGTTACATCCGCCCCCATCCGCAAAAGGACGCGGGCCACGTTTATGCCGCCACCACCGGGGTCGCGATGGGCTTCGCCACATCGCATTTTGACCTCGGCCTCAATGCGTTCCACGGATGTCGAGACATCCACGGCAGGATTCAGGGTGAGAGTGACAAGCTTTACTGACATATGCGGTTCCTGTTTCCTTCGCCGGATCTGAAGCCCAGCTTAACGGATCGGCGGAACCGGGGAACCATTCATCAGCAGCGCTGAATGATCGCAGAGGTGTTGTTGTTTCCGTACTGCTGGGTCAACGCTTCGTGCCCGTTGCCCTTCTGGATGACACAGGACTTGTTGTTCGAGCCGTCCTGAATGGTGCCGGCGAGATTGCTGCTGCCCTGCTGGCTCACATAAGCGGAATTGCCGCCACCGTTCTGCGTGGCGAAAGCCGTGTTTCCACCGCCGAAAAACGTGCTGCATCCATTCCTGCGAAACTTGCCGCCCGATCCGGGCGATTGAAACGGCCTCCGGTCTGCAGCTTGAAAGCATCGTCTATGGCGCGCCGGGCGAAGCAGGCTCTTACTCCATGTCTCTCGAGCGCGCGGGTTCCGGCGGAACATCGGAAGTGCGGCAAGCCGGCGACTTTGTGATCGAGGATGGTGGCGAAGCCGTCATATCCGTCACGGAGTTCAATCGCGACGCGCGCGCCCGCCTTCACGCGCATATGACGGTCGAGAACGGTTACGGCACTTATAGCTGTGGGTTTTGACCTTCGCTTCCCTGCCCCAACTGGTAATGATCGAACCATAATACGCGCAGTTGCCGACCTTGCGGCGTGTAGCCGATAAGACAGAGACCCGAAGGTTCGACCGGATTGTTGCCGAGTACCCGGTTTTCATAGATCGCCGCGCATCCCGCGAGTTTCTCGCCGGGATGCGCTTTCGACCAGCGGCAAAGTTCGTCATGTCCGTCGATCATCAGCCGGTCGGTCAGTCGTTTCCCGCGCCAGGCCGGCGCGATGAAGCTCCGGCAGAAAGCAAACTTCTCGCGCATCCTCGGAAGAACCTGGATATCCGCCGTCAGGCAGCCTGCAATTTCATCACCGGCATAGATGGCGATCACCATCTCTTCGGCGCGACGCTCCGGCGATGTATCGGCGGAGAGGATTCCTTCGCGCTTCCACATGGCAATAGCGTCGTTCGTAGCATCCGTGTCTTGCCGGTGCCAGACACGCCGGTAGTCGACAGTCTCCGCTTCCACCATTTTTCTCTTCCCGCAATAAAAAGGGACGGCCAGTTTCAGCACCGGCCGCCCCTCGGGAAAGAGGTCACAAGGTCCAGATTGGAGTGGCCCTTTCTCCTCAACGCATCTCAGGCTCCAAGCTGGAAGCCCTCGTAATCGGCAGCCGCGACGGCGTCGATTTTCTTGCCATAGACATTCACGCCGCCCGTATAAGGCATGAAGACGCGCGGTTTACCGGGAATGTTCGCTCCCATGTACCAGGAATTTGCTTGCGGATAGAGCGTTCCGCTGGCGAGTTCGTTAACATGCGCAACCCATTCATCTTCCGCCTCGCGCGTCGCCTCGATGGAGCGGATATTGCCTTCCGTCAAACGCTTCACGCAGTCGGTAATCCAGTCCACATGCTGTTCGATGGAAACGATCATGTTGGAGAGCACCGAGGGGCTGCCGGGGCCGGTAATGAAGAAGAGGTTGGGGAAGCCCGCCGATCCCAATCCCAGATAGGTGCGCGGTCCCGCCGCCCACTTCTCCCGGAGTTCCGCGCCGTTTCGTCCCCTTATATCTATCGCAAGCAGCGCGCCGGTCATTGCATCGAATCCGGTCGCAAAAACAATGGCGTCGGCTTCATATTCCTTGCCGCCGCAGACGACACCCTTCCTTGAAATTCGCTCGATGGAATTCTCCCGAAGATCCACGAGATCGACATGCGGCTTGTCGAAGGTTTCCAGATAGTCCGTGTCGAGACAGAGGCGTTTCACGCCGATCGGGTGATCGACGGGCAGCAGCTTTTCCGCCACATCCTTGTTCTTCACCGAGGCGCGCATCTTCGTACGGGCAAATTCGGCAGCGATCTGGTTTGCTTCCTGCGTCGCCATCAGGTCGCCATAAGCGCCGAGAAAAGCAAAGCCACCCTGTTTCCAGCGTGTCTCCAGTTCCTTCTGCAACGCATCAGGCGCCATCTCTTCGACCGGCGTCCTGTTATATTCAAAGCAGATGATACCGCCGGGCGTTTCGCGGGCATGGCGGCGGTCTTCCAGCAGCGTCTCCTTTGAACGCTCGACCTCTTCCGGGCGTAGCGGGCGGTTGCCCGCGGGCAGCGTGAAATTCGCTGTACGCTGAAACACCGTCAGCTGCTTTGCCTGCTCCGCGATAACCGGGATGCTCTGGATGCCGGACGAACCCGTACCAATCACTGCGACACGCTGGCCGGAAAAATCGACACCTTCATGCGGCCAGCCTCCCGTGTGGTAGTGCTCGCCCTCAAAATCATCAAGTCCGTCAAAATCGGGTATGCGCGCCGCGGAAAGGCAGCCCGTCGCCATGATACAAAAGCGCGCGGAGACGAGATCACCCTTGTCCGTCTCTACCACCCAAAGGCCGTTCCGTTCATTGTATTTTGCCGAGGTCACGCGCGTCTCGAAGCGGATATCGCGCCTCAAATCCAGCTTGTCGGCTACATAGTTCTGATATCGCAGGATTTCCGGCTGCGCGGCGTAGCGCTCGCTCCAGGTCCAGCCGCGCTGAATCTCGTCCGAAAAACCATACTGATATTCGAGGCTTTCGACGTCGCACCGTGCGCCGGGGTAGCGGTTCCAGTACCAGGTTCCGCCCACGCTGTCGCCCGCCTCGAAGACCTGCACCGACAGGCCAAGCTCCCGCAGACGATGAAGCATGTACATGCCGGCAAACCCCGCGCCGACAATTACCGCGTCGATCTGTTCGGATTGCGCGCTCGCTCGCGCATTCTCTCCCTGAGCAGCCATTTTTTCCTCCCTTGTTTTTGTTGCTCCGATTCTAGACGAGAAGACGCAACGCACAAGAAAAGAAGAATCGCCGCCGATGCTGCACCGCATCGGATGGAGGCCGGAAGGCTCGGTAGCCCTGTGGAAACGACAAACGCCGGAACCTCTTTTCAAGGTTCCGGCGTCCGCTGATCCGCAGTCTTATTCGTAGACGAACTCGGAGCCGTCGAGATCGATTTTGGGCAGTTCGTCCTTTTCGGCCCAGTAGTCCTGGGTGTGCTGCCACTCCGGCTTGTCGCCGCGCTTCGGCAGCAGGTGCATACCGCGCATGAGGTAGCCCGGATTGAAATTCTCCGGGTCGATCCAGGGCAGCAGCGGCATGTTGCTGTCTTCCTTGCGGAGCGCGACCGTCACCTTCTTCGCTCCCTTCTTGTCCATATGCTTCAGGAGACGGGCAACGAAATCGCCAAGCAGATCCACACGAAGTGTCCAGCTCGCACGGAAGTAACCGAAGACCCAGACCAGGTTCGGCACGCCTGTGAACATCATGCCGCGATAGGTCACTGTATCGGCGAAGTTGAGCGGCTCGCCGTCGATATCGAAGTCGATATCGCCGAGCACGCTGAGATTGAAGCCCGTTGCCGTGACAATGATGTCCGCTTCGAGCTCCTTGCCCGACTTCAGCAGGATACCCTTCTCCGTGAAGCGCTCGATCTCGTCTGTCTCGACCGAGGCCTTGCCGGAGGCAATACCCTTGAAGATGTCGCCATCGGGCACGAAGGCAACGCGCTGCTGCCAGGGGCGATAACGCGGCGTGAAGTGCTTCTCAACCGTTTCTTCCGGCAGGAAGAGACGGACGGCGTTGAGCAATTCCTTGCGCACTTCTTCCGGCTCTTCGAAAGAGCGGCGAGCGAACTCCGCCTGGTTGTGCAGAATTTCACGGCGCGTGATTTCGTGGATCCAAGTCTCGTCGACTTCGAGCTGGCGCAGCCGGTCGGCAAGTTCGTTCTCGTTGCGGCCCGGAATAAAGTAGGTCGGCGAGCGCTGGAGCAGCGTTACATGCTCGCAGTCACCTGCAATCGCGGGGACGACCGTCGCCGCCGTCGCGCCAGAGCCGATCACGATGACCTTCTTGCCCTTGTAATCGAGATCTTCTGGCCAGGATTGCGGATGAATGATCTGGCCCTTGAACTTGTCCATATCCGGCCATTCGGGCGTGTAGCCTTCCGAGTGGCGGTAATAGCCCTGACACATCCAGAGGAAGTTCGCGGTGAAGCGACGCTCCTCGCCCGTCTTCTTGTCGGTCGCATAGACCGTCCAGAGATTGTCCTCGCTCGACCACTTCGCCGTCGTGATGCGGTGGTTGTAGCGAATGTGGCGATCAAGGTCGTTCTCCTCGATTACCTCCTTCATATAGGTAAGGATTTCCTGCGCCGTCGCGATGGGCGTTCCGGTCCAGGGCTTGAAGCGATAGCCGAAGGTGTAGAGATCGCTGTCGGAGCGGATGCCCGGATAGCGATGCATGTGCCAGGTACCGCCGAAGCCGTCGAGGCCTTCAAGGACGACGAATGTCTTGTCCGGACACTGCTCTTGCAAATGATAGGCGGCGCCGATACCGGAAATGCCCGCACCGACGATCAGCACGTCGAAATGCTCGGTTTTCTGTCCCGCAGCCGGTTTTGTGAGGGTTTCTGTCCCTGCCATTCTGACTCTCCTCCTGTCGGCGCTTCTTTGGGGTCGCCGGATTTTCAATGACCCCATCTTGACCCCGTAAAATTTAGGGTCAATACCCTAATTTGGTTCAGGTGCGATTAAATTGACGCAGGGCAAGCCTTCCCGGAGATCGGCTTCGGATCACAACATGCTGCTTTTATCAGCAGACAGAGCATCGGCAGCAAAGCAGAAGCAGGCAGAGGCCGAAACACCTTTGGGCAAGCGGGAAATATCGTGGCGGGAAGGGCATGGAAGGCCAGACCGGTCTGGCTGGGGCGGGAGGGTTCGAACCTCCGAATGGCGGGATCAAAACCCGCTGCCTTACCACTTGGCTACGCCCCAGCAGGACCGCGAGGCCCGATATAAACGGCCTTGCGAAACGCGGCGGAACATACCGGCATCGCTCCGGGGGTGCAACCGGATGCAGCGCTTGCCGATTCAGGCGGAAAGTGGGGCCGCCCTGCCCCGTTCGCGCTTGCGGCCCCGGGGTTTGACGGCTATAACGCCGCCTCGAATTGGCGAGCGGAGTGTGGCGCAGTCTGGTAGCGCACCTCGTTCGGGACGAGGGGGTCGCAGGTTCGAATCCTGCCACTCCGACCACTAAAAGACGCCAATTCATAATAAAAGGCTCCCAGCGCTCATCGGCGCGGGAGCCTTTGTTTGTTTCGGATCGTGGATTCCCGCTGGCTCTACCAGCCCAGCAGGCCGCCGATCAGGTCGAGAATAGAACCGACGGCACCGCCGTCGCCCGGCGCGCAGGCATGGACCGGCTTGGCGCTCATGAGAAAAGCCACCGAGCCTGCACCCGCTGCAAGCATGACTGCCGAGGCCGTCATTTTCAGACGGGTCAACCGAAATAGTTTCATAACAAGACATCCCCTGTAGCTGTTGAGTAGCATCGGCTACCGTCAGCAAAATGCGGGCCGGAACAGCGGCCCCACCGCCGGTAACGATAAAGTTGCGAGGAATCTCCCGATGGCCGTCACCCTTTACGACTTCACCGCCGCGCCGAGCCCGCGCCGCGCGCGCATCCTGCTCGCGGAGAAGGGAATCGCCCATGAAACGGTGCAGGTCGACCTCACCAAGGCCGAACAGCTCAGCGAGGCCTATCGCAAGATCAACCCCGCCTGCACGGTGCCCGCCCTGAAACTCGAAGACGGCACGATCCTCACGGAAAATATCGGCATCGCCGCCTGGGCCGAAGAGATCTCATCCCAGCCCCGCCTTCTCGGTGCCACCCCTGTCGAAAAGGGCCTCGTATTCAGCTGGAATGCACGAATCGAATTCGAGGGCTTCATGCCCATCGCCGAAATCCTGCGCAACACGTCGAAGGGCATGGCCGGCCGCGCCCTTCCCGGCCCCATCGACCTGCCGCAGATTCCCGAACTGGCGGCGCGCGGCTCGCAACGTCTCACACACTTCTTCGACATGCTGAACGAGCGTCTCCAGGGTCGCGACTACATTGCCATCGACAGCTTCTCACTCGCCGACATCACGGCACTTGTCTGCATCGACTTCGCAAAATGGGTGAAGCACGAACCGAAGCCGGAGCACACCGACCTGCTGCGCTGGTACGCGACGGTGTCGGCCCGGCCCAGCGCCAAGGCGTGAAACCACGCATTTGACAGAAGCCCCCTCCCCCCTATGATGCGCCCACTCGATGGTTCCGAGGGACGTCCTTTGAAGGCTTTGAAGGGCGCATCCGAGGAGGCAAGAGGGAACAGGGTGAGGCGAAAGCCAATGCCCTGGCTGCCCCCGCAACTGTAAGCGGCGAGGCTTCGTTCCAATCATGTCACTGGCTGCCACGGTCCTTTCAAGGGCTGGCATCCCGGGAAGACGGAACGATGCCCACGACCCGCGAGCCAGGAGACCTGCCAGCGAGTTCGTCATCTGCCGTGGCCGGGGGTGTGCCAGGGGGACGTCGATCCGCTGGCATTCTGCCTTTCGGCAATGAGCCGTCTGGATTTCCGTTTCCATGTCTCTCTCCCCGCGCACCGGCGCCATGCGGCCGGGGTGGCCGCGCAAGAGAGACAGGATTCTGAACTCAATGACCATCAAAGGCTGGGGGGCCTGCGCAGCCCTCACACTTGCGGCATTCGCCGCTACCTCTGCACATGCGGACGAGGCAACCGTCACACCGGAACTTCTCGTATCAGCGGGCGTCGAACCCATTCCCACCAAGGAAGTCTCAAGCTCCTACACCATCGTCACGGCGGAAGAGATCGAGAAATTCCAGTACCAGGACGTCACCGACGCACTCCGCTCCGTGCCGGGGCTCCATGTCGTGCCTTCCGGTGCGCGTGGCACGGTGACATCGGTCTTCACGCGCGGCGCGAATTCCAACCAGACGCTCGTGCTCGTGAACGGCATGCCGATCAACGATCCTTCCTCGCCCGGCGGGGCGACCAATCTCGCCGGCATTCCGCTCGACAATGTGGCCCGCATCGAAGTCGTGCGCGGTCCGCAATCGGCTCTTTACGGCAGCCAGGCCATCGGCGGCGTCATCAACATCATCACCAAGTCGGGGGCGGGCGAACCGTCGGTGACGGCGCGCATCGAAGGCGGCACGCTCGGTACGCTCAACACCTATGCGAGCACCGGCGGCACCTTCGGCGCGACCGACTATTTCTTTTCGCTCTCACGTGAGGATACGGACGGCAATGACATCACGCCTACCCGCCTTCGCGATACCCGCGGCGAAGAAGAAGACGGTACGGAAACGCTTTCCGCTTCCGGCCGTATCGGCACGACGTTCAACGAGAATGTGAGCGGCTCCATCTTCGTTCAGTATACGGATGCCGAAGCCGATACGGATTCCGACGGTTCGACCGCCGGCTTTGCCAGCGTCTACCAGAACTTCGACAGTCTCTTCGAATCGAAGCGTCTCTTCATTGGCGGCGACCTTTCGGGACGCTTCCTCGACGGCAAGTGGCGGCCGCACTTCTCGCTGGGCTACACGGACCAGAAATCGGAATCGAGCGACAATCCCGACCCCGGCGGCTCGATCTATCTCGACCGCACGACAAATGAGGGCCAGACCATCAAGGCTGCATTCGACAACGCCTTCGACCTCACGCCGGAACAGACGCTCTCCTTTGGCGGCAGCTATACGCGCGACAAGTTCGAATCGAGCGGCTACCGCGATCTCGGCGGCTTCGTCATCACGCAATCTTCGGATGCGAAGACGGATGCCTTCGCCCTCTATGCCGGCGACCACATAAGTGTTGGCGATCGCTTCTTCGCCACGATCAGCGCTCGCTACGACATGCCGGAAGATATGGAGGACCGTTTCACCTTCACCTTCGCCCCCGGCATCTACAACCCGGAGACGGATACGCGCGTCACTGTTTCCTACGGCACGGGCTTCAAGACGCCCTCGCTTTATCAGCGTTACGGCTTCGACGTGAACACGTTTGGCGGCTTCCCGTCGGGCGTCTATAGGGGTAATCCCGACCTCGCGCCCGAAAAAAGCCGGGGTTTTGAAGTCGGTCTCGAACAAGGCTTCGGCAGCGATGTCCGCACGGGTGCCACCTGGTTCGAAACGAAGATCGAGGATGCAATCTCCATCGTCTTTGTCGGCGCCAACTCGACCGCCATCAATATCGACGAACTCGATACCAAAGGCGTCGAAGCCTTCATCGAGTACAATCCGTTTACGGAACTGACCACGCGTCTGGACTACACGTTGACGATCGTGAATTCCGATCAGTTCGCGAGTTCGATGGTTCGCCGCCCGCGTCACCAGCTGAACTTCACGGCAAGCTGGGAAGTCATTCCCGGCACGGTCCTTTCGACCAATACGGAGTGGGTGGACATCGACCGCGACATCCCGCGCGACGGTTTCGGCTTCTATCTCGATCCCGGACCCTACACGGTCGTGAACATTGCCGGATCGCATCGCCTCACGGACAATGTGAAGCTCACGGCGCGGGTGAACAACCTGCTCGACGCGCATTACGAGCCGGCCAACGGCTTCGTGGCGCCGGGCATCGAAGCCCTGGCGGGCGTCGAAGTCACTTTCTGAGGAACGCCCGCTACAAAACAAAAGGCGCGGGGAGCGACCCCCGCGCCTTTTTCATTTCCGCCGCCGCAACTACCGGCCCGTGAAATTCGCCGCGCGCGCTTCTCCACGAAATGCGCGGCGCCTTCCTTGAAGTCGGCGCTGTCGAAGCTTTTCTGCATCTCGCTGTCGCCCGCCCCGTCTTTGCCGAGCTTGACCCGGCAAAGACGAGATGGCGGTTTAACGCCCCCACCCTCCACCGTGCAACGGGGGTACATGCGACAAACTGCGCTTTTCGAAACTATGGCGCTGCGGCTTTTCCCGGCGTATGTTTTTTTTATGGGGAAGACGCAAACATATGGGCACAAGCCGCTCGCCCGCCTCGGTACCGTACAGGTGCTGGCGCTGCTTGCGATGTTCTTTCATATCGCCTCGCCCCTAGCGCTTCAGCTCGCCACTCCTTCGACGGATGGTCTTTTCCAGACCGTTATCTGTTCCGGCGGCGTTACGCAGACGGTCTATCTCGACGAACAGGGAAACCCCGTCGAGCCGGTCGCCCCTGCCTCAAGCTCACATGACTGCAAATCCTGCATTCATCATTGCGGTGCTGCTGCGCTTTCCACCATCTTCGCTCTCGGCGCACCGTCATGGGCGCTCCCCGCGCCTCTGCGTGTTGCCTATGCCGCGCTCTCTGGCAGTGTTTCTGTCAGCAACCATTCCCGCGCGCCTCCTGCCTGATTTAGCGCGACCTTCCGCAAGTCTTTTATAAAACGACGCCTGCAGCGCGCTCCGCTAGCGGGCGCATATCCTTTTCAGGCAGGAAACATGAAGAACTCTCTCCCGCTTGGGGGCGTGGCTCTGGCCGCGCTCCTTTCTGCGATTGTTACCCCCGCTTATGCGGCGGAAGATGAAGCGGTCATCCTTCCGGAAATCGTCGTGGAGGGCGAAGACTTCGCCACTCCCCTTTCCGGTCTTGCCGATCCTTCCTTCTCGCCCGGCACACTCACCGTTCCCGGCGTCGCGCAAGCGCAGCAGGAAATGTCGCTCATTCCCGGCGCGTCTCCCTCATTCCGGCAACCCGCTATCAGGACATCTACGCGCACAACTTCGAGGATGTGATGGATTTCACGCCCGGCGTCTATGCGCGCAAGCGCTTTGGCGCCGAGGTCCGCCTTTCCATTCGCGGCTCCGGCCTTTCACGCTCCTATCACATGCGCGGCCTCGAAATCCTGCAGGATGGCGTTCCCTATAACCTTGCGGACGGCGCTGCCGATTTTCAGGAAATCGATCCGCTCATCGCGCAACACATCGAAGTCTATAAAGGCGGCAACGGCCTTCGCTTCGGTTCGGCAACGCTGGGCGGCGCAGTAAATTTCGTCACGCCCACCGCACATACGGCGCAGGCCGAAAATCTTGTCCGTCTCGAAGGCGGAAGCTACGGCACGGCCCGCATCCACACCGAAACCGCGCGCATTCTCGGCAATACGGATTTCTTTGCCGCCATGAGCGCCAATTATGCAGACGGCTTCCGCCAGCAGGAATCGGAAGAGAGTATCCGTTTCTCTGCCAATCTCGGTCATCGTTTCAACGACGCGGCCGAGACGCGCTTCTATCTCGTCTCCAACACTGTCGACCAGGAACTGCCAGGCACGCTGACGCTGGCGCAGGCGGAGAACACACCGGAACTCGCAAACCCCGGCAACATCGCGCTCAACCAGCAGCGCAATGTCCGCTCCCTTCGCATTGCGAACAAGACGACGCTGACGCTTGATGAAAGCTCGACCCTCGATTTCGGTGGCTATGCCGGTTACAAGCGTCTCTACCATCCGATCTTCCGTGTGCTCGACCAGCGCGGGCCGCTTGCCGGTCTCTTCGGGCGCTACAACACGGAAAGCCTTATTGCCGGGCACCGCAACGTGCTCACCGTCGGCGGCGATTTCTCCTGGGGCGAGGTCGACGCCAAGCAATATGCAAACCTTTCCGGTTCACGCGGCGCCTTGCTCGCGAGCGGCACGCAAACCTCGGCCAATCTGAAGATCTACGCCGAGAACCATTTCTATGTGGTTGAGGATGTGGCGCTGGTTGGCGGGTTGCAGGCCATTCACTCCTACAGGAAATTCACCAACGACCTCGCGCCCGCGCAGAGCGACAGCACGGATTTCACCTCCGTGAGCCCGAAAGCCGGCGTCCTCTGGGACGTGACAGAGACGGCGCAGGTCTATGGCAATGTTACGCGCAGCTATGAGCCGCCGACCTTCTCCGAACTCGTGCAGGCGACCGTCTTCCAGTTCGTACCGCTCGATCCGCAGCGCGCGGTTACGGCAGAGATCGGCACGCGCGGCACCGCGAAGAACATCGCATGGGACATTGCCGCCTATCGTGCCCGGGTGAAAGGCGAGCTCATCAACTACACGGTGAGCCCCGGTATACCCGCCACCACCTTCAACGCCGACGAGACGATCCATCAGGGCGTCGAGGCCTCGCTCACGCTCGATCTGGGCGCGTGGGGATTGCGGAATCTGCCGGACGGCGACCGTCTCCTCTTCGAGCAGGCCTATATGTATAGCGACTTCGCCTTCGACGGCGACACGACCTATGGCGACAACAAGCTCGCGGGTATGCCGCCCCATGTCTATGTCGCGGCGCTCCGTTACAAGTCGGTGTCCGCCAACGGTCTTGGGTGGGACATCGCTCCGAAAATGGAATGGGTGCCGGATGGCGGCTATGTCGATTACGCCAACCGGCTTAAGGCGCCGGGCTACACCACTTTCGGTGTCGAGGGCGGCATCGATCTCATGAAGGGTGTGCGTCTCTTCGTCGACGCCCGCAACCTGACCGACAAGCACTATGTCTCGACCTACAGCAACATCACCGATGCAGCTCTGGCCGCAACCAACGTCTTCTATCCGGGCGAAGGACGCAGTGTCTTTGCCGGGCTGAAGATAGCCTTCTGAGAGGATCAGCAATCATGAAACACTTCATTGCAACACTTGCAGCTGCCGTGGCTCTCGCCACGGCGGCCCCCGCCGCCGCGCATGTCGTCCTTGACGAGCCGATGGCCTCTGCTGGCGCCTATTACAAGGCGGTCTTCCGCGTTCCTCACGGTTGTGACGGTTCGCCGACCACTTCCGTCTCGGTTCGTATTCCCGAAGGCGTCATCGCCGTGAAGCCGCAGCCGAAACCGGGCTGGACGGTAAAGACCGAAACCGCGCCCTATGCCGCAGCCTATCAAATCCACGGCAAGGAAGTCTCTGAAGGCGTGGTCGAGGTCACATGGGAGGGCGGACCGCTTCCAGACGACATGTTCGACGAATTCGCGCTGACCATGAAGCTACCGGACGACAAGGAAACGATGATGATCTTCTTCCCGGTCACGCAGACTTGTGAGGAAGGCGCCATTTCCTGGGACGAGTTCCCTGCGCCCGGCGTTGATCCGCATTCGCTTGCCCATCCGGCACCGGCGCTGATGCTGCATCATGGCGAGGGTCACGAACATCACCATTGATGCTTCCTCATGCCTATCTGCTAGTCTTCTCCCGAACGAATGACAGGAGGAAGCAATGGGCGTGACGCTGCCGAAGCGGGGCACCGAATGGGGCAAGCTGAAAACCGAGATGGAGGCGCGCGGTTCCCATGACGTCAAATGGCGTGACGGGAAAACCGCCGTCTACGTCTTCAATGCCGGCCCGGATGTCGCTCAGGTCCAGAAGGAGGCCTACACGATGTTCATGTCGGAAAACGGCCTCGGCCCGATGGCCTTTCCGAGCCTGAAGCAAATGGAGGAGGAAGTGGTCCAGATGGGCCTCACCCTGCTTCACGGGCCGGAAGGCGCGGCCGGCAATATCACATCGGGCGGCACGGACTCGATCACGATGGCTGTGAAGACCGCGCGCGACTACGCCCGCAAGGAACGAGGGTTCAAGGGCCAATGCAACATCGTCGCGCCCTGGTCGGCGCATCCCGCCTTCGACAAGGCGGCGAAGCTGATGGAGCTTGAGATCCGCCGCATCCCCTGCGCCGACCTTCTGGCCGATGTCGCGGCGATGGAAAAGGCGGTCGATAGCAACACCATCATGATCGTCGGTTCCGCCCCCTGCTTTCCCTATGGTCTCATCGACCCGATCGAAGCGCTCGGTACGCTGGCGGAGAAAAAAAAGCTCTGGCTCCATGTCGATGCCTGTGTCGGCGGCTATATCGCGCCCTTCGTGCGCATGAATGGCGGCGACGTGCCGCCCTTCGACTTTGAAGTGCCAGGCGTCATGTCGATGTCCGCCGACCTTCACAAATATGGCTACTGCGCCAAGGGCGCTTCCACCGTTCTCTTCCGCTCTGAAGAACTTCGTGCGCACATGATTTTCGATTGTGCTGACTGGCCAGGCGGACGGATGGTCACGCCGACCCTTGCGGGCACGCGACCGGGCGGTGCCATTGCGGCGGCCTGGGCGGTGATGAATTTTCTGGGCGAGGAAGGTTACCGCGCGAAGCACAAACAGGTGACGAATGCGCGTGAGACCATCGAAGCGGGCATCGCGAAGCTCGGCTTCCGTGTTCTCGGCCGCCCGCAGCTCGGCATCGTCTCCTTCACACACGACGAAGTCGATCCCTTCGCCGTCTGGGGCAAGCTCTTCGAGCGCGGCTGGTTCACCAGCCTCACCACCGAGCCGAAAGGCCTCCACCTGATGCTCTCGCCCTTCCATGAGAACGTGACCGGCACCTATCTCACCGATCTCGAATGGGCGCTAGGCGAGGTCAAGGCCGGCAATGAAGGCGAGAAGCGCGAGGCGCGCTACAGCTAGCCCGACATGAGCAGAGCCCGCCTCTCCCCGGGGGAAGGAGAAACGGGCTCAAATTACTCATACGCAACTAGTCACCGGGGACATATAAAATCAACGTCCCCGCGACCGATTAGTTCCCGGTCGCGTCGTCGATGCCTTCACCCATTTCCTCGGCCGGGCCGTCATCGAACATCGAGCCCTGATCCGCGGCCTGATCCAGTTCCTCACCCGCCTCTTCCATGGGGCCTTCGTCGTCGCATGCGGCCAGACCGCCCGCGAGCGGGAGGATCAGGGCAATGCCGAAGAGAGTCTTGCGCAACATGAATAGTCTCCGTCTGTGGTGACAGGTCCGGCGCGTCATGCGCCGGGACAGTGTGGCCGGCAGCAAAACCGCCGTGCCGGGTCGGAAGAGAGAACGCCCGGTTTTCATCCGGGTTCCATAGGAGTTCCATAAAATGCCTGACGCAGGGGCAGCCTCCCCGCCGTCCGGGCAGGGCCCGATTATGGGCTTACCGAGCCCCGATTGCCATTTTCGCCAGCGGTCATGCTGCTACACTCCCCTGAAACAACCTAAAACAAGAAAGTCACCTGGGGAGGAGACGATGGGCGGAGCGACAATTACTTCCGGCAAGCGCGTGGCCGAAAATGCTGCACTTCAGGAGCGGGCGGCCCGCGCCGCCAGCGGCCTCAAAAGTCTCGGCATCGGGCCGGGCGACGTGATCGCGGTCTATCTGCGCAACGATTTTCCTTTCATGGAGGCCTCCGCAGCCGCCGGGCTCATCGGTGCCTATTCGACCCCCGTCAACTGGCACAACTCGCCGGATGAGGCGCACTACATCTTCGAGAATTCGGGCGCCAAGGCCATCGTCATCCATGCCGATCTCTGGCGCGGCATCGAGAAGGCGATCCCCAAGGATGTACCGGTCTTCGTCGTCGAGACGCCGCCCGAGATCGTCTCGGCCTACGGATTGTCACCGGACGACGCGCAACTTCCGCCGGGCACGCAGAGCTGGAACGAATGGCTCGCGCAGTTCCCGCCCATCGAGGCAGGCGCCGCCGAGCCACCCGGCTCCATGATCTACACATCCGGCACCACCGGCCATCCGAAGGGTGTCCGTCGCGCGCCGCCCACGGCAGAGCAAGCCGTTGCCGGGGCCTCGATCATCGGCAAGGTGATGGGCTTCAATGCAAGCTATGGCGAGCCGCAGGAGATGGTCACCGTCATCACCGGCCCAATGTATCACTCCGCGCCCAATGCCTACGGGCTCTATGCTTTCCGCGTCGGCGCGAACATCATCCTTCAGCCGCGTTTCGACCCGGAAGAACTGCTGCAGATGATCGAACGCCACAAGGTCACGCATCTTCACATGGTGCCGACCATGTTCGTGCGCCTCCTGAAATTGCCGGACGAAGTGAAGAGAAAATACGATCTCTCCTCGCTGCGTTTCGTCGTTCATGCCGCCGCGCCCTGCCCGGTTCACGTCAAGCAGGCGATGATCGAGTGGTGGGGGCCCGTCATCAACGAGTATTATGGCGGCACGGAAACCGGCGCCGTCGTCTTCTGCGATTCGGAAGAATACCTCGCCCATCCCGGCACCGTCGGCAAGGCGATCGACGATGCGAAGGTCATGGTGATCGACGAGGACGGCAAGGAGCTCACGCATGGCGCGACCGGCGAGATCGTCTGCCGCACTTCCACCATTCCCGACTTCACCTACCACGGCGACGACGAGAAACGCCGCAACTCGGAAAAGGCCGGGCTCATCGCGCTTGGCGATGTCGGCTATCTCGACGAGGACGGCTTTCTCTATCTCTGCGACCGTGCCAAGGACATGGTGATCTCGGGCGGCGTGAATATCTATCCCGCCGAGATCGAGGCCGAGCTCCACAAGATGCCGGGCGTCGGCGATTGCGCCGTCTTCGGCATTCCCGACGAGGAGTTCGGCGAATCCCTCTGCGCCGTCGTCCAGCCTCAGCCGGGCGTAACCCTTCAGGAGGACGAGGTCCGTTCTTTCCTGCGCGAGCGGGTCGCGAGCTACAAGGTACCCCGGAAAGTCGAGTTCCGCGGCGACCTACCGCGAGAGGATTCCGGGAAAATATTCAAGCGCAAGCTTCGTGAACCCTATTGGGAAGCCGCCGGACGCAAGATCTGACTTTTCCGGCATCATCTGGTGCCGAGCAAGGCAGGGGCGAAAAGGGGCGGGAAACCGCCCCTTATTTTTTGGGTGCAGTGCGGCAGAATGTCTCGCTGCATCGCAAAATATTCATGCGCTGACATCTTGTCAGTTTGTGCAATGCAGCATATCTTCAGTTCAACGAGATAAGAGAATCGCCGGCAAGACGACGGCCCTTCAGGGGGATGGAAACGATCGGGCCGGACTGAATATCACTTGAACGAACGAGGTAAGCCATGACTTCCGCACAGCATCTCGCATCCAATGTGGCGGCTCATACGAGGTCTCTTGGTGCCGATATCACGTCCCAGGCTGAACGCCTCTGGACGGTCGTCAAAACCGTGCCTGCCAAGGCGTTTCGCGGCTTCAACGGTACCGAAGCCTTTGTGGCCGGCGGCTACACACTGCTCTCGCTTTATGCGGCCGGTTTCGTGGCCTATATCGCCGCCATCTACTGATCGTCTTCCTGAAGGCGACCCGAATTTCGGGGTGCGGCGGCCCGTCCGCCGCGCCCCGCTTGCCTTTTCCTGCATAGCCTGGTTTTCATCAAATCTGCGCAAGCCCCCTGTCCGGCCTCGATTTTCACCCATATAATAAGCCTTCCTTATTAACAGGCATACACTTCACTCAAGCGAGCGGCTGAAAATCATGAGTAATGACAGGAACCAGAATCCGAATCGCAGCACGGGTTTCCTTCTTCGGGACAATTCCCGCTTCATGAAAGTGGCATTTTCGGAGCGCGTCAGCGGGCTCACACAAGCGCAATGGGGCGCCCTCGCACAGCTATCACGGCATGAGGGGCTCAATCAGGTCGGTCTTGCCGATCTTCTCGAAGTTCAGCCCATTACCGTGGCGCGGCTTATCGACAAGCTTGTAAGCCTTGGCATGGTGGAGCGCAGGCCCGATCCCAACGACCGGCGCGCGCAGCAGCTTTTTCTTACCGACAAGGCGCAGCCGCTGCTCAACCAGATGTGGGACGCTGCCGACGAAATTCTCGATGAGGCCTATGCAGGTTTCAGCGATGAAGAAAGAACCATGTTCATAGACATGCTTGTGCGAATGCGTAGCAACCTCGCACGTGTCGCACAGGGCGGAGCGCGCAACCGCGACGTCTTCAGAAAGGCAAGCTAGAAAAATGTCCGATCTGTCTGCGGGACGGAGCGAGCGTTTGCGCGCGCGCTTCCGGCAACTCGTTTCATCTCGCCTGCGTCCGATCCTGATGATCGGCATTCCCGCTATCGTCATTCTTGCAGGCGTTTTCTGGTTCCTTGCCGGCGGGCAATATGTCAGCACCGACAATGCCTATGTGAAGGCCGACACGGTAGCAGTCAGCCCCAAGGTCTCCGGCACCATCGAGGAAGTCTTCGTTCAGGAAAACCAGATGGTCGAAGCGGGCGAGCCTCTTTTCCGGCTCGACCCCGACGATTACCGCATTGCGCTCGACGAAGCCGAAGCCCAGCTCCACCAGGCTGCTGCCAAGGTCAAGGGTCAGCAGGCGCGCTACAAGATGACGCTTGAGCGGATGGATCTCGCCAAGGCCAATGCCGAGTACTATCAGCGTGAATTTGCTCGGCAAAATCAGCTCGCCAAGCGTGACTTTGCCAGCAAGCAGAAGCTCGACGAGGCACGCCATAATCTCGAAACGGCAACGCAGCTCGCAAAAGTTCTGGCCGCCAGCATGGGTGAAATCGTCGCCGAACTCGACGGCGCGCCGGAAGCACCTGTGGAGCAACATTCTGCCTATCGCGTGGCCCTCGGCGCGCGCGACAATGCCGCTCTCAACCTGAAGCGCACAATCGTTCGCGCTCCCTTTGCGGGCGTTCTCGGCAAGCAGCCGCAGATCGGCGACACGGTCGCCGCGGGTACGCCCGTCGTCAGCCTCATTTCGCGCGATCACGTCTGGGTCGAGGCCAATTTCAAGGAAACGCAGCTCACCAACGTTCAGCCCGGCCAGAAGGTTTCCATCGAGATCGACACCTATCCTGGCCATGAATGGGAGGGCGAAGTCGCCTCCATCGCGCAAGGGACGGGCGCAGAATTCTCGATTCTGCCGGCGCAGAACTCGACAGGGAACTGGGTCAAGGTCGTGCAGCGCATTCCCGTCCGCATCGCAATCGAGCGCCGCGAGGACGATCCTGCTATCCGCGCGGGCATGAGCTGCGAGGTCGAGATCGATACAAATTCCGGGCCTGTCCGCCACGCCAGCGTGCAAAAAGGCAAGGCATCGTGAACCCTTCCCTGCAACGACTGATCGTCACGGGCTCCATCATGCTTGCGACGATCATGCAGACGCTCGACTCGACTATTGCGAATGTTGCCCTGCCTCATATGCAGGGCAGTTTTTCGGCAACCCAGGAACAGATTTCCTGGGTTCTCACCTCCTATATCGTGGCTGCCGCCGTCTTCACGCCGACCACCGGCTTTCTTGCCTCGCGGTTCGGCCGGCGCAATCTTCTCGCCGCTGCCGTCATCGGCTTCACCGTTACGTCGATGCTTTGCGGCGCGGCTACGAGTATCGAGGAGATCGTCCTCTTCCGCCTCCTGCAAGGCATGTTCGGCGCGGCGCTGGTGCCGCTGTCGCAGGCAATCCTGCTCGACACCTATCCGCAGGAGCAGCACGGCTCGGCCATGGCCGTCTGGGGCATGGGCGTCATGGTCGGCCCCATTCTCGGCCCCGCGCTCGGCGGCTGGCTGACGGATACCTATAACTGGCGTTGGGTCTTCTACATCAATGTCCCGTTCGGCTTGCTCGCGCTCGTAGGTATCTTTGCCGCTAGCAGCGAGCGAGAAGGCGACAGGTCGCGCCGTTTCGACTGGATGGGTTTTGCCTGGCTCGGTCTTGCCATTGCGAGCCTCCAGATCATGCTCGACCGCGGACAGGTCGAGGACTGGTTCTCATCGACCGAAATCGTCATCGAAGCCGCCGTCGCCATCCTCGCCTTCTATCTCTTCATCGTCCATTCCATGACGACGAAGAGCCCATTCATAACGCTACACCTCTTCAAGGATCGAAATCTGTGCGTCGGCCTCGTTCTCATCACGATGGTGGGTGTCATTCTCTTCGCAACGATGGCGTTGCTGCCGCCCTATCTCGAAACACTGATGGGCTATCCCGTCGTTACAACCGGCCTCGTTCTCGCGCCGCGCGGTATAGGCACCATGATCGCCATGTTCCTTGTCGGCCGCATCGTGAACCGAGTCGATATTCGCCTCATCATGGCGTTCGGCTTTCTTCTCACGATCCATTCGCTCTGGGAGATGTCGAACTTCAATCTCTATATCAGCGAAACGACCGTCGTCATGACTGGCGTCATCCAGGGCTTCGGCCTCGGCTTCATTTTCGTGCCGCTGACGACAGCAACCTTTGCAACACTTTCGCCGGAACTGCGCACCGAGGGCACCAGCCTCTACAGCCTGATGCGCAATATCGGCTCCAGCGTCGGCATCTCGATCACGCAGGGCCTCATCTCCCGCTACACGCAGGTGAACCACGAGCTTCTGTCGCGGAATGTCTCCGAACTAAATCCCTTGCTCCGGCCCGATCAGGCCCCGCCCGGCTGGGATGTCGGCACCGCGCAGGGGCTGGCAATGGCGGAAAGCGAAGTCACAAGGCAGGCCGCGTCCATCGCCTATCTGAATGACTTCAAACTGATGATGTACATGACGATCTTCGCCCTGCCGCTGCTGCTTCTGCTGCGGGTAAAAAAGAACGGTGCCGCCGAAGGTGGCGCGCCCGCAGCCGCCGCCCATCTCGACTAGGTGTCCGCTACCCATTGAAGTTCGCCGCCCAAGGGTCCAATCTGCCGCCAAAACCGGAGGAAAGATGCCCGTTCAGATCCCCTATGTCCGCGAAATCGAGTTCGAATATGGCGACTGCGATCAGGTATCGCCGCTGATCCGCCGCGTCGTCGCGAACAATCCATCCGCCTTCACCTACAAGGGCACGGGCACCTATATCATCGGCAAGGGCGAGGTTGCCGTGGTCGATCCCGGCCCCCTGCTCAATGAGCATGTCGGAGCGTTGATGCGCGCCCTCGAAGGCGAGACCGTCACCCATATCCTCATCACTCATACGCATAGCGATCACTCGCCCGCCGCCGCGCCCCTGAAGGCACTCACCGGCGCGGAGACCTATGCCTATGGGCCGCATGGCTCGGGCCAGCTCAACACCCCGGACGATGTGCAGGTCGAGGAAGATGGCGACACGGCTTTTGTGCCGGATTTCGAGATCCGCCACGGCGACGTGATCGAAGGCAATGGCTGGACGGTCGAATGCGTCTACACGCCGGGCCATACATCGAACCATATGTGCTTCGCGCTTCAGGAAGAAAAGGCGCTCTTCAGCGGCGATCACGTCATGGGCTGGTCGACCAGCATCGTCAGCCCGCCCGATGGCAACATGGAGCAGTACATGGCTTCGCTTCGCCTGCTTCTTGAGCGCGACGATGAAGTCTATTGGCCGACGCATGGCCCCGCGATCACCGATCCCAAGCCGATCGTGCGCTCCTTCATCGAACATCGCGAAGACCGTGAGCGCCAGATCATGGAACAGCTCGCCGCCGGCCACACGCGCATTCAGGACATGGTGCCGATCATGTATGCCGCCGTCGACAAGCGGCTATACCCGGCTGCCGCGCGCTCCGTCTTCGCTCATATGGAGCACCTCGTCGCAACCGGTGCCGTCGTAACAAAAGGCAAGCCCACCCTCGGCGGCGACTACTGGCTGGCTTAGAAAAACCGGTGTCACCCCGGCTTTCGCCGGGATAACACATCTGTTTTGCCTCCTACTCCGCCGCGTCGAGCTTCACCTTCAGCGTGTGAAGGTAAGTGCGGATACGGTTTGCGTTCGCGCCCATGTCGCTAATGCCGACACGCGAGACCGAGCGCATATCGACTGCGGCGCCTTCGCCGCGTTCGGTGACGCGGATCGCCACGTCGTCCTTGAAGTTCATGACGCGCGTCGTTGCGGTCGCTTCAATCATCCCCGCCTCGGGATTGGAGGCGACGATTTCCCAGCCCATCTCGCGCGCGGTTTCGAGCGCGGCTTCATATACCTTGCCGGGCTGCATGTCGATTTCGAGCGTCGTGAGGTCGGGATAGGCCTGCGCCTGCAACTCGGCGAGATCGGCCGGTTCCGCCCGGTCGAGCGGGTTCGACGTGTCCCCGCGTTTGGCCACTACCGCGTCAAAGGCGGGCGGATTGTCGAGGTCGGTCGTGACGTCGTGGATGGCCGGCACTTTCGATCCCGCGATCATCGCCTGTCCGACAGGTGCCGCGACGAGAAGCCCGATCACGAGACCGGCGATGGCCGTGCGCACGCCGCGCCGTGACGACACGATGCCGATGACCAGCGCAATCGCGGAAACCAGCGCACCAAGCAGGCCGAGGCCCGCTCCGCCCGCAAGGCCGAGCAACGCAAGACGGAAGTCGGCCACGCCGAAGCGGTGAGCGAGAATGCCGAGCACCAGTATCACGAGGCCGAGGACGGATATCCTCAAGCCCGCCGCCGCAAGCCGCGACTTGTCACCTGTCATGGTGCCCTGTTCTTCCGTTGCGGCGGACGGGGTGTCCGCCGGGATGTGTTTTGCCTTGCCCGGCGCGCCTTTCTACTCGGCGGCGGTTGCCGTGGGCAGCGTATAGTCCTTGAACTTCTCGCGCAGCGCGAGCTTCTGGATCTTGCCCGTCGCCGTGTGCGGAATTTCATCCACAAAGACCACGTCGTCCGGCATCCACCATTTGGCAATCTTGCCTTCCATGTAGCGCAGGATCTCGTCCTTGGTTGGGCTTTCGCCCTCGTTGGGCACGATGATCAGCAGCGGGCGTTCGTCCCATTTGGGATGCGCGATGCCGATGACGGCAGCTTCCGCGACCTTCGGGTGGCCGACCGCGAGGTTTTCGATCTCGATGGAGGAAATCCATTCGCCGCCAGACTTGATGAGGTCCTTCGCGCGGTCCGTGATCTGCATGTAACCCTGTTCGTCGATGGTCGCGACGTCGCCCGTGTCGAACCAGCCATCCTTGTCGAGAATGTTGCCGCCCTCGCTCTTGAGATAGGCGCCGGCAACCGCCGGTCCGCGCACCATCAGATGACCGAAAGCCTTGCCGTCGGACGGCAGTTCATTGCCGTCATCGTCGGTGATCTTCATCTCGACCGTGTAGATCGCGCGGCCCTGCTTCGCCTTCACGTCGATCTGCTTTTCGAGCGGCCAGTCTTCCATGCCCGCCTTCAGCGCGCCGAGCGTGCCCATGGGCGACGTTTCCGTCATGCCCCAGGCATGGAAAACCTTCACATTGTATTTTTGCTCGAAGACCTCGATCATCGAGCGCGGCGCGGCCGATCCGCCGATCACCACGCGGTCGAGCTTCGGCAATTCCGACTTCGTCTTTTCGAGATATTGCAGCAGCATCAGCCAGATGGTCGGCACCGCCGCCGTCACGGTTACGCCTTCCTTGTCGAGAAGCTCGTAGATGCTCTCGCCGTCCATGTTCGCGCCGGGCATGACGATCTTCGCGCCGACAGCCGGCGCGGCATAGGCGATGCCCCAGGCATTCGCATGGAACATCGGCACCACGGGCAGGATCGTATCTGCCGATTTCATGCCGAGCGCATCACCCGTATTGACCGCCATGGAATGCAGCACGTTGGAGCGGTGCGAATAGAGGACACCCTTGGGGTTACCCGTCGTGCCCGACGTGTAGCAGAGCCCGCAGGCGGCGTTCTCGTCCACTTCCGCCCATTTGAACTCGCCGTCTTCCGCTTCCACGATCTCCTCGAAGCAGAGTGCATTCGGGAGCTTCGTTTCCGGCATGTGGGCCTTGTCCGTCATGATGACATAGGTCTTCACGTTCGGCAGCTTGTCGGCGATGCCTTCGAGGATCGGCACAAAGGTCAGGTCGAGGAAGATGATCTTATCTTCCGCGTGATTGATGATGTAGATGAGCTGTTCGGCGAAGAGACGCGGGTTCAGCGTGTGACAGACCGCGCCCATCCCCATGATGCCGTACCAGGCTTCGAGGTGGCGCGCCGTGTTCCAGGCCATGGTCGCGACGATGTCGCCTTCCTTGATGCCAAGCCGCGTCAGCGCCTGCGCAACCTTGCGCGCCCTCAGATGAACTTCCCTGTAGGTGGTGCGCGCGATCGGGCCCTCGACAGTCCGCGTCACGATTTCCCGGTCACCATGAAAGCGTGCAGCATGGTCGATAATGGTCGTCACGCGCAGCGGCCAGTTTTGCATCAATCCCTGCATGGGTCTTGTTTCCTCATTTCCTGTGGTGACGCCGGGTTTTTCCCAGCTTTATCCCCGTTTGGGGCAGTCTAGCGGCGAAGCTCCCGGCGAACAACGCTTGCCCTGACGCCTGCCGCCAAATCCTTGCCTCGCATGGTCTTGCCCCCTCTAATGGACGGCAAAACAACGGCAAACCGCCAAACATATCGAAACAGGGAGTTTCCCATGACCGAGCTTCATTTCCGGTCCGCCTCCGACCTTGGCCGGATCATCCGCCGCCGCGAGCTGTCGAGCGTGGAGCTCACCGGCCACTACATCTCGCGGATCGAGAAGCTCGACGGGAAAACCAATGCGGTCGTCGCCCGCGATTTCGACCGCGCGATGAAGCTCGCAAAGGAAGCTGACGAGGCCTTCGCCCGCGACGAGATCAAGGGCCCCCTGCACGGCCTGCCCTTCACCATCAAGGATGCCTATGAAGTCGAGGGCATCGTCTCGACGGGCGGCGCGCCGGTCTGGAAGGATCATGTACCCGCCCGCAGCGCCACCGCCATCGAGCGCCTCCAGCGCGCGGGCGCCATCGTCATGGGCAAGACCAACGTCCCCTATCTCTCGGGCGACCTGCAGACCTATAACGACATCTACGGCACGACGAACAACCCCTGGGCGCTCGATTGCGGCCCC
>AZIJ01019191.1_pt1 | contig 30110 bp, 27 predicted proteins | sample 359151 | NCBI WGS metagenome assembly AZIJ01 (sample SAMN02429718, study PRJNA222666) | marine sediment metagenome | biome: Sediment sample; isolation source: enrichment culture of sample MGS-ElMAX(UA) from oil contaminated site at the... | place: Egypt: El Max | collected 2013-01-23 | depth 9.22 m m | reverse complement strand
CAGCCTCGGTGCGCGCGTCGGCATTCCCTGGCTCGGCCATACTTGCGGCACCTGCCGCTATTGCCGGGCGGGCAAGGAAAACCTCTGCGAACATGCACTCTTCACCGGCTATACGCGCGATGGCGGCTATGCCGAGTTTGCGCTCGCCGATGCGCGCTACTGCTTCCCCGTCGCCGAAAGCTATGGCGCGGCGGAGGCGGCGCCTCTGCTTTGCGCCGGACTTATCGGCTATCGCTCGCTCCGCATGGCGGGCGAGGGCAGGCTTCTCGGCATCTATGGTTTCGGTGCCGCCGCCCATATCGTCGCCCAGGTGGCGCGCCACGAGGGCTGGCGTCTCTTCGCCTTCGTGAAACCGGGCGACGAAGCCGCGAAAGAGTTTGCGCTGTCCCTCGGTGCGGAATGGGCGGGCGGCTCCGATGAAGCCCCGCCCGAACTTCTCGATGCCGCCATCATCTATGCGCCTGCCGGTCCGCTCGTTCCCGCCGCGCTTCGCGCTGTCGCTCATGGCGGCCGCGTCGTCTGCGCGGGCATTCACATGTCGGACATTCCCTCCTTTCCCTACGACATTCTCTGGCACGAGCGATCGGTTCACTCCGTCGCCAATCTCACCCGCGCCGATGGTGAAGAGTTCCTTGCCCTCGCACCGAAAGTGCCGGTCGTGACGACAGTCGAGACCATGGCCCTCGAAGAAGCGAACGAGGGCTTGGCCCGCCTTCGCGAAGGCCGCCTCACGGGGGCCGCCGTGCTCGTCATGAACTCGTAAGCCGCAACCGTCATGTGCATGTCGCAAGAACCCGTCATGTCTTCTGGCTGTTTGTTTCCCCTGTTGCGCGGGAAGTTCATGAAACGTCGCGCTTTTCTGATGGCTTTCCTTTCCTGCACTGTTCTTTCCCCCGCTCACGCCGTGGACGAGCGCTATCGCGATTATGAGCCGCGCCCCGGCCTTTCGGGCGAGGTTGCAGTCGCGGGTGCGCCTGCCCCCTCAAGCCTCATGCTTCTCTGGCCGGAGAGCTTCCGCATGCTCCAGCCGCAAACGGTGCTGCATGTCGGCGCGAAAACGGGCGGCGCGAAGGTCAGGGCCGCGGTCGAGGCTCTCGCCATTCTTGTAAACGATGAGAACCCGCTCACCTGCATTTCGCTCGATGACCTGAAAAATCTCTATACGGATGAAAACCTGTCATGGGACGGGGTTGGGGCGGGCGGTGCCGCCGCGCCCGTCACGCCGTTTGCCCGCGAAACGAGAGCAGGCGAGAGCGATTTCTTCGTCGACGCTGTCATGAATGGCGTCCCCTTTTCGGCGGATGTCCGGCGCGTCGCGCGCTATTCGGACCTGCTGGATGAGATCGCCGCTACGCCCGGTGGCATCGGCTATGCACCGGCGGGCTATCGCGGCGATGGCGTCAAGGTCTTGCCGCTGTCGGAGGCAGAAGGTGCCTGCGTCGCGCCGAGCGCACCAAATGCCTATCGCGCCGCATATCCGCTTGCGCGTTTCGTCTATCTGGAAGGGGAGAGGAGCGAGGCCGGTCTCGCCTTTTTCGACTATGTCCTCTCGCAGGAGGGCCAGCACGATGCCGTCATCGCCGGATTTTATGCCCTGCCGTTCATCTTCGCGGACGAGGAGCGCAAGATGCTCGGTCTCGACTGACCCTTCCTCTTGTCCCCGCTGTTGCATCTCTGCCGTTGCGTCGCTGCACAACGCTGGTGCCGTTCTGCCACAGCGGGGACAAGACCCGCATTCTTGACGGTTTGATGACGTTTCGATGACGGTCCGCTTGCGAAAGCCCCGCCTTGTCCCCGCCCGCGCGGTACGCGCACAAGCAAAAACCCCCGGTGGATTTCTCCGCCCCCGGCGCGAACGCGCAAAAGAAAACCCCCGGTGGATTTCTCCACCGGGGGTTGCCGCCAGACTGATCTGCGAGGATCGGATCGAGCGTAATTTTCAGAATGTGAACTGCGTACGCAGCGCAATCGCGTCGTGGCCGAAATCCGCGAACGGAGCGGTACGGTCTTCGACCTCGACATTGAGGTAGTTGAGCATGAAGCGGACGTTCTTGTTCGCGTACCAGTTCAGGCCCAGCGTGATGATGTCCTGCTGGCCGCCCTGCACACCCGACCCGAGATCGTTCAGGTCGGCGCTGCTGTAGCGAGCAGCGATTTCCCACGCGCCCATGCCGCCGCCGGCCATGAACGGATTGTTCGGGCTCACGCCGGAGTAAGCAGCCTTGCTCATCTTGTACTTGTAGTTTTCGCCCGAGAGGATCCACGAAGCCTGCAGATACCAGGCATCGAATTCCGCATCGCCGCCGGCGAGCTGGTCGACTTCATAGCGGTAGTATTCGCCCTGGGCGCGGAAGGGGCCGTAGTTGAAGGCGAGTTCCGGGCCGTAAGCCAGCGCCGAGTCGGCGGCGAGGCCGCCGGTGTCGATCATGCGGGTCGCATCGACGCGCAGTTCCGGCCGGTCGCGGAAGCGGATCGCATCGCCGGGAAGGTTCGCGGCATAGGTGCCCGACAGACCGAAGTGGAAGTTCGGGCCTTCCTTCGGCGAGGTCGCGTAAGCAACGCGGCCAAGCACATTCGACGTGTCTCCATCGGTGGTGTTACCCGCACCGACCGAACCCATCGTGTAGTAGGCAGCGCCGAAGAAGTTGTCGGTATTGCCCGCTGCGCCGACAGCCATGCGGCCGTCGCCGGCGCCGATGCTGGTCATCAGGTTCGCGGCTGTCGCGCGTTCGATGAAGGTGATGTCGTTCGACGAGGTGGAGTCATTGAGCGTGAGCTTCGGCTGGATCGCGCCGATGCTGAGCTTCAGGCCGTCGATGCCGACATAGTGAAGAGCGGCTTCATAGATTTCGCCGGCCTTTTCGTCGCCCGAGTCGCCGAAGTTGAAATAGAGGTCGTATTCGAAGTCTTTCCACACCGTACCGCTGGCGCCGATGATGGCACGACGGAAATTGATGTTGTTGCCGAGGCCGCCGACGCGCGCTTCGCTGTTGTCGTCCTGGTCGTAGTAACCCATGTCGAGATGGGCGCGGCCGGAGATTTCGAAAGTGAAGTTGCCGTCGGCCGACTCAAAGGACGGACGGCCGTTCTTGAGGCCAACCTTGACGTCGCTCTTGCGCTCTTCGAGCGACTTGATCGCGGTGCCGTGCTGGATTTCGACATCGTCGATCTTGCGTTGCAGCGCCTCGATCTGCGCCTTGAGGGCATCGAGTTCGGCCTGGGTGTTGCTGGCGGCGAAGGCGGGCGCTGTGAGGAAGGCGGCGGCGCCGATTGCCGTGCCGGCCAGAAGAATGTTTCTCAACGTCATCAGACGTCTCCGTGTTCTGTGGATGAGCTTCTGTTGCAGGATCGGCAGCCGCGGCAGAAGACCGCGAACACCCCCCATGAACCCGCTCCTAACAGAGCTATGTGACGGTTCCACTCCACTTTTGTGACAGAGACATGACGGTCGCCAAGTGTGGCAGGATGGTATCGGAAACGAGACAGGCACGGCCCTCTCCGCTGCCGGTGAAAACGCGAAAATATCCTTTTGTTTCAATCGATTGTGAAGGGAGGCACCCCCTGCGTCCTTCCGGCCACGGTGTTTTCTGAAACCGCGTCTCGCACTCGCCGGAACGTCGCGCGCGCTATTCGGAAGCTAGTTTCGTGACCACCACGGAGCTCGTCTCAAGCGTCTTGTGGACGGGGCATTTTCCTGCAATTTCAGCGATTTTTTCCGCGAGCTCCGGCGCAACACCGCCTTCGATATGGATGGTTCTTTCAAAGCGGTCGACATAGCCGGGACGATCCTCCGCGCACTCGGCACAGTCGCGGGCGTGAACCTTCTTGTGATCCACGGTCACGGAAACAGGACCGATTTCCAGATGCTTTCGGTCGGCATACATGCGCAATGTCATTGCCGTACAGGCACCGAGTGCGATCGAAAGAAAGTCGTAGGGCGTCGGTCCAGTATCAAGGCCGCCATGCGCAACGGGCTCGTCCGCGATCAGCCGGTGCGATCCGACGGTTACGCGCTGCTGAAACTTGCCTTTGCCCGTCTCCGTCACGGTGACAGCGTCCGTTTCGCTTTCCCCTTCAGCGGGTTGGACCTCCGCGATGTAACGGCTCGCCCAGGCGGAGAGCACGCTGGCGACATAGTTTGCGTCGCTCCGGCGCGTCAGAAGATGGTCGGCATCGTCGAGTGAAACAAAGCTTTTTGGATGCTTTGCGGCGCTGAAAATCTCCTGCGCATTTTCGATTCCGACAATCTCGTCGCGAGGCGCGTGAAAAATCAGAAGAGCCTTCCTCATCGCGCCGATCTCTTCTTCCAGGTTTTGCCCCTCGAGATCGTCGAGGAATTGTTTGCGAATGGAAAAGTGCTGGCCTGCGAGTGTGACTTCTGCCTCTCCATTCTGCTGGATGTGCGAAAGATCCGCCTGGAAACTTCGGGTGACATGCGCTGCATCCGCAGGAGCACCGATTGTCGCGACCGCTTTTGCCTCGGGGACTTTGCTTGCGGCCGCAAGGGTCGCCGCGCCCCCGAGACTGTGACCGATCAGGATGGACGGAGCCTCGAAGGTCTGGCGCATGAAATCCACAGCGCACAAAAGATCAGCCACATTCGATGAGAAGTTGGTGTTGGCAAAATCGCCGCCGCTCATGCCGAGACCGGTAAAATCGAAGCGCAAAACGCCGATGCCGAGATCGGCGAGTGCGCGGGATATGCGCGCCGCGGCGAAGACATCTTTCGAGCAGGTGAAGCAATGCGCAAAAACTGCAAAGGCACGGACGGGGCCGGCAGGTAGATCAAGCAGCGCCGACAGTTCATCGCCGGTGGAACCTGTAAAGGAAACTTTCCTTTTTTGCGTCGTCATCAAAACGCCTCCTGCCGTTCGTTGTATCGCGCATGAGCCTACAGGAAATGCTCCGGGAGAGCGCCGTGTGATCCCCAAAAAAGACAAATCCGGCATCAATGCAGCGGAAATAAGATTGGGAACGGCGAGTGGTGCAGACCGTTGAGATGGCAATGACCGTGCCCTCTGGCGCGGCGTGAAACGGCGAAAAGGAAAAACCCATGAAAAGGCTCTTCACAACTACTGCGCTTGTGGCCTCTGTGGCTTTTGCCACGGCCGCCTATGCCGCGGCGGACGATGCAAAGAACGCCCCGAGTGAGGCCAGCCCTGCTCAGCAGCAGGACGCGCAGCCATCGCTTGAAACACCTGGTGAAATGCTGAGTGATGTCACCGCCAAGGCGGATGGTGATGTGCTCGCGATGCAGAACAATGTCGCCGTCATGTCCAGCAATGCCATTAGCGCTGCCGATGTCATTGGTGCCGCGGTCGTCGGCCCCGATGGCAAGGAAATCGGTACCGTGGACGATCTGGTTTTCAATAAGGACAAATCGATTGACCGGGTCATCATTGCAGACGGCAAGATGTTCGGCTTTGGCGGGAAGAATGTCGCGATCGATTTCGAAGGAGCTTCGATCACGAGCGATCAGAACGACGAGCGCATGGTTCGCATCGGCATGACTGACCAGGCGCTTGAAGAGGTTGCCGAGTTCGACAAGGCTCCGCTTGAGGAATCCGGCGGCAAGCTCGCCACTTCCTATATCGGACGCGATGTTGCTTTTGCTACGGAAGACGAGGGTACGGGTGAAATCTCCGACCTCATTCTCGATCGGAGCGGCACGGTCAAGTATGCGGTGATCGAGTATGGCGGCATGCTTGAAATGAACGAGAACCGCGTCGCGATCGATTTCGAAGGTTTGAAGGCTGCCCCGGCCGGCGAACCGCTGAACCTCGCGATGACGCTCGACCAGTTGCGTGAGCAGCCGAGCTTCTTCTACAGCGAGGACGAGGCGTCGAAGGACGACAAAATGTAATTCCGCCAAAACGGAATGCGAGAGCTCGGCCGGTTTTCCGGTCGGGCTTTTTGTTGTCCGTGACGGGGACGGACGTACCATCTTCCTCTACCGGAATGCGGCAGAGATTTTCGTGGACGAGATGAAAGGGGGGAAAGAAATGCCCCCGATCCAGTGGGGCTTGGGGGGCGGGGATAATACTGGATCGGGGGGCCTGCAAAGGTTCCCGTGTCTTGAAAGACGTAACCTCGCAATAGCACTGGAAGAACGAGCCGTGCCCGGGGATGGTTCCCGTGGAAGCGAAAAAAAATCAAAAATTTTGCGGGCTGCGTTAGATGAGAACCGGAAGGTTTACTGTCACCAGACAGCCGGGTTCATCTACATCCATATGGGCACGCAGCTGACGTATCAGCCCCCGGAAAAGGTTGATGTGGCCTTCATCCGGCCTGTTTTGCATCAGTTCCTTAAGCACCGGCTGGTCCACCTTCATGGTAAGGGTGGAGCCGCCGCCCGGGCGTTTTGCCAGCTCGAAGTCAATCTGCGTTGCAGGGTGGCCCTCTGGAGAGAGATGCGAGGTTGCCTCGGCCACGAGTTCGGTAACGAGGAAGGCGAGAGTAAGTGCCGCATCCGGCAAGGCAAATACCGGTTCCGGGCAATGCATTGAAAGGACCGGGCGTCCCCACTCCGTGGAAAGATGACGTTCCGTGGAAAGGCATAGGTCCGTGAGCAGCACACCGAGATCGACCGCCCGGAAATCGTCGCCCTGATAAAGAGCGGAATGGACGATGCCGAGAGCGTTGAGACGCCGTTGCACATCAAGGAAGATCGCCGCCTGTTCGGGTGTTCTGGCCCGACGGCTCTGCAGGTTCAGCAAGCTGTTCATGACCTGAAGGTTGTTACGCACGCGGTGATTGACCTCGCGCACAAGGGCTTTTTGATGGTCGAGCGCCGCGCGAATGGCAACGTCGCGCGCATGAATGGTGTCTGCCATGGTGTTGAATTTCGTGGCGACAGCCTGAACCTCCTCTGTTGCCTGCGCGTCGAACTCGACTCGGGCGCTATCGTCGCCCGCGATATAGCGGCGTATCGCTTGCCGAACCCTGTTGAGCGGTTCGATGATAATCTGCTCGGTGGCGCGGCCTGCGAGGAAACTTGCTGCGATCCAGACGAGAAGAGGAAAGGCAATAATGAAGTAAAGGAGCGCTCGCACCGCCGGGGAGATCTCTTCCGCATCTTGCGCGTAGAGCCCGAAGACATTTCCAGGCAAGGCGGCGACTACATAGGTCCGGACGATCCCGTCCCGGCCCTTTTGTGTGAAGGAGCCCGACATGAGGTCCAGTCCCGACCCGGCGACAAATGTGCTCGGCAACCATTGGTCGATCTGTTCGCCTTTGGTTCGTTGAGCAAGAATTCGGTAGTTGGCGTCAAGCAGGGCAAGCGCGGATACATCGGGCAGAGCAGCTTCTTGCATCGTGAGGGTGAGTGACCCGAAGGGAATCGTTGCGGCGAGTACGCCAATGGCCTGCCGATCCGCATCGTAGATCGGCAGGGTGGCGATGAGCCGCGCTTTCGCGGCGTCACTTTCTTTGGCGACGGGCAGCTCGCTCTTCTGAGTCCAGATGGAGAATTGCTGCGCCTCCATCGATTCGTCGAGCCAGCGCGGAGTTGCAGCCCTCTCTTCCTGCGAACTCAAGGGAATCGGGGCGCTGCATAGCGTTTTCCCTTCCAGTCCGATCAGATGAAGAGAGGAAATGCTCGAATTTTGCAGAATGATGCGCTTGAACGCGTCATCACAGATTTGACCATTGGCAGGAGTGCCGAGCGGCAGAGCGGAAATGGTCTCCAGAAGGATGCGCAATTCCTGAAGGACTGTGCTCTGGCGCCCGAGGACCGCCTCACCGCGAGCAACAAGAGCCGTTTCGCGCAGGTCATGATGGTGGACCGCATTCACATATTGAGCGATTTCAGCGGCAAGACACAACGGAAGCAGTGCAATGGCCAGGCGCAATGCGATCCGGGATTTCAACCCCGGCCGGGCATTACGCATGCTTGTGAAGCGCGCTGTCCAATGTTGTCTGGGATTTGACTTTATTGCCAAGCATCAGCCCCTGATTTGGTCCGCAGCTAATGGCGAGCAGCCATTTCGGGGAACCTGTGCCGCTCAATTCTATTCGCTGTTCTGGTCCGACTCAGCGTCCGACAAACGGCTCAGGAGTGATGAAAAATCATCAGGAACTGGTTCGTTGAGCACCTTTTGATAGGCGCGCCGCAAGCCGGTTCCCAGCGCCTCTCGCCGCGCGCTTTGTTCCACTTTGTCTCGGGTTTCTGCAGATCTGCCATTTTTTGACGGTTGAATCTGCTTGTCGTTCTCGTCTGCCACTTTTTCACCGCGCCATTGGCGTCGACTTCAACATGTTTACGCCCCGGCAAACATTGAAGGCGAAGAAAATATTTCTACAGAGGATGAAACTCTTTTGTTTTCCAAGGGTTCCCTAATTCTAGGACTTTTTTGCGAAATTTAGTTCGCGGACATGAGACTCGCAACCCGGCCAAGGCGGGGTATGATTATGCTTATACGGAGATGGATCAGGAATGTCGCTCGCAGATCAAATCGCACCCCTTCTTCCGCATTTGCGCCGCTATGCGCGTGCGCTTACCGGGAATCAGAAACGCGGGGACGCCTATGTGCGTTCCCTGCTTGAAGCGATTATTGCCGATGACAGCATCGTGGACAGGGCTCTGGACCCCCGCGTGGGCCTGTACAAGGCGTTTTACGGGATCTGGTCGACCGCCGATCTCGATGCGGCGCAACCGGCGGAAGAAGTGTCGGGAACGGAGGGTGTGGTTTCCCAGCGGCTTTCCCGTATGACGCCTATCAATCGGCAGGCGCTGTTGCTGACCGCTATGGAAGGCTTCAGCAATCGCGAAACAGCTCATGTTCTTCAGGTGGATGAAGGCGAGGTTTCTGCGCTGATCGACGCGGCCCTCAAGGAAATCGACAATCAAATAGCGACCAACGTCCTCATCATCGAGGATGAGCCCATCATTTCGATGGACCTGGAGCAAATCGTACGAGATCTCGGTCACGACATCATGGCAACTGTGGTGACACGCGACGAGGCGGTGAACGCAATTGCCACGAAAAAGCCAGGCCTTGTTCTGGCTGATATCCAGCTTGCCGATGGAAGCTCCGGCATTGACGCCGTGAAGGATATCTTTGCGCGCTTCTCCGTTCCCGTCATTTTCATTACGGCCTATCCCGAGCGGTTGCTGACGGGCGAGAGGCCGGAACCGACCTTCCTCATCACCAAGCCATTCCTGCAAAGCACGGTAAAAGCCGCGATTGGACAGGCGCTCTTCTTCAACAATGAGGAAAGTGAAGCGGCTTGAAGGCTGCCGACGACCAAGAGAAAAGGCGCCGCCCGGCCGGGTGGCGCCTTTTTCATTGAATGCCGCCTTCAACCCTTCAACGGGTAAGCTTGTCCATCTCGCCCATGATCGCATCGGTCGCGTCTCCTGCGGCTAGAGCGCTGTCGGATCGCGCTGGCAAGATGCCGCTATCGATCATTTCGTCGAGAGCGGCTCTGGCACGCGCGACTCGGCTCTTCACCGTGCCGACGGCGCAATCGCAAATACCGGCAGCTTCTTCATAGGAAAAGCCGCCCGCTCCGACGAGAACAAGGGCCTCGCGCTGGGCGGCAGGCAAGCGCATGAGCGCCCGCTGCAAGTCGGTCAATTGCATTTGATGGTCTTGATGCGCCGGCGTTGAAAGGGTTCGCTCGGCGACGCTCTCATCCCATTCGCCAGTAAAGCGGGAGCGGCGCATCTGCGAGAGAAATTGATTGCGGAGAATGACGAATACCCATGCGCGCATATTCGTTCCCGCTCTGTAGCGTTTGCGCGCCGCCCAGGCTTTCAGAAGAGCATCTTGCGCAAGGTCGTCCGCCATATCCGGCTTGCCGCACAGATTTCGGGCGAAGGCGCGCAAATGAGGGATGAGAACCTCTAGCTCCTTCTTGAAATCGGCATCGCTAAGCGGTTCGGCTTCTGCCGTTATTTCAATCTGGTTTGTCATGCGCTCAGTCCTCGCCGCCCGCTTGCATCTTGTTAAGCAACTCAGTGAACTCTTGAGGAACCGGCTCCTGGATGGCATGGCGGTAGAGGGACCGCAATTCGCGCCCCAAGCTCGCACTACGGGCGGCAGTTTCCCGGCGACATTCCTCGCCTCGGCCTCCTCGCAGGTTATTCGCCCTGTCATCGATCATCTCAAAAAACACGTTGCTGTGGGCCGCGCCCGGGGCCGCGTCACTGTAAGCTCATCATTTCAACGGCTTAATGAGCGAAAGGTTCAAAAATTCTCGCACATGAAGCGGATGACGGATGGAATGCCGTCTCTCATTCTTACTTTGTCACAATAGAAGCCTTCGTGGTCGGATTTCACGCCCTGTCGGCGAAGGTCGCGGCGTCAGGCATGAAATTGGCCCCGGCTATCTGTGAAGCCGGGGCCGGTATTTTTCAGGCTGCGGACAATTACTGGCGCGAAAGCCAGCTGTCGATTTCTTCTTCCGCGGCTTCCTTGTCCTTGCCATAACGCTCCTGAAGCAGGCCGGCGAGACGATCTCGTTTTCCTTCGATCTTCTGAAGGTCGGAGTCGGTGATGTCCCCCCACGTTTCCTTTACGCGACCCTTCATTTGCGTCCAGTTGCCTTCAATCTGATCCCAGTTCATGGGTGAACTCCTGTACTCTGGTTGTGAAAGTGACGAAGTCGCTTTTCAGCGAGGCGGTCCCGGACGGCGGGCATAGCCGAAAATGAGACTCACCAGGAAAAGTGCGAGGAAAATAAAGAAGAGAATCTTCGCCACACCTGCCGATGCGGCGGCGATACCGCCGAAACCGAAAACGGCTGCGATGACCGCAATGACAAAAAAGACTGCTGCCCAGTAAAGCATGATTGCTGTCCCTTGTTGTTGGTAAGCCCTTACCGGGCTTCGTTGGCTTCGTCCTGAATGGCATCGCCCGTATTCTCGATGTCTTGGCCTGCGCCTGCGACCGTGTTGCACGCCGCAACGCCGATACCGAGCAGGAAGAGAAGTGCGAGTGATATTTTTCTGCTCATGTTTTCAAACCTTGTTGGTTGCGCATGCGAAGCGCATGACGACTGTTTGATGCCATTAGAACTGCCGGGAAGCAGGAAGGTTCCAAAGGGTTCCTGGCCAGACTCTAGTCGTCTCCGTACACGGATGGTTTTCTATCATCCCGGGAAAAGCCCGACTCGAGAGGGCGAGGGCAACGAGAATGCTGCTGCAAGGCGTAACGCATAGTCGAACGCGTCGCTGGAAACGATGGCTTGCCAGATGTCCATCACCGGGTTGGTTCAATCCATGCTTTCATGCGTGGTCCTCCGTGGAGAGATGCGCATATCTGCGGCGTCCACGCGCCAAACAAGCTCACTAAGGCAAGTTCACTAAGGAACGCGAATGGCTGGTGTCGATTACCTGACGCCAGCCGGCCTGGATCGGACAGCCTCGTCTCTTTCGCGATGTGCAAGCGCAATCTGCAGCATCAGCCAGATCAACCCGCTTATCGCAAGAGCCGAGAAGAGCGACACGATTGCGAACGGTATGAACCAGCGCATCGCTTCGAATGACTCCGTCAATGGTCTCGCAACGAGGATGCCGCCGAAAAAGACAAGGCCGCCAACGATCCAGAATGAGCGAAGACGCCGTTCCCATTTGCGCTGGGTCATCTCGGAGATAGCGCTCATTGTTTGAATTCCTCATCGAACAGTAGAAACAGCAAGACTTGTGGCGATAACGTTGACTGTTCGATTCCGTTGCAAGGAGGGGGAATTTATTTGGAACCGACGGGCAGCTTTAATGCCGGACATTTTTCTGATGCCGTGACGCGCTGGGAACGTTTGATCGAGCCATACGTTCATTATCTGAGTCAGGCAGGCTTGAGAGCGGGTTGAGGAGAAAGTGGCGCGTTTGCACATCCGGTAGCCTCACGAGCCGCCCCAGGCTTCGGGGGAATTGTAGAAGCGAAACTCCTCGGCCGCCGACGCCGGTTGTTCTCGCCGATTGTTCTCTCTGTGGCTTACGGAATACCGAACCCTATGTAACGCTGGTCCCGGGACTTTCCATTCATCCTCTTCAGGAACGGCAAACGAGTGAACGATGTCCCACGAGCCCTATTACACACAGCCCGCATATTCTGCCCGCCAGGATGGAGCATCATCGAAGGCGTCAGGCCGCTCACCCTCAGTGGGCGAAATGCTGGAGTCGGAGGAGTTCTGCAGAGGGCTTCTGGAAAGCGCGCGCTGGCCGGATGGGCCGGTTTGTATGCGATGTAACGCGAAGGGCGCAGCGAGCCGCCTCACAACCCGGCCTGGTTTGTGGACCTGCAAAGCCTGCAGGCGCTGCCAGTACAGCGTTACTTCCGGTACACAGCTGCATCGGTCGCGTCTTCCGGTGTCGGCTTGGGTCAAGTTGTTTTACGCAACCCAAATTCGCAATCAGAACCTGACGGCTTCGCAGGTAAGCCGCCGTTTCAGTGTTGCCTACCTGACAGCCAAAAGTATGTTGCGCAGGATTGATGCCTTGAAGCGGGAAATGCCTGAGATGGCCGACCGGCTCGAGCGGTCCTTGCGCGATCTTGCGGCGAGCAATGCCCGCAACTAGCCGACGCTTGCGGTACTTTTCCTGATTGTAGAAATTTTAAAGGCTGTTGCTGCGTACTGGCGGTGCCTCGGGGAGTATTGGATAGTTTCCGCTGTACGCCTTGAGAGGACGATATTCTTCCTCTATCCGAGCGGTCGCGGACTCGTCTTCCTCGGCCCAGCCTGCAAGGCTGGCAGCCATGTCGCGGACGCCCGTTGCGAGCTGCACCAGAAGTTGCCGCCCGGACTGGCAGGCTAAAGGTTCCCGCTCGCAAAAGCCGGTTGCATCGCGCGCCGTGCGCGACACCACGATCTGCACATTGGTAAGGGTCGAAAGGTCGCGTGTAACGTCACGCTCGGGAAGAGGCGCTCCTTCGGCATAGGTTGCCGGTATAAAGCGTGGCCCGTCCATGCCCGGCTCTGCGGGATCCGCGAGTTTCATTGCATGGCCTACCAGAACCAGCACTACCAGTGATTTGACTGCAAACTTGATCATACCTGACCTCGTCAATAGAGGTTAGGTTGAACCTGGCAGTTTTCAACAGGTTAAAAGAGTCGGTCTTGGTAGATTAAGAGTTTTGTAGTTCAGGCTGCATCGACCTGTCCTAAAGCGGAACGCAGGAAATCGGTGATCTTGTCCAGTTGCACTAGCTTCTGGAAAACAGCAACTACACCGCAATCCTGGCCTCGGGTCGTATTGTTTGAGAGCAGTCAGGTCTCGCGCGGCGCCAGATAGCCATGCATCAGCACTTCGAGCACGACATCCGCATAGCGCTTCTGCAATGCCTCGTCGAGTTCCTCAACGCCATGCACAAATTTGAGTATCGACCGGTTGGCGAATATCTGTTCGCAGGCGCCGAGGGCGGCTATATAGAAGAGTTCCGGGTCGATAGGGCGGATTGTGCCATCGGCGATGCCGGCTTCCATCAGCTCTTTTGCCGTCCGCGCCAGCGGTTCGGCAAAGAAGGTTGCAATTTCCCGGGCATTCTCCTCCGAGCTGTCGCGCATGAGGGCCGCCAGCAGCCGGTAGAGATAGGGGCGCAGAAAAAACGTCCTGATAACGCCGCTGATATGCCGTCTCAGCTTTTCCGCCGGGCTGATATTGAGGGACAGAAGCCGGTCGAGCTCTCCCAGCGCCATGGTGGCGTCGCGTTTGGCAAGCGCCAGCAAGAGCCCATCCTTGCCGCCGAAATAATAGCTTACCAGCGCCACGTTCACTTCAGCACGCGCCGCAATGTCGGTAAGCGGCACGTCGATGGACTGCCGTTCGCTCATCACCGCGCTGGCCGCCTCCAGCAGCAGATCTCGCACCGCAGGCCTTGGCGGGGCGGCGCGCGCCTTCCCCTTCTCCTGAGCCTTCACAAAGGTCTCCTTGCTTCCGTCGCTTTTTCGATTTAAATGTAGATTTAAATTTTTAAACGCGCCATCAAAAATAACCCGTAAGCAGCGGGATCAGGGAGGCGGAGGATGAAGATTACGGTGGCGGTCGCACATGCGACCGAGGCGGATTTCATGCGTGATGAGATCAAGATCGACGAGCCCCGCAAAGACGAGATTCTCGTCCGCGTGGTGGGGGGCGGTCTTTAGCCATACCAACCTCGTTTTCAAGGCGACCTCGACCGTCGCACCCCCGGCGGTCTTCTGTCATGAGGCTCCGGTATTGTCGAAAAGACGACATGCTCGTCAAAACCTACCCACTGAGCGAGATCAACCGCGCCATTGCCGATCAGCATGAAGGCAAATGCGTCAAGGTGGTGCTGCTCACGGGCAAGCAATAAAATCGATTTGAACAAGCAGAACATCTATCTAGGGAGAAATACGAATGTCTGACGCATATATCATCGACGCTTGCCGCACACCGCGCGGCATCGGCAAGGTGGGCAAGGGCTCGCTCGCACATCTTCACCCCCAGCACCTTGCGCGCACGGTGCTCGGCGCGCTTGCCGAACGCAACGACATCAAGACTGCCGACGTTGAAGATGTCATCTGGGGCACCTCGTCCCAGCGCGGCGCCCAGGGTGGCGATATGGGCCGCATGGCCGCGCTCGACGCGGGCTATGACATCAGGGCCTCGGGCGTGACCCTCGATCGCTTCTGCGGTTCGGGCATCACAGCCGTCAACCTGGCGGCGGCGCAGATCATGTCCGGCATGGAAGATCTCGTGATCGCGGGCGGCACGGAGATGATGAGCTACACCTCCGCCACCGCCGATCCGAAGACACCGCCGATGATGGATGCCGGCAACCTGCATCTGCGCAAACAGCACCCGCAATCCCAGCAGGGTGTCTGCGCCGATGCGGTTGCAACCCTCGAAGGCATCGACCGCAAGGCGGTGGACGAACTCGCCCTCACCTCGCAGCAGCGTGCGGCGAAAGCCATCGAGGAAGGCCGTTTCAGCAAGTCGCTCGTCACCGTCTACAATGAAGACGGCTCCGTCGCGCTGGATCACGAAGAATTCCCTCGCCCGGACACGACGCTTGAGGGTCTCGGTAAACTGAAGGCGACCTTCGAAGCCTGGGCCGGTATCCCCGTCGACGAGCAGGGCACGACCTATGGCGATCTCATCCGCCAGAAGTATCCGCAGCTCGAGAAGTTCAACCATATCCACCACGCCGGCAACTCGTCGGGTGTCGTGGATGGTGCCGCGGCGATCCTGCTTGCCTCGAAGCAGTATGCCGACAAGAACGGCCTGAAGCCGCGTGCGCGCATTGTCGCAACCGCCAACATGGGCGATTGCCCGACCTTGATGCTCAACGCGCCGGTGCCCGCCGCGCGGAAGGTGCTTGAAAAGGCCGGGCTCAAGGTCGACGACATCGACCTGTGGGAAATCAACGAGGCTTTTGCCGTCGTTGCCGAAAAGTTCATCCGCGACCTGAAGCTCGACCGCGACAAGGTGAACGTGAACGGTGGCGCCTGCGCCCTCGGTCATCCGATCGGTGCCACCGGCTCCATCCTCATCGGCACGGTGCTCGACGAGCTCGAGCGCCAGGACAAGCGCTACGGTCTCGTGACCATGTGCGCCGCGGGCGGCATGGCGCCGGCCGTCATCATCGAACGCATGCAGTAACAACGAACCGGCGAAGGTTGCGGCTCGCCGTGGCCTTCGCCTCATCCGTCGGAGGTTTGCTTTTCAATGACCTACACGATCACCGACCTTGCCAACGAATTCAACATTACGCATCGTACGCTCCGTTTCTACGAGGAAAAGGGGCTGATCGAGCCCGAACGCAAGGGGCAGACGCGGCTTTATTCGAGGCGCGATCGTGCTCGCCTCAAGCTCATTCTCCGCGGGCGCGACCTGGGGCTGACGCTTTATGAAATCCGTCAGATTCTCGACCTCTATCAGAGTGGTGGAAGCTGCGAGGAGCAGAACCGTCTTGCGTTTTCTTTCTTTCAGAAGCGTCTCGCCGCCGCCAGGGCCCAGCGCGCCCGGGTCGACCATCAGATTGGCCAGCTGGAAGAGGCATGTGCGCGGTTTAGTGGCGATGCCATCGTCGCGTCGCGTCCCCGGCCCGCAGAACAGTCGCTCCGTACCGGTACGCATTGAACTCGCGATATCCAATCGTCAAATGGGCCGGGTGCGGATAAGCTGCGCCCGGCCTTATTCATGAGACGCTCCGGTCAACGGAGCTCACAGGGAGAAACAGAAGGATGAGCGAATACAAGCTTCTCATTGGTGGCAAACTGATTGCCGGAGCGAAGTCCTCCGATGTGATCAATCCGGCAACGGAGGAAACCGTCGCTTCCTGCCCCCGCGCATCGGAAGCCCAGTTGAACGAGGCGGTCGCTGCTGCCAAGGCGGCATTCCCCGCATGGTCGGCAACGCCCATCGGCGAACGCAAGAAGGTGCTGAGTGCAATTGCAGATGCAATCGAAGCAAATGCGGCCGATCTCGCGCGCCTGCTGACGCAGGAACAGGGCAAGCCCATCGGCGATGCGACCGGCGAAGTCTATGGCACAGCAGCTTTCTTCCGCTATTTCACCATGCTCGACCTCCCGGTGAAGGTCATTGAGGATAGCGAAGGCAAGAAAGTCGAGGCGCATCGCCGTCCGCTTGGCGTGATCGGCGCCATCGTCCCCTGGAACTTCCCCATACTCCTGATGGCGTTCAAGCTTCCGCCGGCGCTCCTTGCGGGCAATACGGTCGTGCTGAAGCCCGCACCGACGACGCCGCTCACATCGCTGAAACTCGGCGAACTCATCAAGGACATCGTGCCTGCCGGTGTCGTCAACATCATCGCCGACGATAACGACCTCGGCGCAGCGCTGACCGCGCATCCCGATGTGCGCAAGATCTCCTTCACCGGCTCGACAGCAACCGGCCAGAAGGTCATGGCGGGTGCAGCCGGGCTTCTGAAGCGCATCACGCTCGAACTCGGCGGCAACGATGCGGGCATCGTCCTTGACGATGTGAACCCGAAGGAAGCGGCTCCCAAACTCTTCCAGAGCGCCTTCCAGAACTCGGGCCAGGTCTGCATCGCGATGAAGCGGCTCTATGTGCACGAGAAAATTTACGACGAGATGTGCGACGAACTTGCGAACATCGCGAACAACACCATCATCGGCGATGGTCTGAAGCAGGGCACGCAGCTCGGCCCGCTTCAAAACAAGATGCAGTTCGACAAGGTGAAGGAACTGATCGACGACGCAAAAAAGACTGGCAATGTCATCGCCGGCGGCGACGTGCCGGACGAGAAGGGCTACTTCATTCGCCCCACCATCGTTCGCGACATTGCGGATGGTACGCGCCTCGTCGATGAGGAGCAGTTCGGACCCGTCCTCCCCGTCATCAAATATTCCGATCCCGACGACGCGATCGCTCGCGCCAATGCCTCGCCTTACGGTCTTGGCGGCTCCATCTGGTCGAACGACCAGGAGAAGGCTTACGAGCTTGCGACAAAAATGGAATCAGGCAGCGTCTGGATCAACAAGCATGCCGATCTTGCGCCAAACATTCCTTTCGGCGGTTCGCGCTTTTCGGGCCTGGGAACGGAGCTCGGTGAAGAAGGCCTCGCCGAGTTTACCCAGCTCAAGATCATCAATATGGCGAAATAAACAGGGCAAACCTGCGCAAAATTGCGCCGCCTCCCGGATAAGGGGGGGCGGCGTTTCGCATTTTGACCCTCCTCGCCGTCAGGCTTCGGGGCGCATCCATATCCAGGAAGCAGAAGGCGGCAAGGATAATAAAGGGAACGGTGGGCAGAAGCGGAAGCAGAATGGCGCACCCGTTCGAACGAAGTTCGAACTTCTTTATCCGTGAAGAGGGTGCCAATTCCTAAGGAATGGCGCACCCGGCACGATTCGAACGTGCGACCTCTGCCTTCGGAGGGCAGCGCTCTATCCAGCTGAGCTACGGGTGCCTGCGGGCCGCCGCCCCCGGAAGGGCTTGGCCGAAGCGGGCGCAAGGTAGAACAAAGCAGGCGCCCTGACAATCTGCGAAGATATGTGCCGGACAGTCGGCCAACTGTAATTCCGCAAGAACCGCGAACGGGGGCGGTGTTTGCCCGGTCCGCAGGTTGCGTCGAGGGCGTCAAGGCCCGATTGGGCTCCGCCGGCGGCGCGTCCGTCTTGGCCCAGGAAAGCGCCGGAGGGGTGAAGGCAAGGATGCAATGGTCGAAAATCTCAGGAAACAAGCTTCCGTAAGGCATCTCCTTGGCCCCTGTTCCGATTTGGCATATAGGAGAGGGACCCCGGAAAACCGCGCGGCCCCGCTAAAGGGCCAGACCCGAGAGTTTCGCGTTCCATGTCGGAGCCCTTACGGCTTGCACCCTTCGATCTTTATATAGACCCGCTGCTCGCTTTTCAGGATGCGCGTCTGCGCGAGATGCTTGCCTATTGGGAGAGCAAGCGCGACGGCCGGGCGTTCCCGGCGCGTGCCGATGTGAGCCCCGCCGATATCGTCAGCCATCTGCCTTCCATATTCCTTGTGGATGCAGCGCCGCCCGCTCTTGGCCTCGCGGATTTCCGCGTCCGGCTCATGGGCACCGCGCTCAACGACCTCTTCGCCCGCGATTTCACGGGCCGCGCGTTTGAAGGCGAGATGCAGGAAAAATCGGCCGCCGCCGTTGCAAAGCTCTTCGGCATCGTCTGCCAGCTCCGCCGTCCGCTCCGGCTGCATGGCGCGGCCGTATTCGCCAGGGCGCAACCGCTCACCCCGGTCGAGGCTGTTCTGATGCCGCTCACAACGGGCAGCGGGGCCGTCGACATGGTAATGGGTGAGCTTGTGAAGCGCGCCTCCGCCTGAGCGGTGCGTTCGTCTTCAGGGAAGGTCTAGTGCGACGTCAGTTGCAGAAAGACATCTTCGAGGTCGGACTCTTCCGTCGAGATATCATTGATCTCCATCCCCTCGGCGCTCAGGGCCCCCAGAATATTCATGACGCCGGTCTCGGCTGGATTGTACTGCACCGTGATCGAACCGTCGGGGCGGAGTTCCGCTTTCATGCCGTCAAGTGCCGTCGGCAGCGTCGTCGCGGGCGATGAGGGACATACGATCAGTTTCTTCTCGCTGATGCGTCCCAGCAGTTCGTCTTTCGGCTCGCAGGCGACCACCTCGCCCTTGTCGATGATCGCGATCGTATCGCAGAGCGCTTCTGCTTCCTCAAGGTAATGCGTAGTGAGCACGATCGTCGTGCCGCGCGCATGCAAGCCCTTCACATAGTCCCAGAGCTGACGGCGAAGCTCGATATCGACACCCGCTGTCGGTTCGTCGAGGATCAGAACCGGCGGATTGTGGACCATCGCCTTGGCAACGAGGAGCCGCCGCCTCATGCCGCCCGACAGCGTGCGCGCATAGGCGTCCGCCTTGTCATCGAGACCCATGGCTTTCAGGATTTCCATGGTGCGGCGTTCCTTTTTCGGCACACCGTAAAGCCCTGCCTGCATCTCCATCACTTCGGCTGGCGTGAAGAAGGGGTCGATGTTGAGTTCCTGCGGCACCACGCCGATGGAGGCGCGCGCCTGACGCGGATTGACATCCGTATCGAAACCCCAGATCGAGGCCGAGCCCGAGGTCTTGAGCACGAGCCCCGCGAGAATATTGATGAAGGTCGATTTGCCCGCGCCGTTCGGGCCGAGCAGGGCAAAGATTGAGCCGCGGGGGATGGCCAGGTCGATCCCCTTCAGCGCTTCTTTGGCGGGCTGGTTGCCGCTTGCCTTGTAGACCTTCCGCAGGTTCCGCGCCTTGATGGCACAATCCTGCGCCTTGTCCTCGGCCGGTTCGCCCGGAACGCGCGAGACATAGGCATTTTCTTCTTCGGCAAGCGTATGGGCCATGAGTGGGCTCTTTTCGTTGAAACGGGCAGGTCGTTGAAACATGCCCGCCGCTAAAGCGGGCAGGGTTCTTTCTCGAAGCGCGGGACGCGTTATAGTGGCGGCCCGTAAAGCGCGGGGAACGGCAATATAGAAGACCCCCCTTAGATAAGAAAGGCGAGGCGCGTGGCAAGCGGCAAGGCGCAAAAGAAGGAATCGGCGGGAAAAACGCCCGCGAAATCCGGGAAAAAGGAAGCGGCGAGCCGCGCTATCGGCAAGGGTGACCATCTCTTTCTGGTGGATGGCTCGGGCTATATTTTCCGGGCCTATCATGCGTTGCCGCCCCTGACGCGCAAGTCAGACGGCATGCCCGTCGGCGCCGTCGCGGGCTTCTGCAACATGCTCTACAAGCTGATCGAGGATACGAAGGACGAATTCGAGCCGACCCATCTCGCCGTCATCTTCGATGCTGGCTCAAAGACCTTTCGCAACGACATCTATCCCGAATACAAGGCGAACCGCACCGAGCCGCCCGAAGATCTCGTGCCGCAATTTTCGCTGGTGCGCGATGCGACCCGCGCTTTCAGCCTTCCCTGCATCGAAAAACCGGGCTTCGAGGCCGACGACCTCATCGCCACCTATGCGCGCCTCGCGCATGAGGCGGGTGCGCGCGTCACCATCGTTTCCTCCGACAAGGATCTGATGCAGCTCGTGAACGATCGCGTCGACATGCTCGATACGATGAAGCTGAAGACGATTGCGCGCGAACAGGTTGTCGAGAAATTCGGTGTGCCGCCGGAAAAGGTCGTGGATGTGCAGGCGCTTGCGGGCGACTCCACGGATAATGTCCCCGGCGTGCCCGGTATCGGTATCAAGACCGCCGCGCAGTTGATTGGCGAATATGGCGATCTTGAAACGTTGTTATCACGCGCGTCCGAGATCAAGCAGAACAAACGGCGCGAAAACCTCATCGAATTTGCGGAGCTCGCGCGCATTTCACGAAAACTCGTCGAACTCGACAACAACGTTCCCGTCGAGGATGCGCTGGAGTCGATGGGTGTCCGCGATCCCGACCCCGAAACCTTGATCGGGTTTTTCAAGGACATGGAGTTCACGACGCTGACGCGCCGTGTCGGCGAGCGCTTCAACATCGACGTCGATGCGATCCCCGCGACGGGCGCGCACCCCTCGACCGGCCCGGATGAAGCGCCTGAAAAGGAAAAACAGGCCGTCTCGCGCACCGGGCGCGGCGGGGTGCCGGGTGCAGTCCCGAAGGGCATCGATGCGGATTTCGAAAAGGCGAACTATGTCGCGGTGACAGCGCTTCCCGATCTTGAGGAATGGATCGCGCGCGCATACGAGCAGGGTTTTTTCGCCGTCGACACCGAAACGGACAGCCTCTTTCCCATGCGCGCGCGGCTTGTCGGCGTCTCGATGGCGCTCGTGCCGGGCGAGGCCTGCTACATCCCGCTGCAACATGGCGCAGGCGGCGGTCTCGATTTCGCGGATGCCGAAGGCCAGAAGCAAATTCCGCTGGCCGATGCGCTGAAAGCATTGAAGCCTCTTCTTGAAGACCCTTCGATCCTCAAGATCGGCCAGAACCTGAAATTCGACATGGTCGTCCTGCGCCAGCACGGGATCGAGCTGCGCGGGCTCGACGACACCATGCTCATGTCCTATGCGCTCGATGCAGGCGTACATGGGCACGGCATGGATGAACTTTCGGTGCTTCACCTCGGCCACAAGCCGATCCCCTTTTCCGAAGTCGCCGGCAAGGGCAAGGCACAGATCACCTTCGATCAGGTGCCCGTCGATCGCGCCACCGCCTATGCGGCGGAAGATGCGGATGTGACGCTCCGCCTCTGGCACATCCTGAAGCCTCGTCTCGTCGCGGAGCATCGCGTCTCCGTCTATGAAACGCTGGAGCGCCCGCTTGTCTCCGTGCTTGTGGAGATGGAACGCGCGGGCGTGAAGGTCGACAAATCCGTACTCGCGCGCCTCTCTTCGGGTTTCGCGCAGAAGATGGCGCAATATGAGGAAGAGATTTACGAACTGGCGGGTGAACGCTTCAACATCGGCTCGCCGAAGCAGCTCGGTGAAATCCTGTTCGACAAACAGGGCCTTGAAGGTGGCCGCAAAACCAAGACCGGCGCCTGGTCGACCGATGCGGAGACGCTCGACATGCTCGCCGCGCAGGGCCACGAACTGCCGCAACGCGTGCTCGACTGGCGCGCTCTGTCGAAACTGAAAAGCACCTACACGGACGCCCTTCCCGAATATATCAATCCGGAGACGGGCCGCGTCCACACTTGCTATTCGCTTGCGGCGACCTCCACCGGGCGCCTCGCATCCACAGAGCCGAACCTGCAGAACATTCCCGTGCGCACGGAGGATGGACGAAAGATTCGCTCGGCCTTCATCGCGGAGAAGGGCAATCTTCTCTTGTCTGCCGACTATTCGCAGATCGAGTTGCGCCTGCTGGCTCATATCGCCGATATCGAAGCGCTGAAGAACGCCTTTGCCGAAGGGCTCGACATTCACGCAATGACGGCGTCCGAAATGTTCTCGACACCGATCGAAGGCATGGACCCGGCGATCCGCCGCCGCGCCAAGGCGATCAACTTCGGCATCATCTACGGTATTTCTGCCTTCGGTCTTGCCAACCAGCTCGGCATCTCGCGTGGCGAGGCGGGCGAATATATCGAGCGCTACTTCAAGCGCTTCCCCGGTATTCGCGCTTACATGGATGCGACCAAGGAATTCGCGCACAAGAACGGCTATGTCGAAACGATTTTCGGGCGGCGCATTCATCTGCCTGCGATCAATTCGAAGAATCCGTCGGAAAAGAGCTTCATGGAGCGCGCCGCCATCAACGCGCCGATCCAGGGCTCGGCGGCGGACATCATTCGCCGCGCCATGATCCGTATGCCGCGCGCGCTGGCCGATGCGAAACTTTCCGCCCGCATGCTGCTTCAGGTGCATGACGAACTGATTTTCGAAGTGCCGGAGGATGAGGCGGAAAAAAGCAGAGAAATAGTCTCGCGCGTCATGTCGTCCGCCGCCTCGCCCGCGCTGGAACTCTCGGTGCCGCTCGATGTCGATGCGCGCGCGGCCAAAAACTGGGATGAGGCGCATTAGTTAACGCCGCGCCCATCACCGGCATTGCGCCAATGGGGTGCACTGCCCATATGAAGGGAACGGAACGCAGCATGAGCCGTTCTTTCTCCACAACCTGGAGGTATATGCCTTGTCCAGTAACGGAAAAGACAAACAGGCCGACAACAAGAGCCGGGTGACGGAGGCCGATAAGGAATCCTTCCCCGCCAGCGATCCGCCCGGATGGACGAGTGGTGAAGCCTCGCCCGAAGCCGACGCAAAGCGCGCCGAGCGCAAGGCCGAAGAGGCCGAGAAGGAGCGCGAGCACGAACAGGAATGCGTCGACGAGACGCTCGATGAGAGTTTCCCTGCCTCCGATCCTCCTTCATGGACCGGTACACATGCAGGCGATGGCCACGACACGGGCAAGAAAAAGCCCTGAGAGCGGCCAGAACATGAATTGGAAGCCCGGAAGGCATGAGAACCTTCCGGGCTTTTCTTGTGTGCGGCCTCACGCCGCGAACGGCGTATTCTCGCCCTCGACTATGAGGCGCTGTCGAGCGCGCATCCGCGCCGCGAGGTCGCTGCTGCCGGTTGGCGCCCCTGAACGAAAAAAGCCCCGGCGTTTCCACCGGGGCTCTTCTCATCCGCGATGAAGCGGGATGCTAACTAGCGGCCTTATTCGGCGGCCTGCGCCAGGGCGGGCGCGGCGGCGCGCACATCCGGGTCCACATGCGCTTCGAACTTCGCGAAGTTGTCGATGAACATCTTCACGAGTTTCTGCGCCTGCGTGTCATAGGCGGACTTGTCGGCCCAGGTGTCGCGGGGCGACAGGATCGAGTTGTCGACGCCCGGCACGTCCACCGGAACCTCGAAGCCGAAATTCGGATCGGTGCGGAACTCGACATTGTTGAGCGAACCGTCGAGCGCGGCGGCGAGAAGTGCGCGCGTCGCCTTGATCGGCATGCGGCTGCCCGTGCCGTAGACGCCGCCCGTCCAGCCCGTATTGACGAGCCAGCACGACACCTTGTGCTCGGCGATGAGGTCGCGCAGCAGGTTGCCGTATTCGGTCGGGTGGCGCGACATGAAGGGAGCGCCGAAGCAGGTCGAGAAGGTGGCTTCCGGCTCCGTCACGCCCTTTTCCGTGCCCGCGACCTTCGCCGTGTAGCCGGAAAGGAAGTGATACATCGCCTGGCTCGGCGTGAGGCGCGCCACCGGCGGCAGAACGGAGAAGGCGTCCGCCGTCAGCATGATGATGTTCTTGGGGTGCGGCGCGCGGCCCGTGGGGCTTGCATTGGGAATGAAGGAGAGCGGATAGGCGCCGCGCGAATTTTCCGCCAGCGCCGCGCTGTCGAGATCGAGTTCGCGCGTGTTCTCGTCCATCACCACGTTTTCGAGCACGGTGCCGAAGCGCTGCGTCGTCGCGTAGATTTCAGGTTCGGCTTCGGGCGAGAGCTTGATCATCTTCGCGTAGCAGCCGCCTTCGAAGTTGAAGACGCCGTTTTCCGACCAGCCATGTTCGTCGTCGCCGATCAGTGTGCGCGTGGCAACGGCCGAAAGCGTCGTCTTGCCGGTGCCCGAAAGGCCGAAGAAGATTGCCGTGTCGCCCGCATCGCCCACATTCGCCGAGCAATGCATAGGCATGACGCGCTTGGGCGGCAGGTCGTAATTGAGCATCGAGAAGACGGACTTCTTGATTTCACCGGCATAGGACGTGCCGGCGATCAGCACGATGCGCTTTGCAAAGTTGCAGGCGATGACGGTGCCGGAGCGCACACCGTATTTCTCGGGTTCGGCTTCGAAGCTCGGCAGGTCGATGATCGTGAACTGCGGGTTGAAGTCGGCGAGCTCTTCCCGCTTCGGTTCGATGAGGAGATTCTGGATGAAGAGAGAGTGCCAGGCGTATTCCGTGTAGACGCGGGTCGCGAGGCGGTGGGTCTGGTCGGCGCCGCCGAAGAGGTCCTGGATGAAGAGTTCCTTGCCCTCGGCGTGTTTCAGCATGTCGGCGTGGAGGAGATCGAAGGCTTCCGGCGTCATCGCCTTGTTGTTGTCCCACCAGACCGTGTTTTCGGTGGAGGCGTCGCGGACGATGAACTTGTCTTGCGCGGAGCGGCCGGTGTGGACGCCGGTCTTCACCACGAAGGGCCCGTTGGCGGCGATTTCGCCTTCGCCCCGGCGGATGCCTTCTTCGTAAAGCGCTGCCGGACGATAATTCCAGTGCGCCGCTGCGAGATTCTTGAAGCCGCTTTGCTCGGCGCCATGTTTGCTGATGTAGGGCCCGGTCTGTTTCACGCTTCTCTCCTCGTGGTGCTTGTTGGCCCGCCCGGGCCTTTCATCCAGTTATGTTGCCGCCATGCCGCCTCTCCCGCAGCCGGGGCAGAACTCTATCACGGCCGCATCTCACCCGCAGGATCGTGCTGGCCGGCGGCGAACTTTCGCCTGAACGAAGCAAAAGCGGGGCCGCGCCCAATTTGGACGGGCCTGCGCGGGCGCCTCGGAAAATCGGCGTCAACATAGTTCCCGGCCATGACCGGTGCAACCGCTTTGCGATCAGCTTGCAACCGGTGCGGCGATGCGCCTCTCGGCAGGTGCGCGCGCCATGCCTTTCTTCTATGGAAGAAGCGCCGATTTCCCCTGCTCGCCGTATGGTTAACCATGCGTCAGAGGGGCGGCATGCGAACGCGCAGCGGCTTTATTGCGCGCCGTCTTCCTCGTTTCCGTCTTGCTCGTTCATGGCTTGCATCAGCCGCACGTAAAACGCCACTGCCTCGCCCATATTGGCCACCGACACGCGCTCATTGGTGCCGTGGAACCGCGCAACGTCGCCCGGCCCCATGCGGATGGGGATGAAACGGAACACATTGTCGGTGATCGGCAGGAAATGGCGTGAGTCCGTACCTCCGGCGACGAGATAGGGCGCGGAAATGACCCCGGGAAAGCTTTCCCCGATCACTCGGGTAAGGAGCCGGTAGCCATCCCCCTCGATATTGGACACGTTGGAGGCCTCGCGAATGCCCTCAAGTGGTTCCACGGTGATCTCGGGATCGTCGATTGCCTCGCGCACATGTGCGATCACATCTTCGGAGGTGTCGCGCGGATGAATGCGGAAATTGACGACTGCCCGCGCCTCCGGTGGCAGCACATTTTCCTTGTTGCCTCCCTCGATGATGGTCGGCGCAATCGTTGTGTGAAGCTGCGCCGCGCTGGATGGGCTCTTTTCCATCACGCCGCGCACCACCGGCTCGAACAGCCAGAGATTGGCATAGACCATGCGCTGCATGAACGGCACGGCGGGTGCGAGGCTTTCGATCATGCCGCGCGTCGCACCGTCCACACGAGCCTCGAACGGATCGTTGCCAACCCGCTCCAGCGCGCGGGCAAGCCGCCCGATGGCTGTCTGCGCGGCGGGCGAGGGCATGGAGGAATGCCCGCCTTTGGAATAGGCGACGATATCGAGCGACACCGAACCCTTTTCGGCCACGCCGATCATCGCCACGGGCGCGTTCACGCCGGGCAGCAGCCCTTCGCCGAGAACGCCGCCTTCATCCGCCACCCAGGCGAGCTTCGTGCCGCGTTCCTGCAACAGGGCGGAAAGCGCCTTGTTGCCTTCGCCACCGCCGATTTCCTCGTCATGGCCGAAGGCGAACATGATGGTGCGCTTCGGCTGGAAGCCTTGCGCGGCAAGCATGTCGGCGGCTTCCACGATAGCAACCAGCGAGCCTTTGTTGTCGATGGTGCCGCGGCCCCAGACATAGCCATCCGCGATCGCGCCGCCGAAGGGCGGCTGCTCCCATTTCCCCTCCGTACCCGGAGCGATGGGCACGACATCGATATGCGACATGAGAAGAACGGGGTCGAGAGAGCTGTCCGTTCCCGCCCATGTATAAAAAAGCGTCGCTCCGCCGACGATCTCGCGCGAGGTCGCCTCCCGGAAGGCGGGATAGGTTTCGTCCATCCAGTTGCGAAAACCTTCGAAGGCCTTTGCCGAGCGTGCAAGGTCCGCCTCGTTCGCGCCGCGCTGATAGGAGATCGTCTCGAAGCGCACGGCTTCGGCGAGATGCTTCGCCGCGCCCTCGGCGTCGATGCTGTCGGCTGCGCCCGCGCCTTCAAGCTCCAGGACCGGCACCGTCAATGTCCGCCCGATCACCACGGCAACAAGGATAAGGAGCACAGCCCCCAACCCGATCAGAATGCGCTTCAGCATGGCTGGTCCCCCGCTTCGTGTATGCCCTCGGCATCTCTTCCGGCGTCTCTCTTGGCTCTCCGGTGCGGTCCTGTCAAACCGTCGGGGCTTCGGGGTGGGCGGTGCGGTTGACGGATTATATTGTCTGCCCGTGGCGCCGCCCGTCCCAACCCCTTATACTGCCGCCACATTTTGGGCCAAAAGCGACCCTAAGCCTCGATGCCGTGCTGGGCGGCAGTCTGTGAGCGGGGTATGTCATGCAAAAGGTCCGGAGCGACGAAGACCAGAAGGGCCAAGCTGGCCAGAAGGAACAGGGGCCTATGCCGACCATCGCGCTGGTCGACGACGACCGCAATATTCTGGCCTCGGTGAGCATCGCGCTCGAATCCGAGGGCTATCACGTGCAGACATATACGGATGGCGCGGCCGCGCTTGCGGGGCTTGCCGCCAACCCGCCGGATGTTGCCGTCTTCGACATCAAGATGCCGCGCATGGATGGTATGGAGCTGCTTCGCCGCCTCCGCCAGAAGTCCGATCTGCCGGTGATCTTCCTCACCTCCAAGGACGACGAGATCGACGAGCTTTTCGGTCTCAAGATGGGCGCGGACGACTACATCCGTAAGCCTTTTTCGCAGCGTCTTCTCGTCGAGCGTGTGAAGGCGGTGCTCCGCCGCGCCGCGCCGCGTGTCGAAGGGGGCGCCGCCGAAAGCGCGGAAAACCAGGTGATGGAGCGCGGCAAGCTCGTTCTCGATCCCGAGCGTCACACCTGCACATGGGACGGCAAGCAGGTCGTCCTCACCGTCACCGAATTCCTGATCCTTCAGGCGCTCGCCCAGCGGCCAGGCTACGTAAAAAGCCGCGACTCGCTGATGGATGCCGCCTATGACGATCAGGTCTATGTCGACGACCGGACCATCGACAGCCACATCAAGCGGCTGCGCAAGAAGTTCAAGGAAGTCGACAACAGTTTCGATGCAATCGAGACGCTTTACGGCGTCGGTTACAGGTATCGCGACGCCTGAGCCGCGCCGCTGCCCCCGACCCAGAGGAGTGATCCTGGCGCGAGCCGGTAGGAAAAGCATGGCGAGCCTCACCGAGGAGGAAATCCGCGACCGGGCGACCGATGCATCCGCGCCTTCGGGCGGAGCGGATGGCACGCCGGGTCTTGCCCGGCGCATGCTCGATTCTCTTTCCCGTCTCCTTGCGAACTTCCGCAGCTTTCTCGCACGGGGCCGCTTTTCCAGCCTTACGCGCCGCATCGTCGTCTTCAACGTCGCGGCGATCTTCGTGCTGCTCTCCGGTATCCTCTATCTCAATCAGTTCCGCGAAGGTCTGATCGATGCGCGCCGCCAGAGCCTGCTCGTGCAGGCCGAAATCATTGCCAATGCCATCGGTCAGGGCGCGACCGCGGCCCCCGGCGCCACCGTCATCGACCCGCTTGCCGCAGGGCATATCCTCGCGCCGCCCCCGGGCGACTCCTCGGATGCCGTGATCGAGGAAGACGTGCTGATCAATCCCGAAGCCGCCGCGCCGATCCTGCGCCGCCTTGTCCTGCCGACGCGCACCCGCGCAAGGCTCTATGGCAAGGAAGGCTGGCTCATTCTCGACTCGCGCCAGTTGAGCGCATCGGGCCAGATCGTTGCCTTTGAATTGCCGCCGCCCGAAGGTGCGGATGAGGGCAGCGTCATCGACCGTTTCCTGCAATGGGGCCGCAGCCTGCTTCCGGGGCGCAACCTCGAACGCTTCCGCGAGGCGGGCAGCCAGAACGGCACCATGTATGACGAAGTGGCCGCCGCCCTTACGGGCATGGCCTCCAGCAAGGAGCGTGTGAACGACCGGGGCGAGCTCATCGTCTCCGTCGCCGTGCCGATCCAGCGCTATCGTGCGGTGCTTGGCGTGCTCATGCTTTCGACGCGCGGCGGCGATATTGACCGCATCGTCCGCGCCGAACGCATTGCCATCCTGCAAGTCTTTCTGGTCGCGCTCGGCGTAACGATCCTTCTCTCTGTTCTGCTCGCGGCCACCATTGCAGAGCCCGTGCGCCGTCTTGCGCAGGCCGCCGAAGCCGTGCGGCGCGGCAAGAATGCGCGCGCCCAGATCCCGGATTTCACCGGGCGGCGCGATGAGATCGGCGACCTCTCCGGCGCAATCCGCGACATGACGAATGCGCTCTACAATCGCATCGACGCGATCGAGAGTTTCGCCGCCGATGTCGCCCATGAAATCAAGAACCCGCTCACCTCGCTGCGCAGCGCCATCGAAACCTTCCGCCTTGCAAAGGACGAAAAGCAGAAGGACCGCCTCATGGAAATCATCCAGGACGATGTGCGCCGCATCGATCGTCTGATTTCCGACATCTCCAATGCCTCGCGCCTTGATGCCGAACTGTCGCGCAGCGAGCTTGAGGATGTGAATGTCGCGACACTGCTGGAAACCGTCAGCGATCTTTTCAACGAGACCGGCGTTGCCGGCTCCGCCCGTGTGAAACTCGACATCGATCCCGGCGCCCCCGGCCGCGAAGGCATGGTGGTCAAGGGCTTCGACAACAGGCTCGGCCAGGTCATGCGCAATCTCATCGACAATGCGCTCTCCTTCAGCCCGAAGGGCGGCACCGTGCATGTCACCGCCTCGCGCGCGCCGGGTCGCATCGTTATTCGGGTCGACGACGAGGGCCCTGGCATCGAGCCTGAGAATTTCGAGCGCATCTTCGACCGCTTCCACACCGACCGGCCCGACAGCTTCGGCGAGCATTCGGGCCTCGGCCTTGCCATTTCGCGCCAGATCATCGAGGCGCATGGCGGCACCATCCGCGCGGACAACCGCATGAAGGATGGCAAGGTCATGGGTGCGTGCTTCACCGTCGAACTTCCCGAAGCGGTCTGAGGGGGGACGTCATGGCCGGGCTCCTTTACATGCATGGCACCTGCGTCTCCTGCGGCGCGCGCGCGGTTTTGCTGCGCGGGCCCTCCGGCGCGGGCAAATCCGATCTCGCCTTTCGCCTCATCCGCGAAGACCCGAGCGGCGAAACGCGCCTCGTCGTCGACGATCAGGTGGCGCTGCATCTTGAAGGGCAGGGTGAAAG
>AZIJ01006422.1_pt1 | contig 30241 bp, 20 predicted proteins | sample 359151 | NCBI WGS metagenome assembly AZIJ01 (sample SAMN02429718, study PRJNA222666) | marine sediment metagenome | biome: Sediment sample; isolation source: enrichment culture of sample MGS-ElMAX(UA) from oil contaminated site at the... | place: Egypt: El Max | collected 2013-01-23 | depth 9.22 m m | reverse complement strand
GCTTTGACACGGAAGATGCCTATGACAAGTATCTGACTATTCAAGCGATTCGTCGGCTTGGTAGCTAGGATACAAATTGGCAATAATAATAAAGGAGTAGTGATAAGTTAAAGTTTATTGACGACATAAAACCTATAAAAAGATATGTCAATAAGCTTTGACGTTGTTATTTATCGTAAAATAAATATAACGATAATTAAGACGTTGAATTAATAAGACGTTGAATTTAAGAGGGGTAGTACATGATTAATAAACAACAAGCAAAGTTGGGAGTGTCAGTGCTGGCGCTAACGGGGGTATCTTTTGTATCGCCTGTAGTGTCGGCCCTAAATGTATCTGTGTCTGGATTTATACGCCAGGAAATGGCGTATAAGCTGAGTGATGACGACAATTATGTAAATCGAGGGGGTAACCCGCTCAATGGCGTGCCAATCATAACGAGTGGCGCGTTGGCTCCTGGGGTTGATATTACCAAAGTTGATGAAAGTACAGACAATGATTGGAACGTGTTTGCCACTAAGGCAGAAGTAGATTTTGACTTTACTTTTAACAGCAACTGGTCGGGTCGGATAAAGTTTAGAGGGTACTATCAACCTGACGTCTTCGAAGACTCAAGTTATGAATATCAGGGGGAGAATGGCAATCGGCGCGGTGATGATGTTGATCACTTTGGTGTAAAAAACTTCAGTAACGGAGAGGCGACTTATCTCGCTATTAGCGACGATGATTACATGATCGACATCCCCTCACTGTATTTAGATTACTCAAAGGGGCCATTATGGGTGCGTATTGGTAACCAGCAAATTGCCTGGGGCGAAGCCTTGTTTTTCCGGGTCGCCGACGTGGCTAATGGCCTGGATTTACGTCGCCATTTGTTTTTTGATTTTGGTGCAGAGGAATATGCCGATGAGCGTTTATCTTCGCCGGGTGTTCGTGCGACTTATCGAATCGGCGACAATTGGGAGATTGAAGGCTTTGCACAGATGTTTCAGCCGAGTGTATTGCCAACGCGCAATAGCCCTTACAACCTGATTTTATCAGGTTTTGCGCAGAACTATCATGAAGGTTTTCAAAAGGTAAAAAACCAGATTAACGGTGGTGTTCGTCTCCTGGGTTCGTTTGGTGACCTGGGCGTGCAGTTTTTTGCTGTGAGCCGTCATAACCCTGACCCTATCTTCCGCCTGGTCGCTGGTGGTCAAACTGATGGGCCGTTTGGTACGGCCAGTTTTGGACCAAGTGGTCAAACCTTTGCGGATCAACCCTTTATTTATAATGGTTGGGAAAATGGTGTGCCCCTGTCGCAAGGTGATGCATCGACCGCCCCGGAGGAATGGATGTATCAAACGGGTATTGCTGGACTTGACGGCACCGGAATAGTAAATGGTCTTCCGCAGACATACCCTTTTCTTAAGGAGTATTTTCATAATGTTTTGGGCCTTACTCCTGACCCTGTTACGGGGGAGTATTTTACGGGTGTTACCGATGTTGCAGGCAATCATAACGGGCTTAGTACTTACGACATTCTAGAGGCATTTTATGCTGCCGGAGCGATTGACGGGAATGTCACACCTTACTACGCTGCTGAAAATGTCTTTGGCTTTGGCTTTAACTATATTTTCTATAGAGAGCCCGGTAGCTTTTTAGACCAACTAGTTGTTCGTTTTGAAGCGAGCTATACACCCGATAAAAAGTTTACCGCGACGGACTTGAGTGAGCGGTGGATTGTTGAAGACGAGTATGTGACCAGCTTCATTCTCGAAAAGTACCATCGTTTTTCAGACAACTTTCCGGCAACTTTCTTTATCTTTGAATGGATGCATAAGTCTGAGAGTGACATGTTGGGTCGACACTTAAGCGGTCTTGGTGGTACTGAAACCCGTCGCGGAAATAGTGGCGCTTATGAAGATCGTGGCTGGGACGGGCTGGTGTTTGCTTTCCAGCAGCCTTTCCCGAACCTTACATGGCGTGCTGATATGTCTGTTCTTTATGACTTGAATGGCGGTATTTTTATCCAGCCAGCGGTTCGTTACAAGCCAAGTGGCGCATGGACGGTAGAAGCATTTGCTAATATTATTGACTCTAAAGACAATGCGTCAATCTTTTCTGCAACGGATTGGGCTGATGACTTTACTATGCGAATAACCTATCAGTTCTAAATGCGTTTGTTAACTAGTCAAAAAAGGCACTCAAATGGGTGTCTTTTTTTATGGCCAATGCTTTTGATTTTACTTAGCATGAGACAGCGTTCGTGAAATAACCTGGATCTATCTGTACCTTGCCGATAAGACTAATTATCGCTGCAGGTTTAATATTAAAAGAATTTCTATTTATAGTGAAAAAAGGATGTATTGCTATTTAACGTACTGAAATTGTTACGTTTTGACCTGTTTTAAAAAAATATATGACAATAAGTTGTCATATATTTTTTTTTGATTACCCTTAAGAATATCTTGAATAATAAAAAATCATATAGTACAAAGCGGCTCAAACAAAATTTGTCGATAGTTGATTACGGTTTCAAGTGTGCCAAATAAGCTTTTAAAAGGTGTCAATCGATGCCGGCGTGCTATCGAAATACAATTGTAAATGGAACTCAATGATGCATATTAAGAAGTACGATTTTGACTACAGCCGCCGGTTCTTTATGGATAAGATGGCCAAAGGCGCGATGGGCGCAGGTGTTCTCGGTTCTCTGATGCCGATGATTGGTAATACTGGGGATATCAGCAAGGCTTATCCAGAAGAACTGACCAATATCGAAGTTCTGACCAAGGGTAAAATTAAAACCGGTGACATTGTAGATGCCAGCAATGTTGAGTTCGTTAAAGATATTCTCGACCCGATAGCCTACCTCCAAATCAGTCAGCAGGGGCGCCGTATTCGCATTGCGCCCACCACCACAGATATCACCAAACTCTACCCCCACGACTACCTGGAAGCGACCTTGCGCAACCAGGGAAAAGCGGCACTAGACGCTAATAACAACGTGGTTCACGCGCCTGACGGAAAACCCTGGATCGGTGGATCACCCTTTCCCGAGCCTAAAACAGGTCTGGAAGCCTTTGCCAATATGACCCTCAGCTGGGGGCGTCACGACACTGCGGTTTACGCCGTTGAAGATAACGACATTGGCCCCGATGGTGATGTAGAGTACTCCTACAACCTGGGCTGGTGCGAGAAGAACACCGTCGCCTTGGTCAGTAACCCCGACGGCCCCTACTGGGAGGGGCATGAGGATAAGCTGCGCTACCAATCGGTTTGGTTTACCTCTCCCAATGACGTCAAGGGCACCAGCTTTCTGAATATATGGAAGTATGATCAGCGCGAGTTTCCTGATCTCTTTGGTTATCTGCCTGCGTTTAAACGGGTGCGCCGTTTTCCCACTAACCAGCGTTTTGAACCGCTGGTCCCGGGTATTACCTTCTTCTTGTCCGATGCCTGGGGCGCGGGTGATCCCATGTTGACCTGGGGTAATTACAAAATTATCGGTCGCGGCCCTTTCCTCGGCTCGCAGGGCGGCACTTGGCACGGTGATGAAGATAACTGGTCAAAAGATAAGACGCTACACGGTGGAAAGAAAGGCCTCAATTTCTTCGAAGTTGATTTTGAGCTGTGCCCCGAAGTACTGGTTGTCGAAGCCGAACCCGTGGGTTTCCCGCGAGCACCGGTGAGTAAAAAACGAGCCTGGATTGATGTGCGCAATATGGCGAATATTGGCTATGTTACCTACGATCGTCGGGGTGAATTGTGGCGCTCTTTTGAGACGGGTTATAGCCAACAGAAGAGGGGGGAGGTGGCTAACCTTGATGCCAAAGGTAATCCCGAGTGGTCCTGGTCTTATGTTCACGCCATGGATGTGCAGACGAATCGCTTTACACGTTTTAACCATGCACAGAGTGTTAAAGGTGGTCTGAATACGCAGTTCAATAGTGAAGATGCCTACGACAAGTATCTGACTATACAAGCTATTCGTCGACTTGGTAGCTAGGACGTTAATTAATAACAAAGGCAAGCGGATAAAATATCGACCCTTTTATTCAAGGAAAGAATTTGATCTGTAGCTAAAAATTTATACTAATAAGCATAGATAGGGGACAAACAAGTGAAATTTAATAATCTCAAAAAAGTACTGCCACCTGTGGCGCTAATGGGCATGGTGTCGGGGGTGTCTACAGTACAAGCAATAGAGGTCGATATTTCTGGGTTTATTCGACAGGAAATGGCTTATAAAATTAATAGTGATCAAAATCCGAATAATCCCCATGGCAACCCGCTCAGTGGTAAAAGCCAGCCTAACCGTGCCCTGACTGATCCAGGTGCTTGCGGTTTGATCGATATGATTGGCGGTGCGGGTGCCTGTGCTTATCTTAGCTCTGTACAGCCAAACTTGACCAAACCGAAGCTCGATCAGGAGACAGACTGGAATGTGTTTGCCACACGGGCAGAAGTGGATTTTGATATCAGTATTTCCAATAATTTAAGCGCATTTGTCAAAATACGAGGTTATTATCAGCCGGATGTGTTTGAGGATTATGGAGATACCGATCTTTTTAGTGTCAACAATCATGGTAACGAAGCGACTTTTTTGTCGGTAAGTGATGACGACTACATGGTGGACTTGCCATCGCTTTATCTCGATTACGCGAAAGGGCCCTTGTGGGTGCGTGTTGGGCAACAGCAAATTGCCTGGGGAGAGGCCTTGTTTTTCCGTGTGGCTGATGTTGCCAATGGTCTCGATTTACGACGCCATTTGTTCTTAGATTATGCCGCTGAAGAATATGCTGATGAGCGTTTATCTGCGCCAGGTATTCGTGCTAGCTACAATATTGGCCAGGATTGGGAGTTAGAAGTTTTTGCTCAAATGTTCCAACCCTCCGTACTCCCAAACAGGGGTTCGCCCTATAACCTGTTGCCCTATCAGGCTAGAGTGGATTATGAGTCGGGCTATGACAAAGTCGATGATAATATAAATGCTGGTGTACGCTTGCGCGGACAGATTGGCGATTTGGGTATGCAGTTTTTTGCCGTTAGCCGTCACAATCCAGACCCTATTATTAAAACGATACCGGGTGGGCTGGTGATGCCGGGTCTGCTAAACGGGCCCATCCCTGTCCCAGATTCGTCTGGGGAATTGGCCGGTAGCCAACCTTTCACACAGGACTTAACGGGAGAATTCGGTTTTAATTCAGCAGCTGACTGGTTTAATGGAACCGCTTTGGCCGGTATTGATGGCCTTGCCGTGCTAAATGGCTTAATTGCGGATTATGGTTATATTGATGATGTCTTTACATTGTTATCTACAGCTGGCTTGACTAACGGAATGCTGGATCCCAATGTTTCTACAATAGAACAGGGTCAAGTTATCGTCGATACACTGGTCACGGCTTTTGGGGCACCTCTTGTGGCGTCTGTAGAGGCGGAGTATGCATCGGAGAATATTTTTGGCCTGGGATTTAACTACATTTTTTATGCTGAGCCAAATACATTTTTAGACCAATTGGTTGTGCGCTTTGAAGGTAGCTATACCCCCGATAAAAAATTTACTAACCCGGGTGCTGGGAGTAACTTTATTTCCCACGATGAGTGGGTAACGAGCTTGACGCTCGAAAAATATCAGCGTTTTTCTGATAATTTTCCGGCAACATTTTTTATCTTCCAGTGGATGCATAAATCTGAAAGTGACATGTTGGGTCGTCATTTAAGTGGCCTTGGTGGAGATGCTAATCACCTGTCCGGTAATGGCGAACCAGGCCGTGGCTGGGATGGCTTGGTCTTTGCCTTTCAGCAGCCTTTCCCCAACCTGACATGGCGTGCTGATCTGTCGGTGCTTTATGATTTAAACGGCGGCTTTATGATTCAGCCAGCGGTGCGATATAAGCCATCAGGTGATTGGACTATTGAAGCATTTGCAAATTTTATAGATGCTAAAGACAATGGTTCGATCTTTGCCCCTATGGAGTGGTCAGATGATATTACGGTGCGCTTAACTTACCAGTTCTGATAGAGATTGATTTTCCAAGGCTTGTTAGTTTTGCAATGCGCTTAAGCTATTAGTCCTCAACTGCAACTGTGAAAAAAAGCACTCTTTAAGAGTGCTTTTTTTTGCCCATTTTATGTTCCAGGGCTTGGTGGTTGGCTTTAAGGATTTAGTGCGGTTAATTAAACTATTTGTTTTCCTTATGCATGGCATGCTATAAGGTTATTATAAATTAAAATAAATAAGCAGAGTTTGCCAATAAAGCACTACCTCTTTGATTAAAAAATATAAAAACAGGAGTAGTTTATGCGTATCAAAAAGTATGATTTCGATTATAGCCGCCGTTATTTTATGGACAAAATGGCTAAAGGTTCGTTGGGTGCAGGTGTTCTAACATCACTGTGGCCCTTAATTGCTAAAAGCGGGGATATTTCCAAGGCATATCCTGAGGAATTGCAATCGCTAGCTGCCTACACAAAGGGCAAAGTCAACGAAGGTGAATACATTACGGCTGAGAATGTCGAGCACGTTAAGGATTTGCTAGCACCTATTACCTATCAAGAAGTTAGTCAGATGGGGCGGCGGATTAAAGTAGTGCCACAGACAACAGATATCACCAAGCTTCATCCCCACGATTTTTTAGAAGCGACTTTGAAAAACCAGAATAAAGCGGTGCTCGATAATGTGGGCAATGTGGTGACGAAAAACGATGGAAAACCATGGGTTGGTGGCATTCCATTCCTAGACCCACAAAGTGGATTAGAAGCATTTTCCAACCTCGGAATTACTGCAAGCCATCATGATACGACACAATTGGCCGCAAAAGATTGGGATTTAAACCCCGCTGGTGAAGTGGAATATGAGTACGAGCTCGCTGCTTGCGAGCAAACAGCAGTGGGGCGCGTTTCAGACTCTGATGGGCCGTACTGGAAAGGACACGAAGATAAGCTGCGTTATACGGGTGTTTGGTTTGTTTCTCCACAAGATGTTTCTGGTACAAGTTTTCTGAATACTATTGATTACGATCAGCGGAAATTCCCGACGTTAGTCGGCTATATACCAGCATTTAAACGTGTAAGGCGTTTTCCGACAAATCAGCGTTTTGAGCCATTAGTGCCAGGCATTACGGTGTTTTTATCGGACTTTTGGGCAGCCGGAGATCCAATGCTGACCTGGGGCAATTACAAAATTATTGGTCGAGGGCCCTTCCTGGGCGCTCAGTCACAAAACTGGCATGGCGACCAAAAAAATTGGATTCCACCTACTCATGGAGGGCCAAAGGGTAATACTTTTTGGGACACTGCTTATGAGTTTTGCCCAGAAGTATTAGTTGTGGAAGCGGAACCCACCGGTTATCCCCGAGCGCCAGTGGGCAAAAAGCGTGTATGGATTGACCTGCGTAATATGGCCTATATTGCCTATATGACTTTTGACCGCAAAGGTGATATTTGGAAGTCTTTTGAAGCAGGGTTTTCACAATATAAAAAAGGTGATTTTGTGCATCCCGATCACAAAGGTCGACCTGATTGGGGGGCAAGCTATGTGCACAGCCATGATATGCAATCCGATCGCATGAGCCGGATAATCATTGCTGAGCAGCTAAGTAATGGTTACAAGACCATGAATGACCAACCAGGCACCTATGAAAAATATCTGACAACGCAGGCGATTAGACGTTTAGGGATATAGAAAACGATCCATTCATAAAAGGCATTTGATAAAAATAATAATTGGAATAACCGGCTTTATTTAAAGATGACAGAATTGAATTAAAAGCTTCTGGCAGTGTTTCGGTACCATTCATGATTTCACATAAAGAATCTTTGTCGTTGATAGGTCGGTAAGATAGTGGGGATAAATAATGAGAATTACATCAATAAAACCTGCGAAATTAGTTGGCTCTACAGTGGTATTAAGTCTTTTGGCATCGGTAAGTACAAGCCAGGCATTTAACCTTAAAGTTGCTGGTTTTATACGCCAGGAAATGTCTTATAGCATTGGAAGTAAAAATAACCCCTGGCAGAGAGGTAGTCCTGATATTTACGAGGGCGGCGTGGGCACTCTTCAAAATACAGCATCGGGAGACCCACGAGCGGAGGCCGTATGGGATGGGTTGAGAGCACAAGCTGGTGCTGTGGGTGATACCAATTTGCCTACTACGTTTTCAAAACCAAATCTTGAAAAAGATAATGACTGGAATTTGATGGCCACCAGAGCTGAAATCGATTTCCACATGAACTTTAATGATAACTGGAGTGGTTTCGTGAAACTACGAGGTTATTATATGAGTAATGTGCAGAACACCTATACCGTGCCTTCCTCTTTTGAAGACGGTGGCGACGATAATAATTTTAAGGTTGACCTCCACGGTAAATGTGCCTCAGTACTGGAAGTTTGTGATGACGATTTTATGATTGATTTGCCATCGGCTTACCTGGACTATCAGAATGGCTCCTTTTGGATGCGTATTGGTAATCAGCAAATAGCCTGGGGTGAATCTATTTTCTTTCGTGTGATGGATGTGCCTAGCGGTCTGGATATGCGGCGTCATTCCTTCCTCGATACTGCTACCGAAGAGTATGCCGACGAGCGTATATCCTCTCCGGCGATTCGTGTCAGCTATAACCTCAGTAGTGATTGGGAAATTGAAGCTTATGCGCAGATGTTTCAACCGACCGTGCACCCACGGATAGGTTCAGCGTATGCTTTTGTGAACTCTCCTTATGTAATACGCAACGATATCGGTTTTGACAAGGTCGATGATCAAATTAACGTGGGTATGCGTTTGAAGGGACAGATTGGCGATTTGGGCCTGACCTTTATTGCCGTATCGCGGCATAACCCTGATCCGATATTTCGATGGGGCTCTAGTAACCAGACCTCTATGGATGCCGTGCTTCCAGGGTTTTCGACGCAGCCCTTTAAAGTCAACTCGCTCACAGCACTTGAAAACTTGGGCTTATTACCCGGAGGTGGGAATTTACCGGCAGTGGGGGGTAAAGAAGGACCGCGTAATGGCACCATCAACTCCTCTGACTGGATGATGGGAGCGGCACTCTCAGGGCTCGATGGTGTTGAGACTCTGAATGTGCTGGCCAATGACTTTGCTTTTGTGGGTGGCTTCTTTCAAGAAGCCTTTATCCCGGCAGGAATGATGCCAAATGCGGATGTGGAGAATGGTATCTATGTCACCAATGCAGAAGAAGCCAGCTTGAACATAGACACTTTCTTGAGTCTGTTGGGCGATGTGGGTGCTGATTTTATTCCTACCTATGCCTCAGAGAATATTTTTGGTTTTGGGTTGAATTACATTTTCTTTTCTGAGCCTGGTAGCTGGCTAGATCAGTTGATCGTGCGCTTTGAAGCAACCTTCACACCGGATAGAAAGTGGACCAATAACGGTGCGCGTAAACCGATTACAGAGGATGAGTGGATAACAGGCTTTGCACTGGAAAAGTACCACCGACTATCGTCAAAATTTCCAGCAACTTTCTTCTCTTTTCAATGGATGCATAAAAGTGAAAGCGACTTCGTTGGGCGTCATTTGAGTACCCTGGGCGGTACAGTGAATAAAGGCACTTCTGGAGGAGAGTCACATGGTGGCTGGGATGCAATAGCTTTTGCTTTTCAACAACCCTCTCCTGGTTTGAAGTGGCGTTACGATTTTTCATTTCTTTATGACTTTAACGGCTCTTGGTTAGTGCAGCCTGGTGTGCGATATAAACCGAGTGGGGATTGGGCCGTTGAAATGTTTGCCACTTGGATTGATAGTAAAGACACAGGATCTGCTCTGGCACCAATTGACTGGACAGATGAAGTAACCATGCGTTTGAGCTATCAATTTTAGGGTAGGCTGGTCAGGCGTTTAAACCTTTCGTCGTTGACAGGAAACCGATGCCTAGGCATCGGTTTCCTGTTATGGCATGGTGTTCATTGTTGTGTAGTTATGTCGTTAACAGCAAAGGAAAATATCTCGTTTAGAAAGAATAATTTTATCAAAAGTTATTTGATAAACAAGCTCTGAATCAATAACAGTTCCCTTAAGAAAGGGCTTTTCTGTCTTGATCGGTATCTTTTCAGTGTCTGTTTTCCGAATAGCATTTTATTCCATTTCATCAGGTTTTTTCTTGGGAATAGTAGACAGCACCATCAAAATACGTCTAAACATGCAATAGGCTGCCTAAGCCATTAAGGACGTTGTGTATCTGTTTGCTTTTATGCAGGCGGTGTCCACCGCTAATATTATGAATAAGTCATTTACGATTTGTTAGTAAGTCTGAAAATCGTCGATCAACTGTAGCGTCAAGGCATTCTGTATAGACTTGATGGCATAATATGCCGATGCTTTATTGCGCCGCTAATACATAAATTTCCCTGAGATGACCTCCTTTTTTAATATCGAATCCTTTATAAAAAAACATTCGTTATTTACCACTTTGTTCGTAAATTAGTTTTATGTGTGAAACCTATATGATTGACTTATATTCTGGTCAGGCTAGAAGTCTGCTTGTCTGTGAAATATTAATCGTTGACAATTATTACGAAAATCAATTTATAAAGAGTATATATACGCCAATTTCACGAAGTGAGTTGATGCTCTGTTTTATAGGTAGAAAAATAACGGCCGAATGCTAGCGGCCAGCGTTTTCAAAGAGAGACGCGGATTAGATCACATTTAATGGATTAGTCGTGGTGCATAATCCAAATCCTCGGTTCTTTGCCATTCAAGCATGTGTCACGGAATGACATCAGTTGTCACCTGAAGTCACTGTATTTATTTCGGGCATCACTGAGCTGAACATATTAATTAAATAGATTTAGGATAAGTCTTAGGAGGCCTAGGTAATGGCTAAGTACCCTGCTCACGATAATAGCTGTAAAAAAACACCCTTTCTTCGCGTGGCAATATCCACCCTGACGTTCGCTGTCGCCGCATCAAGTTATGCGGCATCAAGTCCAAGAGATTTAGCCAGGCTAGGTCTGGAAGACACTGAGTTAACACCTGCTGGTGCCGTCCGAGCGGGAAATGACGAAGGTACAATACCTGCGTGGGAAAATACGCCTATAAAAGTACCGTCTAGGTTTAAGCCAGGCACGTTTCATATAGACCCCTTCCCCTCTGACAAGGTCAAATTCACCATCAGCAGCAGTAATTATCAGCGACATGCTGAAAAATTGACGGATGGGCAGATAAAGATGTTTGAAACCTATCCTGATTATTTTATGAATGTTTACAAAACACGGCGAACTGCAGTGTTTAAACCCTATATCTATAAAGCGGCTTTACAGAATGCTAGAACAGCGGAGTTGTATAAGGCCGGTGATGGCCGAATAGGTTTTACTAATGCGGTGATAGCTTGGGCATTTCCCACACCAAGAAATGGTGATGAGGCATTATTAAACTTGGTGACACGCCCGCAACAGCCTTGGATAGAGAGTTGGGATAACACGGCAGCGGTGGGTAGTAATGGTGACTATGTGCTCAGTGAGATCTCTGTACAGCAGAACTGGAAGTGGAGCGAGCCTGGTAACACTCTCGATAACTTTGATCCAAGCGTTGATCAGATGTTTTATTTTCAGACTATTAAAGCACCAGCGAAGTCTGCAGGACAGGTCATCGTTGCAAATGATCCCGTGCATTTTACTGAGAAGTTTCGCAGCGCCTGGGTCTATAACCCCGGTCAGCGGCGGGTGAAGCGTGCGCCGCAAATTGTTCACGACAATCCATTGACTGAGAGTGATGGTCTGGCAACAACCGATCAAAAGTTTGGTTTAAATGGCCCAAAAGATCGATTTAGCTATAAATTACTGGGTAAACGTGAAATCTATATTCCCTATAATTCTTACAAGATTAACTCAGGCGACCTCAAACACGAAGACGTTATTAGTCCGAATGGGCGTGTTAACCAGAATCATGCGCGTTATGAATTACACCGAGTGTGGGTGGTTGAAGCTTCTTTGAGAGAAGGCTATCGGCATGATTATTCGAAGCGGGTGTTCTACCTTGACGAGGATTCCTGGTTTATAGCTCTTATGGATGGCTATGATCATAACAATGACCTCTGGCGTCTACAGGAGATACACAACCTTATGTGGTATGACGTTGGTTTCCTCGGTTCTACTCTCGACGTACATTATGACCTAAGTGCGAATCGTATGTTGGCCTTGTATGTTGACAATGAAATGGATGCCCCCGATTTTACTGTTCGTCTAAAGAAAAGATATTTCACACCAGCATCAATTCGACGCCGTGGTGTGCGCTGATTGAGGTTTTAGCGAGTTAGAATTGGCGTGTGTTGCGAATAGATCGCGCTTTATTGCAGTATTTATATTGCCAGACACAAATTGCAATTCTATTCATGAATTTAAACGAGTAACAGGTAAATATAAGGTGATTTTATGTCGATCAAAAAAATACTGGTCTGTGATGATTCTAAAGCCGATCGTACAAATTTAGAAACTATTGTTAGTGGAGCAGGATGTGTAGTGATTTCGGCTTCTTGTGGTAAGGATGCCGTGGAAAAGGCTGTTTCGGAACAACCTGATCTCATTTTCCTCGATGTGATAATGCCTGATATGGATGGTTTTGAAACTTGTCGAGCATTACAGAAAGATTTATTAACAAAGTCGATTCCGATAATTTTTGTGACTAGCAAGGGACAAAAAGCCGATCGCGTTTGGGCTCAATTACAAGGAGGAAAGGACTTAGTTTCAAAGCCTTATTCTAGCGAGGATATTATTTCCCAAATTAACAAAACGACTTAACCTTTATTTTATCTATTGGTTGGTGATGTGGCGACTTGGTGTGAAGAGGGGGAATGATGTCTACTTTAAATGATAGTGCTTGTGAGCAAGTTCAACTTTTGCCGTCAATGGCCTTGCACAGGGATGCGAGTTCTGTTGATTTGATGGTAGAGGGCGACGGTGTTTTTGATGGCTCTCAAATACGCTACGGCTTTCAAATTGCAGGCATGGGTTTGCTTGTAGACGCCAATACTGTCGCTGAAGTCGTGCCAAGACCGGTACCCATTCGGATACCTAGAACACCCGCTTGGTTTTCAGGGCTGACAAATTTACGTGGCACTTTGGTGCCAATGTTTGATCTTAAATTATTGATGGGACTCGATGATAATTTGAGGGGTCATGATAACTTTGCACTGATTGTTGGACAGGGAGACGAGGCAATGGGTTTTTTTATCGAGAATTATCCCTTGGGTCTCGATAACCTGGAGGTGGTGAAAGAAAAACCGCCTCTCTCAAAGTTGTTAATGCCTTTTTCTGGGCAAGCCTATTATGCCAATGATTCGATTTATGTCGAATTAAATTACCCGCGTTTTTTTTCGTCATTGTCAGCAAAGCTGGCAGCATAAATTATCACAGCTTTATTGCTAAAGTATTTTTGACAAGGAATTGAAAAACTCATGAAATTTAATCCTCGAGAATTTATTCAAAACAATCAACAGGTATTTAAAAATAGTGTAGGTAATCGACTCGTTGCCGCTATCGTTGTTATGGCATTGCCTATCGTTTTGTTGACTATAACGGTCTATCAAACTCAGCAGGAAAAAGTGTCTCAGGCCATCGCAGAAGCAGAGGGGCTTTCTTATCTTCGGCCCGTTTTGGGTTTGATGGTGAGCTTGTCTGAGCGGCGTGATATTACGGCCCTACAACTGAGTAGTTATTCTAGCTTTCAAAATCTACTTGAGGAACAAACTGCCCGAGTTGATGAGAGAGTGGCTGCTGTGGCTGCAGCGCAGAATCAGTATGCCGATAACCTTGGTGAGTCTAATAGCTGGCAGCAAATTGAGAGCAACTGGCAGGCTCTTCGAGAAGATAATCTCAACTTTTCTGAAGATAGAGGGCTGCCGGAACACAATTTGCTGCTGGCTGAGCTTTTTGATCATAGCTCTACTGTTGCCGACGTGTCGGGTCTTAGCCTTGACCCCGGTACTGAGAGTTCTCGTATGATTGATTTTTCTGTTTATAAAATGCCGCGTTTTCTCGATCAACTTGGTTTGTTGCGTCTGCGACTTACAGAAGTTTCTGAGCGAGGTAGTTTGACGGTTGAGGATAACATTGAGCTGACGGGTGCGAAGTTCGTTGTTAACGAGCAAATCGCGGAACTTAAAACTACTTTTGATCTTAGCTTTGAAGATGGTACTGCTGTTCGCGCTCAACTAGAGCCAACCTTCCTGGCTTTTATCGAAAGTGTTGAACGGGTAATTGAAGATGCCAATATTATTGAAGATGACTTCTTACTGGGTATTGAAACTAATACAGGTGAAGGCTATCTCTTAGAAGTCGAGCTGGAGGGTAGAACTGAGCAGGTTTTTGAAAACGCTACGAAGTCCATTGCACTTGGAGCTGAGTTTCTTCGTGCAGTGGAGCAAAACTTGAAGTCTCACTTGCAGTCTCGGGTAGATGAAGCTATCGCCACGCAGAATCTTTACCTCGGGTCCGCGGCTCTGGCCCTTATTGTAGCTCTGCTACTTGCTGTATTTACCATTCGTTCAGTTACCACGCCGATCGCAAAACTCAATGCGGTGGCGTTGGCCGTTGCAAAAGGTGATTCAGATGCCCGTTCGGGTCTGACTAGCAGCGATGAGATTGGTGAACTAGGGCGCCAGGTTGATTTAATGATTGACACGCAGGTTGCTACTGCGCAACAAATTACTGAAGAGAACGATCAGCTTAACGAATCGATTATCAGTATTTTGCAGGCGGCCAGCGTATTAACGACCAATGACCTTACGGTAAAAGTCCCGGTCGCCGAGGATATTACGGGCGCTATCTCAGATGCTCTCAACACCATTTCTAATTCCACCGCCGAGGTTCTCGGCGAGGTTGTGGGTATTGCTGAGTTGGTGGCGGAGCGTGCCAATGAGGTTCAGGGGCAGGCGTCAGCGGTCACCTCTCTGTCAGAAGAAGAACGCAAAGTGGTCGCTAACGCTAAGCAGCGATTGGACTCAGCTTCTACCTCGATGATGAAAATTGCCCAGACTGCCCGTTTGTGTAATGAGGCTGCTGGTGAAGCGATTGGTACGACCGAGCAGGCGCAGGCTACGGTTGGCGATACCATCGGGGGTATTAATCTGATTCGAGATACTATTCGTGAAACTGAGAAGCGTATTAAGCGTCTTGGTGAGCGATCACAGGAAGTTGGTGGCGTGGTTAGCTTGATTAATAACATCGCGGAACGAACGCATATTCTCGCCCTTAATGCGAGTATGCACGCTGCTTCAGCGGGTGAAGCGGGACGGGGTTTTGCGGTAGTGGCAAATGAAGTACAGCGTCTTGCAGAAAACTCCCGTGAGGCAACAGCAGATATTTCCAGCCTGGTGAATAATATTCAGGTTGAAACGGCCGATACCGTTGTCACTATGAACGAGGTGATTAGTCGCGTTGTCTCGGGTACTGCTCTGGCTGAACAAGCCGGTAACGAGATGAAAGAAACTCAGCAGACCACTGCCAAACTGGTAAGTCTGGTAGAACAAATCGCCAATGACTCTTTAAATCAGGCCAAGCTGAGCAAGGTGCTGCGTGAAGATCACGATGCGATTGAGGATAGTTCGACGCAAACCTATAAAAACCTAGAAGCTCAGATGGGCAATACCAAAAGCCTGGTTAGTCTTTCGACGAATCTGCTTGCGTCGGTGGGTGTGTTCACTCTGCCTCGCAAGGTGAGTAATGTCACGCCAATTGACAGTGCGGTTGATGTCGGGCTGCAGTCTGCCGAACTGGGTGCGTGAACAATGTTTTCTGGGCGTTTGAGGGAGCTGGCAGGCAATGGTTGAACCACTAGGAAATGAATTCGCTTTGGTCGAGCTCGAGGGTTTGCCAGAGGCCTTTGCTGAACTGAGTTCTGCCATGCTCGCCGTGCCGGATTCTCGACAGGTTAAGACGCTTGAGTTTGCCGCTTTGCTACACCATGCTGGAGACTTGGCAGTAAGCAAAAAATGGTTCGGCTTGTTCGATGTGTGCTCGTTACTTGGCGGCCAGCTGGACGCCTTTGCCGAGCAAGCTGAGATGTTGACTGCGCCGCTGTTAAGCGCCTGCGCTGAATGGGCTGGCATATTACAGTATTATTTGAATCATCCCAAGGACCCTACTGCTGCTACAGCCCTGGTCGAATATTTGGGCCAGCCCTGCTGGAGCCTGTTCATTGAACCTGGGTATGAGGCCGATTTACAAAAGATGCTGAATTTTATCGGTGTTGATGACGGGCTTTCCTCGGTTGCCGAGGATGCTGGAGAGCTGCTTTCTATTGATGAGCTGGACTGTTTGGCTGATGACATCGGCAATGCGTCATCGGATCAGGAGATGGAGGCAATGTTTGCTGACGATTCTTTGTCTGATGGCCTCGAGAGTTTTGGCGAAGAGGAGATGAATTCTCCTGCGGAAAGAGATGGTGCCACCGATGTCGATCCTGCCTGGGCTGCACTAGAATCTTTGTCTGCTAGTGATGGGGCAGAATGTCATATGCCAGATCTGCAGGCATCGCTTGGGAATGAAACTGAAGGAGGAATTGATCCAGGTGCATTTGAAGAGGCATTGGCATTGGTGGCTGCTGATGTTCCGCATACTGATTCGCTCTTGACGGACATGACTACCAATGATCTGGAAGTTTTTGCTGCTGAGGCTGGTGCTGAGAATACTAATGTTGATGATGCCGTCTCGATGGATGATCTGGAGTACCTACTGACCTCAGAAGAGGAAGAAGATGGCTTAGCTGCCTTTGCCGATGCTTTGGTAGCAGAAGATTTAGCTCAAATCGGTTTAGGTGATGTCGAGGCGGGTAGGCTTTCTGGAACCGTAGATTTGCCAGGCTCCGATAGTAGCCTTGTCGAACCGGGTGTTGATACACCTGTCTTGGCCGTGTCAGGCGCCGGCGATAGAGACTTGCCTGAAGGCGTCACTCAGTTACTGGCTATTCTTATTGCAGAGTTGCCACAAATTGAAGTCGCGCTCAATGAATGGGTGGGTTTGTTGTCTACCTCAGGTGTTGCTGACGATATTAAAACGGAAGCCTGCACGACAATGCAGGAGCTCTTCGGTCGTCTACAGATGGCATCAGACTCCATGGGTTTGAGGGGAGTATCCCAAGCGTGTGAAAAAATAATTATCAATCTGATACAGATCGATAGTGACAAGGACCAGTCGCACTGGGTGCAAATTCTGGCTTTACTTCGTGACTACCTGAACAACCCGTTGAATGATGAGGTAAGTAAGGAGGTGCTTCGCTTTTTAAGCGATGAGCGCCTGCCTGAACCTCTTGCCCAGGATGAGGCTATCGTGCTTCATCAGGCTCTTTCGCAGCCCGATTTTTCTCTCTTTGCCGACGAGGTAGAAGACCGAGTGCAAGAGGCGACTGCCGAGCATGTCAGTCTTAACGTTGGCGACGATGTGAGTCCTGATTTGCTCGATGGCTTGCTGCAAGAATTGCCACAATACAGCGAGGAGTTTTCCCTGGCTGTACAGCGGCTGATTAATGGCGGCAGTATGGAAGATGTGAATGACGCCCAAAGAGTTGCCCATACCTTAAAAGGAGCGGGCAACGTCGTGGGTGTTCGGGGTGTGGCAGAATTAACTCATCATCTTGAAGATATTCTGATTGTGTTGGCAAAGCACGAGACTCTGCCTTCCCGTGCGTTGGCAGAGAGCCTGATAAAAGCATCGGATTGCCTGGAAAGTATGTCTGATGCTCTGCAGGGTTTTAGTGATGCGCCAGAAAATGCACAGCAGGTATTACAGGAGGTGCTCGATTGGGCGAACTTGATTGACAGTGAAGGCCCTCCAGAGCCTGACTCCGAGTTCACTATTGAACCCCGCCCGACACCCATACCGCTGCTTAACACGGGTGAACCATCAAATATTAACACCTTACATGACATTCCTGCAGTACTGACGTCTCAGGATACCATAGCAGTTGGTAGCGTATCTGAGGCTCCCTCCCCCCCTGCCCAGAATGGTGGTCAGCAGAGCGGTAAACTGGAAAATGCCACTTTACGTGTCTCTGCTACTCTGGTTGATGACTTGTTGCGCCTGGTGGGTGAGGCCACCATTCTTAATGCTCAGTTGCGTGAGCGAGTAGAGCAAACTCAGGAGCGCGCGCTGTTATTGGAAACGCAGTTTGATGCCATTCACCGCCTGGGGTCTGAGCTCGAAGAATTAGTTGATATTAAGGATTTCTCCAGTCATCGCGAAGTGGATGATGACTTTGATGCGCTGGAAATGGATCAGTATAACGAACTGCATAGTTATAGCCGCCGTATGATCGAAGCGGCTGTCGATGCGAAAGAGATGGGTCTGGAAATTTTCGGCGAGCTCGGCAAGCTCGACGATATGATCGTCACGCAGGGGCAGATCAATAGTGAAACACATGAGGGGGTGTTGAAGACGCGGATGGTGCCGGTTGACTCTGTTTTTGCGCGCTTGCAGCGTTGTGTGCGGCAGACTTGCCGCACCACGGGCAAGCAAGTGGATTTAGTGCTGCAAGGTGGCGATACGCTGATGGACAGCGAGGTTCTGCGCAATGTCGTCGATCCTATTATGCACCTATTACGCAATGCCGTTGATCATGGTATTGAGGCGGCAGAGAGTCGCATTAATATGGGTAAAAGTAGCAGTGGCAAATTGGAATTAAGCTTTTTACGAGACGGCAATCATATTCTGGTGCGCTGTAAAGATGATGGTGGCGGGTTGGACTATGAGGCGATTCGCTCCTCTGCAGTACTTGGCGGTTTGCTTGAAGAGGGTGCTGAGGTCTCTGAAGAGGAGCTCAAGCGTATGGTGCTGCGACCAAACTTTACCACCCGGGGTAACGTTACTCAGGTGTCTGGGCGCGGCATTGGTTTAAATGCAGTTTATGGGCAAGTTCTGGACCTTAAAGGCTCGCTGCAGCTCGAATCAGTGAAAGACGAGGGCTGCACCATGGATATTCGTCTTCCCGTTACACTGTTGTCTACTCATGCATTACTGGTGAAGGTGGGTCAGCAAACTTATGCCCTGGCCAGCCGGGGTATCGAGCGCATTGTGCATGTAGGTGATGGCGAGTTTGCCTTTTTTGGCGGTGAGCAGGTCTATCGCCTCGATCAACAACCCTACCGCGCTCGTCGTTTAGCTAACGTTCTCGGGCTTGAGGCGGAAGCAGTGGACGATGTTCAGCGCTCAGGTTCAGTGATTTTGATGGAAATTGACGAGCAGATTGAGGCCGTTGTCGTTGACGAAGTGGTAGGTAGTCGGGAGTTGGTCGTTAAAACTCTCGGTCAATACATGCCTAAACTTACTGGCATTGTTGGGGCTACCATCCTTGGTGATGGCCAGGTGTCACCCGTGCTGGATTTAGTCGAAATGCTCAGGCAACCAGTCGCTTACGAACAGCATGCTGCCAACGAATACGGACGAGCGCATAACGACAAAGTGTCTAACCGTCCTATTGCTATCGTCGTAGATGACTCATTAAGTGCTCGACGCGCCCTGGCTCAATTGCTGGGTGATGCTGGTTACGAGGTACAGACGGCCTGTGATGGTATGGAGGCTGTTGACCTGCTCAGTTCTGTTCGTCCCGACATTATGTTTGTCGATATGGAAATGCCGCGCATGAATGGCATTGAATTAACTGCTCATGTGCGTTCACGAGGTAGCTTTGATGAGTTGCCAGTGGTGATGATCACCTCGAGAAGTACTGAGAAGCATCGCCGACAGGCGGCCGAGGCGGGGGTTAATCTCTATCTCACCAAGCCCTTTTCTGATGATCAGTTGATTGGGCAGATTGAAGAATTAACGGACAGCTTGCATGCGTAATCAGGCTATCAGTTCAGTGGGGGGGCAACGAATGGCTGCTATGAACTTTGCAGGCCTGCGCCTCGCTGTGCCTCTTGTGGAGGTGAACTCATTAGTTTCGGTATTAGATCTCGATGATAGCCGGTCCGGAGCTTCTATTTTGTCAAGCGTTGAGGTCAATGGGCAGGAATTGCCTGCTTTTGGTTTTGACGCTGAGTTGGACCTTTTACGCTCCGTGCCTGACGATTATCGGGTGTGTGTTAACTTGGGTGACGACAATCCCGAGCTGGGTATTCTTTGTCAGAGCGTTGAAACACTAGAGCAGCCGGTGACAGAGGAGGCCTTACCCGTTTGTATGTCTAGTGATCACTCCATGGTGACAGGTCTGGCTTTAAATGACGGTGAGATTTTACTTTGTACTAATCTGTCAGCTCTCGTCGAGTATATCGCTATGATGGATAAGTCCAATGCAGGGCCTTTTTTGCGTAGTAGCGAGGCGAATTGATATGCCACTACAGAGTCAGCAAACGGCTGCGACGATCGAACCGACATCCTCTGCCTGGCTACTCGATATTTCGGGAGGTCTCACAGTAGCAGTGGCGTTACAGGATGTGATTTATGTTTATCCCGAAGCGCCGCAGGTTTTTCCCGTTCCCCAAACCCCAGACCACGTGCTTGGTGTGTTGAATTGGCAGCAGCACCTGGTTCCGATTATTGATCTCGGTCTCTATCTGGGTTTGCAGCAGATCGACCGTCATAGCTCAGTTATTAAAATGATGGTGTTGCTTAATTTGGGCGATTCGAAACTGGGTGCATTAGCGCTCGAACAAATACCTGAGCGCGCAGACGTTGCAGATAGTAGTCAGTGCGAGCTGCCCGCTAGTTTACAAGCCTGGGGCTGCTTGGCACCCTCTTGCTTTATGCACAATACTCGTGGAGCGGTGCCAATACTCGATCTCAAAGCCGTCTTTGGTAGCGAGCTAAGCCCGGGCGGGCTGGCGGAATGAGTTTTTTGTTTTTAAATGTTGTTGCTATAAGTCAAGGGAGGGAGCGTGGATAATATTCTTCGGGTATCACAAATAGGTTTGTCAGCGCGAGAAGTGACTGTGTTGAGAAGCATGTTTGGCGTGCTGCCACAATTGAAAGGTGGCCATGTATTTATTGATTTAGATGAGGGCATTAAGCCTAATGTGGTACTCCTCAACGCGGATTCACATGAGGCCATTGCCCAGTGGAAAGCCTTTGCGGCCATGAATAAAGGCGTTGTCCCGGTGTTAACCTCGGCGACCAAGTCGAGTGATAGTGTTAAACATTTAAAGTTAATTTTTATGCCGCGCCCGATTACGGTCAAGCGTTTGTTGACAATGCTTGAGCAGGTTGTTGCCGCGAGTCTATCTGCCCGCACTGCTAGAGCGGCCAGTGTCAAAGCGGGGGGTAAAAAAGACGATCTGAGCATTCTCGTTGTCGATGATAGTCTCTCGGTGCGCAAATATATGGAGTTAAAGCTGCCAGAGATTATATCTGGGCCACTGGCCATTGAGTTCGCCAGCAACGGGCGAGATGCGATGGAATATATTTGGTCAAAAGGTATCCATATCGTTTTTCTTGATGTAGTTATGCCTGGTATGGATGGTTATAACGTTTGTAAAGCTATCAAGGCTGAAAAGCTCTCCGATGTTATTATGTTGACGGGTAAAAAATCACCGATTGACAGAGTGCGGGGCTCATTATCGGGATGTGATGCTTACCTCACCAAGCCGCCACAAGACAGAAAGCTGCGAGAGGTTGTACAGCAAAGCTTAAAACGGCTAGGACGTGAAGGCGTCAACTCAGTCTGTGAAGCTCGTCCTGCGCGGAGCGGAGTGCGAGCACTGGCTGGCCAGTAATTAATGGCCGCCTATTTGCAGAGGAAGAATAATTTCAACATCGGTACTGGTTGAAAGACTACGACGCCAGTTTCGAATTATTGATGGTCAATGCTCTGAAATATAAAGCGGGGCTTATGGCCTTGTCTGGCTTTTCATCCATATCGTTTTTAACAAAGAAGAGATATCAGGCCAGGAAAACGATTTAAGAGTCTTCAAAAGTGCCGGCGCGACATCTCACCATTATTATGTGTACGTATATGTAAGTGTCTCTCAATCTAAAAATAACACTTCTTCCTCAATGTTGGCGCGGGGCACGATGGTGCGGTTGGCCGGCACAGTGATATCTTCGTAGCCAAAAGAGATGCCGATCAATACGGCGAGACTATCGTCAAGACCAAAGTGCTCGCGAATGATATCGGGATAACGACTGACGCTAGCCTGGGCACAGGAACCGATACCGTGTGCGGTCATCGAGAGCATTAGTGTTTGGGCATACATACCGACGTCGATGGCGACAGTTTCATTGAATATTTTTGGCATGGAAATGAAAGCAATATGAGGGGCGTCGAAAAGCTCAAAGTTACGCATCATCGCCCACAAGCGTCCTTTCTTGTCATTGCGATCAATACCCATATTGTTGTAAAGCTCGACGGCAGTATCCACCTGGCGTTGGCGAAAAACACCCTCGAAGCGCTCGGTGCGAGAATAGTCAGAGTTGGGTGGTACCTGTTGCTCGACTGCGGCGACGAGCTTATCCCGCAGTGCCTTACAAGATTTTCCCGAGGCGACAGCAACATTCCAGGGCTGGATATTACAGTTTGATGGTGCCTGTTGGGCGAGGGTGAAAATTTTGTGTAGCTTCTCTTTAGGAATGGACTTGGGCAGAAAACCACGTACGGATTTACGCTGCTCGATCACTTGGTCAAAAGTGAGGGTTTTCGCTGTATCGTTGTCTATCATGATTGGGCTCTGTCATGGATCGTAGGGGTGACTTCATTATTGCTACCTAGTCTACTATGAGATGAGCCTACTATAAAAATACTCTTAGTAGCATGAGTCGTTTCCTGTGTCCTCACGATGCTACAATTTCACTTCTACATTCATTAGCGAGAGGAAGAGAAATGGCCGGTTACTATTTTGAAGATTTTGAAGAGGGTGCAGTGTTTGATCATCAGGTGCGTCGCACTGTGAGTGAATACGATAATACCTTGTTTAGCTGTCTGACGATGAACACCCAACCCTTGCATATCGATGCCGAGTTTTCTAAAGATAGTATTTACGGCGAGCGCATTGTCAATAGTATGTTTACGCTAGCTCTCGTGGTTGGTGTACAGGTGACAGAGCTGACTCTAGGGACAACCTTGGGCAATCTCGGCATGACGGATATCTCTTTCCCGCGCCCTACCTTCCACGGTGATACCATTCGCGCTCGCACCACAGTGCTCGATAAGCGTATCAGCAAGTCTCGTAATGACTCTGGCATCGTCAACTTTATTCACGAAGGCTTTAATCAGCGCGATGAGCTGGTTGCCACGGTTAAACGTACTGCTTTGATGGCCACTCGTCCTAAAGACTAACTACGGAGAATCGTGATGCGATCTATGCTTTTTTTACCCGCTGACAGTGAGAAGAAAATTCTTAAAGGTGCGGGTACCAATGCCGATGGTTTGATTCTTGATCTGGAGGACTCCGTTGCTCTGAGCCGTAAGGATGAAGGTCGACGTCTCGCACGAGAATATCTCGATGCCAATCCCCTGGGTTCGCGCACAAAGAAACTGCTGGTGAGAGTGAATCCTTTGTGTGGTGATATGACTCTGGGTGATCTGTCCGCTGTTGTGGGTGGGGCACCCGATTATATTTTGCTCCCCAAATATCGCACTCGTGAGGATGTGATCCGTTTCGATCACTATATCAGTGCTCTTGAAGCGCGAGATGGTGTTCCTGCAGGCCATATTAAAATACTGGTGATCGGGACAGAAACTGGTCAGGGTGTACTGAGTATGGGAGGCTTGACCAACTGTAGTGATCGACTGGCCTACGTGAGCTGGGGCGAGTTCGACCTGTCTGCTGATGTCGGTGCTGAAACTCATCGCTTGCCGGATGGTAACTGGGATGATCTTTTTCGTACTGCTCGCAGTTTGTGTTTGGCCGCAGCAGCCTCGGCAGGGATAGAAGCTTGCAATACGGTCTTCACTGACTTCAAAGATGATGACGGTTTACGTGATGCCTGTCTTGGTGCGCGCCGAGCGGGTTTTACCTGCATGATGGCAATACACCCCAATCAAGTAGACATTATCAATGAGTCTTTTTCGTTTACTGCTGAACAGTTGGCGTGGTCACGTCGTGTGGTGGAGGTCTTCGAAGCAAACCCTGACATGGGCGTTGTCGGTCTTGATGGCATTATGCTGGACAAGCCTCATTATACTCAGGCGCAACGTATGATCGCACGCTCCAAAGCTTATGGGTGAGTGGCATTAAGAGTTTGTAAAGTTTCGAATAGCACACAGTAGCGATAGTCGACACTTGCTATCTTGGTTGTTAGCCTATCGCTGCTATGTGCTGATATTAGAATTTGGAGGCGGTTAATCAATTTTGTAGGGTGACCTTTTAAATATTAGAGCGGGTATTCGTTATGTTAGAAAGCGAAAGCTTTAACCCATAAGGATATGATATGCCTGACTTAACTTATGTTGGTCGCCAGTCAATCTATGATCGGGATTTTACTGTTGCGGCTTATGAATTACTCTATCGCTTAGATAATAATAACTTTGTAGACATCGAAGATCACAGCTTGGCGACCGCAGAGCTATTGAGTAACGTCTTTACCTCAATTGGCTTTGAAGAGTTGGTTGGTGATAAAACGGCTTTTATTAATATGCCACGGGAGTTCCTGGTTGGCAGTTATCCGATTCCTGAAATCAGCTCAAATTTAGTCATCGAAATACTGGAACATATAGAGCCTGATGAGGAGGTCATAGATGCCCTTTTCATGTTAAAAAAACGAGGTTATACCCTCGCCCTTGATGATTATAATTTTGATCCCTGGCATCAGCCCTATCTTAAAATTGTCGACATTATTAAGATTGATGTGGCCGATATTGGTATCGACCAGTTGAGTCAAAAAATGACTCAACTCAAAAAATTCAATGTGAAGTTACTAGCTGAAAAGGTTGAGACAGAGGATGAAGTGGAGCGATGCCTTGCTATGGGTTTTGACCTCTTCCAGGGCTATTATTTCTCTTATCCAAAGATTGTTACTGGCAGAAAAATAAATAGTCATCAAATAGCTATTGTCGAGCTCGCCACTAAATTCAACCAGCCAAATGTCAGTATTAAGGAGTTGACAGAGCTGGTTTCACACGATGTTGCCCTCAGTTATAAGTTGTTGCGCTATGTTAATTCGGCGATGTATGGCTTTTCCGGTGAAATTACATCAATTGATGAAACGGTGTTTATTCTTGGTCTCGATACCCTGATGCGCTTGGTGTACGTTGTGATGGCAGGGAGGCTCAGTGAAAATAATACCGATATTCTAGAGTCTGCTTTAGTGCGTGCTCTGATGTGTGAAGCTTTGGCTATTGAATTAGGGAAAAAATCTGAAAAGGGGGCCTATTTTATGACGGGCTTATTCTCACGGCTCGATGCGCTTCTAGGTATTTCTTTGGAAGATGCTCTGGAAGAGCTACCTATTGATGAAGATATTAAGCAGGCTCTGCTAGAAGGCTCTGGTGAACTGGGTAACGCTTTGCGCATGACTGTCAATTATTGTGAGGGCGATATCTCCGAACTATCGACGACAGATGTGGCCTCGAAACGGCTGATGGATTTTTACCTGCATGTTGTTCCAATGGCGCGCCAGTACGTAGAGTTTAGTTATTAACGCTTTTTAGCCACTTTTACGCCTACTGGCTGAATCAGATGGCCCTTAATCCGCCGAGTGTAAGCTAAAGGCAATTTTTAATTGTTCTCGATTAATTGCTCTCGATGATTCGGTCAATAAATTCTTTTAGTTCTCGCTGGGCGTCATCGTTGATAAAAGTAAATTCGAGCTGGCAATAAAACTGATTGTCTAATTCCTGCACGTGAAGTACTTTGGCATAGATTTCACTGGTTTGGTTGGACATCATCGAAAGGGCAAAGTGGATCTTAATTTCTGCACTGGGCTGTATGGGCATGGGTAAAACAGCCATCATGCCGTTGTAGCTGATATTGTTAATACGGCCTTCGTATTCTTCAGTTTGTACGGTTTTACCCGCGACCGTTTGAAAATTAAGTGGCATGTTGACAGCGATGCGTGGGCTTTTACGTATTTCTCGCTGGGGGACTTCCAAGGTTCGTGGTCGGCTTGTCGATAGCAATTCGTAGAGGCGAACGCTCTTCGAACGGCCTTTTACAAGTACGTCGTTAATGGTTCCCACACTGACGTAATCTTCAGCCAGGTCATAAGTGCTCTCGCTGAGCATAATTTGTCCCCGCAAGCTATGGGCCTCAATGCGCGAGGTGAGATTGACTTCGTTGCCGATAACGGTGTATTCACTGTGTAGTTTAGAGCCGAGATTGCCAGCTACCACCGTCCCCGTGTTGAGTCCGATGCCCATATAAATATTGGGCAGCCCTAGTGCGTTATTGGTGGCGTTAACCTCATTCATCGCCAATTGCATTTCAACGGCACAGGCAAGAGCTCTTTCCAGGTCATCTTCACCACTGGAGGGGGCGCCAAACAGCGCCATTACCGAGTCGCCCATAAATTTATCAATGGTGCCACCATAATGTAGGATGATTTCGCTCATTTTATGGAAATAGCGATTCAGCAGATCAATTAATTCCTCTGCGGTATGTTTTTCTGACATGGAACTAAAGCCACGTAAATCGGCTAATAAGATGGTTACCTGTTTTTGTTCAGATTTGTGATTGTCCCCAGTGGCTTCACTGATAAGCTCATAAAATGTTTGAGCAAGAGAGCTTTCATCCAGTGTTTTTTGTACGCCGTTAGAGGCGGCCGGAACAGGACGACTACGAATGCTGTGAAGCAGTTTTTCTATTAGGATCTGTTTCTGATTTTCTTGCATAAGTTGTTGTCTATTCGTTAAAAAATGTTCGCTGCGGTATTGTAATTGGGCGAGGGGCAATTTGAAATAGTCCGTTATTAGGACGCACTAAATACAAGCATAACGTGGTGTCGACATCGTCTAGCGGCATCACTTTTGAGATATAAAGAAGTGACGCCTATGACGACTTCTTAATCGTGTGATTTAGGCGACAAAAATTCTGGTCACAAAAAAGAAGTGAGATAAGCTCGAAAAGTAATCGGATTGTTTGACAGAAACCGAGTCGGTTTGCAAAATGTAAATATCTTTACAGGATTGTTTGCCGTATTCATTCAGAGCTGCAAACTCAAATAACTAAATAAAAAAAGGATGGAGGTTACATGGCTACTCGTAAACCAGGTATTTCAGCGGATTCTCATATTGTCGAACCGCCCAATACTTATATTGATTTTATTGACCCCAAATTTCGTGATCGCGCACCCACCGTTATCGATGGACCCACTGGGGGTTCGATTTTTAATATTCCCGGTCTTGATGACATCATCCCCCTGGCTTTGCTGGGCGCCGCAGGCGTACCCGCTGCTGAATTACCCAAGTATCGCGATGCCAAATTCGACCAGCTACCGAATGCGGCCTGGAACCCGAACTTTCGTGCTGAAGTTCAGGATCAGGATGGTGTTTGCGCAGAAGTTATTTATGCTTCTGTGGGAATGGTCATGTGCGGCCATCCGGACCTTGAATATAAAGATGCGTGTATGCAGGCCTATAACCGATGGTTGGAGACTTTCTGCGGCGCTGTGCCCAATCGGCTCTTTGGTTTGGCTCAATCTGCTGTACTATCAGTCGATTCTGCCATCGCTGATGTCAAGCGTGCAAAAGCCCAGGGCCATGTTGGTATGATGATGCCTGGTCGCCCCGGCTACGCCGATTATGACCACGCCGATTACGATGCCCTTTGGGAATGTGCTGTCGACCTCGATATGCCTATGTGCTTCCACATCCTCACGTCTGACGATTGTGGTGTTAAAGAAGTACTAGCACCCAAGCGTGGTCATGCGGCCAATGGCTTTATGAATATTATTCGTGGTGTTCAAGATGTATTGGGTGTCTTTTTATTTGGTGGCGTTTTTGAACGTCACCCCAAGCTGAAAATGGTGGTGGCTGAAGGCGATGCGGGTTGGATTCCTCACTACAAGTACCGGGCCGATCATGCTATTGCTCGCCTGGGGCCTGCGACTGAATGTCAGTTGACACGTCCGCCCAGTGAATATATCGACCAGAATGTCTCCTTTACTTTTCAGGATGACGAAACGGCTTATCGCAACCAGGATGTCATCGATAGTGGCTGTCTGATGTGGGCCAACGATTATCCCCATACTGATGCTTGCTGGCCTATTTCGCAGCAAATTCTCGACGAGCAGATGGGGCACCTTAGCCTGGAGCAGCAGAATGCTTGTATTCACGACAACGTCAAAAAACTGTTTAATTTGAATGTGAACGTGTAATGTAAGTTCAATAAATGATTTGAAAAAACCCTGTGGCAGCTATCTGTCGCAGGTTTTTTTTTGCCTTTCATTTGCTGAGGCGCCACTATCAATAATTTAATGCGAGGTGTAACAATGAATAATCGTTTTGCAGCGTTACACGGTCAACAAGCCGTAGAACCTTGTTTGCTGGCCGGTTGGCAATTAAGCCGGATCACTCCGCCCAGTGCTTTATTCGGCGCCAATGGCATACAGTTTGGCACCGATGGCAGGTTGTATGTTGCCCAGGCTATGGGGAGTCAGGTGACAGCCATCGATACCACGAGTGGTGAATTAGAAGTGATTGCCCCCAATGGTGGGTCGATTACCGGTCCCGATGATGTTGCCTTCGACTCAGTTGGCAACATGTATGCTACCGAGGTGATGAGCGCCCAGGTGACTATGCGCAAACCCAGTGGGGAGGTCACGGTCGTCGCCGATGAATTACCCTCGGCCAACGGCGTCACTGTCTTCAATGACCGTCTATTTGTTGATGAGCATCGATCTAAGGGCCGCTTGCTTGAACTTTATCCTCACGATGACCGAGCACCACGTTTAATTACCAAAGACCTCGATAGTCCTAATGCTCTAGCGGGCGGACCCGATGGTAAGCTTTATTTTCCTTTGGTGCCGAAGGGTGAGGTCTGGCGCATAGACCTCGAAACTGGCGTGCAGGAGCAGGTGGCAACGGGGTTATCTCATCCAACGGCTGTGAAATTCACTCCCTCGGGTGAGCTATTATCGCCTCAAGCGGGCAATGGCGAAGTGGTAAAAATTGATATCGAAAACGGTGAGCAAACTATAGTCGCGAAGGTTCGCCCCGGTATCGATAACCTCGCGATTGATGCCCGCGGTAAACTCTACCTCTCCCACTTTGTCGATGGCGGCGTTGCCGAAGTGGCGATGGACGGTAGCAATGATGAACGTGTGTTTGTGGCACCCGGCTGGGTCGGCCCCTGGGGTATTGCCTGCGATATGGCTTCAGGTACTTTTTGTGTCGTCGACGGCCTTAGCCTGGTGATGCTCGCCCCCAGCGGTGAGCGTAGTGCCGTTGGTAGTCCGCTGGATACTTCCGCGCCTCGCTTTGTTCGGGCCATTGCCGCCGGCAAACCGGGTGAGTTTTTAATGAGTACCGCCCGAGGCGATGTTTTACGTTACGACTTCAAGATGGAAAGGACAAACATACTGGTTGCCAAGCAGGGGCAATTAAAAGGACTGTGTGCCGCAGAGGATGGCGCTGTGCTGGTGGTGCGGGAAAATACCAATTCAGTGCTTGCCATTACCGCTTCGGGTGAAATCAGCACCGTGGTCGAAGACTTGAATGCCCCCAGTGATGTTTTGCAGTGGCAGGGTAAGTGCTATGTCTCGGATAGTGGTGACGGGTGTGTACTAGAAATCAGCCCAGCAGGTGAGGTGTCAACAGTGCTTGGGGGCCTGCTTGATCCACGAGGTATGACTGCCATCGGCAATACCCTTTATGTGCTGGATCGGGCTAGCCATTCCATTTGGGCGATTGAGCTTGGTAGTGAGAGTAAACCTGAGCAAATTGCCACGCATTTACCCATTGGCGCTATTTGCCCACTGGATTTCGCCGGCGGACTCTGTGTCGATGGACAGGGTGGCCTGTTGGTTGCGGCTGATGGTGAGGGCAGCGTTTTGCGTTTAAGCAGAGTTTAAACCGCCGGCTTGACTGGGGGGCTAGTAGGACTAGCCTTAGTTTTGTCCGGCCCTGTTTGGCAATAAAAGCGGGCTGCTAATCGCTGTATTTAGATTCCCTGATTACACCTCACGTCCGTCATCGCGCAGCCAGACATACATGGCAGGTATCACCATTAGTGTCAGCAGGGTCGATGAAGCGAGGCCGAACATCAGGGCTACACCCATGCCGTGCAGCATGGCGTCGGGCAAGATAAAAGCGGCACCAGCAATGCCAGCCAGAGCGGCGAGAAAGATGGGTTTGGCGCGAATAGCCGCTGCTTCCAGGGCCGCCGTGCGCATTAGCACGCCCTCACGGCTTTTCATGTGGATAAACTCGATTAATAA
>AZIJ01023216.1_pt1 | contig 30497 bp, 28 predicted proteins | sample 359151 | NCBI WGS metagenome assembly AZIJ01 (sample SAMN02429718, study PRJNA222666) | marine sediment metagenome | biome: Sediment sample; isolation source: enrichment culture of sample MGS-ElMAX(UA) from oil contaminated site at the... | place: Egypt: El Max | collected 2013-01-23 | depth 9.22 m m | reverse complement strand
CTGACGTCATCGCCCCACCCGGTGTCATCGCATTGAAGCCGCGAATGGCGGCGGCGACTTCGGCGGCGCTCGTCTCGCCCTGCACGCGCACCGGCCAGACAAGAACGCGGCGCGGAAAGCGGTCCTGCAATCTGTGGAGAATATCGCGAATCACGGCGCCGGTCGGGCTCGTCACCACGCCGATCACTTCGGGCAGATAAGGCAGCGCGCGCTTCCTCTCCTGCGCGAACAGCCCCTCAGCGGCAAGCTTCTTGCGCCGTTCCTCCAGCAAGGCCATCAGCGCGCCGACGCCCGCCGGCTCCAGATGCTCGATCACGATCTGGTATTTGGAGCTGCCCGGATAGGTCGTCAGCTTGCCCGTCGCGATCACTTCCATGCCCTCTTCGGGCTTGAAGCGCAGCTTGCTGAAGACACCGCGCCAGATCACGGCGTCCATGCGCGCCTTGTCGTCCTTCAGGCCGAAATAGCAATGGCCGGAAGAATGCGGTCCGCGATAGCCCGTCACCTCGCCACGCACACGTACATGGCCGAACGTGTCCTCCACGGTTCGCTTCAGCGCGAAGGAAATCTCGCTTACGGAGAATTCATGCGCATTGTTGGCGGCGGGGTTGGCGGCGGGGTTAGCGCCGGGTTTGGCTGCATTGCCGGTCGGGGCTTCTGGAGGGGTCATCTGTCTCTTTTCCGGCTCTTCGGGCAGGGTCAGCCCCGGTTTGCCGGAGCGGACCCCCATGTTACAAGGGAGCTCTTCTCGCCCCAACCCTTTCGCACCGGAAGCTCAGGAAACGGCAACCCGAATGAATATTCTCGTCATCGGCTCTGGCGGCCGCGAGCACGCGCTGTGCTGGGCCATCGCCAAAAGCCCGGAATGCGGCACTCTTTATTGCGCGCCCGGCAATGGCGGCATCGCGGAAGTGGCGGAATGTGTCGCCCTCTCCGCCCATGATTTCGACGCCATCGTGAACTTCGTCCGCGAAAAAGATATCGGCTTCGTCGTGATCGGCCCTGAAGACCCGCTGGTGAAGGGGCTTGTCGACCGGCTGGACGCCGAGGGCATTGCGAGCTTCGGCCCCACCGCCAAAGCCGCCCTTCTCGAAGGCTCCAAGGGCTTCACCAAGGATCTCTGCGCCGAATACGGCATCCCGACGGCCGCCTATGGCCGCTTTTCGGATGCCGATGCCGCCAAGGCCTTCATCGCCGCGCATGGCGTTCCCATCGTCGTCAAGGCGGACGGGCTCGCCGCCGGCAAGGGCGTCATCATCGCCATGACGATGCAGGAAGCCGAAACCGCCATCGATGCCATTTTCGGCGGCCGCTTCGGCGAGGCGGGCGCGGAAGTCGTCGTCGAGGAGTTTCTCGAAGGTGAGGAGGCGAGCTTCTTCGCGCTTTGCGACGGTACCCATGTCCGTCCCCTCGTCGCCGCGCAGGATCACAAGCGCGTCTTCGACAATGACGAAGGCCCGAACACCGGCGGCATGGGCGCCTATTCGCCCGCCCCCGTTCTCACGCCCGACCTCACCGCACAGGTGATGAAGGAAATCATCGAGCCCACCGTGCGCGCCATGCGCGACAAGGGCACGCCCTACAAGGGCGTCCTTTATGCGGGTCTCATGATCACGAAATCCGGTCCGCAGCTCATCGAATATAATGCGCGCTTCGGCGACCCGGAGACACAGGTGCTGATGATGCGCCTCGCCTCCGATGTTCTGCCGGTGCTGCGCGCCTGCCATGACGGCACGCTCGACAAGGCCGAGATCGACTGGAAGGACGAGGTCGCGCTCACCGTCGTCATGGCCGCCGCCGGTTATCCGGGCGACTATCGCAAGAACACCGAAATCAAGGGGCTGAAACAGGCCGGCGCGCTCGAGAATGTGCAGATTTTCCACGCCGGTACGAAGGCCGAAGCGGGCCGCATCTATGCAACGGGCGGGCGCGTGCTGAACGTCACGGCCACGGGCGCTACGACGGCGCAGGCGCAGGCGCGCGCTTACGAAGCCATTGCAAAGATCGACTGGCGGGAAGGTTTCTGCCGCCGCGACATCGGCTACCGCGCGATCGAGCGCGAAACGCAGGGCGCGTGATAAATTTCGAAAAACAGAAATACGCATACCGACAGAACCGGGAGTGAAACAGGATGAGCGCAGAAGCCAGCAGGCAGGAGCAGTTTTCCGGCACCAAGGAAGTCGCTGAAAGCCACAAGTTCGACGAGAAGCGCCTCGAAGATTACATGGCCGCTCATGTGGAGGGTTTTCAGGGCCCGCTCACCGTCCAGCAGTTCAAGGGCGGTCAGTCGAACCCGACCTATCAGCTCATCACGCCGTCCAAGAAATATGTGCTTCGCCGCAAGCCGCCGGGAAAGCTCCTTCCCTCCGCGCATGCGGTCGACCGCGAATACAAGGTCATCACGGCGCTGCATGGCGAGGGCTTTCCCGCGCCGCGCACTTATTGTCTCTGCGAGGATGACGACGTCATCGGCACCATGTTCTACATCATGGACATGGTCGAGGGCCGCGTACTCTGGGAGCCGCTCCTTCCCGGACAGGACAAGGAAACGCGCTGGAAAATCTACTCGTCGCTCAACGAGACGCTCGCGCGGCTTCACATGGTCGATTACGAAAAGATCGGCCTGGGTGATTTCGGCAAGCCCGGCAATTATTTCGCGCGCCAGATCTCGCGCTGGACGAAGCAATATGTCGCCTCCGAGACGGAAACCATCCCGGAGATGAACAAACTCATGGAATGGCTGCCGGAGAACGTGCCGCAGGACGATTCCACCTCCATCGTTCACGGCGATTATCGCCTGGACAATACGGTCCTTCATCCGACCGAGCCGAAAGTGATCGCCGTTCTCGACTGGGAGCTGTCGACGCTCGGCCATCCGCTCGGCGACTTCACCTACAGCCTGATGCAATGGGTCATGCCCGGTCAGGGCAGCGGCGGCGGCACCGGCTCGATCCGCACAGCGGACCTCAAGTCGCTCGGCATCCCGACGCTGGAGGAATACATCCAGATGTATTGTGAGCGCACGAACCGTCCCAACGGAATCGAAAATCTCGATTTTTATTTTTCGTATAATTTCTTCCGCCTTGCCGGTATCCTTCAGGGAATCGCGGGGCGGGTGAGAGACGGAACGGCATCCAGCGAACATGCGAAGCAGATGGCAGCCAATGTCCGTCCGCTCGCGGAGGAAGCCTGGGTCTATGCTCAACGCGCGGGGGCCAAATAAGGGGCGGCCCCGGAAACAACAAGAATATAGTTAACGAGTCAGCGTATGAGTCCTTCCGAGATTTCGTCCTGGAGCCGTCACGGCTTCGAGATCACGACCGATAAATCCCGCCTCGACAGGGAATCAATTCTGAAAATGCTCGGCGCGACCTATTGGGCGCGCGATGTCTCCCCGGAAGATCTCTGGACGAGCATCGAGAACTCCCGCTCCTACGGGCTTTATTCGCCCGATGGCGAGCAGGCGGGCTTTGGACGGATGGTCACGGATTTCACGCGCTTCGCGTGGATGAGCGACGTCTATATCCTGCCCGTTCATCGCGGCAATGCACTCGGCAAGTGGCTGGTGGAAACCATGCTGAAGGATCCCGCACTTGCTCCGGTTCGCCGCTTCCTGCTCTCCACCAATGATGCCCATTCGCTCTATCGGCGTTTCGGTTTCATCTCGATCGGGGATGATGACGAAGAAGCCCGCATCACCATGCAGTTGAAGCGCTAGGCCGCGAGGTTCGGTTTTCCCTTTCGTCGTTATTGCGAAAAGGCAAAGCCAACGAAGAAATCCGGGGGCCGCTTGCTCAGGGCCTGCCGCTCCTGGATTGCCTGGCTTTTTTCAGCCGCTCGCAATGACGCATCCTTTTCATAATTCTCAATACAGATACATCGGCATGCCGAGTACCTTCGCCACGCGCGGGCGATAGGTCTCTACATCGTAGAAGGCACTGACATCGACGCGCTTGCGGCCGGTGACGCATGTGTCGGCGGGCACGGTTGTATAGTTGCCGTCGCGCACCGCCGTCATGAAGCCGGTTCGCCCTTTGGCAATTTCCTGCACGGCCAGTGTGCCGAACCCCTTGGCGACCATCTGGTCGAGCGAGTCCGGCGCGCCCGCGCGCATGAGATAGCCGAGCGATTGCGTGATCGTGTTGACGCCGGTGAGCCGCGTCAGCTCCTCACCGATCATTTCGCCAATGCCGCCAAGGCGCTTGCGGCCCGATTCATCCGTCTGCTCATGCGTCAGCACCCTGCCGCCTTCCATTTTCGCGCCTTCGGACACGACGATCATCGCGTAGCGCGCGGGATTTTCGAGCCGGTCGGCGGCGGCGAGTTTGGCGAGCTTCTCCACGTCGAAAGGCACTTCGGCGATCACGGCGCGGTCCACGTCAGCGAGATAGCTCGCGATCAGCGCCGTCTCGCCCGAGTGCCGTCCGAAAAGCTCCACCACCGCAATGCGTTCATGGCTGCCCGTCGAGGTGCGCAGCGCGTTGATGTAATCGACGGAGCGCGTCACTGCCGTCGAAAAGCCGATGCAGTAATCGGTTCCGAAGACATCATTGTCCATCGTCTTGGGGATCGACACGACCTTGACCGCGCCGTGGCGATGCAGATGCGCGCTATAGGACAGTGTGCCATCACCGCCGATCGTCAGCATCACGTCGATGCCGAGATGATTCAGCACACGCTCCACATGCGGCGTGCAATCCACCGTGCCATCGGAGGCGGGCGTGAAGCGTCCTTTGAGAAAATCGGGAAGCTGTTCCTCCTTCATCGCTTTCGGATTCACGCGCGATGTATGCAGCACCGTGCCGCCCTTGCGGTCGATGGTGCGCACGGCCTCATGGTCGAGGCGCATCAGATGTTCCTCGCCCGCTTCCGGATTGTCGGGATCGAAATGAAGCGGCCCTGCCCAGCCGCGCCGGAAGCCGAGCACTTCCCATCCATGCTCGATGGCGCGTCGCGTCACCGCCTTGATGCAAGGGTTGAGGCCCGGCACATCGCCGCCGCCGGTGAGGATTCCGATACGCATTCAGCACTCCGCTTCCTGTTCGCCTGCCCCCACCTTAACAGCTAGGGACGAGCGAGACGAAGACAAGCGGGCCTCTCCTCAAGCCGCGGCAAAACCGGGGATTACCTGTTTTGCGCCGAAACCGGGGACAAGTTCCTCGAAGACGGCAAACGCCCCTTTCGCGTAGACGAAGAAAGCACCCTTCCCGTCTCCCCGGCAGGTGCGCACCGCGTCACCCGCATCCGCTCGTCGATAAGGGGCCGGGGATATCCCGGCCATTTGTGACGTTTTCATTACGTTTCGATGACAGTCGGGCATTTTCGAGGCCTTTTATCCCCGGATCGCCCGCCGATCAGGCGCTTTTACCGCGTGCCTCGATCGGCCAGATATCGACCAGCCGGTCCTCCTTCACGACGTAATAATTGTCATAGAGATTGACCGTCGGATCGCAATGTGGCGTCACAGCCGTCAGCACACTGCCTAATGGCAGGTGCTCGCCGTCGGGCAGCAGGATACCGCCCTGTTCGTCGCCGAAAAAGAAGAAGCTCGCGCCTTCCGGCGCACCGGAGAAAAGAACGGGCGGTTCCGCGTCGGTCGAAAAGGACTTGAAGCCCGCATCGGTCGTTGCGAGGTTTTTCGTATTGTTCGACACAACCGACATCTGCACGAAGAGTGACGTCTCGAAGGGAAAGCTCGCGCCGTTGCCGAGCGCAACATCATTATATTGCTTGTCCATGAAGATGTAGGAGCCACCTTGCAGCTCGGTCAGCACCTTCGCTTCGGGATCGATATTGTAGCTACCCGTGCCGCCACCGGAAACGATATCGCAGCACATACCTTTTGCATTCAGGATGTCGCGCTGTTCGCCGAGCATCTTCATCGCGGCAAGCGACTTCTCGCGCCGTTCCGCGAAATCATGAATATGCATCAGGTGTCCGGCATAGGCCTGCAACCCGCGCAGTTCGAGAAACTCCGCTGCGTCGATCAGTTCCGCAAGCTCCGTCGCGTCCTCGCCGGGGCGGATGCCCGTGCGGTGCAGGCCCACATCGAGATCAATCAAGACCTTCAGTGTGCGTCCTGCTTCCGAGGTTGCGGCAGCGAGCGTCCGGACATTTTCCGGGTTATCGATGACAACCATAAGCTCCGGGACTCTCGTATTAAGCGCCATCAACCGCTCGATGCCCTGCGCCGTCACGACGGGCGATGTAATCAGGATACTTTCAATGCCGCCTTCGGCCATCGCTTCCGCTTCACCAAGCTTGGCACAGCAGACGCCAAGCGCCCCGGCGGCAATCTGCGCTTTCGCGATGGTAACGGACTTGTGCGTTTTCGCATGCGGTCGTATGCCGAGACCGTTCACCTTGCAGTGTTCGGCCATGCGCGCCACGTTGCGCTCGAAGGCGTCGAGATCGAGTATCAGCGCCGGGGTCGGGATCGCGGCCCTCGACCCGGGCAATCCGATTGCCGCCTTCGCTGCTTTTACCGCTTCCGCCGTCATGGCTCCCCCGATCAAAATTCATGCGGACGCATCCTACATTCATGTGCAGTATGCACAAATGCCGTGGCATGACGTTTTTGCATGGCTTGAGAACCGGCGTGGCAAAAGTGCTAGACTGCGCTTTGCAACATTGAATGCCAGAAGCGATACGAATAGAGAGATGTCAAAAGCACAAGGCAGTGCCGCCCTTCAGAAGACGGCCGGAACAGCGGACAAGCGCGAGGTGATCCTCACTTCCGCGCTCGATCTCTTCCGTCATTACGGCTATCGCCGCACCTCGATGGAAGACATCGCGCGCGCCGCCGCCGTCGCCAAGGGTACGCTCTATCTCTACTTCAAGAGCAAAGATGAGCTTTTCGAGGCCATCTGCCGTTCGCTCGCAGAGCAGGTCGGGGAAGGCGTGACGAGCGCCGAGGCGCTCGACCTTCCGCTGGAAGCGAAGCTCAACGCACTCATGGAAGCGAAGCTCGGCTTCGTCTATCGCTGGATATTGTCGAGCCCCCATGCGGCCGAACTTGTCGATAGCGGTTCACGCTTTTCCAAAGATGTCTTTGGCGAGGTTCACGACCGGTTTCATGGTGCCGTGAGACGCCTTGTTCGAGAGGGTATCGAGACGGGCGAACTCGGTCCCGCTTCTCTTGGCCTTACGGATGACGCTGCTGCGGACGCTCTCATAGCGGCGGCTTGCGGGGCGGAAAAGGCGCCTGACGAGGAAACCTTCCGTACACAGCTCACCGCCATCATCCGCATGACCTTGCGCGGCCTGCGCGCCTAGGCTTCGGCCTCCGGCTTCCATCCCGCCACGTCAAGTTCCGGGTCGACCTCCCAGCGGCCGGGCGGACGTCCGTCATTCTCATGCTCGCGTACAATCCGGTCGAATTCCGTTCGGGAAATCTCGCGCATACCGAGGGCGGCAAGGTGTCCCGTCATGTCCTTTCCGTCATTGAGCTTGTAACCCCAATGCTGCAAGTGACGGTTCAACGTAACGAAAGCGATCTTCGAGGTGTCACGCTTGCCTGCGAATTGCGATTCCGTGAAGAAGACACCCCCGCAGGCCACGCCATAAAGGCCTCCCGCGAGCACACCTTCATCGTCCCAGACCTCTACTGAATGCGCATGTCCCATCTCATGGAGCTTCGCATAGGCCTCCATGAAACGAGGACTGATCCAGGTCAGCGCATAGCGTCCTGCACGCGGCTCCGCGCAGCCGCGCATCACTTCGCGAAAAGCCGTGTCAAAGGTTACGCGGTATTTGCCTTGCCGGAGGAGACGCCGGAGATTCTTCTCGATGCGGCTTTCCTCGAGAAAGAGAACCGCGCGCCTTGAGGGCGCCCACCATTTTACAGGCCCCACATGACACCACGGAAAAATGGCGCGCCGATATGCGGCCATCAGCCGTTCGGGCGTCATGGGCCCTCCGATATCGACAAGCCCGTCCGGGATTGCGAGAGCCTCTTCGGGCTCTCTCAGGAATTGCGTGCGGGGTACTCGGCTAAACAGCCGTTCGACCTGCAGCCGCGCAAAGCCAAACGGGTGCAGCAGCCGCGATGGCCGGGCCGCATAGGCAAGCGCCATTGCAAGATGGCGTGCGTCATTCGCCACCCGTCTGTCATGCTTGATATCAGCTGAGAGGGCCATCGGAGGCTCTTGGTCTTCATCTTGCTTGGGAGAGAACGGATCGTTCCGTGAGTGTCACAATGGGGGACTAAGAAATGGTTGAGCTTACGACTGGTCGGGCGCTTCCATCTCCGGAAAAAGAGGTTTTCTGCCTGGATCCGTGGCGCATATCAGCTTGGCTCTGGGTGGCTTCGCTGTCGGTCGTCTTTCTCGGGCTGTTTCGGGAATGGTATGTAACGGCATTCGGATTCGAGACGGTCGCGAAAGATCTACGGCATCTCGCATTCAACGCGGAATATTGCTTGCCCGCCTGGTACAGCTCGCTGATGCTTTTCTTTTCCGCCGCCCTCCTGACCCTCACCGCCCTTTCGGCGGAGAGACATGGCGAGCGCCACCTTCTCCATTGGGCCTTGCTTGCGGCCATTTTTTTTGGCTTGTCGGTCGACGAAGCAACAGGGGTCCATGAAGTTCTGATCGAACCGCTGCGCAGCGGGCTCGCGCTCGACGGCTTCCTGCATTTCGGCTGGGTGATCCCGGGCGCGATCGTGGTGGCACTGATCGGGCTCTTTTATCTTCCTTTCCTCCTCGCTCTTCCCTCTCGGACACGCCTCATGTTCTTTGGGGCCGGCCTTCTCTATGTAGGCGGCGCCCTCGGCATGGAAGTCGTCGGCGGAAAGCTCCTCACTCTCTATGGCGAGGAAAGCTTCCCCTACCAGCTTGCCTATTGCATCGAAGAGATCATGGAAATTCTCGGCGCGACGCTTTTTGCGACGAGCCTTCTGGGGCATCTCAAGCGCCGATTTGGGGGTGCCGTTCTCGTTCTCTCCTGATCTTTACGATCTGCCGGTGCTTGACAGTCCGACCTGCAACACCTATCTCTCGCGAAGGTATTGGCACTCTCTCTATATGAGTGCTAACAGCCTCGAAATTCTCAATAAATTTCCGCAACTTAGCGGTTGGGACATAGGAGAAGCCAGAGATGAAGTTCCGTCCTCTGCATGACCGCGTCGTAGTGCGCCGGGTCGAGGAAGAAGCCAAGACCGCCGGCGGCATTATCATTCCGGACACGGCTCAGGAAAAGCCCTCACAGGGCGAAGTCATTGCGGTGGGCCCGGGCGCCCGTGGCGATGATGGCAAGGTTATCGCGCCGGACGTCAAGACAGGCGACCGCGTGATCTTCGGCAAATGGTCCGGCACCGAGGTCAAGATCGACGGCGAGGACCTGCTGATCATGAAAGAGAGCGACATCATGGGTGTGCTCGAAGGTGGTGCCAAGAAGAAGGCAGCCGCCGAATAAGGCTCGCAACCGGATAACGGCCGCGGGCTTTTTTTGCGAGCCTTTGCGGCCTTCGTTCCGCTTCAAGAATTCAGAAGGATCAGAAGAACATGGCTAAGGAAGTCAAATTTGGCCGCAGCGCGCGCGAGAAGATGCTTCACGGCGTCGATATTCTTGCCGATGCGGTGAAGGTGACGCTCGGCCCGAAGGGCCGCAATGTCGTTATCGACAAGGCATTCGGTGCACCGCGCACCACAAAAGACGGCGTGACGGTCGCCAAGGAGATTGAACTCGAAGACAAGTTCGAAAACATGGGCGCCCAGATGGTCAAGGAAGTCGCTTCCAAGACCAACGACACGGCGGGTGACGGCACGACGACGGCGACCGTTCTGACGCAGGCGATCGTTCGCGAAGGCGCGAAGTCCGTTGCCGCGGGCATGAACCCGATGGACCTGAAGCGCGGCATCGAGATCGCCGTCCGTGCGGCCGTCGAGGACATCACGAAGCGTTCGAAGAAGGTCAAGTCGAACGACGAAGTCGCGCAGGTCGGCACGATTTCGGCCAATGGCGAAAAAGAAATCGGTGCCATGATCGCCCAGGCGATGGAGAAGGTTGGCAATGAAGGGGTGATCACGGTCGAGGAAGCCAAATCGCTCGAAACCGAACTTGATGTCGTCGAAGGCATGCAGTTCGACCGCGGCTATCTCTCCCCCTACTTCATCACCAATGCCGACAAGATGGTGACCGAGCTCGAAGAGCCGCTCATTCTGCTTCACGAAAAGAAGCTGACGAGCCTGCAGCCGATGCTTCCGGTTCTCGAAGCCGTGGTGCAGTCGGGTCGTCCGCTGCTCATCATTGCAGAAGACATCGAAGGCGAAGCCCTCGCCACGCTTGTCGTCAACAAGCTCCGTGGCGGCCTCAAGGTCGCGGCCGTGAAGGCACCGGGCTTCGGCGATCGCCGCAAGGCCATGCTCGAAGATCTTGCGATCCTCACGGGCGGCCAGGTCATCTCCGAAGACCTCGGCATCAAGCTCGAGTCGGTTACGCTCGACATGCTCGGCAAGGCAAAGCGCGTCACGATCACGAAAGACGACACTACGATCGTCGACGGCTCTGGCAAGAAGAAGGACATCGAAGCTCGCGTCAGCCAGATCAAGCGGCAGATCGAGGAAACGACGTCCGACTACGACAAGGAGAAGCTGCAGGAACGCCTCGCGAAGCTCGCTGGCGGCGTTGCGGTGATCAAGGTCGGCGGTGCTACCGAAGTCGAGGTGAAGGAACGCAAGGACCGCGTCGACGACGCGCTCAACGCGACCCGCGCTGCGGTCGAGGAAGGCATCGTTCCCGGTGGTGGCACGGCGCTCCTGATGGCGTCCAAGGCCGTCGGCAAGCTTCTCGACGATAACCGCGATATCCAGGCGGGTATCAGCATCGTCAAGAAGGCGCTCGAAGCTCCGATCCGTCAGATCGTCGAGAATGCCGGTGTCGAAGGCTCCATCGTCGTGCAGAAGGTTATCGAGTCGAAGCAGCCCAATTATGGCTTCGACGCGCAGAAGGAAGAATATTGCGACCTCGTGGCCGCCGGCATCATCGACCCGACCAAGGTTGTGCGCACGGCGCTTCAGGACGCGGCTTCCGTTGCCGGCCTCCTGATCACCACCGAAGCCATGATTGCCGACAAGCCGAAGGCTGAAGGCAATGCCGCCGGCGGCGGCATGCCCGGTGGCATGGGCGGAATGGGTGGCATGGGCGGAATGGACTTCTAAGTCCCGCTCTCTCCCGAGAAACATGCGAAGGGCCGGTGGAGACACCGGCCCTTTTCTTTTTGCAGGTGACGCCCGAACCCGGCGGTACCGGCAACCACCTCCTCATCATCGACACCCTCGCGAGCTTCGCCATCGACGGCGCAATGGCGCAGGAAGCCCTCGATCGTGTCAGCCTCACAACCAACAAGCAGGTGATCCCGGACGACCAGAACCCACCCGCTCATGGAAAAACTTGGTGAACAGGGCCGCCGGAAGTTCCTCAGCGCGAAGAGCTTTTTAGCCGAGTGACAGCGACAGCCCCCGCCAGATCAGGATTGCTCCCAGCACGACGAGAATATAGCGGCTCCATTTCTTGAACTGCCCGTCATTCATCCGGTCAAGCATCATCTTGCCAAGCGTCGTGCCGAGCATGGCGAGTGGCGCGACCATCACATAAATCCACCAAGGCAGGTTTGCATCAGGTAGCAGATGCGCCGCCAGCACGCCGAAATAGAGCAGTTTCGTCAGATGCTGCAGCATCTGTGTCACCGCCTTGGTCGCGACGATCTGATGTCTCGTCAACGGACTCTGGACAAAGAAGACATCGAGGATCGGTCCCGCAACGCCGGCGGTCAGCGTCAGCGCCGTCACCACAAAACCGCAAGCGGGCGAGACCAATGGCTTGGTGATGTCGAGCCCCCAGCTTTTGGGGATGGAAAAGGCCACGAAAGGGATCGCCCCCAGCACCAGATAGACCGTCGGTTTTTCCGGTACGAAACTCACCAGCATGAAGAGTGCGAGCGCGGCGATCGAGCCCGTCAGATTGGTCGCGACGAGCCGCCAGACGATGTCATTGCGGTTGATGATCGCGCGGTAACCGTTCGATACCGCCTGCGTCGCGCCGTGAAGCATCATTGCCGCCCCCACCGAATAGGCGAAGGTGAGGTAGGCCATGAGGATCATGCCGCCCGCCATGCCGAAAATCCCCGACAGGGTTGCCGTCACGAGAACCACAAGGGCGGTAACGGCAGCCAGGGAAACGGTCATGGAATTCAGTCCTTTTTCTTGAGCCGCATCATCAGCCGCTCGCGAAGCGGGTTTTTTGCCTCGAAGACATAATCGGCGCGCGCAGCCGTCACCGTGTCCCGCCCTTTGGCATAAAGGAAGGCAACCAGATCGTAGAGCCTTGGCTCCGGGCAATGCGCGATGCACACAGGCGTTGCCGCGCCGTTGCCAAAGGGGAGCGTCACGCCGAAGCGGGCCTTGATTTCATCAAGCAGCGGCGCATCATTTCCCTCGCTCGCGAAGCGCACTTCGACAACCTTCGACGCGCGCGCCTGCGCTGATACACGATCAAGAATTTCCCCGACAGCGGCGAGTGCCGTCTTGCTCCATTCCGCGCCCAGGCTCCCGACAAGATTTGCCTGACTTTTCAGGATGGTGCCGTCATCCAGAACCTTCAGGTTGTTAGCCGTCAGCGTCGCGCCGGTCGAGGTGATATCGACGATCACTTCTGCCGTTCCCGCCGCAGGTGCGCCTTCGGTCGCGCCGAGGCTTTCGACGATCCGGTAATCCGTCAGCCCGTGTTCGGCAAAGAAGCGCCGCGTCAGGTTGAAATATTTGGTCGCGACGCGGAGCCTGCGCTCACGCTTCGTGTGGAAAGCCAGCGCCACATCATCAAGGTCCGCCATTGTGGCAACATCGATCCAGCTTTGCGGTACGGCAACCACGACATCCGCGTGACCGAAGCCAAGCGGCAGCAACAACTCCACATCACGTTCCGGCGTGGAGAGCTTTTCGCGAATGAGATCCTCGCCGGTGACACCGAGGTGAATGAGCCCCTGCTCGAGCTGGCCCGCGATTTCCGATGCCGAAAGGAAGGCAATCTCGACATTGGCAATGCCGTCGAGCCGGCCGGTATAACCACGACCGCCATCCTGACGCACTTTGAGGCCTGCACGCGCAAAGAAGGCATTGGCGTTTTCCTGCAGGCGGCCTTTCGAGGGAAGGCCGATAACAAGTTTGTCGCTCATTGGCCCTTCTCCTTCGATACAGCCGCGAGAAGCCGCTCGATGCCGACGGCGCAACCGACCGCAGGTATGGAGTTGGGCGAGCCGAGCGCGGACAGCAGATCGTCGTAGCGGCCGCCGCCGCAGATCATCGCATCGGCGCCGAGATCGGGAACGCGAAACTCGAAAACGAAGCCTGTGTAGTAGGCCATGTTGCGCCCGAAGCCGGTTGCAAAATGAGCGCGGGAAAGGTCGACGCCCGCTTTTGCGGAGAGTTCTAGGCGGCGCTCGAAGCGAGCGATAGCTGCCTCGATCGAAACGCCGGAGCCTTCGGTAAGCGCGCGAATCCGGGCAATGCCTTCTTGAGGTGTGCCCGACACGGCCAGGAAATCCGAAATGAGTTTCGCTGCCGCCTTCGGTACGCTCGACGAGGTGAGTTCCGCCTGCTCGATCAGCCGTTCGGCGACTTCTTCAACCGTGCGGCCACCTACAGGCGCGATGCCCGCAAGTTTCAGCACGTCTTCGATCACGTCCTTTGCCTGCGCATCGTCGAGGCCGGAGATTGCCGAAATAAGTGCCTGGCGGTCGCTGGATTCTTCACCCGCATCCCCCGCCGCGAGCCGGTCGAGAAGTTCGCGGAAATAGTCGGGGCGCCAGAAATGCCGCTTCAGACGTGAGCGCCAGCCCGGCGGCAAGTCGAGTGCATCGACCAGTGCATCGAAGAGCGCGAGATCGCCCATCTCGATGCCATAGGACTTCAAGCCCGCATCGGCCAGCGCATTTGCGGCGAGCGCAACCACTTCCGCGTCGGCGGCCTCCGCATCGCTCGCGCCAAGGCATTCCACTCCCGCTTGCGTATATTCACGCAGCTTGGTCGAACCCCGACTTTGATAGCGGTAGACCGGCCCGAGCGCACAAAGCTTTTGCGCGCCGCCGCCGCTTTCGAGATAGAGTCGGCAAACTGGAATTGTCAGCTCCGGCCGAAGACACAGCTCGTCACCAGCCGGATCGGCAAAGACATACATGCGCCGCCGGATGTCCTCACCGGACATATCGAGAAAAATGTCGGCGGGCTGAAGTGCAGGCGCAGAAACCGGCGCATAGCCCGCCTTTTCGAAGCCTGCGCGCACGGAAGCGCCCAGCGCTTCCCTTGCGCGCAGGCGCTCTCCATCCAGTGCTGCCATAGGTTCAGGTGACATATCGAATACTTCCCGGCCCTGCCATTTCGTTCCGGTTTGGCCTTCCGGAGCGGGCCTTGTCTAGCATGGAAATGGTAAATATCGAGAAAGGAGATAACGGCTTTTTCAGCCGTGATGGCCCGGGACATGGCGATGCCGGGCAAGCATTGCGACAACCTCTTCGACGAGCCGCGCGCGCGGTACGGAAACCTGCGCGGGCTGCCCCTCACGCCAGGCGGCATTGTCCTCGATCTCTTTCGACATTTCGGTGCCGAGGATCAGGTCTTTCAGGGTAATTTCACCCCGGGCCCGCTCATCCTCACCCTCGATCACCGCTATCGGCGCGCCACGCTTGTCGGCATATTTGAGCTGTGCCTTCATGCCCGAGCCACCGAGATAAAGTTCGGCACGGATACCCGCGGCACGCAGCTCCGACACCATGGTCTGATATTGAGCCATGTTGCCTGCATCGAGCGTCAGCACGACGACCGGTGCGGTCACGTCTTCAACGTCGAGCTTGCCCAGCAATTCGAGAGCGCTCTGAAGCCTGCTTACACCGATCGAGAAGCCGGTGGCAGGCACCTTCATACCCTTGAAGCGTTCGACCAGCCCGTCATAGCGGCCGCCGGAACCGACCGAGCCGAAGCGTACAGGGTTGCCCTTTTCGTCCTTCACCTCGAAGAGAAGATCGGATTCGAAAACAGGCCCCGTGTAATAGCCGAGGCCCCGCACAATCCAGGAATTGAATTCGATCCGATCCGTGCCATAGCCCGCCGCCACGAAGAGCGCGTCCATTTCAGCCAGTTCTTCAATACCCTCACGGCCAATGGCACTGTCGCCGACAACCTTGCGCCAGCCTTCGAGCACGAGATTGCGGTCCGTCGTGCCTTCGCCGACGCCCGACTCCACATAGTCGAGCACCGCGGTAATCTGCGACGGTGAAAGCCCCGCTCCCTTGGTGAAATCGCCGGATTCATCCTTGCGACCCGCGCCGAGCAGCAGTTCCACGCCCTTCCGTCCAAGGCGATCATATTTGTCGATGGCGCGCAGAACCGTCATATAGGTTGCACTACCCGGCTCACCATCAAGGCCGATGGTTTCGAGAAGCCCATCCAGCACCTTGCGGTTGTTCGCACGGATGCGATAGCTGCCGCGCGGAATACCGAGCGCCTCCAGGCAATCGGCCCCCATCATGCACATCTCGGCATCGGCGGCGACGCCGGGGGCAGCCACGGTATCGGCGTCAAATTGCGTAAACTGGCGATAACGGCCCGGCCCAGGTTTTTCGTTCCGCCAGACTGGTCCTGTCTGATAACGGCGAAACGGCTTGGGGAGGGCGTCATAGTTTTCGGCGACATAGCGCGCGAGCGGGGCCGTCAGGTCGTAGCGTAGCGAGAGCCACTGCTCGTCGTCGTCCTGAAAGGAAAAGACACCTTCGTTCGGCCTGTCTTCATCGGGCAGAAACTTGCCCAGCGCATCCGCATATTCAAAGGCGGAGGTTTCCAGAGGATCGAAGCCATAGCGCTCATAGACCTCGCGAATGCGCGCAAGCATTCGCTGCTCCGTACGCACCAGCGCGGAAGGCATGTCGCGAAGCCCCTTCGGCACTCTGGCCTTGGGACGGAAGGTCTTTACTTTCTTGCTCATGGTCTGCCTTTGGAGGGCGCTTTGCCGGAACGCCGAAGCCTTTGCAGCGCGGGCGCATACCTAGCCCATAGGCCCCGGCGTCACAAGTATTCGCTGGAACCGAATCACCACGGCCCTGCGCGTGCCCTCTTTTCGCCATGAAGGGCCCGATCGCGCGGTTTTTTGCTTTTCGGCACGTGAATCGAAGAACAAAAAGGAAGGTTAATGCCGGCAGGTAAAAACTATAGAAAACCTACACTGAAACGCGGTTTTTATCGTTAAAACATGCTTACCTTCTTGTATGGACGTCCAGCCCTAACCACAAAATAAGCGTCTCGTTTACTTTCCGTTTACTAAAGAATCAGACTCTTGGTTCACGCGGCCAAATGCCACCGCAATCAACTTATATGAATTGGGTTGAGGGCGCCTGGGGGGCGCAGAAATGGGTTTGACCTTGGCACGTCCAGGCACAGCAATGAGCCGCACCTCTTCACCAAACGGAACAAGCGGGCCGCTCGCTCCTTCCGCCCTCTTCACTCATGTCGTTAGCGCCTCACAGAGGCTGCGGGCCAACTTTACTGCGCTTGCCGCGTCGGGCGAAGCGGGGCCGCTCTGCTTCGGATTTTCCACGACCGAGGAAGGTATTGATCCGCTACTTCACCCGGGCATCGATGCGCTCGCCATCGATATCGGCGACGGCGGGGTTGCCGCACTCGATTTCCTGCGCCGCGTGATCGCACTCGGCCCGAATGCTCCAGTTATTGCGCTCGGCGCCGGCGACCCGCTCCTTCAGGCGGCGGCGCTCGAGGCAGGGGCTGAAGATTGCCTCTCTCCGGAGATGGATACGCCGACCTCTCTCGGCCTGGCCATTCGCCGCGCCGTCATGCGCCGCAACCTGAGCGAGGAGCGGCCAGCCGATGCCGCACCCTCCGAAGGGGCCGACAAACCTCATGTAACACTCGTTCAGGAAACGCCGGAAGCCATCGTCATACTCGACAGCCAAGGTGTCATTCGCTTTGCCAACAGCGCCGCCCAGGACATTCTGGGGCGTTCGAGTGACGATCTTGTCGGCAAGCCCTTCGGTTTGCCGAGCGAACCCGGCGAGCACGATGTTACAATCACGAGGCCGGATGGAGACAACCGCCTCGCTGAAATGCGCATCGTCGATACACGGTGGGGCGGCGTTCCTGCCCGTGTTGCCGCCCTCAACGATGTTACCGTGCGGCGCAAGCTCGAACAGACCATGCACGAAGCAGAGACGCGCAGTCAGGAAACCTACAAGCGCAACCAAAGCTTCTTCTCAAACGTGAACCATGATCTCCGGACGCCTCTGACACACATCATCGGCTTTTCGGAAATGATGAAGAACGAACGTCTCGGACCAATGGGTACCGACCGTTACAAGGAATATGCGAGCGATATCTATTCGAGCGGCACGGTGCTGCTCGATATGATCGAGGATTTGCTCGGCATCGCCGAAGCGGAAATGCATGAAATCGACCTGACCGACGAGATCTGCAATCTCGGACAACTTGCGGAGATCGCGGTGGCGAGCCAGAAGCAGCACGCGGCAGAGGAAGGTGTATCGATCGAGGTCGTTTGCCCGGACCGCCTTCCGGGTCTGCGCGGGGATGCACGCAGGTTGAGGCAAGGTCTCTTCCGTCTGATCGCGGAAGCGATTCATTGCGCCCATCGGGGTTCGACCATCCGCCTCACTCTGGGTGAGGATAATCGCAGGATATATGTAAGGCTGAACGAGGTTCGCGATCCGAAGGTCATTCAGATGGAACTCAATGCCCTGACCGATTTCGAGACGATAGACGACCCCTTCGTCAGCGCCGAAGATAGCAGCGCGCCGCGCGAGGAAAGCCTCGCGCTTTCTCTCACACGCAAGGTAATGGAGTTGCATGGCGGCTCTCTCGATGTCGTCCGCGCCCGCAAGCACACACCGGACAGCAACATGAGCATCGATCTCCATTTCCCGGAAAATCGTGTGGTCCGCTGACCCCTCGTGTGGTCCATATCCATTCGAATTTTGTGGGCCGTTTCGACGCGGGGCATTTCGCTGCACCCTTTAGGCCTGTTGACACGGAGGATGACGGTGTATGCTCGCGCACTCACCTTCGATGATGGAGGAGACGTGCCATGCCACCGCTCGACGCCGAAATTCTCGCCCGGCTCCAATTTGCCTTCACTGTCTCCTTTCACATTCTGTTCCCGACACTGACGATCGGGTTGGCAGGGTTTCTTGTTTTTTTCGAAGCAAGATATCTGCGCTCGAACAATGAGGTCTGGCTCGTTCTCTACCGCTTCTGGGTCAAGATATTCGCACTGACTTTCGGCATGGGGGTCGTCTCCGGCCTCGTCCTCTCCTATCAGTTCGGCACAAACTGGTCCGAATGGTCGCGCATTACGGGGCCGGTGCTCGGGCCCTTGATCGGATTCGAGGTTCTGACAGCCTTCTTTCTCGAGGCCGGCTTTCTCGGAATCATGCTGTTCGGCTGGAAAAAGGTCGGTCCGCGCCTTCACTTTCTGGCCACGTGTCTCGTCGCTATCGGCACGGTGATTTCGGCCTTCTGGATTCTCTCCGCCAACAGTTGGATGCAGACACCCGCAGGCGCGAGCTTTGTCGACGGCCAATATGTCGTCGATGACTGGCTGGCGGTCATCTTCAACCCGTCGTTTCCGTGGCGGCTCATGCATATGACGACAGCGTCCTACCTCACCTCATCGCTTGTCGTCTCCGGCATATCGGCCTTTTATCTTCTCGCCGGCAGCAATCGGGATGTTGCACGGCAGGCCTTCTCGATAGCCATGTGGGCCGTTCTCGTTCTCGCACCGCTGCAGATATTTCTCGGCGACCAGCATGGTCTCAACACGCTCGAACATCAGCCGATGAAGGTCGCGGCAATGGAAGGCAATTGGGAGACGCGATCCCATGCGCCCTTTCACATCTTCGCCATGCCGGACCAGAAACTGCAAAAGAACCATCTCGAAATATCGATCCCCTGGGCATCGAGCCTTATTCTGAAGCACAGCCCCTCGGGCGTCGTGCCGGGGCTCAAGGAAGTGCCGGTCGAAGACCAGCCGCCGGTGGGCGTTGTCTTCTGGTCCTTCCGTGTCATGGTCGGACTTGGCTTCCTGTTCCTCGCGCTCGGACTCTGGGGTGCCTATGCGCGGTGGCGCGGTACACTTTACGACGCGCGCTGGCTCAAGCGCCTTGCCGTGGTGCTGACACCTGCGGGCTTCATCGCGACGCTGTCCGGCTGGTTCGTGACGGAAGTCGGACGCCAGCCCTACACGGTCTATGGCGCGATGCGCACGGAAGACAGCTTCTCGCCGTCCGTGACAGGCGCATCGGTCGCGACGACGCTGATCATCTTCCTCATTGTCTATGGCGGTCTTTTTGGTGCCTATCTCTATTATCTCTTGAAGCTCATCCGAAAGGGCCCGGACCCTCTCAAAACGAGAGAAACCGAAGAAACGCCCGAGGCTATCCGGGGCGCCCGCCCCGGCCTCGTCGTTCCCGCGGAATAGGAGAGGCGTATCATGGAAACACTCGCAATCATTTCCGGTGGCATCATCGGTGCTGCGATCCTCATGTATGTCGTGCTCGACGGCTTCGATCTCGGCGTCGGTATCCTCTTTCCTTTCGCGCCCGGCGAGAAAGCGCGGGACACCATGATCAATTCGGTGGCGCCCATATGGGACGGCAACGAGACGTGGCTTATTCTGGGCGGAGGCGGCCTGCTCGTTTTCTTCCCCGCTGCCTATTCAATCGCGCTTCCCGCCTTTTACATCCCCGTCATGGCAATGCTCTTTGCTCTGATCTTCCGTGGCGTCACCTTCGAGTTCCGCCATCAGGCACATACGAGTACGCATCTCTGGAACCGTTCCTTCTTCTGGGGTTCACTCATCGCCGCCTTCATGCAAGGCGTCTTGCTCGGCGCCTTGGTACAAGGGGTCGAGGTGGAAAACCTCCGCTATACAGGTGGCATGTTCGACTGGCTCACCCCCTTTTCCATCCTGACGGGAATTGGCGTGGTGATGGGATACGGCCTGCTCGGCGCCACATGGGTGATCTACAAGACCGAAGGCGAAATACAGGAATGGGCGCACCGCGCGGCTATCGTCATGGGGAGCGGCATGCTGGTTGCGATGGCGGCCGTCAGCGTGATGACGCCACTGCTTCGCCCGGCCATCGCGGACCGCTGGTTCGGTGGCGTGAACCTGCTTTATCTTTCGCCGATCCCGCTTCTCACGTTCGCGCTCGCCGTTACGCTCTTCTGGTCGATCCTTTCGCGGCGCGAGCTTTTACCTTTCCTGTCGGCTATCGGGCTTTTCATTCTGGGGCTCGCTGGCATCGCAATCAGTCTCTACCCGAATATCATTCCGCCTTCTGTAACGGTCTGGGATGCGGTCGCGCCCCGTTCGAGCGTGATCTTTGCAATGGTCGGCGTTGCGGTCGTTCTGCCTATGGTGCTGATCTACACCGTCTATGCCTATAGCGTGTTCCACGGCAAGGCGAGTGCCGAAGGCGGCTACGCCCATCATGAGCATGAGTGAGAAAGAGCCGCGCGGGGGGAAGAAGCTTCTCTGGTTCGCCGCGATCTGGCTTGCGAGCGTTGCCGCCCTTGCCGCTTTTGCCTATGGCGTGAGGGCGTTACTCGGGCTCTAGTTTTCGCGCACCGGCACGCCGAAGGGCGAGACGCCGCGCACATGGTCTTCCACCGTCAGACGATGCTTCAGCGGCGGGAAGGCGCGCTGCGAACAGTCGAGCCTTTCGCAAAGCCTGCAATTAACACCGATGGGCATGGCAGCCCGCTCGTCGTCGAGATCGTAACCCTGGCTGTAGACGATCTTGCGGGCATGTGCGATTTCGCAGCCAAGGCCAACGACATACTGATCGCCCGGCACGCCGATGCCCGAGCCGGCACGGCTCACCGTGCGCGCGATGGAGAAATAGCGCGTACCATCTTCCATCTGCACGACCTGCGTGTAGACCTCGCCGGGCACCCGGAAGGCATCATGCACGTTCCATCTGGGACAGGTGCCGCCGAAACGCGCAAAGTGGAAGCCGGCCGCAGAGAAACGCTTCGAGACATTGCCCGCGTTGTCCACCCGGATGAGGAAGAAGGGGATACCGCGCGCGCCCGGCCGCTGCAGCGTGGTGACGCGATGACAAACTTGCTCGAAGCTGGTGCCGAAGCGGCGCCCGAGTAGACGGATATCATAGCGCGTTGCCTCTGCGGTCTTGTGAAAGGGGCCATAGGGCATCAACAGCGCCGCCGCAAAATAGTTGGCCAGCGCCACCCGGCAGAGGCGTTGGGCTTCCTCGCTTTCAAGGCCCGAGCTTTCGACGATGTCCTCTATGGCGCGGGACTGCTCGAAATAGCCGAGCTGATAGGCAAGCTGAAACGACCGGCCCGGCTGGTCCAGAAGTTCAGATAGGAAGATCGTCTGCCGGTGACGATCGTAGCGCCTGAGTTCGTGCGGCATGAGATCGGCAGGGGCGATGCGCGTCGAGACGCCATGAAGGTCGCGCAGCACCGTCCTGAGTGCCACATAGGGCTCTTCCGAGCCTATGCCGGCGCTCGCATAGAGCTTCTCCGCCGCATCGTCCAGTTCGGGAAAGTGGTTGTTCCGGCTGTTGATGAAATCGCGAACCTCTTCGAGCGGCAGACCCGGCGCTTCCGCACCGTCCAGCATGTCGCGATCCGCCAGACGCTCCGCAAGCATTGAACCGTTGGTCACGCTCTCCTGATAGGCGCGGTAGAGGGTCGAGATCGCATCCGCCGTTGCGGGGCTCGCTGCCGCGATTTCGCGCAGATCCTGAATGGTGAGACCCGCATCGCGAAAAAGCGGGTCCGAGAAGACCTCGCGGAGGACCGTGAGCGCCTGCGCTTCATCGTCGCCGCCGAGCGAGCGGAGCTCAACGTCATAGACTTCGGCAAGCTTGAGCAGCACCTGAACGGAGACAGGACGCTGATCCCGCTCGATCAGATTAAGATAACTTGCCGAAATGCCTAGGTCGGCGGCCATGCGCGCCTGGGTCAGCCCTTTTTCACGACGAAGACGTCTAACGCGCGGACCGGCAAAGACTTTTTTCTCCGACGCCATGCGTAACACCTTGGAAAATTGCCTTCCAATGAGGCAGTTCAGAGCACTCTATTTTACAAGATTTACATTTTCAACAGAATCGCACAGGAATCTTGTGAAGTTCTTTACTTCAATATTTTCAATGACTTAGTAAATATTGGACAAGCGGCTGTCGAGCCTGTATGACCTCGCGCAACAGAACCCCCAGAGATTCCGATTACGGAGGCGAGCGAGCATGAGCAAGGCAGCAGCCACGACTATTGCCGAGGGCATCACCGTCAAGGGCGCGATGAAGCCGGGCTATGAAACCATCCTGACGCCGGAGGCGATCAGCTTTGTGGCCGACCTCGAGCGCAAGTTCGGTGCCCGCCGCCGCGAACTGCTTGGACTTCGCGCCGAACGTCAGAAGAAATTCGATGCCGGCGAGTTGCCGGACTTTCTTGCCGAGACGAAGAATATTCGCGAAGGCGACTGGAAGGTCGCGCCGATCCCGAAGGACTTGCTCGACCGCCGCACCGAGATCACCGGCCCCGTCGACAACCGCAAAATGGTCATCAACGCGCTCAATTCCGGTGCGCAGTCCTACATGACCGACTTCGAAGACGCGGCCGCGCCGACATGGGACAACATGATCGGCGGTCAGATCAACATGAAGGCCTATTGGGACAAGTCGATCGGCTTCACCGACGAATCGAACGGCAAGCGTTACGACGTGATCGAGAATCCGGCGACGCTCATCGTTCGTCCGCGCGGCTGGCATCTCGAAGAAGCGCATGTCGAGATCGACGGCCAGCCGATGTCCGCCGGCATCTTCGACTTCGGTCTCTACTTCTTCCACAATGCGAAGAAGCAGATCGAGTCCGGCTCCGGCCCCTATTTCTATCTGCCGAAGATGGAGAGCCACAAGGAAGCGCGCCTCTGGAACGACATCTTCGTCGACGCGCAGAAGACGCTCGGCCTCAAGAACGGAACCATCAAGGCGACCGTGCTCATCGAGACGCTGCCTGCCGCCTTCGAGATGCACGAAATCCTTTATGAGCTGAAAGATCACATCGTCGGTCTCAATTGCGGCCGCTGGGACTACATCTTCAGCTACATCAAGCGGCTCGGCAAAAACCCGAACTTCATCCTGCCGGATCGCTCGCAGGTCGTGATGGGCGAGGCCTTCCTCAACGCCTATTCGCTCCTTCTCGTGAAAACCTGCCATGAGCGCGGCGCCTTCGCGATGGGCGGCATGGCCGCGCAGATCCCCGTAAAGGGCGATGATGCCGCGAACGAGGCCGCCTTCAACAAGGTGCGAGCCGACAAGGAACGCGAAGCAAAGAATGGCCATGACGGCACATGGGTCGCGCATCCCGACCTCGTGAAGGTCGCGATGGAAGTCTTCGGCAAGCTCGAAGGCCCGAACCAGCTCGCCCGCCAGCGCCAGGACGTGAATGTCGGCCAGAAAGAACTGCTCGAACCCCACAAGGGCGAGCGCACCGAAGCCGGCATGCGCGAATGCTGCCGTGTCGGTGTTCAGTATATCGAAGCCTGGCTCGGCGGCCGCGGTGCCGTGCCGCTCTACAATCTGATGGAAGACGCTGCCACGGCCGAAATCAGCCGTACACAGATCTGGCAGTGGATCTATCACGGCGCGGCGCTCAGCGACGGCCGCAAGGTAACGCCGGAGCTCTTCGATGAAGTGCTCGCCGACGAAATGAAGACCTTGCGCGAAACGCTTGGCGAAGAGCGCTGGACTTCCGGTCACTTCGAGCAGGCAATCAGCCTCTTCTCGGAAATGACCAAGGCACAGGAATGCGAGGAGTTCCTGACGTTGCCAGCCTATCGCCTCATCCTTGAAAACGAAGCCTGACCGAAACCACCCTCCGCATCCCAGGAGCATTCCATGAGCAAGACTTTTTACGACATCATCCCGAGCGCGCCCAAGGGCCGCTTCGACAATGTGAAGCGTAACTACAGCGTCGAAGACGTTGAGAAGCTGCGCGGTTCCTTCCCCATCGAGTACACGCTCGCCAATCGCGGCGCGAACAAGCTCTGGGAACTGCTGCACACGACCGACTATGTGCATTCGCTGGGCGCCCTTTCGGGCAACCAGGCCATGCAGATGGCGCGGGCAGGCCTCAAGGCGATCTACCTGTCGGGCTGGCAGGTTGCCGCCGATGCAAACACCGCTGGCACGACCTATCCCGACCAGTCGCTCTATCCGGCAAACTCGGGCCCCGAGCTTGCAAAGAAGATCAACAAGACGCTGAAGCGTGCCGACGAGATCGAGCACTCGGAAGGCGGCGCGAAGCGCGACTGGTTCCTGCCGATCGTCGCAGACGCGGAAGCCGGCTTCGGCGGCCCGCTCAACTGCTTCGAAATCATGAAGGCGTACATCGAAGCGGGCGCCGCTGGCGTCCACTACGAAGACCAGCTCGCCTCGGAAAAGAAGTGCGGCCATCTCGGCGGCAAGGTTCTCATCCCGACCCGCGCGCATGAGCGCAACCTGAACGCCGCGCGCCTCGGCGCCGACGTCATGGGCACGCCGACGCTCATCATGGCGCGTACCGATGCGGAATCCGCGAACCTCATCACCTCCGACATCGACGAGCGCGATCACGAGTTCATCGATTTCGACGCGGGCCGCACGGTCGAAGGCTTCTACCGCCTGAAGCCCGGCACGGGTGTCGATCACTGCATCAAGCGTGGCCTTGCCTTCGCGCCTTATGCTGACCTTCTGTGGTGGGAAACCTCCAAGCCGAACCTCGACGACGCCAAGCGTTTCGCCGAAGCGGTGAAGAAGGAATATCCCGACCAGCTCCTCGCCTATAACTGCTCGCCCTCCTTCAACTGGGAAGCGAACCTCGACAAGGCGACGATCGAGAAGTTCCAGAAGGAAATCGCGGCGATGGGCTACAAGTACCAGTTCGTCACGCTGGCCGGTTTCCATCAGCTCAACTACGGCATGTTCGAACTCGCCCGTGGCTACCGCGATCGCGGCATGGGTGCCTACTCCGAACTGCAGCAGGCCGAGTTCGGCGCAGAGAAGGACGGCTACACGGCGACCCGCCATCAGCGCGAAGTCGGCACGGGCTATTTCGACCTCGTCAGCCTCGCGGCTGGCGGTGGCGAAAGCTCCACGACGGCGCTCGGCGACTCGACCGAAAGCGCGCAGTTCAAGAAGTCGGCGGACTAATTCATCCGCCTACTGCTTTTGCGAAAATCAGGGCTGCCGGGAAACCGGCGGCCCTTTTTTTGCGAAAACGGTGCGCGGCTTGATGGCGTGCAGCGGGGATAAACGGGCCGAGAAACAGACCGACTGTCATCGAAACGTCATCAAACCGTCACAAAGGGGAAAGCCGGTTCATCGCTGAACCGGCTCCTGTTCGTTTCGATAGGCCGCTCCGGCAAATGCGGGGAAATCCGTGGAAACGGACAAAAAACAATCCCCGCTTTCCGTTCAGTCCGCCGCCGCGGCCTGCATGCCGCCCGCCGCCGCACCCTGCGCGCTCGCCGTTCGCGAGCGAAGCGTGAACTCGTTGAAGTCCGGGCGGCGCGTTCGCCACCAGTATTTGAAGGTGTAGTTGGCCCAGTTGTTGGTGACCTTGCCGCTCTCGGTCTTGTACCAGCTCGTGCAGCCAGAGGCGAAAACCGAGTTGGCATTGTCCGCCTGCACGCGCTCGTTCGAGGCGCGCTGCGCTTCAGGCCTCACATCGAGATAGAGAAGATTGTCCTTCTTCAGCTTCTCGACGCATTGCGCGATGTAGTTCGCCTGACACTCGATCATGAAGATGATCGAGTTATGACCGAGATTGGTGTTCGGACCGTAGAGCATGAAGAAATTCGGAAAGCCCGAAACCGTCATGCCGTGATGAGCCTCGGCGCCCGTCTTCCACGCATCCTTGAGGTCGCGGCCCGCAAGGCCCTTCATCGTCATCGGGCCGAGGAAGTGCGTCGTGTCGAAGCCCGTGCTGTAGATGATGATGTCGAAGGCGCGCTCCGTGCCGTCACGGGTGCGGATGCCCGAAGGGGTGATCTGCGAGATGCCGTCAGTGACGACATCGACATGATCCTTGCCCATTGCCGGCCACCAGTCATTGGCGAAGAGAACGCGCTTGCAGCCCGGCTCGTAATCCGGCGTCAGCTTGCGCCTCTTTTCGGGGTCCGACACATGGAGGTTCATCTCCTTGATGGCGGCCTCCTTCAGCTTGTCGCCGGAGGTGTGGAAGGTGCGGTAGAGAAGCTCGCCGAACCAGTATGTCTTCCAGCGCTGAATATTGATGGTCCAGGGAAGCGCCCTGTAGAGCGCCTTTTCCCAACCGTAGAACTCCCGCTGCGGACGCGGCAGCACCCAGCTTGCCGAACGCTGGAAGATAGTGACGCTGCCCGCCTCCTTCGCAATCTCCGGCACGAACTGAATGGCGCTCGCACCATTGCCGATGACGGCGATACGCTTGCCCTTCAAATCGACTGAATGGTTCCACTGCGCGGAGTGCCAATTGTCGCCCTGGAATGTTTCGCGGCCGGGAATGTTCGGCCAGGCGGGACGGTGAAGCTGGCCCGTGCCTGCCGCCATGACATTCGCCTCGAATGTCTGCTCGCCCGACTTCAGCGTCCACATGCCCGTCTGTTCGTCGAAGGCAGCGTCATCGATCTCCGTGTTGAAACGGATGTGGCCGCGCAGCCCGTATTTGTCGACAACGGATTCGAGATAGGCCTTGATGTCGGCGGCGAAGACATACTTCTTCGTCCAGGTCGGCCGCATGTCGAAGGAATATTGGTACATGTGCAGCGGCACATCGCAGGAACAACCGGGATAGGTGTTCTCGCGCCATGTCCCGCCGATCTCACTCGCCTTCTCGTAGATCGTGAAGTTGGTGAAACCTTTTTCCTTGAGCTTGATCGCTGTGCAGATGCCCGCGACGCCCGCGCCGAGAATGGCCACTACAGGGCCTTCGGCTTCCTGCGCATCATATGCCAGTGCCATTATTTACCTCCCCGCCGGTCACCCTCCTCCCTCAAGAAAGGGCGCTCCGGCCTTGAATTCCGGATACCGATGAGAAAGCCTAGACCGTTTTCCAGGCAGGTGGAAACACCTGCTGGTTCGGAAAACGGTCCAGACTATAAGCAACGAGCAGATTTTCACGACGAGGCGGGATCGCAAGGCGATTCCGTCTCATCGCGATCTGCTCTAGCGGTTTTTCGAGGGGGGGCGGAACCGCCTCGAAGAAGGAGCGCGCCCCCCGAAAGACAGGGCGAGACAAAAAGCACAAGACGCGGTAAATCATCCGCGCTGCCGCTAGGGAAACTTCACATGACCTCAACGACCATACCCGCCACGACCGATCTTTCCGACGACTACCCGGACCTTGTCCGCCACGCGGAATCCCTTTTTCGCGACTATGGCGGCAGAATCGCCTTTTGCGGGCCGGTGGCGACGCTGAAAGTTCCCGACGACAACAGCAAGGTGCGCGAAGCTGTGGAAAGTCCCGGCGGGGGCCGTGTGCTTGTGGTCGATGGCGGCGGCGCTCTCAACTACGCGCTGTTCGGCGGCAATCTTGGCAAGCTCGCGGAAAAGAACGGCTGGGCCGGCGTGGTGGTTTATGGCTGTGTGCGCGACACGGCCGAACTCGCCGAATGCGCCATCGGCGTGAAGGCGCTCGCTGCGCATCCCAAACGGAGCAACAAGCGCGGGCTTGGCGAAGCGGATGTCCCGGTGAGCTTCGCGGGTGTGACGATCGCGCCGGGCGAATGGCTCTATGCCGATGCGGACGGGATTGTTATTTCTTCGGAAAAACTCGGCTGACGCCACTCAGGAAATTCGGCTGCGCCGCTCAGGCAACAAGTTCAACCAGTTTCCAGAGGCCGAGCGCGACAATCGCGGCGGACAGAAGGCCACCCGAACCGATGAGCAACATCTCCATCTTGCTTACGGTCTCAACGTCCTGAAACGCACTCTCCGACAGCGCATCCGAGTCCTTGCGGGCAAAGCCCTGAAACACATCCGCACCCCGGATGTTGTGATCCAAATCAGCCATCCCAGCCCCCTGTCCGGTATTCCGTAGACGGAATTCCTTACCAAATCGGACAAAAAACCATTGCATGAGCTATAGCATTTCCGCGATTCGTGTCAATTCGGCACAGGGGACGTAAGCGCAAAAGTTACTTCGCACATGCAAAACGCCACATGGTGGCCGTGCATTGCCGAGAGCGCCATCACCGATCCGCAACGGATCGCCGGGGAGCAGCGGGAAAAGGGGGGGGCTGCCATCATGATGGCCGCCCCAAAAACGGGCCTCCCCATTGCCTATGCGATGAACCAGATGGGACCGGAACCTGCGGGCGATCAGGGAAGGACGTGGGCTTCCACATAGCGCGGCAGCGCGAAGGCCGCCTTGTGGACTTCCGGCGTGTAATAGCGCGTGACGAGACCGGCGGCCTCGTAGCGGCGCGTCAGCTCGTCGACGGAGACGGCCATCAGCGTCTCGTCATCCGTGCCCCAGCCCATCGCCATCGGGCCGCCGACATAGGTCGGAATGGTGGCGAGATAGCAGGAAGCCACCTTGAAGAGACGGCGGAACTTCTCCATCGTGCCGCGCAATTCGTCGCCCTGCATGAAGGGGACACCGTTCTGCGTGACGATGACGCCGCCAGGCGCGAGCCGCGCATGGGCCGCGCGATAGAACTCTTCGCGGAAGAGGACTTCGCCAGGCCCGATGGGGTCGGTCGAGTCCACGATGATGACATCGAAGCTGTCCTTCGAGTCCTCAACGAATTTCGCACCATCGGCAAAGACGAGGTTGAGGCGCGGGTCGTCGAAGGCCCCGGCCGAGATCTGCGGCAACTGCTTCTTGCAGAACTCTGTCACCGCCGGATCGATCTCGACCATCGTTACATGCTCGATGCCGGGATGACGGATGACCTCGCGCAGGATGCCGCCATCGCCGCCGCCAATGATGAGGACGCGCTTTGCCTTTCCATGCGCCAGGATCGGCACATGGGTCATCATCTCGTGATAGATGAACTCGTCGCGCTCCGTTACCTGGGTGATGCCGTCGAGTGCCATCATCCGGCCGAAGAGATCGTTTTCGAAGATCACGAGATGCTGCTGGCCGGTCTCTTCTTCGTAGAGCACCTTGTCGGCGCGAAAGGCGCAGGTGAAACCCTCTTTCTCATAGAGGGTTTCAACCACCCAGCGGCCGTTTTTTGTGTCTTTGGGTGCATCGGCCGTCATCAGACCATGTCCTCGCCGCGCAGGTGCTCTCCCACACGAATGTCGGAGGGCTGGAAGGCTTCGCGCAGAACCTCGATCGCGTTATGCGGTTCGGCCTCGCCACACATGAAGACGTCGAGCGCCGCATAGTCGGCCTCGGGCCAGCTATGAATCGAGATGTGGCTTTCCGAAAGCACGGCCACGCCCGACACGCCGCCATTCGGCGTGAAGTGATGGAGGTGGATGTGCAGCAGTGTCGCCTTCGACACCTCGACGCAACGGCGCAGCGTCGCTTCGATATGCGCAAGATCGTCCAGACGGCTCGCGCCGATCAGATCAATGATGAGATGCGTGCCCGCGAACCGCTTTCCATCGCGCTCAATGAAAAAATCGGTGCGCTCGTCGGACGACGTGCATCGCTCTGCTGCCGTACCGCCAGCGTGAACAGGAAACTCGAGAACTTCCGCCTGGGTCTTGCTTGAATCGCGATTCAAGTCGCTCCCCAATTGGAAGAGGGCATTGGATTCGGACATTAAGTGCCTCTCCCCAACCAGTAGATGGACCTGGCTTGCCGGACGGAGACATCATGCTCTCGCGCGCCGGGGCCAATGAATATGTCATGCGTGGATGAACGCTGCGGGTTCCCCGAAGGAACCCCTGACGATTTCCGATGCCGGGCTGCGATCGCTCGCCCGACTTGCGCGTCTTCAACTGCCGGTAAGGGCAAGGGACGTGCTCGGCTTGATCCGGGGCGTCAGCCCCTCAGACTGGAACCGGACATATGCAATCTCCCTCGAAACCCGGCGGAGGTAAACCAACGATGCCTCTACAAAGGCATGCCGCCGAAATTGTCCAAAGAGACGCGTACGCCGTTACATAACCTGAGCTGGCCAGTGGCACGTGCGATTGCGTTCGACGCGAGAAGTAATGGCCATGCGCGCCGCTGTCAATCGCAGCACAGTGAAACTTCACAAAAATCCCGCGGAAGCCCGCGTGTGTCAGTGTGTGTCGGCGTGTCATGCGCGACGCGATTTCGCGCGTGGCGACCTTGCAGGCGAAACGGCGGGCCGTGCCGTCATCCGCGGTGCGGGACCGGGTGCGGGGGCCGGTGGGGGCTGATGAAGCCAGGTGTGGGGGCGAAATGACGCGGGAGGGGCGTTTGTCAATTTTGCTGTTGATAATCATTCGCATCTAATGCAGGCTCGAATCTCCCGGTTCACAGCCCCACAAGGAGACGCCCCATGAAAAC
>AZIJ01023217.1_pt1 | contig 30565 bp, 21 predicted proteins | sample 359151 | NCBI WGS metagenome assembly AZIJ01 (sample SAMN02429718, study PRJNA222666) | marine sediment metagenome | biome: Sediment sample; isolation source: enrichment culture of sample MGS-ElMAX(UA) from oil contaminated site at the... | place: Egypt: El Max | collected 2013-01-23 | depth 9.22 m m | reverse complement strand
GGTGACGGCGGCCGACCGCGACGGCGAGGCGGCGATCCGCAAGCTGATCGGCGAACGCTACCCCGACCACGGCATCTTCGGCGAGGAGCACGGCAAGGAAACGGGCACGAGCCCGCTCACCTGGGTGCTCGACCCCATCGACGGTACGCGAAGCTTCATCTCCGGCGTGCCACTCTGGGGAACGCTGATCGCACTGAACGACGGCGAACGGCCTGTGATCGGCCTGATGGACCAGCCCTATATCGGCGAACGCTTTGTCGGGCGGCCCGGCGGCAGCGAGCTGATCGGCCCGATGGGCACGACGCCGCTCAAGACCAGCGCCTGCACGAAGCTCGAAGAAGCGCTGCTCGGCAATACCGATCCCGGAATGTTCGACTTTGAGGACGAGAAAGCCGCCTTCCGTGAGATTTCATCGAAGGTGCGGCTGCGGCGCTTTGGCGGCGATTGCTATTTCTATTGCCTGCTGGCGGCGGGCACGCTCGACCTCGTGATCGAAAGCGGGCTCCAGCCCTATGACATCCAGGCGCTGATCCCCGTGATCGAGAATGCGGGCGGCGTGGTGACGAACTGGTCCGGCGGTGACGCACAGAATGGCGGGCAAGTAGTGGCGGCCGCAAACTACGAACTGCACGAAGAGGCGCTGAAGATTCTCGGACAGGCGGCGAACGGCTGACGCCTCAGTCTGCCTTCATGAAATTGTCGAAGGCTTCCCAGAAGACAGCGCGCACGGCATCTCGCTCGATCAGGATTTCGTGGCTTGCATGAGGCACAACGACAAGCGTTGCCTCCGGCAGATGCGCGGCTGCATGGGAGAGCGCGCGCGGCGAGACCAGCTTGTCCTTTGCAGCCTCGCAAATAAGGACTGGCACTTTCACATCGGCGAGATAGGCCGGTGCCGCCGACTGGTCCATCGCGCGGAAGGCGGCATGAAGCCAGCCGGCCGTCACTCCGCCGAGACCGAGCCTCGGCTCCGCCCGTGTCAGCGCCTGCAGGATTTCATAGCGCCGTTCATCATGCGTCAGGATATTTTCCTCGAAGGGAATTTCGTCGTTCGTTTTCGCGCTGCCGCCCGGCAAATAACGCTCATCCTGGCTGAACGCGTGAAACAGGTTGACCAGGGTGTGGATGCTCAGCCCCATCCATTTCGGAAAATTGAGCCCGAACATCGGCGAGGAAAAGACCGCGCGCGAAAACCAGCCGGGATGATCGTGGAGAGCGCGCAGCACAATCTGTGCGCCCATCGAATGCGCGAGCGCCGTCCACGGCTTTGGAAATGACGGCGCGACCTCCCGCATGAAACATGCGAGATCTCGGTCGAAAATGTCGAAGTCAGCGATATGCCCCTTGCGCCCATCGGCAAGCGGACGGTCCGAAAGGCCCTGACCGCGCCAGTCGAGCGTCGCGACGGCAAAGCCGCGCGCCCGCAACTCACCGATCACCTCAAAATATTTTTCGGCAAATTCAGTGCGCCCGCCAAACAGGAACACGGTGCCACGCGGTGCAGCATCGTCCTTCCATGTAAGATAACGCAGACGCGCGCCATCGGCTGCTTTCAGCCAGAAGGCTTCGCCGCCTTCCGGCATCGGGTTCTCCGGAATGAGGATAACGGGTGCGCTCACTTGCGAAACCCGTCTTCCGTCGCTTGCGACTGCCGGAGCATGATCAGGCGAAGCCGGGCAACGACGGAAACATCGCCGACGATGCGGATACGGCCCTGCTGAAAGGCCGTGTTCTGGTCGAATTGTTGCTTGAAGATCGCCAGATTGAGCATGGGGTCGATATAAACCGTGCAATCGGCGGGCACATCGCGGCGGTGAACCTCGTTCACTGCTTTCGTGCCGTCGATGACGACCACGCTTGCGCCGGGATGCACGAATTTCAGCACCGCGCCGAGGGGGTCGCCGCCTGCGAGCGCCGATTTGAGGATTGCCTCGATCTCCTCCTCCGCCGCCTGCAGCGGGCCGTCTATACGCGCATCGCCCTTGCCGCTTGCCATATGACTTCTGTCCCTTGCCTCGTTTTGCCTGATCATAACATCCGTTTTGCTCCACCCAACAGGCTTTGGGCTGAAACCGATTTCCTTTAGGGTTCCGGCTTCGCGACAGGGAGGACCGCCGGGTCATGAGCTGGGAAAAGGAAACCGACGAAATCAGGCGCCGCCGCGACCTCGCGAAGCGTCAGGGCGGCGAGGAAGCCGTGAAACGGCACCACGAAAAAGGCCGTCTCACCGTGCGCGAGCGGATCGCGGCACTGGCCGACGATAGATCCTTCCAGGAACTGGGCGAAGGGGCGGGCGTGCCTCACTTTGACGAGGAGGGAAACCTTGTCGATTTCGAGCCCGCAAATTATGTGCTCGGCTTTGCCAGGGTGAACGGACGCCGGATCGCCGTCGGCGGCGAGGATTTCACCATGAAGGGCGGCTCGCCCAACCCGGCCGGCCTGCGCAAGAGCGTCTATGCGGAGGAACTGGCCCTCACCTACAAGGTGCCGCTGGTACGCCTGCACGAAGGCGGCGGCGGCAGCGTGGCAGGTTCCGCGGGCAAGGGAAATGCGCGGCCGCTCGGCGATCCCGTTTTCTCGACACCGCGCTTCCGGTCGATCGCGCAGGTGTTGGGCGAAGTGCCGGTGGCGACGGCGGCTCTCGGTGCGGTGGCGGGTATGCCTGCCGCACGGCTCGTCGCCTCGCATTTTTCGGTGATGGCAGAAGACGCGCAAGTGCTGATCGCCGGTCCGAAGGTGGTCGCCCGCGCGCTTGACGAGAACCTGACCAAGGAAGAGCTGGGCGGCGCGGATGTGCATTCGCGCTCCGGCGTCATTGACAATGTGGCGGCAAACGAGGAAGAGGCGCTGAAGGAAATTGCGCGCTTCCTCTCCTATATGCCGGACAATGTGTGGCAGCGGCCAGCCGACATCGAAACGGACGATCCGCGCGACCGGGCGGAGGAAAGCCTGCGCGACATCGTGCCGAAAGACAGGCGCAAGCCCTTCAACATGCGCAAGGTGGTGAAGGCTGTCGTCGACAAGGGAAGTTTCTTCGAGATGACGCGGCGCTTCGGCCCTTCGCTCATCACGGGACTCGCACGCATGAACGGCAAGAGCGTCGGCGTGATCGCGAATGATTGCCACTTCTATGCGGGCGCCATGACTGCACAGGCGGCGCAGAAGCTCCGCCGCTTCGCGGATATGTGCAACACGTTTCATTTGCCAATCCTCTCCTTCGTGGACGAGCCGGGCTTCATGATTGGCTCTGCCTCCGAAAAGGCGGCGACGATCCGTCACGGCACGGCGGCAATTGCCGCGGTGATGCAGAGCCGCGTGCCCTGGGCGAGCGTGATCGTTCACAAGGTGTTCGGCGTCGCAGGCGCCGCGCATTTCGGACCGGAGGGCTATGTGCTGTCCTGGCCAAGCGCGGTGACGGGCGCGCTGCCCGTGGAAGGCGGTGTGGCAGTCGCCTTCGCGCGCCAGATCGCGGCAGCAGATGACCCCGAGGCCTTGCGCGCGGAACTTGAAGAAAAGCTTGCGGCGGGGCAGTCGCCCTTCCCTCGCGCGGAAGGATTTTCCGTACATGAATTGATCGACCCGCGCGAGACGCGCGCAAAGCTCTGCGACTGGCTCGACTGGGTGGAGCCGCGCCGCGCCATAGAGCTTGGTCCCTACAAGACGACAATGCGGCCCTGAGATACGGATCTGAAACGGGACGGCGGAAAACAGAAAGGCCCCGTACCTTCCGATACAGGGCCTTTCCTCTTTCTCCCCCTCGAAGCTAGTAGTTCGAGAAGAGAATGGCGCCGGTGATCGCGCTGATGCCGAGCCAGATCGCAACATCGGAACGGTCATGCGCGCGAACGCGGTAATAGGGGCCGTAGGTCGGATGCGACGAGTAGTAAACCGGCGCACCGAAACGATGATAATGGCGCTGGACCACATAGGGGCGCCAATGCGTCCAGGGCCTTACCTGCTGGTGATGATAGCGGTGCGCCCCGCGCGGCGGCGACGCATAGTGACGGTGATGCCCGTGCATATGGCGGTGCTTGGAACCATGTGCGAGCTCGACCTGTGTGCCGGCTCGCACATTGGCAGCAGGCGCCAGCGTTACCGCGCTCGCGGCGGCCGGGAAGGCAAAGCCGAGAGCAACGGCAAGACCGGCCGAAACAACAAACTTGTTCATCATCTTGTCCTTCCAATCGTTCGACCCCGAATTCCATGCAAAGCATGCCCCCGGACGACTGAACGGCGCATGGCCGCGCCGTTCATCTGGCGTTCAGGTTCGGATGAGGTTTTCTGCGGATTTTCGGAAAGGTCAGCCGCCGAGGAAGAGGCGGCCTACATCCGGGTCTTCCAGAAGCGCTGCGCCTTCACCGGCAAGTGCGACGCGGCCCGACACCAGCACATACCCGATATCGGCAAAATCGAGCCCGCGTTTTGCGTTCTGCTCGACCATGATGATGGTCTTGCCCTGCGTCTTTTGCAGGTCCCCGAGAATTTCGAAAACCATGTCGATCATGCGCGGTTCGAGACCAATGGAAGGTTCGTCGACGAGCAGAACCTTGGGGTCCATGATGAGTGCCCGGCTGATTTCGAGTAGGCGGCGCTCGCCCCCGGAGAGAACGCGGGCGCGCTCGGCACGACGCTTCGCCAGACGGTCGTAACGCGCGAAGATACGCTCCGCTGCTTCCCGTGCTTTCCCCTGATCTGCGAGCAGATAACCGCCCATCAGCAGATTCTCCTCGACCGTCATGTCCGGGAAGACGGAATTGTCCTGAAGGATATAGGCGATGCCCGCATTGCGGAGCTTCTCGCTCGGGGAAAGTTTCGTGATCTCGCGCCCCGAAACGAAAACGTGGCCGGACGAGATTTTCGTGAAGCCAAAGATCGAATGAAGCACGGTGGATTTGCCCGCCCCGTTCGGCCCGACAAGGCAGAGACTTTGCCCCGCACCGATAGCAAGATCGATCCCGTGCAGGATTTCCATTGCGCCGTAACCGGCATGAAGCGCATCGAGAGTGAGAAGCGGCGCGCCTTTTGCGAGCGCCGTGATTTCCCCGCGCGGCACGGCACGCGCAATGGCCTCCGCCTCGCGCGCCACATCGCCAACCGAGAGAACGGTGTCGACCGTTCCCTCGCCGTAACCGCCTGCGAGACTCTTGTCTTTTTCATCGGCCATCATGCCACCCCGAGATAGGCGTCGAGGACGCGCTTGTCGTCGCGCACCTCCTCGGGCGTCCCCGCCGCGAGAACTTCACCATGCGCAAGACAGGTGATGCGATGCGCAAGGTTCATGATGACGCGCATATTGTGCTCGATGACGAGCAGCGTCACGCCAAGCTCGGTATTCGCGCGGCGAAGACGATCGATCAGACCGTTGATGAGCGTCGGGTTGATGCCCGCCGTCGGTTCGTCGAGCAGAAGGAGCTTCGGCTCGTTCATCAGCGCCATCGCAAATTCGAGCAGCTTCTGCTGGCCGAAGCTGAGGCTCCCCGCCTTTTCCATCCGCTTCTCATGGAGGCCGACAAAGGCGAGCAGATCGTCGCCCCGGCGACGCGTGGCGGCGGGCACGGGCCTGAGCAGCGAAAACACATGGCCATGCGCCTCGCGCGCGCTGATCGCCATGTTTTCAGCGCAGGACATTTCGCCATAGATGCGCGTCTGCTGCCAGGTACGCAGAAGGCCCGCCCGTGCGATGGGCGCAGGACGCAGATGCGCGATGGACCGGCCCTCGAAGAGAATATCCCCGCTATCAACGGCATGGGTGCCGGTGATGGAACCGAAAAGCGTCGTCTTGCCCGACCCGTTCGGGCCGATGAGCCCGGCGATCTCGCCCTGCCGAACGGTGAGCGAGACATCGCGGTTCGCAACGACGCCACCGAAACTCTTGGTGACGTTCTTCACTTCGAGAAGCGCGCTCATGAGAGTGCCCTCGCACGCCGCTCGGCAAGCCAACCCATAATGCCCTGCGGAAAGAAGACGACGATGACGACGATGAGCAGGCCGAGCGCAACACGCTGCCAGCCAAGCAGATAGGTCCAGAAAAGTTCCTGCGTCACATGAAACACGAAAGCACCAAGGACAGGCCCCCAGAGCGTGCCCTTGCCGCCGAGGATCGCCATCAGCACCATCCAGACGCCGAAGGTTGCGCCGGCAAAGGCGACATCACGCGGATCGATGAAGCCGATCATGTTGGCGGCGAGCCCGCCCGAGATACCGAGAAACAGCGCGGAAAGCGCCCAGGCGAAAATCTTGATCGGTGTGGTGCGAAGCCCCATCGCATCCGCCTTGTCGTGGTCGTCGCGGATCGCATTGAGCGCGAGGCCAAAGCGGGTGGAATAAATCCAGCGAAAGAGAAGAAAGCAGATCGCGGCAAGCGCGAAGAGAGAATAGCAAAAGAAGATTTCACGTTGCCCGAGCTCGCCGGGATAAAGCGGCAAGGCCATGCCGGAACCCGCGCCGACATAATCCCAGCCGGCCGCAATCTCGCCCGCAGCGATGCCGAGACCGAGTGTACCGATGGCAAAGTAATGCCCTCGAATACCGAGCATGGCCGCCCCGAAGACGACCGCCGCGAGAACCGCAAGACAGGCGCCCACGAGAAGGCCGAGCCCAAGCCCCTCGAAATAGCCGACCCCCGCATCACGCTGCACGACGGCGGCGGCATAGCAGCCAATGCCAAAGAAGACGATATTGCCGAAGGAATTGTAGCCCATGCGCCCGCCCAGCATGTCCCAGGTAAGCGCGAAGACGACCATGAGCCAGAGAAAGGCAATCTGCGTTGCAAGGCCGGGCAGGAGAAACGGCCCGGCAAGACCGAGAAAGGCCAGCACCGCGGCAATCTGCCAGTCGTTCAGACGCAGGGCGAAAAGACGGTTCATTCGAGATAGCTCCGCTTGCGCGCGGCCATGGCATTGCGCCAGACGAGAATGACGACCATCAACCCAAACACGAAGGCGATCTGGAACTCGACGCCGAAGACGAAGCCCGCGACATTTTCAAGCGCGCCGAGGCCGAGCCCGGCAGCAACGACGCCCGCGACATTGCCGACGCCCGCGACCACGACAACCATGAAGGAGCGAACCGTGTAGGGCAGGCCGATATAGGGGTGGATCGTCCAGGCCATGACGGCGAGGCTGCCCGCCGCACCGCATAGCGCGCCATTGAGCGCATAGGTCATGGCATAGACGCGGTTCGTGTCGATGCCGAGGATACGCGCAGCACGCGGGTTCTGCGCCGTGGCGCGGATCGCCTGTCCGAGACGGGCATGGCGAAGGAACAGCCAGAGCGTCAGCCCCGCTCCGAGCGCGAGAAGAAAGGCGAGAAGCTTCACATAGGAAAGCGTGACCGTACCATCGAAGAGGTGGAGCGAGCCGAGCCCCGCATCGACGGTGCGCACATCCGAACCGAAAACCGCATTCGCAAGCTGCTGGAACAGGATCGACAGCCCGAAGGTTGCAAGAATGGAAATGAAGATATCCTTGTCGACCACACGAAAGATAATTGCGCGATAGATGAACCAGCCAACACAGAACATGACCGCCGCCGAAAGCGGTAAGCCGAGAAGAGGCGGCAATCCCGCCTGCACAGCCAGGAAAGTGACATAGCCGCCCAGCACGACAAGCTCGCCCTGCACGACATTGACGATGTTGAGCACACCCCAGACCAGCGCCATCCCATAGGCGGCAAGCGCGAAGATCGCGCCGATCAGAAGCCCGTTCACGATGACATCGGCCGCAAGCGAGGGGTACTGGAAGAAGAGTGACAGATTATCGAGCAAGGGTTTTCCTCGGCATCAGCGGTCGGACCATGCAGGCGTCGGCCAGATGAAGTCCGCCTCGGCAAATTCCTGCGGATAGACCACGACATAGCTCCCGCCCTGCACCTGAAAGAGAACGGTGGGCTTGGAGACGTTCTTGCCCGTCTCGTCGAACTTGATGGGTCCATAGAACGTCATCATGTCCGTGGCCGACAGCGCGTCGCGCACGGCTTTCGGATCGAGAGACCCGGCACGCTCGAATGCGTCGGCGAACACCTGCACCGCGGCACTTGATTCTGCCGCCTGATAAGGCGCGGGATGGCCATAGGTCTCTTCATAGAGAGCCGCATAATCGGCCGCGCTGCCGAAAAGCTCATCCGAATATTTCAGCGTCGGGGCCCATTGCGCGGCACAGAGCGTGTATTCGGCGGCGGCACCGAACTTCTCCGCGATCTGCGCGCTGTCGCAATGCGTGAGTGCCATCATCGGCAGATTGAGGCGCTGGTCCGCGACCTGACGCACGGCGAGCGCCGCCCCCTTGTCATGGCCGGAAAGCAGCAGAAGGTCGGGCTTCAGCACCCTCGCCTTGGTGAGCGTCGCCGACATGTCATTGAGTTCCGGCGGCAGCTTGTCGTCGATCACGACCTTCATGCCGTGCTTCGCTGTGTCTTCCATGACGCCTTCGCGCACATCCTGCGAGAAGGGATCGTTCTCGAAGGCCATCGCGACACGAACCTTAGAGGGGTCGTCATGGACCTTCGCCGCAAGATCGACCGCGCCGCGCAGATATTGGTCGGTGGTGGAAAGGACGGCGAAGAGATAGCGATAGTTCTTGCGAAAAAGCGAGACCGCCGCACCATTCGCCTCGACCATCGGCACGCCGTATTTTTCGGTCACGGGGGCAATGGCCTCGGTGAGGCCGGACGAGTACGGCCCGAGAAGGTACTGAACGCCATCCTGCTGGATCAACCGCTCGACAAGCTGAGCGCCGCGAGCCGGCGTCGACTCGTCGTCGTAATAGACGATTTCGAGCTTGTAGGGTTTGCCCCGGACAGTGACACCCCCCTCCTCGTTGATACGCTTCACGGCAAGATCGTAGCCATTGCGGGTGAAGGCGCCATTCGAGGAATATTTTCCTGTGAGCGAGACGGCGGCGCCGAGGCGTATGGTGCCCATGTCTTCAGCCTCCGCTGCGCCGCCAAGCACGAGCGCCGCCCCTACAAGCAGGCTGAAAAACATATGCCTCATGATCGTCCCCCCGAAAATCGCGGCCCTGCCGCCTTTCAAAACCTTATACCCATCTTGAAGCCGGAACGCGAAATTCCCAAATAAGCCACGCCGGGTGCCGCAGATATGGGCCCGGAGGAACGTAAGCCACCGGCCGTCAGGCGGTGAAACACTGACGTTCCCTTTCGATAACATCGCTTGAATGAGGATGTGAACACATGCGTGGATTCGACTTTTCTCCCCTTTACCGTTCGACCGTCGGGTTCGACCAGCTCCAGTCGCTGCTCGATTCCGTGACGCAGGAAACGGCCCCCACCTATCCGCCCTACAACATCGAACGCACCAGCGAGAACGACTACCGCATCACCCTCGCGGTCGCCGGCTTCGCCCAGGACGATCTCAACATCGAGGTGAAGCAGAACGTTCTCACGATCAGCGGCAAGCGCGCAGAGAACGAAGAAACCACCTACCTCCATCGCGGCATTGCCGGACGCAGCTTCGAACGCCGCTTCCAGCTCGCCGACCATGTGGAGGTGAGCGGTGCCCATCTTGAAAACGGGCTTCTTCATGTGGACCTCGTGCGCCGCGTGCCCGAGGCGCTGAAGCCGCGCCGGATCGAGATTTCGGCCCCGCCGGCCCCACCGGCATCGGGGCAGAGAGCCCTCGAAGGCGCGCTGGCGACGGCCGCCGACTGACAAGTCCGCATCGCAAATGCTAAGGGGCGCCATCCGGCGCCCCTCTTTTTTCAGCCTCCCCGCTTTTGTCAGGAAAGCTTGAGCCGCGTTTCGAGCAGTGTCGGATCGCCCGCAATCGCGTGACGGGTGAAGCCGAGATCATCGCAGACATTGAGCATGCCGCGATTTTCCCGCAGCACATGGCCGAAGATTTCACCGATACCCCGGCGACGGCCATAGGCGATGAGCTCCTGCATCAGCGAATAGCCAAGCCCGTGTCCATGCAGATCGCTGCGCACGAGGATAGCGAACTCCGCGCGCTCCCGATCCGGATCTTCCGAAAGCCGGCCGACGCCCGCCGCCTCGACGCAACTCTCATCCGCAAAAACGACGAACGCCATCTCACGATCATAGTCGATCTGGGTGAGACGCGCGGCGAGCTGACGCGGCAGCTTGCGAAGCGGCGACAGGAAGCGCAGCCGCACGTCCTCGGGGTCCGTATGTTCCAGCAACTCGTCGATAAGCGCCGCATCCTCGGGTTTGATTGGGCGAAGCGGATAGACGTGGCCCTCGCGGTCCTTGATCTTGCCTTCAAGCGAGGTGGGATAAGGCCGGATCGCGAAACGCGACGTGCCCCTGCTCTGAGCGGGAAGAATACGTACCCGCGCATCGAGCGCGATCACCCCGTTTTCGTCTGCCCAGAGCGGATTGATATCGAGTTCGGCGATCTCCGGATTGTCCGCCGCAATATCACCCAGCGCCATGAGCGCCGTTTCGATGCCGGTAAGGTCGGCGGGCGGGCGCCCGCGATAGCCCTCAAGGAGGCGCGACACGCGGGTGCGAAAGATGAGATCCTGCGCCAAGGTGCGATTGAGCGGCGGCAAGGCCATCGCCTTGTCGCGCACGACCTCCACCGCCGTACCGCCTTGCCCGAAAAGGATTACCGGGCCGAAGGTCGCATCGTCCACGATTCCGAGGATGAGTTCGAAAGCATCGGGCTTGTTCGCCATCTGCTGCACGGTAAACCCTTCAAGGTCGGCAGCCGGGCGGAGATGCGTAATCCGCGCAACCATCCGCGATGCCGCCTCCTCAACGGCCTCCGCGCTTTCAAGCCCAAGCGCCACGCCACCGACATCGCTCTTGTGCGTGATGTCGGGCGAAAGAATCTTGAGCGCGACGGGATAGCCGATTTCATCCGCGACTTTTGCCGCCTCCGATGCCGAGGACACGATGCGCGTATCGACCACGGGAATGCCATAAGCGGCGAGCAGCGATTTTGCTTCCGCCTCGCTCAGCCATTCGCGCTTTTCCTTCAGCGCCGTCTCGACAAGCGACCGTGCTTTTGCAAGGTCACGCATCGGCTGCGCCGGCCCGGCGGGCGGGATTTCGAGGAGAAGGCGCTGGTTCCGGTCATGCCGGACATGAAGCATGAAAGCACGCACCGCACCCGTCGGTGTCTCATAGGTGGGGATACGATGCGCCTGAAAGGCCTGACGGGCATCGCGCGCGCCCTTGTCGCCAAGCCAGTTCGTGAAAACGGGTTTGCTGGAGGCCTCCGCACTCTTGATGACGGCATGGGCGGCGGACAGATTGTTCACCACCGCCGTCGGACAATTCATGACGAGAACGGCATCGACCCCCTTGTCCCGCAGCAGAGCTTCCATGCCGTTTGCATAACGCTCCGCCCCGGCATCGCCGATAATGTCGACTGGGTTGGCGCGGCTCCAGGTGCGCGGCAGCACCGCATCAAGCGCGGCGATGGTCTCCTCCGAGATTTCCGCAAGCCGCCCGCCTTCATCGACAAGAAAATCCGTCGCGAGGACGCCAACGCCGCCGCCATTGGTGAGAATGCCGAGACGATCACCCAGGATCGGGCGACGCTCGGAGCGGGCGGAGAGCGTTTCCACCGCCTCGAAGAGATCCTCGATTCCGAATTCACGCAGCATGCCCGCACGGCGAAAAGCGGCCTGATAGACGGCATCGGACCCGGCCAGCGCACCGGTATGCGAAGCGGCGGCCTTCGCGCCCGCCTCGTGACGGCCGGACTTGATGACGATGACGGGCTTCAGACGCGCGGCCTGCCGGCCCGCCGACATGAACTTGCGCGCATCGGTGACGGATTCGATATAGAGCAGGATGCTTTTCGTTTGCGGGTCGGCGGCGAGATAGTCGAGCATGTCGCCAAAATCGACATCGGACATGCCGCCAAGAGAGGCAATATGCGAAAAGCCGATGCCCCGGCTCGACGCCCAGTCGAGCACAGCGGTAACGACGGCACCTGACTGCGAAACAAAGGCGACATTGCCCTTTTCCGGCGGCACGTGGACGAAGGAGGCGTTGAGCCCGTTGCCCGGCGCCGCAATGCCGATGCAGTTCGGCCCGGCAATACGCAGGAGATAAGGTTTGGCCACTTCGAGCATCTTCGCCTGAAGGGCACGGCCCTCATCACCAAGCTCGCCAAAGCCCGCCGTGATGACGACGGCGGCTTTGGTGCCCCGTTTGCCGAGTTCATCGACAAGACCCGGTACGGTCTGGGGCGGCGTTGCAATAACCGCAAGATCCGGCGCGGCCGGCAAGCTGGCGACATCCTTGCAGACGTCTACGCCCTCCATCTGCCCGCCCTTCGGGTTTACCGCCCAGACAGGCCCCGGCAGCCCGCCAGCCAGAAGATTACGGAGAAGGACGTTTCCGACCGAGCCCTCCCTTGCACTTGCGCCCAGGAGGGCGACCGATTTCGGGGCATACATAAGATCGAGATTGCGGATCGACATGAATTATCCCGTTGGTCTCATCAGGAAGAACGATGGTGTCACCCTAGCCTGCATTGACGACATGCGCATGCCACCAAACGCCTCGGCGCGCCCGAATTTCCAAAAATTAAAAGAGTGCAAAAACGGATGCTCCAGCGAAGTGCCGAAATGGAGGCTTTAGCCGCCTATTAACCCTCACACTGCTATGACAAGGCTTGCATCCGAAAGGGTGAGGTGGCCAGGAGGGGCCTCAACATTTGCGGGCCGGAACTCCGGCAGGACACGCACCTCTATGCGCAAGGTCAAAAGCAGCGCTTTCATTCATCACCTGCTGCGCTCGCTGATCGGGCCGACGGCACGCACCCTCGCGCTGAAGATGCTGGCGCTGCTTCTGGTCATTACCGCCTTCCAGTCTCTCATCGACTATTATCAGTTGCGCGACGTGATGTTCGCGAATGTCGAACAGCGCGCGGCGGCGGTCAGCGATCACCTCGCGATGCGCGCTCAGCTTGATGACGATTTCGGCCCCGCCGAAGCAGCACAGGCCGTCCGGCGCGAGGCGATCTGGAATGACGACGTCCTCGCCATCTACCTGACCGATACAGCCGGACGCTTATTGACCGGCGAAGACGAAGCACGCATTTCCGATACGGGGAAATTCCTCAATGACCCTGAAGTACGCACTGCAATCAATGCGAGTTTTATTCTGGGGCGCCCGCAAAGTTTCGAAATGGCCTTTGCGGGTATCGACGGATGGGTCTACGCCGCAGCCGTTCCAGGCGAGGAGCTGGGGACAGTAACCTTTGTCGATTTGCGCCCGGCACGCGCGGATCTCAAAGCCTCCATTCTCGCCTCGCTGTTCCGCCGCGTTGTCACGACCATCGTTCTCATGGCGGCGTTGTTCGTTCTTCTGCACCAAGCGGTGATCGGCCCCATCGAGCGGCTAGCGACTGCCGTGCGCGCAAGCGGACGCGGGCGGTTCGAGCCGCCCACCCGTATTCCAAAGGGCGAAATTGGCGATCTCTCAGGCCTTTTCGCACAGGTCTTCGGACGCCTCCAACACAGTCTCAAGGAAAACGAGCGCCTAGCCCTCGTCGCCAACGGCACGGATGCAGGTGTGCTCATTGCCGACCGCACGGGCGTTATCCTCTGGAGCAATGCGGGTTTTGCCCGCATGACGGGTTTCGTCCATTCCGATGTGGAGGGACGCCGCCCGGCGGAAATCCTGGGCTACCATCCAGGTGCGGGCGCGCTGAAGATCCTCGCAGAGTCCGCCGCAGATGGCGAAGCCCGCAATGTCGAGACGATCAGCCTGACCAAGCAGGGCCGGCAATACTGGGCCTCTGTCGAAGTGCGACCGATCCGCGACAAACACGGGGCGATCCGCAATTACATCGTCGTCGAGACAGACATCACCCAGACGAAGCAGACGGAAATCAAGCTGAAGCGCAGCCAGCTCGAACTGCAGGACCGTATCCTCGACCTTCAGCACACATCGATGCAACTCGAACAGGAGCGTGTGAAACTGGCAGACACCGCGCACGACCTGTCCGTTGCCAAGGAAGCCGCCGAAAACGCAAACCGCGCCAAATCCGCTTTCCTTGCAACAATGAGCCACGAATTGCGTACACCGATGAACGGTGTGATCGGCATGGCGGATCTGCTGCTGTCGGAGGAACTGGCTGAGCAGCAACGCGACCGTATTTCGACCATTCGCGAATCCGGTGAATGTCTGCTGACAATCCTCAACGACATTCTCGACCTCTCGAAACTCGAAGCGGGCAAGCTCGACCTCGATTGCGGCCCGACATCACCCACCGGGATTCTCGAAACGGTGGTGGAAGTGTTGCGGCCCAACGCCGCCGAAAAACGACTGACGCTGACGAAGGATTGCGCGAACGACATTCCGGCACAAGTCATCAGCGATCCCACACGTCTGCGTCAAATTCTGTTCAACCTCATCGGTAACGCCATCAAGTTCACGCCGAAAGGGGAGGTGAACGTCTCGCTCGCCGTTCAACCGCTTCACGAGCCCGGCATGACCGAGCTCGTCTACAAGGTGCGCGATACCGGCATCGGCATTCCCGAAACCATGCTGCCGCGCCTCTTTACCCGTTTCCAGCAGGCCGACTCATCCATTTCCCGTACCTATGGCGGCACCGGCCTCGGCCTTGCGATCACACGGGAACTCGTGACGCTGATGAACGGCACTGTCGAGGTCGAAAGCGCAGAGGATGAAGGCAGCACATTCATCGTCCGCCTTCCCGTGCGCGTAACGAAATCCGCGGCATCGTCTAATGCGGCATCCGGTGGTGGCGAAACGATCGCTCATCCCGCCGATCTCGGACCGTTGAAAGTTCTCCTCGCGGAAGATCAGCCGGTGAACCGAAAACTCATGGCCGCCGTCATGGAACGGCTTGGTCACGAACTTGCCATCGCTGAAAACGGTGTGGAAGCAATCCGCAAACTACGCAAGGAACGCTTCGATATCGTACTGATGGATGTGCAGATGCCGCTCATGGATGGCATTCAGGCAACCAAGGTCATTCGCGCCTCGGACGAACCCTGGCGCGACATTCCGATCGTCGCCCTCACTGCACATGCAATGGCCGGGCACAGCGATACTTATCGAGCGGTCGGCATGAACGGCTTCGTGTCGAAGCCATTCAATATCGACGTCCTGGCATCGGAAATGACGAGAGCCATCATCGAAACTCGTGATGCCACGCAAATGTCGCGCATGATCGTCGAAGCGGGCGGCCGCGATCCGGGAGAGGGTACGCAAACAATCTCCGTACCGGCGAAAATCGCTCTCACACGTATGCTCGATGAACTGGAACGAATGATAGCCTGAAGGTTTCAGTCTTCTGCGCGACCCGTGAGCAACTGAAGCTTTTCGACGATCCGACGTCCGACATCTCCGCCATCACCCGAAATATCGTGGTCCGACACAGTCTTCAGCATACGGATATGCATGTGGACGATGTTGAGTTCTTCCGGGGTCCGGGGCTCGGCGCTGCGCAGATAGTCGCAAAAGGATGCGCCAATTTCGGTGACGAGGTCGTAGCCAAAGGAGCCGCCCTGCCCCTTGATGTTGTGAGCGATGGAATGAAGCGCTTCCAGCGTTTCCTCGACGGAGGCACCATTCTCATATCGGGTCCAGATGGCGCCGAGTTCCTCGACATCGGCGACAAGCTGCTGACGATAGGTGTCGCGCAACGCTTCGACCGCAGCCTCTGCTTGCGCAATGAGGCTTTCAAATTCCGGTGTCTTGTCATCCTTCGGAAAGGCCATGGATCCCCGCTCGGTGCCGAACGCACGAATTCGCGAGGATGAGCCTATGGGATCGCGCTTAACGAACCTTAAAAGACCGTCAGCCTAATACGACCGAAATGAAACGATCGACCTCCTCAGGCGTCGTCTGGAAGGACCTGACGAGGCGAATAATGCGCGACGCCTGGTCATCGCCCGGCATCGGCCAAGGGTGGAAGCGGACGACCTCTTCACGAAGCCGCCTTAACGTCGCAACAGACAGGCGTAGGAATATCTCGTTTGCCTGCGGTTCGACAATGAGTTCCGCGTCCGGCAAACTTCGTAACCCCGCTGCAAGCCGCGCCGTCATGGCGTTCGAATGCGCTGCCAGGCGAAGCCAGAGCCCTGCAAAACCGTCACAAGCTGCCCTTGGCCTATATTGCGAGCGATTCTCAATTATAGGTCAGCATCCCTGTCTTATTGCTTGATTCAGGAGATCGGGTTTGGCATATTCCGCCTGCTGGGCAAGTGACGCTTTCCCGGCACGATTGGCCGACCGAAAAAACAGCGGCCAATCATCTGCAAGCCTGCGCTTCGGGCAATAGGGAGCACCCAGCAGAAAGCTCCGTCGATGATGGCGGCACTGCACGGGTATGCAAGAGAGCCAGCTAGCTGCCAGGCGGCGTAGGATTCCATGCATGCCAAAAGCGGACCGCAAAAGCGGTCTGGCGGTGATCAGTCTTGCCGGAAATTTCGGTCGGGGCCTTTGCGATAACGCTTGCGGTTCGCTAGCGTCCCCGCCCCGGGAAATCGGGGCTCTGGCCGGAGTGGCTCAGGGGGAAGGGAGGCGCTCGGACCAAAGATTTGAAGACGTCGAAGTGACCTGCACGGAACGCCAGAGCGTAAGCCGACGATGCAGGTCCGGGTGAAGGATGGGATGGTATGACGCAGAAGCGGGAAGACATGAGCCGGTTCCCGGCCCGGCGCGTGGCGGGTATGCCCGAAGCGCAGGGTCTTTATGACCCCCGGAACGAACATGATGCATGCGGCATCGGCTTCATTGCGAACATCCACAACCGAAAATCCCACAAGATGATTCAGGACGGCCTGAAGATTCTCGAAAATCTCGAGCATCGCGGCGCCGTCGGTGCGGATCCGAAGGCCGGCGATGGCGCGGGCATCCTCATTCAGATGCCCGATGCCTTCTTCCGCAAGGAAACGAAGAAGCTCGGCTTCGAACTGCCCGAGGAAGGGCAATATGGCGTCGGCATGCTGTTCCTGCCCAAGGATGCAGATGCGCGCCAGAAAATCATCGAACTCGTGAGCAAGATCGTTACCGAGGAAGGGCAAACCCTGCTCGGCTGGCGCGACGTACCCGTCGACAACTCCGATCTGGGTGAGTCGGTGCTCCCGACCGAGCCCTATCACATGCAGGTTTTCGTCGCGCGGTCGCCGGACTGCGCAGACCGGGACGCCTTCGAACGCAAGCTCTTCGTCATCCGCAAGCGCATTTTCAATACGCTGCTGGCGGAAGAAGGCCATGTGCCGGAAGAACTCTATATTCCGTCGTTCTCCTCGCGCACCATTGTCTACAAGGGCATGCTGCTCGCGGCGCAGGTCGGCCAGTACTACAAGGACTTGGCAGACCCGGACATGACGACGGCGCTTGCCCTCGTCCACCAGCGCTTTTCGACCAACACCTTCCCGACCTGGAGCCTCGCGCACCCCTTCCGCATGATCTGCCACAATGGCGAGATCAACACGAAGCGCGGCAACGTGAACTGGCTCGCGGCGCGCTATGCGACGATGGAATCGGAGCTTCTCGGCGACGACATCAAGAAGATCTGGCCGATTGCCGTTCATGAACAGTCCGATACGGCCTGTTTCGACAACGCGCTCGAGCTTCTCGTCATGGGCGGCTATTCGTTGCCCCATGCGATGATGATGCTCATCCCCGAAGCCTGGGCGGGCAACCCGCTCATGGATGAAGAGCGCCGCGCCTTCTACGAATATCATGCAGCCCTGATGGAACCGTGGGACGGCCCTGCCGCCGTCGCCTTTACCGATGGCCGCCACATCGGCGCCACCCTCGACCGCAACGGCCTGCGTCCTGCCCGCTATTATGTCACCGACGATGGCGACGTAATGATGGCATCCGAAATGGGTGTGCTGCCCGCGCCGGAAGACAAGATCGTCGAGAAGTGGCGTCTCCAGCCGGGCAAGATGCTTTTGATCGACCTTGAGGAAGGCCGGATTATCTCCGACGCCGAAGTGAAGGCAGATCTCGCGAAGCTTCATCCCTACCAGGCATGGCTCGACGCAACGCAAATCCAGCTTGAAGAAATGCCTTCGCCGCGCGGCTCCATGACGAAGCCCGGTTACGGCTCGCTGCTCGATACGCAACAGGCTTTCGGCTATACGCAGGAAGACATCAAGTTCCTGATGACGCCGATGGCGATGGACGGACAGGAAGCCATCGGCTCCATGGGTACGGACACGCCCATTTCCGCCCTCTCCTCGAAGTCGAAGTTGCTCTACTCCTATTTCAAGCAGAACTTCGCGCAGGTAACGAATCCGCCGATCGACCCGATCCGCGAAGAACTCGTCATGTCGCTGGTCTCCTTCATCGGCCCGCGCCCGAACCTGCTGGACCTCGAAGGCATGTCTTCGGTAAAGCGTCTCGAAGTGCGCCAGCCGATCCTGACCAATGAAGACCTCGAAAAGATTCGCATGATCGGCGAGGTCGCGGACAATCATTTCCGCACAGAGACGCTCGACATAACCTTCGCGGCCGAGCGCGGCGAAGGCGCCATGGCCGAAATGGTCCAGCGCCTTTGCGAACGCGCGGAAGAAGCGGTCGATCAGGGCTACAACATCGTGATCCTGTCGGACCGGCTGATTTCGGCCGACCGCATCGCCATTCCGGCACTGCTCGCGACATCGGCCGTCCATCATCATCTGATCCGCAAGGGCCTGCGTACCAAGGTGGGCATCGTCGTCGAGACCGGCGAGGCGCGCGAAGTGCATCACTTCTGCTGCCTCGCGGGTTATGGCGCCGAAGCGATCAACCCCTATCTCGCATTCGAGACCATCGCGGAAATGCTGCCGCAGCTCGACGAAGAGCTCACGCAGAAAGAAGCCGAGAAGCGCTACATCAAGGCCATCGACAAAGGCATTCTCAAGGTCATGTCCAAGATGGGCATCTCGACCTACCAGTCCTATTGCGGCGCCCAGATCTTCGACGCCGTAGGCCTTTCCACGCGCTTCTGCGACAGCTACTTCACCGGCACCGTCTCGATGATCGAGGGTGTGGGGATCGAAGAGATCGCGCGCGAAACCTTCGAGCGCCACAGCCTCGCCTATTCGGACGCGCCGGTGCTCAAGAACGCGCTTGATGTGGGCGGCGAATACGCGCTGCGCATCCGCGGCGAAGACCACGCCTGGACATCCGACAGTGTTCGCGACCTGCAGCACGCCGTTCGCGGCAACAGCCAAGACAAATACCGGGCTTTCGCGCGCCAGATCAACGAACAGAACGAACGCCTGCTCACGATCCGCGGCCTTTTCGACATCAAGAGCGCCGAGGATGACGGCCGTTCGCCCGTCTCCATCGACGAGGTCGAACCCGCCGCCGAAATCGTGAAGCGCTTTGCGACCGGCGCCATGTCCTATGGCTCGATCAGCCGCGAGGCGCATACGACGCTAGCGCTTGCGATGAACCGCATTGGCGGCCGCTCGAACACAGGCGAAGGCGGCGAAGAAGTGGACCGCTTCAAGCCCCTGCCGAATGGCGACAGCATGCGCTCGTCGATCAAGCAGGTCGCCTCCGGCCGTTTCGGCGTTACGACGGAATATCTCGTCAACTCCGACATGATCCAGATCAAGATGGCGCAGGGCGCAAAGCCCGGCGAAGGCGGTCAGCTTCCCGGCCACAAGGTGGATGCGGTGATCGCCAAGGTGCGCCACTCGACGCCGGGGGTAGGCCTCATCTCCCCGCCCCCGCACCATGACATCTATTCGATCGAGGATCTGGCTCAGCTCATCTTCGACCTGAAGAACACCAACAAGGACGCGCTCATTTCGGTGAAGCTCGTTTCGGAAGTTGGCGTCGGTACGGTTGCAGCCGGCGTTTCAAAGGCACGCGCGGATCATGTGACGATTTCGGGTTTCGAAGGCGGCACCGGTGCCTCCCCGCTCACCTCGATCAAGCATGCGGGTTCGCCCTGGGAAATCGGCCTCGCCGAAACGCATCAGACGCTCGTGATGAACCGTCTGCGTGGCCGCATTGCCGTCCAGGTCGATGGCGGGCTGCGCACGGGTCGCGACGTTGTGATCGGCTCCCTTCTCGGCGCGGACGAATTCGGCTTCGCCACCGCCCCGCTCATTGCGGCGGGCTGCATCATGATGCGCAAATGCCATCTGAACACCTGCCCCGTTGGCGTCGCGACGCAAGACCCTGAACTGCGCAAACGCTTTGTCGGCACGCCGGAGCACGTCATCAACTACTTCTTCTTCGTGGCCGAGGAAGTGCGCGAACTTATGGCGGCGATGGGTTATCGCACGATGGACGAGATGACCGGCCAGATGCAGATGCTCGACAAGAGCAAGGTCGTGAAGCATTGGAAGGCAAAGGGACTCGACTTCTCGAAGCTCTTCCATAAGCCAGTCGCGCCAGAAGGCATTGCAATCCATCATTGCGAGAGCCAGGACCACAAGATCCATGACATCATGGATCGCACGCTGATCGAGAAGGCGAAGGATGCGATCGAGCATCGCAAGCCTGTGAAGATTGAACTGCCTATCCGTAATACCGATCGCACGACGGGCGCCATGCTCTCGGGCGAGATCGCAAAGCGTTACGGCTATGCGGGCCTCCCCGACGACACAATCCACGTGAAGCTCGAAGGCACAGCCGGACAGAGCTTCGGCGCATGGGTTGCTGCGGGCGTGACGCTCGAACTCGAAGGCGAAGCAAACGACTATGTCGGCAAGGGCCTTTCTGGAGGACGCCTCATCGTCTATCCGCCGAAGCAAAGCAACATCGTGCCGGAGAAGTCGATCATTGTCGGCAACACAGTGCTCTACGGTGCGATTAGCGGCGAATGCTACTTCCGCGGCGTCGCGGGCGAACGCTTCGCTGTGCGAAACTCCGGTGCCATTGCCGTTGTCGAAGGCACAGGCGATCATGGCTGCGAATACATGACGGGCGGCATTGTCGTCGTTCTCGGCGAAACGGGCCGCAACTTCGCGGCAGGCATGTCGGGCGGTATTGCCTATGTGCTGGATGAAGACGGCATGTTCGAGCAGCGTTGCAACCTCGCCATGGTCGATCTCGAACCCGTGACGGAAGAACTCGAACTCATGGAGCGTCACCGTCACCAGACGGGCGACCTGGAAAGCCATGGCCGGGTCGACGTGATGAGCGACATGACCCGCTTCGACGCGGAACGTCTGCACCAGCTCATCGAAAACCACGCGCACTACACCAACTCGTCGCGCGCGCAGTACATTCTGAACAACTGGGAGGCCATGCTGTCCAAGTTCCGGAAGGTTATGCCGGTGGAGTACCGCCGCGCTCTTCAGGAAATGCAGCGCGCACAGGACGGTGCGCAGGCCGTGGCAGCGGGAGAATAAGTGTTGGGAAAGATAACAGGCTTTCTGGAAATCGACCGGCAGGACCGGAAGTACCTGCCGGCGTCGGACCGGGTTCGCAACTACAAGGAATTCGTGATCCCGCTCACCGAGGACGCGTTGCGCAATCAGGCTGCGCGCTGCATGGATTGCGGTATTCCCTATTGTCATAATGGCTGTCCGGTGAACAACCAGATCCCGGACTGGAACGACCTCGTCTATCGCGCGGACTGGGAAGAGGCTTGCCGTAATCTCCATTCGACAAACAACTTCCCGGAATTCACCGGCCGCATCTGCCCGGCGCCCTGCGAGGCGAGCTGCACATTGAACCTGACCGACGCACCCGTGACGATCAAGACGATCGAATGTGCGATCGTGGATCGCGGCTGGAAGGAAGGCTGGATCGTTCCGCAGGTTCCCGCACAGAAGACCGGCAAAAAGGTCGCCATCATTGGCGGCGGTCCGGCGGGGCTGGCCGCCGCACAGCAACTCGCACGGCGTGGCCATGACGTCCATCTCTTCGAGAAGAACCAGAAGGCGGGCGGGCTCCTTCGCTACGGCATTCCGGACTTCAAGATGGAGAAGACGCTGATCGACCGCCGCGTCGAACAGATGGAAGCCGAAGGCGTCACCTTCCATTACGGCGTCCATATCGGCGTCGGCAAGGCTGCAAAGGACCTGCTCGACGAGTTCGAGGCCGTGATCCTGAGCGGCGGCTCCGAAAAGCCGCGCGATCTGCCCGTCGAAGGCCGCGATCTTGCCGGTGTTCACTTCGCCATGGAGTTCCTGCCGCAGCAGAACCGCCGCGTCTCCAACGAGCCCATCGGCCAGGTCGAGCCGATCCTCGCAGACGGCAAGCATGTCGTCGTGATCGGCGGCGGTGACACAGGGTCGGACTGTATCGGTACCTCGTTCCGCCAGGGCGCAGTCTCCGTGACGCAGCTCGAAATCATGCCGGCGCCGCCCGAGAAGGAAAACAAGCTTCTCACCTGGCCGGACTGGCCGCTGAAGATGCGCACCTCGTCAAGCCAGGCCGAAGGCGCAACCCGCGACTTCGCCGTGATGACACGCCGCATCCTTGGCAAGGATGGTCACGTAACCGCTGTCGAATGCGTCCGCGTGGATGAAAAGATGCAGCCGGTGGAAGGCAGCGAATTCGAGATCAAGGCCGATCTCGTTCTCCTCGCCATGGGCTTCGTTCATCCCGTGCATGAAGGCATGCTGAAAGAACTTGGCGTCGAGCTCGACCCGCGCGGCAACGTTGCGGCCGATACGGCAACCTATAAATCGAGCATCGACAAGGTCTTTAGCGCCGGTGACATGCGCCGGGGCCAGTCCCTCGTCGTATGGGCCATCCGCGAGGGCCGCCAGGCTGCCCGCGAAGTCGATCTGTTCCTCATGGGGGAAACGAGGCTTCCACGCTGACGCTACGCGAAACACGCCAAAGGAAGCCCCCGCGAAGGAATTCACGGGGGCTTTTTTTCGCGAGACACGCAATCGTTGGCCACCTGCGCAGAACAGCAGGCCTTCGAGCAACTGACCTTTGGGAGCATTTATCCGGCTGATCTTTTCGAGCAGCTACGCGACGCCACCTAACTCTTGCTGTCCGGGACGGCGCCGCGAAGAAAGCGCACGCCATCGCGCGTACGGGCGCGCTCACGCTCGATCCGGCGGCGCAGCTCGGCCCAGTCCGCACCATGTAGTTCATCAAGTTCCGCGCGTACCGTTTCGGCGGGCATGGTGAACCCTGTATCGGCCATAAGCGAATGCCAATCCGTCGAGACGGAAACAATCGCATCCTGCACCGATCCCACTTCGAAGCCATTGACCCATGTCACAAGCCGCTCACTGCTGAAGAAAAGCAGCAGCACCGTCGCAAGCGCAAGCGCCTGAAGCATGCGCCGGAAGCTTCGCCGCGTCTCCACCACCGCAAGACGCTCGGCCTCGCTCACCTCTTCTTCGGGATGTCCGGCGAGTTCGCGCTCGATTTCATGCAAGAGGTCCAGCATGGCGCGCCTCAGAACTGGAAGTAGATGAAGGGCGCAACGCCCTCGGGCGCGATTGCCCAGATGAGCCAGATGCCGCCACCGAGAAGCAGACCGAGCAGCGGCGCGGGAAGATGCTGGACGCCCTTTGCCAGCCAGCGCCCGAGATGACGCGGCGTGAACTGGAAGATCATCGCAATGACGATAAGCCAGACGAGAAACGGCGTAACATACTGGCTCGTCTCACCCCACCGCACGAGCCCCGCGAGATAGCTTCCCGCCGTCGCGAAGCTGTCGGCCCGGAAGAATATCCAGGCAAAACAGACAAGATGAAACGTCCAGACAATACCTACGAGATGCTGAGCGCCGTTACCTAACGCCGTCATCAGACCGCCGGGCGCGGTTTCTGCCGGCGCAAAGAACTCGATCTGACGGCGCGCATAACGCTCGACGGCAAGCATCGACCCGTGAAACGCGCCCCAGAAGACAAAAGTCCATGCCGCGCCATGCCATATACCGCCGAGAAACATGGTGAGAAAGAGATTGCGATAGGTCTTCACCTCACCATGCCGGTTACCGCCAAGCGGCACATAGAGATAGTCGCGCAGCCAGGTGGAGAGCGAGATGTGCCAGCGGCGCCAGAAATCCTGCAGGCTCGCCGCGCGATAGGGCTGATCGAAATTTTCAAGAAAGCGATAGCCGAGCAGCGCCGCAACGCCAATGGCGATGTCGCTATAGCCTGAAAAATCGCAGTAAATCTGGATCGCATAGCCGTAAACGCCGATGAGGAGATCCAGTGCGCCCACAACCGTCGGGTCGAAGAAGACAGGATCGACAAGTTCGGTCGCGAGATAGTTCGCAACGAACATCTTCTTCAAAAGCCCTGACAGGATGAGAACGACGCCCACACCGATATGCGCGCGCGTGAGCCGCACGGGACGGTGAAGCTGCGGCAGAAAATCGGCCGCGCGCACGATGGGCCCGGCAACAAGCTGCGGGAAGAACGAGATGTAGAGCATCACATTCGTCAGCGAACGCTCCGCCCTCACATGACCGCGATAGATATCGACGACATAGGAAATGCCCTGGAAGGTGAAGAAGGAAATACCGACCGGCAGGATTACCTGCATGAAAGGAAGGTCCCGCGAAAGCCCCACCGATTCCAGAAGCACAGAGAGCGACGTCAGGAAGAAACCGTAATATTTGAAAAAGCCGAGGATCGAGAGGCCCGCCACGACCGCAACGCCGACAATGAACTTGCGGAAGCCCACATGCTCCGTCCTCTCCAGCGCAAGCCCCGCGAGATAGTTGATCAGAGTCGAGAGGAAAAGAAGGCCGAGGAAACGCCAGTCCCACCAGCCATAAAAGAAGTAGCTGGCCCCGAGCAGGAAGAGCTTGCGCAGTTCCGGCATATCGCGCACGGCCCAGCTGGCCGCAAACACGACCAGAAAGAATATGCCGAACTCGATGGTCGGAAATAGCATGCCGCCCCGCCACTCACGCGCCTACTACTCGCGTATATGTCGCCCAAACTAACCGTCAGGGGGGCATGACGGCGTTACCCTATCATCCCCGCTGAGGCCGGAAAGCTCAATCGCTGCCTGTCTTTATGGTTAACCCGGTCCACTGGGCCAGCCACACGAGCTGCCCTGCTTTTCTTGCTCCATCAATGCATTCCACAGCGCGCCCGCGAGACGCTCCGCCCCTGCCGGCCGCAGGTGGACGCGGTCTGCGTACATCAACGGTGGATCGGCCTTCGCCCATTCATTGGACGCACAACGCTCGCCCATTGCCGCACCGCCATCCCAGAAGAAATAGCCATGTGCCGCCGCGACATCGCGCAACACGCCGCGCACACCATCGAGTTTCGGTGGTGTCATCCAGCCGTCACCACAGGCCTCCCCGGTTCCCTGCCGCGCCCCGTCGAACGGGCCGAGTAGAGCAATAGACGCATCGGGTGCCGCTTCCTTGATCTCACCGGCAAAGCTGCCGGCAAGCTCCCGGTAGGCCTCGAGGTCGAGCCCGTTGTTGAAGCCCTCATTCGTACCGAAGCCCAGAATGACGAGATCGGGTTTCATCGCCCCGATCTGCGCATGCACCGTTTGCCTGTCCCACCGCCTCGTGATGTTGGCAGTGGCGGCCACGACGCCGAAACTGTCATAGCGCATACCGGGTGACCCGGAAGACAGAAAGTTCCAGCCAAGCACATGGACGTCGCCAGTGCCTGCGGGCATGAGCCGGACCTCATGCACATTGGCCGCCGGAACGGAAAGCTGAATGAGGCCCGGCACATCGCGCCTTGTCGAAAGCTTGAGAGAAGCGGCGTTCCCGAGCTTCAGGAGAAGCGCGCCCGAATGGGGTGTACCGTAAACATCGATCACGACGCGCGAGACCGCGCTCTCCGAATGCACACCCATGACCGCGTTCTTGTCGGCGCTGCTTGCGCGGAAGCCCTGGATACCGAACGGGCCGGATGCATCTGCAGCCAGGCTCGACGCGATATCCCAATTGCCGCGCATCTCGGGTTTGAAACCATCGGGCGCGTAGTAACGAAACGGAACGCCGGGCATCAGCCCGCGCCCGGCATTGCCAAAGGTTTCGGTCCACCGGTTGCGCAAGCCCCGTGTGAAGCTGTCGAGTGCAATATGACTGTCGCCGAGATGCAGGATGGTGAGAGGACGGCTACGTACACCACCTTCGACGTCTTCGATGGCCTTGTGGAAATTTTCCAGCCCTTGCACTTCGCCGCAAGGCGTTGCATTGGAAGCTGTAGGGAGTGCACTGATCAGGAGCGCGACCAGAACCGCGCGCAGCGAAAACCAATGCCGGTCAGTTCGTTGCCCCAAGCCAGAGCCAGTCATCCGAGCGGCCCGGCCGCCTCTCCGCCATGTCATATCTTTCAGCCTTTTCCGGCTTGTCCTTCGCGGACTCCGTAACGGCAACGGTATCTGCATTTACAACCGCATCTGCGTTCGCATCGATATTTCGCAACACTACGGTCTCGTCGACAGGCAGCGGCGCTTCCACAGTTGCAACAACCGGCGCACCATTTTCGATGTCGGCACGCATTACGTCGGCAATGCGCGCGCCGAGAAGTTCATATCCGGCCATCGTGAAATGGATACCGTCTTCCGCGCGCAGCAAGCGCGTGCGGCCGAAACGATCTTCGCCATAGGCTGTGTAACCGCCATCGGCACCCGTCGCGAGGCCATCCGTCTTCACGAAGGTGATGCCGTTCGCGGCGGCGCGCTCTTCAAAAATCTCGTTGAATTTTCGCATGTCACCACCGAAGCGCGGGCTGCGCATCACCGGAATCTCCATCCAGTAAACAGGTGCGCCCGTCGCCTTCAGTGTCGCCGTGAATTCATCGACCCGCTGACGATAAATCTCCCGCCACCCGGAATCGAAGAGCGCATGGCGCTTACCGTCCTGTACGATCGGCTGACGATCATTCGTGCCCATGACGACAACGGCAATGTCGATCTTCGTTTCCGCCGCAATTTCGTGCGCTGCCTTGTTCCAGTCGTAATAATCGTGACGCGAAAAGCCCGTTGCCACGCGCGACTTCTTGATGACGTTGAAGCGTTTGTCCTTTTGCAGAACATGGTAGAGCCCCGCCCACAACCCATCGCCCAGCGAGTCGCCGAACACGACGACGTTGTACTTCTGCTTCTGTCGAACGACAGGCGGTACGGGTTGCGTCTCGACAGGCGCAGGCACAGGCGCCACGGTCTTTGCTTCTTCCTGCGGAACATCGCGCGTCAGCACCGCACTTTCAACGGATGGTGGCGTGAGCCGCATCGGCTCCGCATGCGCGCAAGCCCACCAGAGGATGACGAAAGGCAGTGAAAGCACGAGCGCGAACGCAACGCGCCGCGCTTCTTCCTTCTGTGATTTTGCGATGGCGTATGCCGCCATATTGCCCCCGAACTCAAACCCGACAGAATTTTTGATCCATTACGGCACAGCACCAGGCTCTGCCGCGACCGGCGATGCCTCGTGACCTGCAGCAGACGTGCCTGATGGGACGGCCCCCGGCTGCTCCATAATGAGACGCGAAGTCTAGCGGGCGGGGGATTACTTGCCTAGATACGGGCCGACTGTCATCGAAACGTCACCATAACGTCACATTAGACGGAGATTTCCCCGCTCCGGCGTAATCCCCGGAAAATGGCCGTATCAGACAGCGCTGCGGAGCAGCTCGGAGACAACCCGCTCGAGATCCTTGAGCGAGGAGCAGGTGACGGCCTTGTCGCAATAAGGCGAAAGGCGGCGCATCTCGCTGTCGCCCGAGTTCCACATGGAGCGCGGCTCGGGGTTCAGCCAGATGACACGCCGGGCGCGCGCATGAACCAGCTTCAGAATGTCCGAACGCGGATCTCCGTAATTGGAGCGCGCATCGCCAAGGATGAGCACCGTGGTGCGATGGTCGATATCGTTCATGGCCAGAGACTCGAAATCCTCCAGGGCACGGCCATAATCCGTCGAGCCGCCACCGAAATCGCGCAGCGCCTCGCTCAAGGCTTGTTCCAGCTTCTCGCGCTTGAAGAGATCCGTCGTCTCGCCAAGATTGCCGGAGAAAGCAAAGCTGCGAACATCGGGCAGCACTTCTTGCAGGCTGTAGAGGAACATGAGCAGGAAGCGCGACACCTGCGCGACGGAACCCGACACGTCGCAAATCGCCATCACCTTCGGACGGTCGATCTTGGTGCGCTTCCAGATGGTGTGAAAAAGCAGGCCATCGAATTCGATATTGGCACGAATGGTGCGACGGACATCCAGCGTCCCGCGTCGCGCAACCTTCTTGCGGCGCGAATGAAGTGCGACGAGCCGCTTGGCCATCTTGCGCACCAGTTCACGCATGATCTTCATGTCGGAGCGGTCGACATTGGAAAGCCGCATCTGCGCGAGGACTTCCTCGCGAAGCTGGCGGCCCGAATTCGCCGTGAAAATTTCAAGCTGCTTTTCCACGTAGTCGCGAACCTGACCGCGTAATTCCTCCCGCGCCTCCATGAGACGCTCCGCCCCTTTTTCATTGCCGGAGGCCTCGCGCCGCTCGATCTCTTCGTTGAGACCATCGAGCCCCATGATTTCCATGATCCGGCGCGTGAACATGCCCCGCTGCGTGAAGAGGCGGATACGATTGAGGCTCGCCTGACGCGCGCCTTCCGCAAGCGCCATCTGGAGTTCGGCCTGATCGCCACGCTCCAGAAGACCCGCAAGGTCCATATTGGCACCGGAGGAATCGCCCTGCGGCTCGCCGCCCGTGCCGCCGCCACCCGAACCTGCAGCGCTGCACGACTGCGAGGGATCTCCGCCCCCGCCATCGCCATCGCCATCGCCGCCACCTTCTTCGGCCTCACGGCTTTCGCGCTCGTCGTTCTCGTTAGCCGCCTGCGAGCGTTCCTTGAACTGCTCGAAGGAAAAGAAGGTGTCGAACGTCTCGGTGAAGGCCTGTTTTTCGTCTTCGCTCTTGGCGAGCACCTGCGAAAGCGCGCTGCGAAGCGTCACCCGGTCGTCGAAGCCGACAAGATCAACGACTTTGCCGGCGTCGATCGACTCCGAGGTCGAGACGCGCACATCCGCGGCGCGCAACGCCCGAATAAAATCGCCCAGGACTTCGCTCATGGCGCTACCCCGCCTGCACGGCTTTCGATACGAGCGCGTTCACCTCGCCATCCACATTATCGATATCGTCCTGAAACTTGAGCAGGACATTCAATGTGTTGCGGACGAGTTCGGCATCGAGCTCGCGCGCATGAAGAAGAACGAGCGTCCGTGCCCAGTCGATGGTCTCGCTGACGGCGGGAAGCTTCTTCAGGTCGAGCTGGCGAAGCCCCTGCACGAAGGCGACAAGCTGCGTACGCAGGCGAAGTTCCATCTCCGGTACACGCGCTGCGATGATGCGCTGTTCGAGGCCGGTATCCGGGAACGGAATATAGAGGTGCAGACAGCGGCGCTTCAGCGCATCGCCGATCTCGCGCGTATTGTTCGAGGTGAGAAAGACGATGGGCGTGGTGCGCGCCTTGATGGTGCCGAGTTCGGGCACGGAAATCTGGTAGTCGGACAGAAGTTCGAGCAGGAAGGCCTCGAATTCGTCATCCGACTTGTCAATTTCGTCGATGAGGAGAACGGCGCCTTCCGGCTGCCAAAGCGCCTTGAGCAGCGGACGCGGCTCCAGAAATTCTTCCGAGAAGAAGGTGTCGTCGAAATCATGCAGACGGGCCATGGACTCCTGCAGCCCATGCGCGCCCGACATGAGATCGCCAAGCTTTTCCTTCAGCACCTGTGTATAGAGAAGCTGCTTGCCGTATTTCCACTCGTAAAGCGCCTTGGCTTCGTCGAGCCCTTCATAGCACTGAAGGCGGATCAGGGGCTTGCCGACCATCTCCGCCGTCGCCTTGGCAAGCTCCGTCTTGCCAACGCCTGGAGGGCCTTCGACGAGAAGCGGCTTTTGCAGCTTCTCCGCGAGAAAGATGGAAGTCGCGATATGCGAATTACAGATATAGCCGCGCGTCTCGAAACCCTTGCGAATGGCGTCGATATCGCCGGTGGCGCCGTGCTGATCGGTGGTCAAATCCCTCAAGAAGCGCTGAACGCCCCTTCCCTGTTATACGAACGTCATTTGCCGCAACCTAGCACAGGCAAGGGAAGCCCGCGCCACAGCAAAATCAGACAGGCTGTGCATGAGGTAAAGTCTGGCTGATCGTCCGTGAACGCGATGGCGGGCAAATGCCGAAAAAAGGCCGCCTGAACCCTACGCCCGGCCCAGCTCGGCAAGCACGGCAAAAAGCATCGAGGGTTCGGTCGAAATTAGGATGCCAAAGCAGCCCGCCCGCCTGTTCAGGCCCGGACCGGAACCCGAACACCATTGCACATGCCTGCCGGTGGCGCCGCGCAGGTGCGGCGCTATAATCCCGGCCAACAAACGGATTCCCAATCCAGAACGAGAAAAGAGGCAGGAAGCGCCATGACAACGATCAACGACGTCACCACGCTTGAGAAGGAAGGCGGCATTGCCGTCGTCACCCTCAACTCACCCCCCGTGAACGCGCTTTCGGCGCCGGTTCGCGAGGGCATCAATAACGGCATCAAGGCCGCGCTCGAAGACGACGACGTCAAGGCGATCGTGCTGATCTGCGAGGGCCGGACCTTCATTGCCGGTGCGGACATCACCGAATTCGGCAAGGCGCCCAAGGGCCCGAGCCTCTTCGACGCGCAGGCCATGATCGAGAACGCCTCGAAGCCCGTCATCGCCGCGATCCACGGCACGGCGCTGGGCGGCGGCCTCGAAGTGGCGCT
>AZIJ01015145.1_pt1 | contig 30862 bp, 27 predicted proteins | sample 359151 | NCBI WGS metagenome assembly AZIJ01 (sample SAMN02429718, study PRJNA222666) | marine sediment metagenome | biome: Sediment sample; isolation source: enrichment culture of sample MGS-ElMAX(UA) from oil contaminated site at the... | place: Egypt: El Max | collected 2013-01-23 | depth 9.22 m m | reverse complement strand
GCATTATAGGGAGCCGCGTTTTTTGCGCAAGGGCTTTTTTGACGAAAGTTTCACTTTTGGCGCCAACAGCTCAAACCTTAAACAAAACGGTGTTTTTTACTACTTTTTACTTTCTTCCACCCCTTCCGAATGCCCCAGACGAGTCACCAGCAACTGATCAATCTTGTAGCTGTCGATGTCCACCACCTCAAATTTGTAGCCCGCGTGCAGCACGAAATCGGTACGTTTGGGAATTTTGCGCAGCGTGTACATCATAAAGCCGGCAATGGTTTCGTAGTTTTCATCATCGGGAAAGCTGTCAATGTCGAGCACCCGCATCACGTCTTCCAGCGGAGTCAGCCCTTCCGCCAGCCAGGAGTTGGCATCCCGGGATACAATCTGCTCTTCCTGGGACTGCACCAGCTCCCCCATCACGATGCTCATCACGTCCTTAAGGGTGATAATGCCCACCACCAGCGCATATTCGTTCATGATGATGGCGAAATCCTCACCCGCGCTCTTGAAGTGCTCCAGCACCTCATACATGGACAGGGTATCGGGAATGATCAACGGATTGCGCAGTATGCCTTCCTTTTGCAGGGAGATGGGCTGCTGGTGCAGTACCTGCATCAGGATGTCGCGGGAGTCCACATAACCCACCACCTTGTCCAGGCTGTCTTCGCACACCAGAAACTTGGCGTGGGGATGCTCGGCAATCTTGGCCTTGATGCCTTCCTGATCTTCGTGAAGGGTAAAGTAGATCAGACTTTCCCGGGTGGTCATGGCCGAGGTGACAGTGCGCGATTCCATTTCAAACACGTTTTCGATGAGATGATGTTCCTGCTCCTGCAGCACGCCTGCCTGCGCTCCGGCGTCCATCATGGCAATGATGTCCTCGGGGGTAATTTCATCCTTACGCATGGTGGGCACACGAAACAGCCGGAACAACAGGTTGGCCAGACCATTGAATAACCACACCAGGGGCCGGCACAGCAGGATCATGAAACTCATGGGCCGCACTACCGCCACCGCGATTTTTTCCGGCGCTATCATCGCCAGCCGCTTGGGCATCAGATCCGCAAACAGGATGAACAGGGAAGTCACGATGAAAAAGGACAGAAAAAAGGCAGTGCGGTCGAGCCAGTAACCATCAAGAAACCAGCCGAGCAGGTTGCGGGCAAAGGGGGTAAAGGCCGACTCGCCAAGAATACCGCCCAGAATCGCCACGGCATTAAGCCCTATCTGCACGATAGTGAAAAAATTGCCCGGCTGCTCCTGCAGCAGCAGAACTTTCTCTGCGTTAATGTCGCCGTCGCTGGCCATCAGCCGCAACTTCATCTTGCGTGCCGCTGCCAGGGCGATTTCGGAAACAGAAAAGAAGGAGCTGATCGCTACCAACAGTAAGATGATCAGCACTTGCTCAAACGTTGTCATTGTTATGCATTACCGTCTGGAAGGTGTGTTCCGCAAGAGTGACGCCGAGGCGGAAGATGAAAAAACCGCAGGAAATTTAACCCAGTACCGGCTTTTTTTCCATCGTTCCCGATACCCCGCGGTTAAGCCCTGGTCATGCAGCGAAATCGATTCAGCTTTGATACCGAATGCCGATAACCCGAACACACCCGCGCGTTGAGGTATTTAAGGATGACAGGACATCTGACTCTGGGCCACAAACTGGCTATTTCCCTGCTGCTGCCGGTACTCGCCCTGCTCGGCTTTGGTGGCCTCACCTCCTACCAGGCTTACCAGAGCATGGCGCGGGCGGCGGCCATGGAGCCCATGGTGGCGCTGTCGGTCGCCAGCAGCAGCCTGGCCCACGAGCTACAAAAAGAACGCGGCATGTCGGCGGGCTTTATCGGTTCGAACGGACGTCAGTTCGCCAGCGACTTGCAGTCCCAGCGCCGGCAAAGCGATCGCGCGCTGGCCGAGCTGAAAACTCACCTAAGCACCGGCACCACCCTGTCGGCATTACAACCATTGCAGGGGTTGCGCACTGCGGTGGACGGCGGCAACGCCGAGCTGGGCGCCATGGTGGACAGCTACACTCGCATCATCCGTCAGCTACTGACCCAGGTGGATGCGGCCGTGGGCCTGGCCCACAGCGGCGACACCGCGGCCCGGCTGGCGGCCTACAGTGCCTTTTTGCAGAGCAAGGAACGCATGGGTCTCATTCGTGCGGTACTGAGCAACGCCTTCGGCGCAGACCGCTTTGTCCCCGGCTTGTACCGCCGCTTTATTACCCTGGAAGCGGAACAGGCCACCTACCTGGAACGCTTCCACCATCTGGCGTCACTCGAATGGCAGGAGCAATACCGGCGCCAGGCCGGTAATAACGACGAAGTGACCCGCTTGCAGCAGCTGGCCCACGAGCGCGCCGACACCGGTGGTTTTAACCAGAATGCCACCCAGTGGTTTGGCACCGCCACCCGCCATATCAACCAGCTGAAAGCGGTAGAAGACAGCCTCGCCGCCAGTCTGGAGCAGCATGTTTTGCAACTGTACCAGGCCGCCGCTACCCGCTTCTGGCTGAGCCTGGCGCTTTCGGTCGTTGTGCTGACACTGACGCTAGCCCTCTCCCTCTGGCTGATGCATGGTATTCGCCGCGGCGTACGCACCCTGCATCAGGGCATGCTGCGCATTACCCAGGACAACGACTTTACTCAGGATGTACCGGTGCAGGGCCACGACGAGCTGGCCGAGCTGGCCACCTCCCTGAACGCCATGCAGCTTCACCTCAACGACCTGCTGCTGGGCGTCAGCCATGCCAGCCAGCGTCTGTTCGGCAACGCCGAGCATACTCAAGACTCGGTACAGCAAGTGCGGCTGAATATTGAAAATGGTACCGGCCAGGTGGAGCTGGTGGTTTCCGCCACCACCGAGATGGCAGCCACCGTGGCCGAAATTGCCCGCCACGCCAGCGACACCTTTGGCGCCGCCAACGACAGCATATTGCGGGCGGAAGAGGGGGATCACGATGTGGACGATACCATTGCCGCCATTGAAGAGGTCGCCCTGGCCCTGAACGAGGGCGAGCGGCGGGTGCTGGAAGTGGCCCAGCATACCCGGGATGTGGAACACTGCCTGACCACTATCAAGCAGATCTCCGAGCGCACCAACCTGCTGGCCCTGAACGCCGCCATTGAAGCCGCCCGGGCCGGTGAATCGGGCCGGGGTTTTGCGGTGGTGGCCGACGAAGTTCGAGCCCTGGCCATGCAAACCCAAGATACCGCCGCCGACATCGACGGCATGCTGGCCCGGTTGCGGGAAGGGGTGGACAGCGCCGTCAGCGCCATGGGAACCGGCCGTGACAAGGCCGGCTACAGTGTGGAAGAAGCGCGCAAGGCCGGCGGGGAGCTGACCACCATTGTGGGAGAAATCCGCAAGGTCAATGAGATGAGCGAACAGGTGGCCACCGCCACCGAGGAACAACGTACCGTCACCGATGACATACAGCACAATGTGATCCTGATCCGGGATGGCTATCAGGCCACCCTCGCCATTGCCGGCCAACTGCAACAGCAGGGAGCAGCCCTGGGCGAGCTGGCCGCCCAGCTGGAACAGCGGCTGGCCCGCTTCCGGCTGCGGAAAGCCCCCTGATCCCCCTCCCGCCTTGCCATCAGGCCGGGTTATTCGTCCCGGCCTTGCTATATCAGATCCCCTTTGACTCCATGGTCTATTCTTCCATGGAAGAGTTTTCGACGCACAACGCTGCACATCGAATACCGTTCAGACCTTACCAAGCAAGAGGCATTCATCATGAGTCAAAGCACTTCCCCGTCTTCCAGCAAATGTCCTGTTATGCACGGGGCCCAGACCGAGTCAGGCAGCTCCAACACCAGTTGGTGGCCCAAGGCCCTGAACCTGGACATTCTTCATCAGCATGACACCAAGACCAACCCGCTGGGTAACGATTTCAACTATGCCGAAGCCTTCAAAAAGCTGGATCTGAACGCGGTTAAGCAGGATCTCAAAGACCTGATGACCAACAGCCAGGACTGGTGGCCGGCGGACTGGGGCCATTACGGCGGTCTGATGATCCGCATGGCCTGGCACAGCGCCGGCACCTACCGCATTGCCGACGGCCGTGGCGGCGGCGGCACCGGCAACCAGCGGTTTGCCCCCATCAACTCCTGGCCCGACAACGCCAACCTCGACAAGGCCCGGCGCCTGCTGTGGCCCATCAAGAAGAAATACGGCAACGCTCTGTCCTGGGCCGATCTGATCATCCTGGCCGGCAACATGGCCTATGAGTCGATGGGCTTCAAAACCTTCGGCTTTGGCGGTGGCCGGGCCGATATCTGGCATCCGGAAAAGGACATCTACTGGGGGGCGGAAAAAGAATGGCTGGCCCCCAGCAGTAACCCCAACAGCCGCTATTCCGGCGAGCGGGATCTGGAAAACCCGCTGGCGGCGGTAATGATGGGGCTGATCTACGTGAACCCGGAAGGGGTAGACGGCAAGCCCGACCCGCTGAAAACCGCCCATGATGTGCGCGTCACCTTTGCCCGCATGGCGATGAACGACGAAGAAACCGTGGCCCTCACCGCCGGCGGTCACACCGTGGGCAAGACCCACGGCAACGGCAGCGCCGCCAACCTGGGTCCGGAACCCGAAGCCGCCGGACTGGAAGAGCAGGGCCTCGGCTGGAACAACCACAAGACCCGGGGCATTGGCCGCGATACCGTGACCAGCGGCATCGAGGGGGCCTGGACGACCTTCCCGATGAAATGGAATACCGGCAAGGGCGGCTACTTCGACCTGTTGCTCAATCATGAATGGGAACAAAAGAAAAGCCCCGCCGGTGCCTGCCAGTGGGAGCCCGTCAACATGAAAGAGGAAGACAAGCCGGTGGATGTGGAAGATCCCTCCATTCGCCATAATCCGATCATGACCGACGCCGACATGGCGATGAAAATGGATCCGGAATACCGCAAAATTTCCGAGCGTTTCTACAAGGATCCGGCCTACTTCGAGGAAGTGTTTGCCCGCGCCTGGTTCAAACTGACCCACCGGGACCTGGGGCCCAAGAGCCGTTACCTGGGCCCGGATGTGCCCGCCGAAGATCTGCTCTGGCAGGACCCGATACCGAGCGTGGACTACACCCTGGATGAGGCCGAAATCGCCGACCTCAAGGCAAAGATTCTGGCCAGTGGCCTGAGCGTATCCGAGCTGGTGGCCACCGCCTGGGACAGCGCCCGCACCTTCCGCGGCTCTGACTACCGGGGCGGCGCCAACGGCGCCCGCATTCGGCTTGCTCCGCAAAAAGACTGGGCCGGCAACGAACCCGAGCGGCTGCAAAAAGTCCTCAAGGAACTGGAAAAGATTCAGGCCGGCCTTGCCAAGCGTGTCAGCCTGGCGGATCTCATCGTGCTCGGCGGCTCTGCCGCGGTGGAAAAGGCAGCCAAAGATGCCGGTGTAAGTATCACAGTGCCCTTTGCTCCCGGCCGGGGCGATGCCAGCCAGGACATGACCGACGTGGACGCATTCGAGGTACTCGAACCACTGCACGACGGCTACCGCAACTGGCTGAAAAAGGACTATGTCGTGACGCCGGAAGAAATGATGCTCGATCGCACCCAATTAATGGGCCTGACCGCTCCCGAGATGACGGTGCTGGTGGGCGGCATGCGGGTACTGGGCACCAACCACGGTGGCAGCCCCCATGGCGTCTTCACCGACAAGGTCGGCGTGCTCAGCAACGACTTTTTCGTCAATCTCACCGACATGGCCTACCGCTGGGAGCCGGCGGGCAATAACCTTTACAATATCGTTGACCGTCAGTCCGGCAAGGTGAAATGGACCGCGACCCGGGTCGACCTGGTGTTTGGCTCCAACTCGATACTGCGCAGTTATGCCGAAGTCTACGCCCAGGACGATGCCCGCGAAAAATTCGTGCATGACTTCGTCAAGGCCTGGACCAAGGTAATGAACGCCGACAGGTTTGACCTGAAATAACACGAGGTTCCCTCAGGCACAACGAAACCGGGCCCGCTGGCCCGGTTTCGCTCTTTACGGGTGCCGGTGCGGGGCAGCCACAAAGGAAAATACTGACTTTCCCCTGAACACATAATAAGATCCCCATCATATCCCGCCCGTTCAGCCTTTTTTGCCCAGTTTTACCGCCATGTTGATAATGCGACTGTTGTGCACCGGCATCCTTGCCATGCTGATGATATCCGGCCGGGCACAGGCCGACAGCCAGAATTACTGGACCTTTCGGGAATACATGACGGCCTTTCCCGAGCAGCACCAGCTGGCCGAAGAGTTTGCCGAACGAGTCCGCCAGCCGGCTCAGCCCTGGTCGACTGCTGTCACCCCGCCGGTACGCATTGCCATGCTGACCCCGGATGAGCAGCTCTCGGACTACTGGTCACGCAGCCGGCTGAGCCTGTCCCGCCGGCTGCAGGAAATGGGCCTGCCCCATGCCCTGCAAAGCTATTCGTTCCAGCCCGCCACGCCCATCAGACAACAGGAACAACGGCTGGCCGAGGCCCTGCAAAGCAATCCCGATTACCTGATATTTACCCTCAATTCCCCGCGGCACCGCATACTGGTTGAAAAACTGATCGCCCGCGGCCACCCCAAGCTCATTCTGATGAACATCACCACCCCACTGCAATCATGGGGCCCAAACCAGCCGTTTTTCTACGTGGGCTTTGATCATCAGGAAGGTACCCGCTTGCTTACCGACGCCATCGGCCGCCTGATCGGCCCCAGCGCCAGCTACCTGATGCTGTATGGAACCCAAGGCCATGTCAGCCAGGCCAGAGGGGACGAGTTTATCCGCCTGTCCGCCAGCCAGCCCGGCATGGTGCTGCGCCAGGCTTTTTATACCGATGTAGAGCGGGACAAGGCCAGCAAGGCGGTCATCCAGGCACTGACCGCCAACCCCGATATCAATATGATCTACGCCTGCACCACGGACATTGCCTTTGGCGCCGCCGATGCACTGAAGGCCCTGGGCAGACAGGACCAGGTGCTGCTGAATGGCTGGGGCGGCGGCAGCGCCGAACTTGAGGCTCTGGTCAGGGGGGAGCTGGATCTGACGGTCATGCGCATGAACGATGACAACGGCGTCGCCATGGCAGAAGCCATTCGCCTCGATCTGGAGGGCCAGGCCCACCGTCTGCCCCGGGTTTACAGCGGCGACTTCGCCGTGGTTGACCGACACACGCCCCCCGCCGAACTGGAACGCCTTAAAGCCCATGCCTTTCGTTACTCCCGATAGCCCCCCCGCCCGGCCGATGCTGCGACAGCTGCTGCTGGTATTGCTGCCCGCCTTTCTGTTGCTGGCGGCGGCCCTGCTGCTGCTGACCTACCGCAGCAGCTCGGCCATGGTCAATGACAGCATTCACCAGCAACTGGAAGAGGCCAACGGCCGGCTGCAGATCCTGCTGGACAGCTACCTCAGCAGCCTGGACAGCCTGCTGTCGGCCGCCGCCGAACAGCCGGATCTAGCGCAGGCCCTGTCCTCCGGCAACCGCCAGGCCGCCGAAGCACAATTACAGGAAATACTGGCAAACCGTCACGGTGAGTACCTGGACTTGCTGGTGCTGAGCCGGCAGGAACAGCCCTGGGTTCACCTGAACTCGCCGCTCTATACCATGGAGCACCGGCTGCAACAGTTGCTGACCACACCGCCGCTGTACCATCAGTGGGCCGGCCTTGAGCTGGACGCCCCTTTTAGCCGCCAGGTCGCCCTGGTGCAACGTTACCCGGTCATCGCCCAGACGTCGGGCCGGGTTATTGGCAACCTGCTGGGCGGCGTGGTACTGAATGACAACCTCAGCCTGTTACAGCACCTTGCCCGGGGCGCGGAAAACGTCAGGATTCAGCTGATCCGGCGCGGCAAGCCGGTGAGCCCCGCCTACCTTAGCAACAACGACATTGCGCCCATGGTATTCACCCAAGCGCTGTCCAGCGGGCGCCGTGATGGCCAGATCCAGGGACACTACTTCCGCCTGCGCCCCTTGCTGATCAATGGCGAGCCGAGCGAGCTGCAACTGCTGTTGCTGACCGACAACACCATCGCCCAGCAATTGCAGCAAAATTATGGCTACCACACTCTGCTCGCCCTGGTACTGGTGCTGCTGACCGCACTGGGGCTGTCGCTGTATACCCTACGGCTGATCTCTGCCCCCCTGTTCAGCCTCACCCGTTTTGCCGAACAGGTGAGCCACGGCCAGCACGCGGCCTTTCAACCCGACCGCATTCAGGAATTCAACTTTCTCGGCAACAGCCTGGAAAGCATGGTGGCCATACTGCAGCAAAAGGAGCTGCGGCTGGCCCACCTGTTTGACGCCGCCAACTCGGCCACCCTCATCGTCGACAATCACGATCGCATTCTGGCCCTGAACCAGATGGCCACGGCGCTGTTTAAACAGGATCATCCTGAACGGATTGGTTCTTCCCTTGCCGAGCATTTCAGCCCCGAGCAACTGGCTCCCCTGCTGCAGGCCATCGACAAGGCCAGAAAAGGCCATCGGGTCGATGATGTGGAAGCCAGGCTGGGCCCCCTGCCGCAGCAGGCCCGTTACCAGCTGTGGACCCTGGCGCCGGTGTTTACCCATGGTGTGGTCACGGCGGTACAACTGCAGGGCCAGGACATCAGTCGCCTGAAACAGGCGGAAGAATCCCTGCAGCTCAACCGCCTGGTGCTGGCCAACATGCTGGAAGCGGTGTTGATCTTCGATCGCCACCAGCGGCTGGTCTATGCCAACCCGGCCTATACCCGGATCACCGGCTTTACCCTGGATGACATGGTGGGTCAGCCCCCCGGCAGCACCCTGCCTCTGGAGCCGGACAACACCTCCCTCTGGCAGGATGCCGACACTTGCGGGCACTGGCAGGGGGAAGTGTTCTGCCGGGTCAGGTCCGGCATTCCCCTGCTGCTGTGGCTGTCGATCAGAACCCTGGGCAATCCCCGAGGGGAAACCAGCCATTATGTGGCGGTCTTTTCCAATATTTCCGGGCTCAGAAACGCCCCGCCCCAAACCCCGGATCCGGAGCGCTAGCCATCACCGGGATCAGTTCACCACCGAGCGCGGCAGCCTGAGGGAAATAAGAGTCGTCAGCAGCAAAAACGCCATCGATACCCATAAACAGGCCTGCATGCCGGCGCTGCCCTGTCCGGCCCACTGAAAGAGTCCGCCGGACAGCAGGGTGCCCAGCAGCCGGCCCATGGCGTTGGCCATGTAGTAAAACCCCACATCCAGGGAAACGCCATCCCGGCCGGCATGGCTGACGATCAGATAACTGTGCAGCGAGGAATTGACCGCAAACAGGGCACCGAACAGCAGCAGCCCGCCGATCAGCACCATGGCGGGGTCCAGTCCCGTCATCAGCCCCAGGGCGATCAGCCCGGGCACCAGGGTTAACCCCAGTGCCCAGCCGGTCGCGGCACCACCATCGGGCACCTTGCCTGCCGCCTTGCCGGTCACCCTGGGCGCCAGTGCCTGCACCAGGCCATAGCCGATTATCCAGAGCGCCATAAAGCCGCCGGTCTGGCCGTGGTGCCAGCCCAGGGCCTGGGACAAAAACACCGGCAGTGCCACCACAAACCAGACATCACGGGCACCAAACAGAAACAGCCGGGCCGCCGACAGCAGGTTGATGACGCGGCTTTTGGAAAGCATGTCGCGAAACTTCGGCTTGTATTTGGCCTTGCCCAGATCCTGCGTCAGCAGCATCAGGCTCAGCAGCCATACCAGCGTCAGCGCCGCCGCCATGGCCGCCACGGCCCCGGCAAAGCCTAACCCCATCAGCAGCGCGCCGCCCATGAAAAAGCCCACGCCCTTGAGCGCGTTCTTGGAGCCGGTGAGCAGCGCCACCCACTGGTAGAGGGTGCCTTGGGCCTCTGGCGGCACCAGCAGCTTGATCGAGCTTTTGGCGCTCATCTTGTTGAGATCCTTGGCGATGCCGGACAGCGCCTGCGCCGCCATCACCCAGGGCACGGTGAGCCAAGCGGCAGGCACCAGCAGCATCGTCAGGGCGATCACCTGCAGCGCCAGACCGATGTTCATGGTGCGATTGAGGCCCAAATGGGCACCCAGCCAGCCCCCCACCAAATTGGTGATCACCCCGAAGATTTCGTAGAACAGAAACAGCAGCGCGATCTCCAGCGGCGAATACCCCAGGCCGTGAAAATGCAGCACCACCAGCATGCGCAGGGCGCCGTCGGTGAGGGTAAAGGCCCAGTAGTTGCCGGTGACCACCAAATACTGGCGGATGCCGGGAGACAGCCGGTTCAGCATTTACCCGCGTCCTACCTTCAGCGCCAGCTCGGCGGTACGGTTGGCGTAGCCCCACTCGTTATCGTACCAGGCATAGAGCTTCACCTGGGTGCCATTGACCACCATGGTGGACAAGGCATCGATAACGGATGAGCGCGGATCCGTCTTGTAATCGATGGACACCAGCGGGCGCTCCTCATACCCCAGAATGCCTTTCAGCTCGCCCTCGGCGGCGGCCTTCAGCAGGGCATTGACCTCTTGTGCCGTGGTCTGGCGCGCCACCTCGAACACACAGTCGGTCAGGGAGGCATTGGCCAGCGGCACCCGAATGGCATGGCCGTTCAGCTTGCCCTTGAGCTCCGGGAAAATATGGGTGATGGCGGTGGCGGAGCCGGTGGTAGTGGGGATCAGACTCATGCCGCAGGCCCGGGCCCGGCGCAAGTCCTTGTGGGGCGCATCCAGAATGGTCTGGGTGTTGGTGATGTCGTGAATGGTGGTCATGGAGCCGTGCACAATCCCCAGCTGCTCGTGGATCACCTTCACCACCGGTGCCAGGCAGTTGGTGGTGCAGGATGCCGCCGTCACGATGCGGTGCCGGCCCGGGTCATAGAGGTGATCGTTCACCCCCATCACCACATCCAGCACCCCTTCCTGCTTCACCGGGGCGGTGACCACCACCCGCTTCACGCCCTGATCCAGATAGGCCTGCAGCACCTCCTTCTTTTTCATCTTGCCGGAGGCTTCGATCACCAGATCACAGCCGGACCAGTCGGTCTCTTCGATACTCTTGTTACGACTGATGGCAATGCGTTGCGAACCGACCCGCATGCTGTCGCCGTCGGCCAGGGCTTCGTGCTGCCAGCGGCCGTGCACCGAGTCAAAGTTCATCAGGTGCGCCAGGGTGGCGGCATCGCCGGCCGGATCGTTGATGTGCACTATATTGACGTCGCTGTGCTCAAACAGTACCCGCATGGTCAGGCGGCCCATGCGGCCAAAACCGTTAATGCCTACGTTAATGGTCATTATTCTGCTCCGTTCAGAGGGTGGCTGAGTTTAGAAGGTAGTCGCGCTGGGCGGGATAGCTGAACGCCCGCGGGCGCAGCGCCTGAATGGCGGTGATCGCGGCCTCGGGAGCGAAGCCGGCGGCGAGCATCAGTCTGGCCGCCACCATGCCGGTGCGGCCCGAGCCGCCTTTGCAATGCAGCGCCAGGGTATCCCCTGAGCGCAGGCGTTGCTGCAATTCCAGATGACAGGCCTGCCAGGCCTGCTCAAAATCGGCCCCCGGCACGCCGAAATCCGGCACCGGAAGGTGAAACCAGTCGAGCCCGGCGGCCTTTACCGCCCGGGAGAAATCTGGCAGCCCTTCCTCGTGCAGCTCGGCGGCTGTCATCAGGGTAATCACGGCCGTGGCGCCGCCTGCTTTCAGTTGTGACAGCGACTCGCACAGCTCGACGCCCTGGGTGCCCGGGCAGGGCGTCAGCAGCAAGGTGCCCTGCTCCACCGCAAGCGACCAGGACGGATGAAACGAAACGGACATAATCAATCCTCTTGTTGAGCGTACTCACTCAGTGGGCATACCAGGAGCGGGTTTTATTGACGAAATACACCAAGGACAGCATCACCGGTACCTCCACCAGCACGCCAACCACGGTCGCCAGGGCCGCACCCGAGTGCAGACCAAACAACGAGATCGCCACCGCCAGTTCGAAAAAGTTGGAGGTGCCTATCATGCAGGCCGGGGCCGCCACCTGGTGCGGCAGCCGCAGCCACCAGGCGGCGGCATAGGCAATAATGAAAATGCCGTAGGTCTGGATTAACAGCGGAATGGCAATCAGGCCAATGGTTTGCGGCTGGGCAATGATGGTTTCAGCCTGAAACCCGAACAGCAGCACCACGGTGGCCAGCAGGCCCAGTATCGACCAGGGCTTGAGCCGCTGCAGCAAGTGCTCAAGGCGAGCGCCATCCCCCCTGCGCTCCAGCCGGTGACGGGTCCAGACGCCGGCCGCCAGCGGCAGCACCACATAAAGCACCACCGACAGCAACAGCGTCTCCCAGGGCACCTGAATGTCGCTGACGCCCAGCAGAAAGGCGGCAATGGGTGCAAAGGCGAAGATCATGATGATGTCGTTGACCGACACCTGCACCAGGGTGTAGTTGGGATCCCCCCTGGTCAGCTGGCTCCAGACAAATACCATGGCGGTACAGGGGGCCACCCCCAGCAGTATCATGCCGGCGATATATTCACCGGCACTCTGGGGATCCACCCAGTCGGCAAACAGCACACGAAAGAACAGCCAGCCCAGCGCCGCCATGGTAAACGGCTTGATTAGCCAGTTGATGACCAGCGTCAGCACCAGTCCTTTGGGCCTTTTCCCCACTTCCTTGATGGCGCTGAAGTCTATCTGCACCATCATCGGATAGATCATCACCCAGATCAGGACCGCCACCACCAGGTTGACGTGGGCCAGCTCCAACCGGGCAATCACCCCGAAGAGCCCCGGCGCCAGATTACCCAGTGCCACCCCGGCCAGAATGCACAGGCCGACCCAGAGGGTCAGATAGCGTTCAAACATGCCCATTTCATTCATGCTCCCTGTACTGGGGCTGCACCACCGGCAGCCCGTTCGTGTCATATGCCATTCACTTGCTCCTCGTCACAGACACTGCCCGCGGAGGAAGGGCGGGAGTTCATGTCGCTCAGACGGGCCAGGGGCTGCGCCAGCAATGACGCGCTGTGCTCCAGCGTGGTATGCAATATGTCGCGCATCCAGTCGTTCAGCAGCGGGTGAATACGGTAAAACACCCACTGTCCCTGGCGCCGATCCAGCAACAGGCCCGCCTTGCGTAACTGGCCAAGATGCCGGGATACCTTGGGCTGCGGCAGCGCCAGCGCCGCCATCAGCTCACAGACACACAGCTCGCCCTGCTGCGCGATAAGCAGCAAACACAACAGGCGGGTTTCATCGGCCAGGGACTTGAAAAAGTCCAGCGGCTGTACCGATTTCACTGCCGACTTGACGTCCTTGCTGTTGACCAACACAAACAGGCGGATCCGTTCGCTGATTTCGTGCAGGGTCAGCGCAAAGGCTTTTGGGTCGCCGCTGTCCTTGGGATCGGGAAAGTCCCAGGCCATCACCACCCCGCTGCCGGGCCAGTGACGGCACTCCAGATGGGCCTTATCGCACAGGCTGATCACAAAGTCGAACGGCCGGTCGGCCAGACTTTCAATGGATTTTGACTCCAACCCCGAGGTCTCCAGCCCGAACTCCTGCAGCGCCTGCAGGGTGCGTGGATCCACCTCAGAGGGCTCGGTGCCCGCACTGAACACCTCGAAGCGATCACCGGCAAAGTGGCGCAGCAGGGCTTCCGCCATCTGGGAGCGGGCGGAATTGGCCGTGCACACAAACAGTACTCGTTGCATTGCATATCCCCTGTTTCACCTGGTCGCAATAATATATACCAAAAATCGCATATGTAATTTAGTGAATTAATAAAATTAAAAAGTTCATCATGCCCTTCGAGCCACACATCAGGCGGAGGCCAACACCCTCGCTTAGGAGCTCAAGATGTCGAGTAAAGGGCATAAAAAAACGCCCGCCATACCATGGCGGGCGGGAATGAAACTCTATTCTCAGTGGTGAGACTTTATTCTATGGGATGAGACTGTATTCCCATCCCACATCAGGAGGCCGTTTACTCGACCGTGACCGACTTGGCCAGATTGCGGGGCTGATCCACGTCGGTGCCCTTGATCAGGGCCACATAGTAGGACAGCAGCTGCAGCGGCACAGTGTAAACAATGGGCGCGATCACTTCGTCCACGTGCTCCAGCGACATCACCCGCATGGTGTCATCTCCCTTGAAGCCGGCCTGCTTGTCGGCGAACACATAGAGGATACCGCCCCGAGCACGCACTTCTTCCACGTTGGACTTCAGTTTTTCCAGCAGCTCGTTGTTGGGCGCCACCACGATGATCGGCATGTCGGCGTCGATCAGCGCCAGCGGGCCGTGCTTGAGCTCGCCGGCGGCGTAGGCCTCGGCGTGAATGTAGGAGATTTCCTTGAGCTTGAGCGCCCCTTCCATGGCGATGGGGTACTGCTCGCCCCGGCCCAGGAACAGGCTGTGGTACTTGTCGGCAAACTCTTCCGCCAGCTGCTCAATGTCGCCGGCCAAGGCCAGGGTGCTGACAATGTGCGCCGGCAGCGAACGCAGCGAACGCACCAGCTCCGCCTCAGTCTGCTCAGTCATGTTGCCCCGGCAGCGGCCCACCGCCGCCACCAGCATCAGCAGCGCCACCAATTGCGTGGTGAAGGCCTTGGTGGAAGCCACACCAATCTCGGCACCGGCCCGGGTCATAAAGGCCAAGCTCGATTCCCGCACCAGGGACGAGCCGGGCACGTTACAGATGGTCAGGGTGCCCATGTAGCCGGACTCCTTGGCCAGCCGCAGCGCCGCCAGGGTGTCGGCGGTCTCGCCGCTCTGGGACAGGGTGATCAGCAGGCTGTTGGGACGCACCACCGACTTGCGGTAGCGGAACTCGGAGGCGATCTCGATATCGCAGGGCACGCCGGCCAGGGCCTCGAACCAGTAACGAGCCACCATGCCCGCATGGTAGGAGGTGCCGCAGGCGATCAGCTGAATGTGCTCGACCTTTTCAAAAATGGCCCGGGCGCCGTTTCCGAAGGACTCGACCACCACGCCCTGCTCGCTCAACCGGCCTTCCAGGGTGTCGGTAATGGCCCTGGGCTGCTCAAAGATTTCCTTCAGCATATGGTGGCGGTACTCGCCCTTGTCACCGGCGTCGTGGGTGACCTCGGACTCCTGCTCGGCGCGGGTCACCGGCTGGCCATCACTGTTGAAAATATGAATGTCGCGGCGGGTCACCTCGGCCACATCACCCTCTTCCAGGAACAGGAAGCGACGGGTCACCGGCAGCAGCGCCAGCTGATCCGAGGCGATAAAGTTCTCGCCCAGCCCCAGACCAATAACCAGCGGCGAGCCGGAACGGGCTACCACCAGCCGGGAAGGGTCGTTCACGTCCATCAGCACGGTGCCGTAGGCGCCGCGCAGCTCCTTGACCGTGGCCTGCAGGGCGGCCAGCAGGGAGTCGGTATGCTGACGGTGCCAGTGCACCAGGTGGGCGATCACTTCGGTGTCGGTGTCGGAGGCGAACTCATAGCCCTTGGCCTTGAGCTGCTCACGCAGTGCTTCGTGGTTTTCGATGATGCCGTTGTGCACTACGGCGATGTTGCCGGACACGTGCGGATGGGCATTGCGCTCGGACGGCTCGCCATGAGTGGCCCAACGGGTGTGGGCAATGCCGGTGCCGCCGGCCAGGGGCTGCTCATTCAGCGCATCGGCCAATGCCTGCACCTTGCCGAGGCGCCGTACCCGGCCCAGCTGGCCATCATGCACAATGGCCACCCCGGCGGAGTCGTAACCCCGGTATTCCAGACGGCGCAGGCCCTCCACCAGTATTTCGGCCACATCACGCTGGGCCACCGCCCCTACAATTCCACACATGCTCTACATCCTCGTTATTCGGGTGCCATCACCAGGGTGATACCCTTTTGCTGTAACTGTTGTTGATCTGCTTCGCTGATGCCGCTGTCGGTCACCAGGGTATGAATCCGGCTCCAGGGCAGCTCCAGGTTGGGGATTTTGCGGCCAATCTTGTCCGATTCCACCATCACCACCACTTCCCGGGCCACTTCCGCCATCACCCGGGACAGGCCGGTCAGCTCGTTAAAGGTGGTGGTGCCCCGGGCCAGATCGATGCCGTCGGCGCCGATAAACAGCCGGTCGAAATCGTAGGAACGCAGCACCTGCTCCGCCACCTGGCCCTGAAACGACTCGGAGGACGGATCCCAGGTGCCGCCGGTCATCAGCAGGGTCGGCTCTGGCTCCAGCTCACGCACCGCGTTGGCGATGGCCAGGGAGTTGGTCATTACCACCAGGCCATGCTTGTGGCCCAGCTCGCCCAACAGCGCCGCCGTGGTGCTGCCGCTGTCGATGATGATGCGGTTGTGATCCCGGATCAGCGCCGCCGCCGCCCGGGCCAGCGCCCGCTTTCGTTTCGAAACCGGCTCGGCGCTGCCTTCCGCCACCATCTCGCTCGGCACCGGCACGGCGCCGCCATAGCGGCGCAGCAGCAGGCCGTTTTTTTCCAGCGCGGTGAGATCCTTGCGAATGGTCACTTCCGAGGTATCAAAACGCCGGGCCAGTTCGTCCACGGTCACTTCCCCCTGCTCATTGAGCAGGGTGATGATGGTATGGCGGCGTTGCTGGGTGTTGCGTTTTGACATGATGGCTTAAGTTTCGGTTTGAAAGCAGAATGCTAACAGAACAAAAGATAGCGGATCAATGAATAGTGACAAGATAGTGAGGGGCCAGGAGTGAGGGGATTCCAGAGTGACGCCTCACTCTTCTCCCCTCACTCCTCACAAAGCCGTTACTTTTTTACCGGGCGGGGCCAGTTTTTGATATGGCGCTGGGGCACGCGGGTGATCACCAGCTCGGCCTCGGCCACGTCCTTGGTCACCGTGCTGCCGGCCCCCAGGGTGGCGTTTTTGCCGATGCGCACCGGCGCCACCAGCTGGGTATCGGAGCCGACGAAGACGCCGTCTTCAATCACCGTCTGGAACTTGTTCACGCCATCATAGTTGCAGGTGATGGTGCCGGCACCGATGTTTACCCCCGCGCCGATCTCGGCATCGCCCAGGTAGCTCAGGTGACCGGCCTTGGAGCCCTTGCCCAGACGGGCCTTTTTCATTTCCACAAAGTTGCCGACGTGGGCATCTTCGGCCAGCACGGCGCCGGGGCGCAGACGGGCAAAGGGACCGGCACTGCTGGCACTGCCCAGCTCGGCGTTTTCAACGATGGAATAGGGTTTCACCTCGGCATCGTCGCCGATAACGCAGTTTTTGAGAATGGCCCCGGCGCCGATTTTCACCCGGTTGCCAAGGCACACTTCCCCTTCGATGATCACATTGACGTCGATCACCACTTCCTCGCCGGCGGTCAGGGTGCCGCGCAGATCGAACCGGGCCGGATCCAGCAGGCTGACGCCCTCGCGCATCAGCCGCTCGGCCTGCATGTGCTGATAGGCCCGCTCCAGGCCCGCCAGCTGCACCCGGTCGTTGGCGCCTTCCACTTCTGAGGTGCTGGCCGGTTGCACGGTGGCAATCTCACAGCCATCCCGGTGTGCCATGGCGAAGATATCGGTGAGGTAATACTCCCCCTGGGCGTTGTCGTTGTTAAGCTCGCCCAGCCAGGCCCTGAGCCGGCCGGCCTCGGCCACCAGCACGCCGGTGTTCACCTCGGTAATGGCCAGCTGCTCGGGGCTGGCGTCCTTCTGCTCGACAATGCCCACCACCTTGCCATTTTCCCGCACAATACGGCCATAACCGGTGGGGTTGGCAAGGCTCACGGTGAGCAGGCCCACGCCACCTTTGGGCTGAGCGGCAATCAGTCGCTGCAGGGTCTCCGCCTGCAGCAGCGGCGTGTCGCCATAGAGCACCAGCACCCGGGCGTCGTCGGCAATGTTGGGCAGCGCCACCGCCACCGCATGACCGGTACCCAACTGCTCGGCCTGGTGGGTCCAATGCAGATCGCTTGCCGCAATGCGGGCCTTGAGCTGGTCGGCACCGTGGCCGTATACCAGATGAATGCCATCCACCTCACAGGCGCGGGCGGCCTCGATCACATGGGCGACCATGGGCTTGTGGGCCACCGGGTGCAGTACCTTGGGAAGAGAAGAGCGCATGCGGGTGCCCTTGCCCGCCGCCAGAATTACCGCCTGAATCGTCATGAAAATATATCCCGTTTACTTAAAAGTGAGGGGTGAAGAGTGAGGTGAGAGGAGTCAGACAACCAAGTCCGCAGACCGTGCTTACTCCTCACCTTTAACCCCTCACTCCTCACGTCTTTGCCGGTATTGTGATTTTTTCGCAAAAAAAAAGCGACCCTGAGGTCGCTTTTTCGAACGTTAGGCTTAACGAACGTTTTTCTTAACCAACTGCAGCACGCGCAGTTTCGCCATAGCCCGGGCCAGTTCGGCGGCCGCTTCTGCATAGTCCACATCGTGTGAGGAGTTCTGCAGCTTGGCTTCCGCCGAGCGCTTGGCTTCTTCGGCCTTGGCTTTATCCAGATCTTCGGCGCGAATTGCAGTGTCGGCCAAAACCATGACACTGCTGCCCTGTATTTCCAGCATACCACCGGAGATGTACAGAACTTCCTGCTGGCCGGCCTTGGTGACGTATTGCACCAGGCCGGGACGGATTGCCGTCAGCAGGGGGGCGTGTCCGTAACGAACGCCCAATTCACCCTCAGAGCCGGAGACAGTCACCGCGGTCACAGAGCCGGAAAACAGGCGTTTCTCGGCGCTGACGATGTCCAGGTGAAAGCTATACTCAGCCATCAGGTCCTCCTTAGAGGCTTACAGTTTCTTGGCTTTTTCGACCGCTTCGTCGATGGAGCCAACCATGTAGAACGCCTGCTCGGGCAGCGTGTCGTAGTCGCCGTTCAGGATGCCCTGGAAGCCAGCAATGGTGTCTTTCAGTGACACGTACTTGCCGGGGGCACCGGTGAACACTTCGGCCACGAAGAACGGCTGAGACAGGAAACGCTCGATTTTACGGGCGCGAGACACGGTCAGCTTGTCGTCTTCAGACAGTTCGTCCATACCCAGGATGGCGATGATGTCCTTCAGCTCTTTATAGCGCTGCAGTACGGTCTGAACGCCACGGGCAACAGAGTAGTGCTCTTCACCAACCACCTGCGGGTCCAGCTGACGGCTGGTGGAGTCCAGCGGGTCAACGGCCGGGTAAATACCCAGGGCAGCGATCTGACGGCTCAGTACCACGGTCGCATCCAGGTGGGCGAAGGTGGTGGCCGGAGACGGGTCGGTCAAGTCATCCGCGGGCACGTAAACGGCCTGTACGGAGGTGATGGAGCCGGTCTTGGTAGAGGTGATACGCTCCTGCAGAACGCCCATCTCTTCGGCCAGGGTCGGCTGGTAACCTACTGCAGAGGGCATACGGCCCAGCAGTGCGGATACTTCGGTACCGGCCAGGGTGTAACGGTAGATGTTGTCCACGAACAACAGTACGTCACGACCTTCGTCACGGAACTTCTCGGCCATGGTCAGACCGGTCAGGGCCACGCGCAGACGGTTGCCGGGCGGCTCGTTCATCTGACCGTATACCAGAGATACCTTGTCCAGTACGTTGGACTCGGTCATTTCATGGTAGAAGTCGTTACCTTCACGGGTCCGCTCACCCACACCGGCAAACACGGAGTAACCGCTGTGCTCGATGGCGATGTTACGGATCAGTTCCATCATGTTTACGGTTTTGCCTACACCGGCACCACCGAACAGACCAACCTTACCACCCTTGGCGAAGGGGCATACCAGGTCGATAACCTTGATGCCGGTCTCCAGCAGCTCGGTAGAGCTGGACTGCTCTTCGTAGCTGGGAGCTTCGCGGTGAATGGACCAGCGCTCTTCTTCGCCGATGTCGCCCTTTTCGTCGATGGGGTTACCCAGCACGTCCATGATGCGACCCAGGGTCTGCACGCCAACCGGCACCTGAATGGGCTGGTTGGTGTTTTCGATTTCCAGACCACGGCGCAGACCGTCGGAAGAACCCATGGCGATACAACGAACAACGCCACCGCCGATTTGCTGCTGCACTTCCAGAACCAGACCCTGGCCCTGGCCTTCCGTCGTAATCTTCAGCGCGTCATAGACGTGAGGAACCGCATCTTGCGGGAATTCCACGTCAACAACGGCGCCGATGATTTGGACTATGATACCCTTACTCATGTCAAATCCTCTAAACCTTTGAATACCTTCGCCTTTATACGGCACCAGCCCCGGCAACGATCTCGCTCAGTTCCTGGGTAATGGCGGCCTGACGGGCCTTGTTGTACACCAGTTGCAGATCGTTGATGAGGTTGCCGGCGTTGTCGGTGGCGGCTTTCATCGCAACCATCCGGGCCGCCTGTTCGCTGGCCAGGTTCTCGACCACACCCTGATACACCTGGGATTCCACAAAGCGTACCAGCAGCGTGTCCAGCAGCGACTTGGGATCCGGTTCATAGATGTAGTCCCAGCTGTGGCTGGCCACTTCTTCTTCCGATGCAGGCAAAGGCAACAGTTGATCGACCGTCGGCTTTTGCACCATGGTGTTTTCAAACTTGTTGTACACCAGGTGCAGCTTGTCTATCTCACCCTTGTCGTACGCTTCCAGCATCACGCTGACCGACCCGATGAGGTCGTCCAGCGCGGGGGCGTCGCCCAGGCCTGAAGCCTGCGCCAGTACCTTGCCGCCATAACGGTTGAAGAAACCAACCGCCTTGCTGCCAATCAGGCACAGATCCACGCCCACACCCTTGTCGGTGTATGCTTTCATTTCGTTCATGGCAGCCTTGAACACGTTGATGTTCAGGCCACCACAAAGGCCACGATCGGTGGAGACGATAATAAAGCCTACGCGCTTGACCTCGCGGTCTTCCAGATAGGGGTGCTTGTATTCCAAGTTCCCCTGCGCGATGTGGCCGATCACCTTGCGTATGGTTTCAGCGTATGGGCGGCTGTGGGCCATGCGATCCTGCGCTTTACGCATTTTCGAGGCGGCCACCATCTCCATAGCGCTGGTGATCTTCTGAGTGTTTTTCACACTCCCGATCTTGCTACGTATTTCTTTTGCGCCGGCCATGTCGCTTCTCCAATTCAGGTGGCAGCAATAAACGCTGCCACATGGTTACCAGGACTGGGTAGCCTTGAAGCTATCCAGCAACGCAGTCAGCTGAGCCACAACGTCTTTGTTGTAGTCGGCTTTCTCGTTGATCTCCGCCATCAGGGCGGCATGTTCTGAATTGGCGTAAGCGAGCAGGGCGTCTTCAAACGTAGTGATGAACTTCAGCTCTACGTCGTCCAGGTAGCCGTTTTCGGCAGCGAACAGGGACAGTGCCTGCTCGGCCACGGACATCGGACGGTATTGCTTCTGCTTCATCAGCTCGGTGACTTTCTGACCATGGCTCAGCTGCTTGCGAGTGGCATCGTCCAGATCGGAAGAGAACTGGGCGAAGGCGGCCAGTTCGCGATACTGGGCCAGGGCGGTACGGATACCACCAGACAGCTTTTTGATGATCTTGGTCTGAGCCGCACCACCTACCCGGGATACGGAGATACCCGGGTCAACCGCCGGACGAATACCGGAGTTGAACAGTTCGGTGGTCAGGAAGATCTGGCCGTCGGTGATGGAGATCACGTTGGTCGGTACGAACGCAGACACGTCACCGGCCTGGGTTTCAATGATCGGCAGGGCGGTCAGTGAACCGGTCTGGCCTTTCACTTCGCCGTTGGTGAACTTCTCAACGTAGTCGGCAGACACGCGGGAAGCACGCTCCAGCAGGCGGGAGTGCAGGTAGAAGACGTCACCCGGGTAGGCTTCACGGCCCGGCGGACGACGCAGCAGCAGAGAGATCTGACGGTAGGCAACGGCCTGCTTGGACAGGTCATCGTACACGATCAGGGCATCTTCACCGCGGTCACGGAAGAATTCACCCATGGCACAACCGGCGTAAGGCGCCAGGTATTGCAGGGCGGCAGACTCGGAAGCAGAAGCAACAACCACGATGGTGTTCTTCAGCGCGTCGTGCTCTTCCAGCTTGCGAACGACGTTGGCAATGGTGGACGCTTTCTGGCCGATGGCCACGTACACACACTTAATGCCGGAGTCTTTCTGGTTGATGATGGCGTCAACGGCCAGGGCGGTTTTACCCACCTGACGGTCACCGATGATCAGCTCACGCTGGCCACGGCCGATCGGAATCATGGCGTCAACGGCCTTGTAACCGGTCTGTACCGGCTGGTCTACCGACTGACGATCGATTACGCCGGGGGCGATCACTTCTACCGGAGAGGTGGTATCGGTGTCGATGGCGCCCTTGCCGTCGATCGGCTCACCCAGGGTGTTAACTACCCGGCCCAGCAGGCTGCGGCCTACCGGTACTTCCAGGATACGACCGGTGGAGTGAACCTTGGTGCCCTCGGCCAGGTCGGCGTAAGGGCCCATCACCACGGCGCCCACGGAGTCGCGCTCCAGGTTCAGCGCCAGGGCGTAACGGTTGCCCGGCAGTTCAATCATTTCACCTTGCATGATGTCAGCAAGGCCGTGAATACGAATGATGCCATCGCTTACAGAGACGATGGTACCTTCGTTTCGTGCTTCACTGACAACATTGAATTGCTCGATGCGCTGTTTGATCAGCTCGGCAATTTCAGTTGAATTCAGTTGCATGCTCTATTCCCCAATCAAGATTGCAGCGTTTCGGCCAAGCGGGACAGACGGCCCCGCACACTTCCGTCGATCACCATGTCGCCGGCCTTGATGATAATGCCGGCCATCAGGCTCTTGTCGACGCTGCAATTCAGCTTCACCTTGCGTCCCAGACGCTGTTCCAGTGAAGCCTGAATCTTGGCCACTTGTTGCTTGGTCAGTTTGGCGGCGGAAACCACAAAGGCTTCCACTTCCCGGTCCAGTTCCGCCTTCAGTTCGGCGAACTCCTGTACCACTGCCGGCAACACACTCAAGCGTCCGTTTACGGCCATCACCCGAATCAGGTTCTGGCCTTGCTCGTCGAGCTGTTCGCCACAGACAGCCAAAAACACGTCGGCCATCTTTTCCGCGTTCAGATCGCTGCCGAGTACCTGGGCCATGCTGTCGTTCTGCGCCACTTCGGCGGCAAAAGTCAGCATGGACAACCAGTTGTCGACCGCGTTTTTCTCAACGGCAAAATCGAAAGCTGCTTTGGCATAGGGGCGAGCAATGGTTTTCATTTCCATGGCTCTAATTCCCTTACAGTTCAGCTACTACTTTCTCAACGATGTCGCTGTTGGCAGCGGCATCAATCTGACGCTCGAGGATTCTCTCTGCACCCACCAGGGCAAGAGCAGCAACCTGCTTACGCAGTTCCTCTTTGACACGATTGCGTTCGGCTTCAACTTCCGCCTGGGCTTGTGCCAGAATCTTTTCACGCTCGGCCTGAGCCTCACGCGTTGCATCCTCAATGATCTGGGCCTTGCGCTTGTTGGCCTGCTCAACGATTTGAGCGGACTGCAGCTTGGCTTCCTTCAGTTGTTCGGTTGCATTGGTCTGCGCCAGTGCCAGGTCTTTCTTGGCACGCTCGGCCGAAGACAAACCTTCGGCGATTTCTTTCTGGCGCTTCTCGATGGCACCCATGATGGGGGGCCATACGAACTTCATGCAAAACCAAACGAAGATGATAAACGCGATCGTTTGACCGAGGATTGTTGCGTTCATGTTCATCGCAACTCTCCTTTAAAGTTGGTTAGCAGACTGATTAACGTGCCGGGCCATTAGGCTACGGCGAAGATCAGGTACAGAGCCATACCAACGGTGATCATCGGGATGGCGTCAACCAGACCTACCACGATGAAGAAGTTGCCGCGCAGGGCAGGCAGCATGTCAGGCTGGCGAGCAGCACTTTCCAGGAACTTGCCACCCAGCATAGAGATACCGATAGCACCACCGATAGAAGCCAGACCCAGCATGAGAGAGGCAGCGATGAAAATCATTTCCATTTTTTTTCTCCAATTGTTAGCGGTTAGAACGACAGCTTGTTAAATTTTTGTTATCTTTTGATTAATGTTCTTCATAGGCCATCGACATGTAGACGACGGTCAGGATCATGAAGATGAAAGCCTGCAGGGTGATAACCAGAATATGGAAAATCGCCCACGGCACATTAAGGACCCATTGAGACCACCACGGCAGCAGGCCCGCGATGAGAATGAAGATCATCTCACCGGCGTACATGTTACCGAACAGTCGCAGACCCAGCGAAATGGGTTTTGCGATCAGCGATACAGTCTCAAGCACCAGGTTAACGGGAATCATGGACCAGTGGTTCAGCGGTTGCATGGTCAGCTCTTTTACAAAGCCGGACACGCCCTTCATCTTGATGCTGTAGAAAATGATCAGGAAGAAGACACCGAACGCCATGGACATGGTGATGTTAACATCGGCGGAAGGAACAACCCTCAGGTAAGGAACGCCCAGCAATTGAGCGCCATAGGGCAGGTAGTCGACCGGGATAAGGTCCATCAGGTTCATCAGGAAAACCCAGACAAAAATGGTCAGCGCCAACGGCGCGATCAACGCACTTTTGCCATGGAAGACGTCCTTGACGGATTTATCCACAAATTCAACCAACAGCTCGATGGCACATTGCCACTTGCCCGGAACTCCAGTGGTAGCACGGGATGCCACCTTGTTGAAGCCCCACAAGAACAGCGCACCCAGGACAACGGAAACAAGCAAAGAATCGATATTCAACGCCCAGAATCCCGAACCAATCTGCAGGTGTTGCAGGTGGTGAGAGATATAACCCTGGGAAGTTAGGACATCTCCTGTTGCAGCCATGTGTTTTCCTAGTAACGGTTGTTGAGAGTGAATGAAAGAATCCACTGCATCAGCAATGCCAGGGCGTAAGCCGTGTACAGGGGCAAGATACTTACCTCCATGTACTTGAACACCACGATAAACAGTAAAATGGTGCTGGCCAGCTTAATCCCTGCCCCGCTGTAAAAGCTCGCCACAATGCTTTGCGGCGTGGCCTCACCGGCGCGTCTGGCCAGTACCACCACACTGAAAAGGCATTGGGGAACCCAGTAGATTCCGCCCCCAAGGAGGGCGGAACGGGCGGCGGCCTCACCCTGTCCGAACCCGAACAGGCTGGCGACTGCCACCACCAGGAGTAATTGATAACTCAGAATCGCCAGCGCCACTTGTCTGTCACTGAGGTGCCGGGTTTTCTGCGTCACAACCACTCCTGATACAGTTAGGGGCCTTTCCGATGGCATCCACCGGTTAAGCCCCAAAAAAGCAGGTCAAATTATACCCGTGAACGACACAAATGCAATTGCACTAAATCCTTATTTTTCGCGGAGTTCAGTGCTTTTTTTGCGCATTTCGCTCAAGATTGGACTGACTGAAGGATTACTACATTTTTGCCCGGCTGGTCAGAGCTCGGGTGCCTCGCCAAGTCCGAAGAAGTGACCAATTTTATCCAGTTCATTCAATGAGTTGTAGGATATCACCAGCTTACCCTTGTCTTTGCTGGAAGACTTGATCTCCACTTTTATTCCTAATTTTTCACCAAATTCCTGTTCCAGCTGGGCCATGAACAGGGAGCGGGGCTGCTCGGCTTTCGGCTTTTGCGGGGTCAGGCTCTGCTTCACCAGCTTTTCCGTTTCCCGCACGGTCAGGCCCTTTTGGGCCACCAGCTGAGCCAGCCGGGACTGCTGCTCACCCTCCAGGGCCAGCAGGGCGCGGGCATGGCCCATCTCCAGCGAGCCGTGCTCCACCAGCTGTTTCACCTCGTCGTTAAGCTGGTTCAGGCGCAGCAGGTTGCTCACCGCGCTGCGACTCTTGCCCACGGCATCGGCCACGGTCTGGTGAGTAAACGCAAACTCCTCGATCAGGCGGGCCAGGGCGCGGGCTTCTTCCATTACGTTGAGATCTTCCCGCTGAATATTTTCAATCAGGCCAATGGCCAGGGCTTCCTGGTCGGACACCGGCTTTACCAGCACCGGTACCCGGCTCAGGCCCGCCATGCGGGCGGCCCGCCAGCGTCGCTCGCCGGCCAGAATTTCATAGCCACCGCTTTCAAGCGGGCGCACGACGATGGGCTGAATGATGCCCTGCTGGCGAATGGACTCGGAAAGTTCTTCCAGCGCCTGCTGGGACATGTCCCGGCGGGGCTGGTACTTGCCCGGCTGCAGGGTATTGATGGCCAGGTTCTGCAAGGCACCACCCGCATCGGCGGCGGAATGGCTGTCGGCCTGCTCCCGGCGCAAATTGGCGGCGGAGCTGGTGCTGAGCAGGGCGTCCAGGCCTTTGCCCAGTCCGCGGCGTTTCATGTTCATGCTGTCTGTTCCACCTGTTCGGAATTGGACTGCTCGTCGTCGGCCCGGCGCAGGATCTCGCCGGCCAGCGCCAGGTAAGACTTGGCGCCCAACGACGACTTGTCGTAATACATGGCGGGGGTACCGTGGCTGGGGGCCTCGGCCAGGCGCACATTGCGCGGGATCACGGTGCGATAGACCTTGTCGCCGAAATAGCTTTTCAGCTGATCGGACACCTCATTGGAGAGGCGGTTGCGGTGATCGTACATGGTGCGTAGTATGCCCTCGATTTTGAGCTCGGGATTGACCACCGCCGCCAGCTTGCTGATGGTATCCACCAGGGCGGTGAGGCCTTCCAGTGCAAAATACTCACACTGCATGGGCACCAGCACCGAGTCCGCCGCCGACATGGCGTTGACCGTCAGCAGGTTAAGGGACGGCGGGCAGTCGATAAAAATGTAATCGTAATGCTCCCGCACCGGTGCCAGGGCATTGCGCAGGCGCACTTCCCGGGCGAAAAATTCCATCAGCTTGATCTCGGCGGCAGTGACATCGCCATTGCCGGCGATCAGGTGATAGCCGCCGCTGGTCTCGGTCACCACCACCTCTGCCACCGGCAGTTCATCCACCAGCAGCTCGTAGGCGGTATTGGGCACCTGGTACTTGTCGACGCCGCTGGCCATGGTGGCGTTGCCCTGAGGATCGAGATCGATCACCAGTACGTTGCGTTTAGTGGCCGCCATGGACGCGGCCAGGTTGACACAGGTGGTGGTTTTACCCACTCCACCCTTCTGATTGGCAATGGCAATGACTTTTCCCACCGAAAACCTCTACTGGCTGGCTTGCGAAATGACCACCAGATGGCGGTCGCCTTCCTGCTCGGGCACGTGCAGCGGGTAAACCCCCTGGCAGGTCAGGTGAGCGGGCAGGGATTGCAGCTCCTGCTCCGGGACTTGTCCCTTGAGGGCAAGAAAACGGCCATGGGGGGCGGGCAGGTGCGCGCACCAGCTTAACATGTCGTCCAGCGAAGCAAAGGCCCGGCTCAGCACGCCGTCGAACTTTTGCTCGGGCTGGAACGCTTCCACCCGGCTTTGCACCGCCTCCACGTTGGTCAGACCCAGCTGATGCACCACGGTGCGAATAAACCGAATGCGCTTGCCGAGACTATCGAGCAGTACGAACTGCTTGTCGGGATTGATGATCGCCAGCGGCAGCCCGGGCAGCCCGGGGCCGGTGCCCACATCGATGAAGCGCTGACCCTCGAGGTAAGGGCTCACTACCAGGCTGTCCATGATATGGCGGACCAGCATGGCTTGCGGATCCCGCACCGAGGTGAGGTTGTAGGCCTTGTTCCACTTGTCGAGCAGCCCCACCAGAGCCACCAGTTGCTCCGCCTGTTTATCGCTGACCTCAAGCTCGGTCCGGGCCAGCAAATCGTTCAGTTGTTGCAGCATCATGAACCTCAGGCCGACTTGCGCAGCAGGCCGCGCTTTTTAAGATGAACCAGCAAAATGGAGATGGCCGCCGGGGTCACACCGGAAATGCGTGACGCCTGCCCAAGCGTTTCGGGCCGTGCCTGATTGAGCTTGGCGATCACTTCGTTGGACAGCCCGGAGACCTCGGCATAGTTCAGATCCAGCGGCAGTTGGGTGTGCTCATTGCGCAGCTGCTTCTGGATTTCGTCCTGCTGGCGTTCAATGTAGCCGGCGTACTTGGTCTGGATCTCCACCTGCTCGGCGGCCTGTTCATGATCGATGCCCGGGCCAATGCCCTCGATGGCCATCAGGGTGGCGTAGTCGAGCTCGGGGCGGCGCAGCAGCTCTTCCAGGTTGTGCTCCCGGCTGAGGGGCGTTTTCAGTTTTTCGTTCAGGGCCGGGGCGGCGGCATGCCTGGGGTTGATCCAGGTACTGCGCAGGCGCTGGCTTTCCTGCTCGATGCGTTCCACCTTGTCGCAGAACAGCGCCCAACGGTGATCGTCCACCAATCCCAGTTTGCGGCCTTCCTCGGTCAGGCGCAGATCGGCGTTGTCTTCCCGCAGCAGCAGGCGGTATTCGGCCCGGCTGGTAAACATGCGGTAGGGCTCCTGGGTGCCCAGGGTGGACAGATCATCCATCATCACGCCCAGGTAGGCCTGATCCCGGCGGGGCGACCAGGCGTCGCGGTCAAAGGCGCGCAGAGCGGCATTGGTGCCCGCCAGCAGCCCCTGGGCGCCGGCTTCCTCGTAGCCGGTGGTGCCGTTGATCTGGCCGGCGAAGAACAGGTTGTGCAGACACTTGTTTTCCATGTTGGATCGCAGATCCCGAGGATCGAAGTAGTCGTACTCGATGGCGTAACCGGGGCGCATGATATGAGCCTGCTCAAAGCCGCGGATCGAACGCACGATCTGGATCTGTACGTCGAACGGCAGGCTGGTGGAAATGCCGTTGGGATAAAGCTCGGTGCTGGTCAGCCCTTCCGGCTCCACGAAGATCTGGTGTGAGGCCTTGTCGGCGAAGCGCATGATCTTGTCTTCGATCGACGGGCAGTAGCGGGGGCCGATCCCCTCGATCACCCCGGCGTACATGGGGCTGCGATCCAGGTTTTGGCGGATCACTTCATGGGTGCGCTCGTTGGTGTGGGTGATGTAGCAGGGCACCTGCCGGGGCTGATCCGCCCGGCTACCGATGAAGGAAAACACCGGGGTCGGGTGGTCGCCGGGCTGGGGCTGCATCACCGAAAAATCCACGCTGTTGGCGTCAATACGGGGGGGGGTGCCGGTTTTCAGCCGGTCGATACGCAGCGGCAGTTCGCGCAGGCGACTGGCCAGGGCGATGGAGGGTGGATCCCCGGCGCGGCCGCCCTGGTAGTTGTCCATGCCGATATGAATACGGCCATTGAGAAAGGTCCCTACGGTGAGCACCACGGTTTTACCGTAAAACTTCAGGCCGGTCTGGGTGATCACTCCGGTGACGGTGTCGCCGTCGAGGATCAGATCGTCGCAGGCCTGCTGAAAGATCTTCAGGTTGGGCTGGTTTTCCAGCCGGGTTCTGACCGCCTGGCGATAGAGCTGACGATCCGCCTGAGCCCGGGTGGCACGTACCGCCGGGCCCTTTGACGCGTTCAGGGTACGAAACTGAATACCGGCGTTGTCGGCGGCCTGGGCCATGATCCCGCCCAGGGCATCGATCTCCTTGACCAGATGTCCCTTGCCGATGCCGCCAATGGCCGGGTTACAGGACATTTGTCCGAGGGTATCGATATTGTGCGTCAGCAACAGGGTGTTCGCCCCCATACGGGCAGCGGCGGCAGCGGCTTCCGTTCCGGCGTGGCCACCACCGACCACGATGACATCAAACCATTCTTCATATTGCATAACGAACACTCTTGAAACACTCGGCTGAAAGGATCCACGGCCCCTGGTGCCGGCCGCTCAGTGAACTGGCGACCCTGTTCAGGGGGCGCTCATTTTAGCCGGTTTGTGAAGGGGATGGAAACCGGATCAGGGCGGATCCGGCGATCGCTTATAGATCTTAGATCTTTAGATCGATCTTCTTGTTGGATCTGTTATTAGCATCGCCCGGATCTGTGTATAAGCACTTTTTGATCATGGAGATCATTTACTTATCACCGATCGCTTGATGTGGAAAACAGATCCCGTACTTCGGTATGGAGGGTGGTTAACTTGCCACTTTATGCACAGGCGCCGGCGGAAAGAAATTTAGTTTATAGGATAACTATAGGTTTAACACCGGTTTGATCCATGCTTATCCACATACCTTGGTGGAAACGGTTCGCTGATGGACATGATCTGCAGGCCGGGATCTGTTGATAACTTGGTGGAAGAAATTCAGATCCGCGGCTCAGGGGGGGTGGGTTGATCACGGGCCGGCGTGAATATCAGCGGATCCCGGCCTCATTCAGGCACTGATCCAGCCAGATCTGCGCCTGCTGCTCGGGGGGATCCCCGGCGCTGACATCAATTTCCAGCCGATCCCCGATCCGGCTGGCGCCCAGGGATTCCAGCTGTTGATCCAGCCTTCGTATGGCGTGACAGAAGGTATCGTAGCTGGTATCGCCCAGGCCCACGGCCAGGTAGCCGAGCCCCTGCAATGGAGGGCGTTGTTGCTGCAGCGCTTCCAGCAAGGGCTGAATGTTGTCGGGCAGATCGCCGGCGCCATGGGTGGAGCACACCAGCAGCAGGTAATGATCGGGGGCGATCAAGATGTGATCAAGCTGGGGAGAAGTGTGAATAACCGTTGAATGGCCGATCGATTGCAGTTGATCGGCCATTTCTTCGGCCAGATCCTCGGCGCTGCCGAGGGTGGATCCCACCAGCAGGGTAAAGTGACTCATGGCATGACTCGCATTGGCAAACAGAGCCGCCATCTTACCTCAAGACAGAGTCATGAACCCTCAGCCGCCAATCGAATACAGGTGAAAATCGCTGCCTTCAAAGTTCAGTATCACGCCTTTGGGGGTAATGCGTTGTACGGTCAGGCCAGCGGCACTTTGTCCTTCCCGTACCATTTGACCATTGATATTGACCATGCGCGCGGCTGGATCCGCCGCATAAATGTGTACCGACAACGTGAGCGTCGGCAGCCGGCTGCGAATGCTGGCGGGCAACATCCGCAGGTCCGGTACGCCGGGATCAAACACCGGCTCGGGCGTTCGGGTTTCCTCGGCCGGCACTGGTGGCGGTGGGGTCGTGGCCTGTTGTGGCCGGCGGGCTGGG
>AZIJ01010812.1_pt1 | contig 31440 bp, 27 predicted proteins | sample 359151 | NCBI WGS metagenome assembly AZIJ01 (sample SAMN02429718, study PRJNA222666) | marine sediment metagenome | biome: Sediment sample; isolation source: enrichment culture of sample MGS-ElMAX(UA) from oil contaminated site at the... | place: Egypt: El Max | collected 2013-01-23 | depth 9.22 m m | reverse complement strand
GTGAATAAACACAACTGGATATATGATTGTTAAGTGCTAATCCGATTGCATTCGTACCGACAGCTTGAGTTGACCAGTGGCCTCCTTCAACGAAGTGGACTTGTTCCGCTGAGGAGAGCATAGAACGACTGCTCCATGTCCAAAGTAAAGTTCCATAGTGGTCAGTGATCCCTATCGCCATTTCTGAATCATCTGCAATTTTAAGTAAATCTGCATAGTTATGTTGAATAGAGCGGCGAAATAAAGATTGTTCCTGTTCAATAGGTAAGTTTAAAAGTGGTGCAGCATTGATTGGCTCTATATTGAATAGATGCGTGGTTTGTAATAGTGATTGTTGATTACTTGATTGATTCAATAGCTTCATATCATATTCCTTTATGATGCGAGGTTGTCGCCATTAATACGTTCTATTCATTGTATAGCTTAGTTTTGATTATTTATCATTTAGGATCATGAGAATCCAGAAAAATGATTACATCAAAGTTCAGGTTTTTATGTATTTCATCTGCACCTACTTTAAAATACTATCGCTTAGTTCAAAATGAGTTTTCTGCGCAGAAATGTTAAAGAAAGTTAAATGTTTAAAGATACTCAACTTTGATCAAAGACTTGGTTTTTTAGTCATTTCTAAAAATATTTTCACGTTTAAATGGTTGAGGAACAGGCTCACCTTTATATTGACGATCGGCAAAATAACTTGAACGTACCATAGGGGCACTCCAGATATTCTTAAACCCTAGTAATTGTCCATGTATCTGATAGTGTTCAAACTCTTTCAACGAAACAAAACGGTGAATGGGAGCATGGGACTTTGAGGGTTGTAAATACTGACCAATCGTCACGTAATCGACTAAATGATCGCTGAGGTCATTGAGTAGAACAATCACTTCCGCCTCAACTTCACCCAGCCCCACCATTAACCCACATTTTGTTGCAATATCTGGGCGTAATTTTTTAAATTTTTTGAGTAATTCAAGTGAGTGTTGATAGTTAGAACCTGGACGCATCGCGCGGTACAAGCGTGGAACAGTTTCAATATTGTGATTAAATACATCGGGTGGTGTCTCGCTGAGAATTTCGAGTGCAAGGTCTAATCTTCCACGAAAGTCTGGAACTAAAATTTCGATTAGTGTGTTTGGACTACTTAGACGAATTTCCTTAATGCAGTCCGCAAAGTGTTGTGCACCACCATCTTTAAGATCATCACGATCTACAGATGTAATCACCACATACTTTAGATTTAAATTTTTAACAGTTTCAGCTAAATGTTTGGCTTCATCTTGATCTAAAGCTTTAGGGCGACCATGCGCTACATCACAAAATGGGCATCGTCGTGTACAAATATCACCCATAATCATAAATGTTGCCGTACCACCTCCAAAGCATTCAGGTAAATTTGGACAAGCTGCTTCTTCACATACCGTATGCAATTTCTGTTGTCGTAATAAATCTTTGATTCGTTGTATTTCTTCAGGATGACTAATTTTTGCTCGAATCCATTCAGGTTTTTGAGGGATTTTTTCAGTAATAATGATTTTTACTGGAATACGTGCCACTTTATCAGCACCTCGTAATTTTTCACCTAATGTGATTGAGCTTTTTAAATCCATTTTAAATCGTCCGTTAAAAAATATTAATATGAACTGATATTTATTTTGAATTGGTCAGTTATATTAATAAGTTGATCTGAGAGTTGTTTTGTTAAAATATCAATATTATAAAATAAAGGTTGGTTAAAGGTTTGTTTTTTTAAGTTTTTGAAAATTATAAAAAATAACAAATATTTTTTTGTTTTTAAGTGTTTGTTTTTAATGTTTTTTGGATTTTAATTAATAAAATATTTTTTTAGTCTAATATGAAATTTTATTTAAATGGTTTTATATGAATATACGGTTTTTAAATGTCATTATTTAAATTTGAATATTTGACTTTTATTTTTAAGCGTAAATATTAAGGATTAAGTATATGCAATTAACGGAAGAGCAATTACTAGCCGCATACAGACGTATGCGAGATATTCGTGAGTTTGAAGATCGATTACATGATGAAAATAATACAGGTGATATTCCTGGATTTATCCATCTCTATAGTGGTGAGGAAGCTGTAGCAGTAGGAATATGTGAAAACTTAACGGACAAAGATTTTATTACATCGACACATCGTGGGCATGGACACTGTATTGCTAAAGGGTGTGATATCCACGACATGATGTTGGAAATTTTTGGTAAAGATGATGGACTTTGTCGAGGTAAAGGCGGTTCCATGCACATTGCCGATTTGGACAAAGGAATGCTTGGAGCCAACGGTATTGTAGGAGGAGGACCTCCTTTAGCAATTGGTGCTGCTTTGACTGCTAAAACCTTAAAAACAGGTGGAATAGGTCTATCTTTTACTGGTGATGGAGGCTCAAACCAAGGTTTGACCTTTGAAGCAATGAATATGGCAGTAGTCTTAAAATTGCCTGTTATTTTTGTTTTTGAAAACAACGGTTTTGGCGAGGGAACTGCACATGACTATGCCGTTGGTAGTAAGGATATTGCTGGTCGTGCTGCTGCTTTTGGTATGCCCGCTGAAAAAGTAGATGGTACAGATTTCTTCGCTGTTTATGAAGTTGCTCAAAAAGCCATTGAACGTGCACGTCGTGGAGATGGTCCAAGTGTGATCGAGACCATCACCAATCGTTTTTATGGACATTTTGAAGGTGATCCAGGATTGATTCGCTCTAAAGAAGAGCTTGATTATGTCAAAGAACATAAAGATCCATTGAAAATTTTCCGTGAAAAAGTCAAAGGAAAAATTGAGGCCACCAAGTTAGATGTGATTGATGCGGAATCAAAAGCCAATGTAGATACCGCTGTATCTAAAGCTCGCGCAGCGAATTATCCAGAAGTCTCTCAACTTCTTACTGACGTTTACGTCTCTTACTAAAGGAATAGTAAAGCAATGCCAAATAAAAGTTACCGAAACGCAATTAAAGAAGCGATTGAATCAGAAATGCGTCGTGATCCCACTGTAATTGTCGTTGGAGAAGACGTACGTGGGGGGCATGGTGGCAAAAATACAGATGATAATAAACTTGAAGGTTTTGGTGGCGTGTTAGGTGTTACCAAAGGTTTATGGACTGAGTTTGGTTCAGAGCGTGTAATTGATACGCCTATTACTGAGTCAGCAATTATTGGAATGGCAGCAGGCGCAGCGGCAACTGGTTTACGCCCAGTAGCTGATCTGATGTTTATGGATTTCTATGGCGTATGTCATGACATGTTGTATAACCAAGCTGCCAAATTCCGATATATGTTCGGTGGCAAAGCCAAAGCACCTTTAGTGGTACGAGGCATGATTGGTGCAGGTTTTTCTGCGGCTGCTCAGCATTCACAATCGCCATATAACGTTTTTGCAGCTGTACCTGGTTTAAAAGTGGTTGTGCCATCAAGTGCTTATGATGTGAAAGGTTTGTTGATTCAAGCCATTCGTGATGATGATCCAGTTGTTTTCTGTGAACATAAATTGCTTTATGACATCAAAGGAGAAGTGCCTGACGAGTCTTATACCATCCCATTTGGTGTAGCAAATTATACCCGTCAAGGTACTGATATCACCATTATTGCATTAAGTTTGATGGTGCACCGTGCCAATGAAGTTGCTGATAAATTGGCAAAAGAAGGTATTTCTGTTGAAGTGGTCGATCCTCGAACTATTTCGCCACTAGATGAAGACGGTATTTTGGAATCAGTAGCTTCAACAGGACGAGTAGTTATTGTTGATGAGTCAGCTGCACGCTGTGGTTTTGGACATGATGTTGCTGCACTGATCGCGCAAAAAGGGTTCCATTATCTGAAAGCACCGATTGAGTTGGTGACACCACCGCACTCGCCAGTGCCATTCTCTCCTGTATTAGAAAAGGAATGGCTACCGAGTGTAGAACGTATCGAACAGGCTGTACGTAAAACATTGGAGGCTTAGGATGAGCGAAATAAAAACATTGGAAATCCCAAAATGGGGATTATCCATGGAAGAGGGTACAATTGCCCAATGGTTGATTAAAGAAGGCGAGCAATTCAGTAAAGGGCAAGAAATTTGTGAGATTGAAACCACAAAAATCGTCAATGTTCTTGAAGCGCCTTTTGCTGGAACCTTACGTAAGGTTATTGCTAAAGATGGTGATACGCTAGTTGTAGGGGGCGTTATTGCAATTTGTGCTGATAGCGACGTGTCTGATGAAGACATTGCAGCATATGCACAATCTTTAGGTGGCGGTGTGCCTGCCGCAACTGAAAGTAAGGAAATGAAGCAAGAAATTAAAACTGCTGCTCAACCAGAGACCAAAGCAGCAGCGACTTTTAGCAAGCCAGATCATGAAAAAGCTTCTCCGCTTGTTTCAAAAGATGGTTATTCTGTTCCAACTTCACTGCAAGGCTACAAAGAGACCGATGGTATTTTTGCTACGCCACATGCGTTTAAATTGGCTGAAAAATACAATGTCGATTTAAATAAAATTGAAGGGACAGGCCGTGTAAACCGAATTAGCGTTCAAGATATCCAAAACGCGGTTAAATCTGCAGGGGGGGCTTGGCCAGATGTTCGGAATCAATCTAGTGGTAAAGCTGCAAAATCAAAGGCTGATGACAGCCAAGTTTTAGCAACACCTGTAGCAAGACGCTTGGCAAAAGAATGGGGAATTAATCTTCATGATTGTCGTGCATCTGGATCACGAGGTCGTGTTTCTAAAGCTGATGTTGAATCGGTATATCATCGCGATAATCCGACTGTTGTTGAAACAGCGGTTCAAGTTTCTGTATCAGATGCAGCACAAGTAACCGCTATTCCAATGAATGGAATGCGTAAAGCTATTGCATCTCGCCTACAAACTGCCAAACGCAATGCACCGCATTTCAGACTGACGGTAGAGTTGAATGTGGATGCTATTCAAGCATTACGGCAGCAAATTAATGTGACTGTACCGCAAATAAAGTTGTCGATTAATGACATGCTTATTAAAGCTGCTGCTGCTGCCTTGATTAAAGTACCAAAGGTTAATGTTCAATTTGATGAAGAAAATCAGCAAATTTTACAATTTGGTCAAGCTGATATTTCTGTTGCGGTTGCTATAGATAATGGATTGATTACACCAATTATCAAGGCTGCGAATACTAAGTCTTTAGCACAAATCTCTAGTGATATGCGTGATTTATCAACTCGTGCCAAAACTGGAAAACTTGCAGCAGATGAATTCCAAGGTGGTAGTTTTAGCATTTCAAATCTGGGAATGCTGGGTATTAAAGAGTTTGATGCCATTATCAATCCACCACAAGGTGCGATCTTGGCATTAGGTGCGGCTGAAAAACGTGCAGTTGTTAAAAATGATAGTGTTGTTGTTCATGAAATGGTGACTGCAACTTTGTCATGTGACCATCGTGTCATTGATGGTGCATTAGGTGCGCAGTTCTTAGCAGCGTTTAAGCAGTTTGTTGAAAATCCTGCATTGATTTTAGTGTAGGAGAATGAACATGTCAGACACAAAATTTGATCTTATTGTCATTGGTGCTGGCCCAGGTGGATATGTTGCTGCGATTCGTGCAGCACAACTGGGTTTAAAAACAGCAATTGTGGAAAAACAGCATTTGGGCGGAATTTGTCTTAATTGGGGTTGTATTCCAACTAAAGCACTCCTTGGTGGCGCTGCACTTGCTCAACAATTTAAGCATGCAGCCCAGTTTGGATTTAATGTCAGAGATATTGATTTTGATATTCAGCAATTAGTAAAGCATAGCCGCCAAGTATCTGAACAGTTGGTTCAAGGTATTGGTCAATTGTTGAAAAAAAATTTAGTCACGGTTTTTAATGCCTCTGCACATTTTATTGCCAAAGAACAATTAGAGTTAACTGATGCTGATGGTAAAAAACAGCAAATATCTGCGCCACATATTATTGTTGCGACAGGTGCTAAAGCTGCGAATCTACCTCATGTTCCAGTTGATGGTGAACATGTCTGGAGTTACAAGGAAGCACTTGTTCCGAAAGAGCTGCCAAAATCTCTTTTGGTAATTGGTTCAGGTGCGATCGGCAGTGAATTTGCGAGTTTATATCAAAATTTAGGCTGCCAAGTGACTTTGGTTGATATTGCCAAGCAAATTTTACCGAGTGAAGATGTTGATGTCGCCAAATATGTCCATAAACAATTTGAACAACAAGGAATGATTGTATTAACTGAATCTGCTATCCAAAAGATCGAGGTTGAACAAGGAAAAGTGAATTGTCATGTTGAAACCTCATCTGATGTGAAAGTGATTACAGTAGATAAAGTGCTCTCTGCAATTGGTGTGAAACCAAATTCCCAAGATCTAGGTTTAGAAGCTTTAGGAATTGAGTTTGAAAATGGCTTTATTAAAGCAGACCCTTGGTGCAAAACCAATGTGGTTGGTGTGTACGCAATTGGAGACGTTGCAGGTGCGCCATGTTTAGCGCATAAGGCAAGTCATGAAGCAATTTTATGTGTAGAGAAAATCGCTGGACTAAGAGATGTCCATGCACTCGATCGCACTCAAATTCCTGGGTGTATCTTTACTCATCCACAAGTGGCAAGTATCGGTTTAACTGAGCAAAAAGCCAGAATAGCTGGGTTTAATGTAAACGTTGGAAAGTTTCCTTTCCAAGCAAATGGTAAAGCTTTAGCACTTGGTGAAAGTGGTGGTTTTGTAAAAACCATCTTTAATCAAGAAACGGGTGAACTGTTGGGTGCACATATGGTTGGACATGAGGTAACGGAACATATTCAAGGCTTTGCCATTGCTAAATATCTCGAAGCGACAGACGAAAGTTTGGCTCACGTCATTTTTCCTCATCCGACATTGTCTGAAGCATTCCATGAGTCGGTATTATCGGCAATCCAACGTGCAATCCATATCTAAGGAGTAGCAATATGCCTAAAGGGTCTAATAAACAAGGTTGCATTAGTTACAGGTGCAGGACATCCATTTTGACCGATGGTTGCATGATATACCGTTAATATCAGCATAAGGAAAAATTCTATGAAAGCAGCACGTTTTTATGACAAAGGGGATATTCGTATTGAGGATATTCCTGAACCCCAAGTTCTTCCTGGAACAGTGGGAATCCAAGTCGCATGGTGTGGTATCTGTGGTACAGATTTACACGAGTTTATGGAAGGTCCGATCTTTATTCCTCCATGTGGTCATCCACATCCAATTTCTGGAGAATCTGCACCTGTGACCATGGGACATGAATTTTCAGGTGTGGTATATGCAGTTGGTGATGGGGTACACGATATTCAGGTTGGGCAGCATGTCGTCGTTGAACCTTATATCATTGCAGATGATGTGCCCACTGGTCCGCATGATCATTATCATTTGTCAAAAAATATGAATTTTATTGGTTTAGGAGGTCGGGGTGGTGGTTTATCAGAAAAGATCGCCGTACAACGTCGCTGGGTTCATCCAATTTCTGACAAAATTCCATTGGATCAAGCTGCACTTATAGAACCTTTATCTGTGGGACATCATGCCTTTGTGCGAAGTGGCGCAAAGGCTGGTGATATTGCTTTAGTCGGTGGGGCAGGTCCAATAGGTTTATTGCTTTCGTCAATATTAAAAGCAAAAGGTTTAACAGTTATCATCACCGAGTTAAGTGCTAAACGTAAAGAAAAGGCATTGGAAGCAGGTGTTGCCGATTATGTTCTTGATCCATCACAAGTGGATGTGGTGACTGAAGTCATGAAGATTACTCAAGACCGAGGCGTAGATGTTGCATTTGAATGTAGCAGTGTCAATAAAGTTATGGATACTTTGGTTGCGGCAATGAAACCAACTGGTGTAATTGTGATTGTGTCCATTTGGAGCCATCCAGCCACAGTCAATGTGCATAGTGTGGTGATGAAAGAGTTGGATATTCGAGGCACTATTGCTTATGTCAATGACCATCAAGAAACCATACGCTTAGTCGAGCAAGGTAAAATTAATTTAGAACCTTTTATTACTCAGCGTATTGCTTTAGATGATTTGGTGTCTCAAGGATTTGAAACCTTGATTCATAACAATGAGTCCGCGGTAAAAATTATTGTCCATCCTTAATGTTAAACATATGACGGATTAAGGCTAAACAATATTTATCTATCTATTGGTTTAGCCGATATCATTTTATCAAACGAGCACTAGACATTAGATTCTCGATTAGCACTAAGTTTTTGTGAGAGGGATTGATGAAACATATTTTTATAAATGGTGAAGCCAAGCAGACCATTTGCCTCAATATTTCACAACTGATCGAAGAGTTAAATATAGAAGGTAAACGTTTTGCTATTGAACGAAATCAAATAATCATTCCTAAATCTAAATTCACACAAACCCTAATTGCTGATCAAGATCGTATTGAAATTATTCATGCTGTTGGTGGAGGGTAAATTGGAGTTCATATGGAAGAAAAAAATCTAATTTTAGGTTCTAGAACTTTTCAGTCACGACTATTAGTTGGTACAGGTAAATATAAGAACTTAAATGAAACTGCTTTAGCAATTCAAGCAAGTGGTGCTGAAATTGTGACAGTAGCCATTCGGCGCGTAAATATTGGTCAATATAGAGATCAACCGAATCTACTTTCTATAATTTCACCAGAAAAATATACCATTTTACCAAATACGGCAGGGTGTTTTGATGCAGATAGTGCGGTACGAACTTCTATGTTGGCACGTGAACTACTGGATGGTCACAATCTAGTAAAACTTGAAGTTTTGGGTGATGAAAAAACACTTTATCCAAATATAACTGAAACGTTAAAGGCAGCACGTATATTGGTTGATGAAGGTTTTGAAATTATGGTTTATACCTCTGATGATCCAATTGTGGCACAAGAATTGGAAAGTATGGGATGTATAGCGATTATGCCATTAGGTAGTTTGATTGGATCAGGTTTAGGTATTTTAAATCCGCATACCATTTCAATTATTAAAGAAAATGCCAAAGTTCCAGTGTTGGTGGATGCAGGTGTCGGTACTGCCAGTGATGCAGCTATTGCAATGGAGCTTGGCTGTGATGGGGTACTTATGAATACTGCGATTGCGGCTGCACAAAATCCGATTTTAATGGCTTCTGCCATGAAAAAAGCGGTAGAAGCAGGGCGCGAAGCGTTTCTAGCTAGGCGGATGCCGCGTAAGCACTTGGCAGCAGAAGCTAGTTCACCAGAAACTGGTATATTTTTTCTTTAGTTGTTAATCTTAAAAATTTATTGTGATGCAACAGAGTTCATTACAAATAATTGGCTTTGTTGCAAAGAATTTTTAGTAAGTGCTTATTTTTATTGTCGTTATTTAAGGTTTTGTTGCACAAATATTTATAATTTGAAGAACTTATTGATTCAGTTTATTCAGATGGATTCATTGTGCTTAATACTACCAATAAGTGATTGTATATCCATAAGCATATAGCGTGGTTCAATCTAAAAAATCTTAAACTTAAGAAAGACAAAATGAGAAATCAATCGAGAGAAATGAGCCATTGAAAACATCAAATGCCTAGGCATTACGATTTGGAATAAGGCGCAACATTATTGCTGAACCTAAGAATAAATCACACTTTCTTCATCCTGAGTTACTTATGCTTTGTTAGGAAATTTAACAGATTGATATTGAACGACAGCGAAGTGATTTCATTTTATGTTGAATACTAAAAATTATGATGATGGTGACCTTTCAAGAATTATTGAAATGGCATGGGAAGATCGAACACCTTTTGAAGCGCTAGAGCGCGAATATGGTCTGAATGAATCTGCTGTAATTAAACTGATGAGGCAAAATTTGCAAGCCAGTAGTTTTAAGCTCTGGCGTAAACGGGTGATGGGTCGAAAAACCAAGCATTTGCAACTACGCTCACCAGAGATCAGTCGTGGCTACTGCTCACGTCAATATAAGCACCATTAATTCTGCATTTGCTATCCACAATTGTTCTTTTTGAGATTGCTAGCATTTCTATTGATATATCTCATGTTATTGAATTTAAGGTAATGTAATGTCAAATCTATCGATTGCTTATATTTTTCAGCAACAACAACTTTTAGTTGATGAACAGTTTCAATTACCACGAGTTGAAAAATTGCACAGTGATTTATTGCTGTCAGAGGACGAGCAGGTCGTTGCGCGAGATCTATTACCCAATGAAAACATACCCGTTGGCTATCAGTTGGTGCCGATACGTCAGCTTTTACAATATTGGAATCACCAACAGTTTGAGCAAGCAAGTCGAGCTTTACAACTTTTAGAATGGCGACGTAATCATCAGTTTTGTGGACGATGTGGTGACAAGACACAACAAAGTACTGATCAGTTTGCGATGATTTGTCCAAGTTGTGGTTATAACCAATATCCACGTGTTAATCCTTGTGTGATTACGATTATCACAAGAGGGGATGATGAGATACTGCTTGCAAGAACAACGCGTAATAAGACCATGTATAGTTTAATTGCAGGTTTTGTGGAGGTCGGGGAAACCTTAGAAGAAGCAGCGCGTCGAGAGACTTTGGAAGAGGTTGGTTTGAATATCAAAAATATTCAGTATCTCGCCAGCCAGCCATGGCCATTTCCAAGTAATTTAATGGTTGCATTTAAAGCTGAATATCACTCAGGCGAAATTAAAATACAGGAAAAAGAAATTAGCGACGCACAGTTCTTCAAATTTGATCAACTGCCTGAAATTCCATTTAAAGGTAGTATTGCCTATGCAATGATTATGCACGTTATGCATGGAACGCCAGTCGCGGATGATACAAATGAATGGTTATAAGCCTATACTTTTAAAACTTATTTATCGCAATCATTTGGAAAAATGAGTTCAAAGCAAATACCACCTGGAGTGTTATAAGCCAAATGTTCACCTTGATGGGCACCTACGATTTTAGGTTCAATAAACTCTATCGTAACTTATGGTTACACAAAAAAACGACACCAATTTGGCACTAATTTTTATTAAATCATTGATTATTAATTAAAAAATATACTTTGACATCGTAGAGGTCTCCAGTTCGAGTCTGGATATACCTACCAAGATTTTTAAGTTTTATAACTTCAATGAAGTTACGAAAACTTCAAAGCCCTGATTCGAAGAGATTCAGGGTTTTTTTTATATGTATTTATTGAAACTTGTTTTTAGTAAAATAGAAAATTTAGGTGGAGCAGCAATCTTCTTAAAAGTTTTCTATTAAGTTGAAAAGAGTTATTAAGAAAAACTATAAATAAGAATTTAATAGGGTTGTCAGAAAATTATATATTTAATTGATAGAAAAGTCTTCTATATTGAATTAATATGTACATGATGTTTCATAAAGTGAATAGACAAAATTTTATTGAACTTTCCATTTAGTTCGATGGGGAGATGCCTGAGGGGATAAATATGTTTTTGAAAAGTATCTATATACACAAGCTATATGATCAATTTGATTATAATATAGACTTAGATTTTAATTTTGATAATAACTTTAAGATATTAACAGCTCCAAATGGTTTTGGAAAGTCAACTATATTAAGGATGATATTTGATTTATTTAATAATAATTTAAGCAGCCTTATTAAAGAGAAATTTGAATATTTTATTTTGTATACTAGTTATGGAGAGATAAAAGTAAATAAAATAAAAAATAATAATGATTTTAAACTTGAAATTTTGAATTTAAGCGCTGATCTGGAATATGTATTTGATGAACAGGAGCTTAAAGATTATAAGATAAAGAAAAGTTTTAAAAATACATTGAAAAACTCATTTCCATTTCTTGTACCAATTAGTGAGGATAGATGGATAGATACAAGGGATGATGAAATTCTTTTTAATTTTGAAGTGGAAGAGCGGTTTCATATATTTTAGAAGACTATAATGAGGAGGTGAAGAAAACTAATTGGTTTCATGATTTTATACAATTATTAAAAGTGGATTTTATTGATGCAAATAGACTGTATATTGATAAAAATAAAAAAAATAATGGATCTAATAATGCAGTTTCGCAAGTCTCACAAGATATTTCAGGGAAAATAGGAATAATTCATCAAGATCAGTATCATTTGACTATGTATCAACAGAGTCAATTCCCAAATAAAATTTTAGATTTAATTAGCCAGGAAAGTGAAATCGATCTAGATAGTGTTATTAAAAAAATTAATGAAATTCTTTATTTTGATAGCAAGTATAATAAAAATAAAATTTTTGGTGATCTAGGTTTTAATTATGACTTAATTAGTAAAATAAAAAAAACAAATCAAGGCTTTCATTTAGTTTTAAATGAGCATCTTGATGATATTATTGGTAGGATAGAGTTGAGTAAACCTTTAGCTAGAAAAATCAACAAGTTTGTTGAATGTGTTAATAGCTTATTAATGTATAAAAAAATTGAATATGATAATGAGAAGGGATTGATTGTAAGAAGCAATAAAAATAACAATCACTTCTATCATTTAGAGGAGCTTTCTTCTGGTGAACAGCATATTATTATTCTATTTGCTAGATTGATTTTTGATAGTGAAGAGGGCTCTTTAGTATTTATTGATGAACCTGAAATATCTCTTCATGCCGCATGGCAAAAGCAACTAATGAAACTTTTAATTGATATTGCGCATGATAATAAATTTTTTGTTGTAATCGCAACACATTCATTTTTATTAATCAATGGCGAGTGGGATAAAACTATTGAATTGGCGGAGATTAGGCAATGAGTGTTATCTTAACATTAAAAGACGTTGCTGAAACATCTGAAAATGTTTTGGATGAAGCATTAATGATTTATAGAACTGATAAAAATAAAAGATTTCTCTTCGTAGAGGGGGGATTTGATCGAAAATTTTTAATTTGTAGGGGGTATGAAGAGCAAAAGTACTACTATTTAGGAATGACTGGGAAAAGTAATGTAATAATGGGTTATAAAACTTATATCAGTGATCAAACTTATTCCAATTTAGATAAAATTTGTTTTTTAGTAGATTTAGATTATGATCATGTGTTAGGGGATGTTATAAGTGGTGATAAAATAAAGTATTTTAGTTATTGTAATGTAAATGGTTGTTATCAGTATAATGATGTTGAGGGTTTTTTAATAAATTCAAATTCTTTTTACAAATTTTGTGTTGATTATAATTTGCATGGCAATTTGGATGATATAAGAAGTACAATTGAATTAGAAAGTAGGCGAGTTGGAAAATATCGTGCTGCTAATGAGCTCTTGAAAAAAAAATATGTTTTGGATAGAAAAGATACTATTTTGGCAAGTTTTGAAATTCAAAATTTTTTGGATGAAAAAAACTTTCTTTTCTTGGAAAGAAGTTTTGAAAGTTATCAGAGAATAAATACTAAACATAAAGAATATATTGATGAGCTGTTCGTGGAGGCGCAGTCGATTAATGAGAAAAATGATAATAAATGGTCATTATCAAGAGGGCATGATATTACAGAGTTCTTAAGTTTATACATTTATTTTCATAGGCGCGAAGACTTTTCTGCAGATGAAATTGAGAAAATATTAAGGATAGGAGTAGAAAATCATGATTTTGAATCATGTATAATTGGAAAGAAATTAATAGAGATCTTTTCTGAGTGTTAAGTTACTTTAAAGTATTTTATTATAAATCTCTTGACCTAACTCACTATTGGTGCTAATTTAATCAATAAGGAAGTCATATACTATTTAGGATTTAAGAGAAATCTTGCCTAAATGAACAAAGATATGACAACCTGAACACACAGCTAACAACGAACGAAACGGTTTAGATCGTTTTTAAAAATGTTCAAGGTTGTAGAAAAGCCCGTTAATCGGGCTTTTTTAATGCCGATTATTTTTTGGACAAATATAGGTTGTAGTGTGAAATAAAGATTGGAGGAGCAATAGGGGATTGTGATGCTGATGTTTATTATTTTAGTTATTGTGGCTGGCTTAGTTTTATTAACCTTCTTCGCAAAGAAAACAGATTCTACACAGGATACATCTGATTATAGTCATCCATATTCATCAACAACCTCAAGCTGCGATTCAGTCCAGCATCATAATGATCAAGGTATAGATAATTGTGGTTCTAATGTTGACTCAAGCTCTGACTCAAGCAGTTGTGAGAGTAATAGCAATAATGATTAAAAAGCTTGTACCCCTTGAGGGTAAGAGGTACAAGTTAAACCGAGTTTAAGGTAAGTCAAACCAGATCATTTGACTGTCTTGCAATGCAGTAATGGTTGCAGTCTCATCAAACAGTAGGGCATCACCGGCTTTAACTAAATGATCGGCAATCATCACTTCACCTGAAATCACATGCACGTAGTTGACTTTTTTTCGTGCTGTAATTTCTAAATGTTGATCTTTCTCAATGACTGCAGTTTTCACTTCAGCATTTTGACGGATCGACATTGGCGCAGATTCATCACCAGCAATCAAGTGCCATTCATTAGGGCGATCTTTCGGGTTGAGCTGAATTTGCTGATAAGTTGGTTCCGCATCTTGTACATTAGGTTGAATCCAAATCTGTAATAGATGCACCGCTTTATCGTGCTTGTTCATTTCACTATGAGTTACCCCTGTACCAGCACTCATCAACTGCCATTCACCTGCATTAATTTGCCCTTCATTTCCCATACTATCTTTATGAGAAATGGTGCCATCGAGTACACAGGTTAAAATTTCCATGTTGTCATGTGGGTGAGTACCGAAACCATTGTGAGCAGCAACTGTATCGTCGTTGATCACGCGGAGTGCACTAACACCCATGTACTTTGGGTTGTACCAGCTACCAAATGAAAAGCTATGATAGGTGTCTAACCAACCTGCTTTGACATGCCCGCGATTTTCACTACGATGTAGATAAGCATTCATCTTTCATCTCCCAATTATTATGTTTTGCTTGATCGTTATATTATCGATTCATAATGATGATAAATAGTCTTTAATTGCGACATATTGTTCTATAAATGGAATGATTAAATGTTTTGTATTTTCTTGAGTAAAATAAAAAGGCTGAATAAAAATATCCAGCCTTTTTCAGTGAGATAAATTTAATTATCAATCACTTATTTTGTTTTATTTTCCAATTGAGGAATTGCAGAACCTTGACCTACAGAAAGTAAACCAGTTTCTGTGTAGATACCCAATTTTGCACGCGTATCCGTAATATCAAGGTTACGCATCGTTAACTGACCGATACGATCCATCGGTGTAAACATTGAATCACCTTTCTCCATAGTTAAACGCTCAGCTTCATAAGTGAGGTTAGGAGATTCAGTGTTCATGATCGTATAGTCATTACCACGACGTAATTCTAGAGTCACAGTACCAGTGATTGCTTTAGCAACCCAACGCTGTGAAGTTTCACGTAGCATAAGCGCTTGTGAATCAAACCAACGACCTTGATAGAGTAGGCGACCTAAACGTAAACCGTTGATACGATATTGTTCAATCGTATCTTCATTATGAATACCTGTTACTAAACGCTCATATGCAATGTGCAATAAAGCCATACCTGGAGCTTCATAGATACCGCGAGATTTAGCTTCGATAATACGGTTTTCGATTTGGTCAGACATACCAAGACCATGACGACCACCGATACGGTTAGCTTCTAAGATAAGCTCAACAGGGTCCTCAATACGTTGACCGTTTAATGCAACAGGGAAACCTTCTTCAAACGTAATTGATACTTCTTCAGCAGCAATTTGTACATCATCTTTCCAGAATGCAACGCCCATGATTGGATCAACGATTTTGATACCTGCATTTAGGTATTCTAAATCTTTAGCTTCATGTGTAGCGCCCAACATGTTTGAGTCAGTTGAGTAAGCTTTTTCTTTTGACATTTTATAGTCAAAACCGTTGTCGATAAGGAATTGAGACATTTCCGCACGACCGCCTAGCTCATCAATAAACTGTTGGTCTAACCAAGGCTTATAGATTTTAAGAGCAGGGTTGGTCAATAAACCGTAACGATAGAAACGTTCAATATCGTTACCTTTATAAGTTGAACCATCACCCCAGATGTTTACATCATCTTCTTTCATCGCTGTTACAAGCATCGTACCTGTTACTGCGCGACCTAAAGGTGTTGTGTTGAAATAAGGAACACCACCTGTGCTGATATGGAATGCACCACATTGAATTGCAGCAATACCTTCAAGAGCAAGCTGTAAGCGACAATCGATTAATCGAGCTTTGACTGCACCGTATTGCTCAGCTTTCTTTGGAATCGCATCATAGTCATCTTCATCAGGCTGACCCAAGTTTGCAGTATAAGCATAAGGCTCTGCGCCTTTTTGTTTCATCCACAATAGAGCTGCTGAAGTGTCTAAACCACCAGAGAAGGCAATCCCAACTTTTTTACCTACTGGTACATGCTGCAAGATCGTTGCATTATCAGTCATTGCTAGTCCTAACTATTTCGAAATAGGCACCCTAATTACTTCGGTGACCAAAGAGAATTTATTCGCTCAGTACTATATCACTTTTCAAAACGATTTTTTTTGTGTTCAGAGTGGAATTCTTGATTTTTAATTTGAAAAATAGATTAACATCAGAAAAATATAAAGTTTTACGATAAGTACTCCTTGTGATTATTGATTCAATGACCTAAATCCTCTGACGAATTAGAGCGAATCATTTAAGCCAATAAATTGTTTTTCAATTGGAGTAAAAACATGATCGTTACGCGCGATGAGATATAAGCCTATATCTCGATATTGTTCAGGAACTTCACGATAAAATTGAATGTTGTATTTTGAGATCAATGATTTAGCAATCATCGAGATTCCCATACCAAGTTGGGTAAAATGAATCAGTGCCTCATGATCATAGATATGCGTTAATTCACCTTTTGTTAAATTATAGTCCGTGTACAAATGATCAAGCGTTGTTGCATAACAGCATTCTTCTGAAGCTAGCAAAATGTTTTGATGATTTAAACATTCTTGTAAATTTTCATGATTAATCATGTTTTTACCAATAATCACTAATTGATCATCTGCTTTTTGAATGTACTGTAAACCTTTATGTTTTGGATGCCCTAGTGCATAAGCAATATCGAGATTGCCACCTAAAATTTCTTCTTCAATATAGCCAGTTGAGCCTGTTTTCATTGTTAAGGATAGGTCGGGATATGCTTCATAAAGTTGGCTAAAAGAAGGATAGAAACGCATACCACCCAAACTCGTATTGGTGCCAAAACGTAAGACACTTTCTTGTTGATAAATTTTATTTTCAGTTTCTTCCCATGTGAACATCATCTTTTTATATTGAGCATATAAATTCATGCCTGATTCGGTGAGTTCTACACCTTTGGGTTTACGAATAAAGAGTTGACGTTTGTAGTGATTTTCAATTTTTTTGATTTTAGCTGTCATATTTGACTGTAAATAGTTGAGCTTATTTGCCGCTGCAGTGATACTTTTTAGTTCAGCAACAGTGATAAATGATCTGATATCGTTAATATCAATATTCACATTCAATCCTCGATATTTATGGCTATGACTAAGCTAGAAATGCTTTAAGGTATTTCTAGTTAGTTGGTATCAAAAAAAATGATGTATGTATTAAAACATAGCATTATTCATGATGTCATTTGTTTTATACAATGATTTCACTTCCCATCTGTTGAGTACAGCACGTGAATATTCGAGTGATGAGTGCAATCGCGCTATTATGTTTAGTTTGGGGATCTTTATGGGGACTTGTAAAACATAGTCTGCAAGTATTTCCACCATTTTTATTTATTTCTACACGGCTGATTTTGGCTGCAATCACCTTAATGCTTGTGCAGCGAATCTTTAAAAAATCAATCATGCCGAAACGAGAAGAATGGAAACAGCTCATCATTTTAAGTGGCTTAATTTGCTTTGGCTTCTATGCAACTCAGACTTTTGCAATGCAATTTGTTGATTCAGGATTGTCGGCAGTTTTAGTATTTACGATGCCAATTTTTATTGGTGTTCTAGCGCATTATTTTTTAAATGAGAGATTAAATAAACAGAAAATACTTGGACTCATTTTGGGTGCGTTGGGATTAATCGCAATTCTTTGGCCGCAGCTACATGATTTACATATGAATGTTTCATTACTTGGACAAGTACTGCTTATAGGTTCTGGTTTCTTCTGGGCGATGTCGACAGTTTATATCAAAAAGAATTTTGCCAGTTATGACAAAATCAAATTGACCATTTGGCAGTTATTGTTGGGTGGGAGCATCATGTTGATTGGAGCACTCATGTTTGAGCCTATTGATGCACAAGTTTGGTTAAATCCACTCAATGAAGCTGTGCTTTTTTATATTTCGGTGATTGGGACAGGATTTGCTTTTGTGCTTTGGAATTGGATCGTCAGTCAGGTTGATACCTTTATTGCTTCAATATCAATCATGTGTATTCCAATCCTGAGTTTATTTTTTGGTTATTTAATTTGGCATGAACCTTTGACACTCAATATTTTAATTGGTGCGGCATTTATCTGTTCAGGAATTGTGATGAGTTCTTTGAAAATAAAATCACACCGCCGTCGCTTAGCTTATTCATGTGGTGAACATCGCTAATAGATTTAAATTGATCAGTTAAGAACCTTGTAGACTTTTTTATTAATGCTCTTTTATTGTTTTAAAAAGATAAAGAGATTGTAAATACTCATATAAAAGAAGTCAGAAAATCAGCCATGTTTTACATGGCTGATTTTTTTATTCTTAAACGTAACGTTGCTGATCTGCAACTTAGACTGGAATTCGTCGAATTTACATGCAAAATTGACATTTTCAACACTGAAAAGTTTTTTATCAGTCATCCCAAATGAGCAAAAAAGTATTAAAGTACTATGCAACAAGTTGCAAAGCCAAAAATATAGAAGGAATACCATGACTAGCTATGCAAATATCCTAAAACCATTACATTTGGGTTTTACTACTATTAAAAACCGTGTCGTAATGGGCTCTATGCACTCTGGTTTAGAAGATCGTTTTTATAATTACCCAAAACTTGCTGCATATTTTGGTGAGCGAGCTAAGGGTGGTGTTGGTCTAATTATTACCGGTGGTATTTCTCCGAACCGTCAAGGTTGGTTACTACCTGCTGGCGGAACGATGAATAGCTTAGCGGATATTCCGCATCATCGGATTGTGACGCATGCTGTACATAAGCATGGCGCAAAAATTTTGATGCAAATTTTGCATTCTGGTCGTTATGGTTATCATCCTTTCTCTGTTTCGTCATCTCCGATTCAAGCACCGATTAATCCATTCAAACCGAGACAAATGTCAGATTCACAGATTTTGGCAACGATTGAGGACTATGCACGTTGTTCTAGCTTGGCGAAAAAAGCGGGTTATGATGGTATCGAAATTATGGGATCTGAAGGTTATTTAATTAATCAGTTTCTCAGTAATCATGTCAATAAACGTACTGATCGTTGGGGCGGTGATATTGAAAACCGTATGCGTTTTCCTGTTGAAATCGTAAAAGCAATTCGTGCCAAAGTTGGTGAGAAATTCATTATTTGCTTCCGTTTATCGATGCTCGATCTGGTGCATGATGGTAATACCATGCAAGAAGTGATTGCTGTTGCTAAAGCATTAGAAAAAGCAGGAATCACATTGTTGAATACGGGAATTGGCTGGCATGAGGCGCGTGTACCCACCATCGTAACGTCTGTTCCTCGTGCAGCATTTGTTGATTATACCGCCGTGGTTAAACAGCATGTTTCTGTACCAGTGATTGCATCGAATCGTATTAATATGCCAGATGTAGCTGAGCAAATTGTTGCTTCAGGTCAGGCTGATATGGTGCAAATGGCGCGTCCATTCCTTGCTGATCCGTATTGGGTAAATAAAACTGCGACCAATCGTGTTGATGAAATTAATACGTGTATCGCATGTAACCAAGCATGTTTAGATCATGCATTTAAAAATCAACGTGTAAGTTGTTTAGTCAATCCACAGGCATGTTTTGAGACGGAATTGGTTTATATCAAAACCAAGAAACCAAAGCGTATTGCTGTTGTTGGAGGTGGTGTTGCTGGGATGTCCGCTGCAACGGTTGCGGCAAGCCGCGGCCATGCAGTGACATTATTTGAGGCGAATAATGATGTGGGTGGTCAATTCAATTTAGCCAAAGTGGTTCCTGGTAAAGAAGAATTCCATGAAACGATTCGTTATTTCAAAGTTCAGCTTAAGCAAACAGGTGTGGATGTTCGCTTAAATACGAAAGTAAGCCGTGAGCAACTTGAACGAGAAGGCTTTGATGAAGTTATTGTAGCAACTGGTGTTGTTCCTCGTGCTCTAAAAATTCAAGGAAGTACAGCTCCGCAAGTATTGTCATATGCTGAAGTATTACGTGGTGCACCAGTAGGTCATAATGTCGCTGTGATTGGTGCTGGAGGGATTGGATTTGACGTTTCTGAGTTCTTATTAAAACCACCACATCAGCCTCAACCACAACCTTTGGATGAGTGGCAACGTGAATGGGGCGTTGACCCAAGTCCAAATTATATTTCTGAAGGTGGTATGCAACGCCCAGAAGTGGAAAGACCAGTTCGCCAAATCTACCTATTGCAACGCAAAACAACGCCGCTTGGTATTGGACTCGGTAAAACATCAGGTTGGGTACATCGTGCACAATTGAAAAAGCATGCAGTGCGCATGTTACGTGGCGTGCAATATAAGGCCGTGACTGATGAAGGTTTATGGATTGAGCATAATGGACACGACCAATTATTGCGTGTTGATACGATTATTGTTTGTGCTGGTCAGGAATCTGTTAAAGATTTAATGCCTAAAGATGGTGAAAATACGATTGCAAATTATCATATTATTGGTGGTGCGAAGCTCGCAGCTGAGTTAGATGCAAAACGTGCAATTCGTGATGGCGCTGAATTAGCAGCTAAACTTTAAGAATTGATGAAACAATATGCATTTGAATACATTGCAGTTAAATTTTTCTTGAATAAAGGAAACAAGCTTTGTATTCTTACGCACATGGAAGCGTGGCAGAGTGGTTTAATGCACCGGTCTTGAAAACCGACGAGGGTGTGAGTCCTCCGTGAGTTCGAATCTCACCGCTTCCGCCAAATATCTTAAAGGGAATCAAATACATAGTTTGATTCCCTTTTTATTTGGCACAATTTTGGCACTATTCGAAATTTTAGCAATCTCTTCCTTATTCTTATCTGAATTAATCCACTTCGCATAACGCTTCATGAGCATCACTAAACTATGCCCTAGCTGTGAAGCCACATAAACTGGATTAAGTCCATTCATTAAGCATACGGTCGCATATGTATGACGAGTGTTATAGGCAGGACGATAACGTATGCCATTCGCTTTCAATGAGGCTACAAACTTTTCGCTCAATGATTTTTGCGTGGTAAATTCCTTACCTGTCTCATCACAGATAAATACGTGCTCATATTTGAGGTAGGTTAGTAATCTGAGTTGTTGAAATGCCTCGAAAGCAAAATCATTTAAATCTACAAATCTAGCTTTATTTGTTTTAGTGGTTTCTTGCTGAACGCCGTTCACACGACCTTTATTGATGTAAATCTGCTTATTTAAAAAATCTACATCCTGCCAAGTGAGTGCGATAATTTCTGATGGACGGCAACCTGTCCAGAATGCCACCACAAAATACCAATACACAGTTGGGTAGTCTGCAATATATTTCTCTTTTAACCAGTTCAGTATTATTTCCTTTTCCATTTCATTAAATGGATCAGGTTCATCCTCCTGAGTTTTCTGATTTTTCAATCGGTCACATGGATTCTTATCAATCACCTCATCATCACAAGCTAATTCGAATACGCCACGTAATGGAATCAAAGCATCATTTCGAGTTTTAGCCGATGACCATTCACGTCCATTGACGGCTGTACGCAACATTTGACTGGTGATCGTATTAATCGGCATATCTTCGAATAATGGCATCCAGAGCCTTTCCAAAATTGATAGATATTTTTTCTTGGTGCCTAGCTTATGATCTGAAAGGTTATAAAGGTATTCTTGGGCATAGTGAGCAAATGTCGGAGCATTTGACGCTGGCAATGTTTTTTGCGCAGCGTCAGCTTTTTTGATGGGTTTGGCGGTGACAGCTTCGATATCCTCGATTTTTAATATCCCGTATTTAGCCTTGTTTACAAAATCTTCTCTAATCTTAGCCGCCTTAATGAAGTTGGCTGGGGTATCGATGAGGTCGAGGGTGAACCACTCGCGCTTGTCGTTCCATTTAAAGTTAATCTGTATTTTTCCCGATCTTGCTCTTGTGCCTTTTGGTAGACCTGAGCTGCTTGTTCGACCCATGCGTTATAACCTTTCAAACTATATAGAATTTTTCGATCAGACACTTTCACCCAGACTTTTCCTTCCTCCCAGTGAGGCCTAAGATTCTTTAGGTTCGTGATCTGTTCACCCGTCAATTCACAAAACTTTTCTGCGGTGACCCAATCCAGCAGTTCAAAATATTTACTCATTGTTGAACCTCCGCATTTTTATTTGAAAGTCTTGCTCCAGTTTTTTTATATCTAATAATTAATTTTATTAGATAAAGATTTTTTATCATTTTGACCTCTTCAGTTTTTAATGCAGTTGAAGAAATCCTGTTGTCTTAAAATCCTCATGTTGTTAATTAGGATCTGAAGAATAAAACAAGTTTCTATACATTGAAAGCTACCATGTTTTATTTGTGTAAAAATGATTTGTGTATAAAAGATCAAGAAATAGGTTTATTTTTTTTAATTAATTTTTATCTATTATAACAGTAATTAATCTTTAGTATGTTCTTCGGTTTGCTACTTTTGTTTTTTGTGATTGGGTTTTGATTTCTTAATTGCTTTTTTGTTTTAGTTGGGGTTTGTGATTTTTTGATGTTGATCATTTTAATATTTTTCTTATGAGAACTATTATTTATTTAATAATTAGATTAAATATTTAATCTAATTTAATTTAAGAGAATAAACTTTAAACTTAGGTGTTTTTTTTAGTTAAGCATATGTTTTAATTATAGAATAAATTTAAAATTCCTCTTGGTGTGTAGCTTCTATAGATCATGATCTTATTTTGATTTGAAAATTAGAATGTGTTTAGTCTTTGTGATATTTAATATATCACTTAATAGTCCAAAGTACATAAAATATGAAAATAATCGGTTGAGCCAGAGTACCCTGTCCGTACACAATAACAACAAAAGTTGTAATTGTGTACGGACGGAATCTGGTTGGCTTGCAGCCAAACCGCTACTTTTAATAATGTGTTTGTTTTAAATTTTTAGAGTAACTATTTATTATACATATAAATTTTTTAAAATTTCTATCAAAAAACACTTTTATTATTTTAAAAATTATTATAGCTTAAAAATAGATTGACGGTTTTTTGGTGTATTATGGTTGTTGCTAATGTTGTTAAAAAATCAAGAAGAGTAAGTCGACTTGAGTTGCGTTTAAATGATGATGAATTAGAGATAATTAAGGGTTCAGCTAGGCTATTAAATAAAACTGTAAGTGATTTTATTCGATTAAGCGTGAGTTGTTATATTCAAAACAATTTGAATGTTGATCGATCTTCAATTCGTGAATCGCATGTTGTAGCGAAGAAAAAAGAGTCAAATCACAGGACGCAAGAAGATAGCGAAAGCATTGCATTCCAACTTGCAAAAATTGGCAATAATCTCAATCAGATTACCCGTGCAATTCACATTAGCAACAAAATCGGAAAACCAGTCGACTTACTTCGAACGTACCTACTTGTCGAAGACTATTTAAAAAAAATCTATCAGCTTTATCCGCTTCCTTGTCCTCCGTCACTGCATCGTTCTGATAAGACAGTTCAGCGCCGACACCAGCATATTGAACAAAAATATCTCGCTGATTTATTGCGACAAATGCAAGTCGTTGGAGAAGGTGAACTTGAATCAACTTCAGACGCTGACCTTTCTAATGACCATCTAAAAAATTGACTTTTTATTTCCATTTATATTTTTAAACGGGAGGGTACTTCATGTTGATTAAGATGTTGAGGCATGGAACGGGCAGTGCAGCACGTGCAGCGGCCTATGTCCTCGATGAAAAGGATCACATGAATATTTTACGTCCGCATGTCGAAGTGCTCTGCGGCGATCCACATCTCTTTGCAAAAATTGCAGACAGCTCTCCTTTTAAACATAAATACACGTCTGCCGTCATTGCTTTTACTGAGGAAGATCAACCGACCGATGTTGAAATAAAAGATGTCTTAAAACAGTTCGAAGCATTGGCTTTCAGCGGTCTTGAACCTGACCAATATCATATGACGGCTGTTCTGCATCAGGAACCAAACGGTTCAAAACATGTTCATATACTTGTTCCTCGGCTTGAACTCAGGTCAGGAAAAGCAATGAATATAGCCCCTCCAGGGTTGTTTCAAAAGCATTTTCATACTTTGCAAGACAAGCTTAATTCCGAATATGGGTGGGCAGATCCGAAGGATCCTGACCGTGCAAGATTTACAAAAAAAGGCTATGAGCTGTATTTACAATCTGCGCTGAAAAAAGTTGAAAAGAATAGAGGAAACTATAAAACATTCATTGAAAATTTATATGTTGGACTCTTGTCCATTTCGTTAAAACAATTAGAAACAAATCAAAATGAATTTCTCTTCTCTGAAATTTTAGTACATAACCGTGATGACTTTATGCAATTTGTACTCACAAACAAACTTGCTAGCGAAGTTGCCAAAATTCGAGAAAATCAGTTTAGCTTAATTCCAACTTTCGGGAAAAAACCTATTTATTTTCAAGGAGAAATATATGAAAGACAATTTGACATCAGAAAATGCTCAGAACCATTTCGAGAACGTATCAAAGCTTTTGAGCAAGTTCGAAAAGCAGATAGCGAACGTGGAAACGATGAGCAGCGAACAGTTAATCAGATTTCAAAAAATACTCGAATGCCTTGCGCAGAACTTCGAGATAGAGCAGAAAAAACTTTGCAAGGAGCTAGACAGGCAAGAGCAGCTTACAACAGACAACGTTATGCATCTGCTACAACATCAGAAAAACGAGACTCAGATTTTAATCAGAGGATTGAAATCATATCGAGCAGAGTTGAAGCAGAATATCAGCAATATTCAAATGACGCTGTCTTCACATCTCAACGAAATCGATCAGATCATGCAAAAGCATCTTCAGCAGAGCAAAGCCCAATTGCAACATACGATCAAAGACAATCAGAATCTGATCAAAGCCCAAATTCAGGACAATACCCAAAGTATCACACTGTTATTAGAAGATCAGAAGAATCAGTTGCAGCAGCAAGTAGATCAAGCATTAACTCAGTCGATCACTTACAACCCGAAATTAATTCTGAAAACATTTATTCTGATGTTGCTTGGAATGGGGCTACTGAATATTTTAGTAATATTGCCCTCCAACTACTATCTCACACAGCCGATCTTAACCAAAAACGAGACCGAAATCTTGACGGACGAAGACGGCACTCGATACCGAGCGATCACCTCCTCGAAATGGATCGATTGCAATACCCTGAATTTGAGCAAAAAGAAAGTCCATCCGACAGAACCGAATATTCATCTGACATTTCCTTGTTTCGTGGAGAAGTAAGTTATGAAAGAACAGCAACATACGATTATTCAACATCACAACGGCAGCGATACACAGCAGATGATTTTGGATTTACTCGAACAAATGAGTTTAGCTTTGATGCCATCATCGCTGAGTACTATGCAAGACTTGCAAGAAAACGTCGAGAAGATGAAAAAAAGGCTCAGCGTGATCGAGCATTACGAGCAGAGCAACAGAGACGACATGAACAAGATCTTGAAAATCTTAGGCTTCAGCAGTCCGTCAGAATTGAGCCACACCGAGATCAGTTTATTTCAGAATATTGGATTGATGATCAAAGAGTTACAATCGAGGCAGGAAAAATTAGAACAGTTAGAACAACAGCAGCAGTTACAGCATCAGAAAGAGCACCGACTTCAAGAACAGAGCATGTCATTCGCTACACAGATCAGCAGACTAGAGCACTTAACGACAAATTGGATCAAGCGCTTCGACGTGCTGGAGAAGCAAGAGTCGAATTTGAAACAGTTGCAATTGCAACAGCAAAAACAAATCAAAGACTTAAACGAGATGATGTTGAATTGTATTCAGAGTATGAGCAATTTAAACAAAATATGCGTCGACTTAGAGAACAAGCAGATGCAGATCAAGAGCATGCAGCAACAGTGCAACAGCAATACCAATTCGATCGAGAGCATTCAGCAGAGCTTACAGCAACAATACTGCAACTTGCAAAACTCGTTGAAGAAATTGTCAGTCTGATGATGCACTTAATTGCAGCAATGCTGGGACAGCAATATAACATTCAAAGTCAATTACAAGTTGAATCTAAACAACCAAAACCAAATGATTTTGGTGCTGAGTTTTAAACAATAACTTTTAATATTCACAAGTCTATTATCTTTAGCGTTGCTGCTGTCACTGATTGCATTCAACATTATTTCTGCTTATTCGATAATAATGCAGTCGATTAATACAGTGCACAGTAGCAAGCTAAAAATACATAATTAATTAAGTGACCTAAATAGAACGGATTCCCAATACACGCTGTGCACGTTCAATCATCTTGTGACGCTGATGTGTACGAAATGCCCATAAAGAGGAGAGATTGTTATTTTGATTGAGCTTTGCAACTTCAAGAATTTGTTCATCAGTCATTTCATGCATGCATTCACGAATGATTTGATGTGCTTGTTCAAGTTCGTTGAGCAGGGAGTTTGCTGTATCAACAGCAATATAAAGATTGGCGAGTGTTTGACGTTGAGGATTTGAAATAGTTTTGCCAAGTTCAACAATCAGTTGACCAGCTTGTTGTTTAGGTGTGCAAGAGTTTGCACCATGAAGAATTGCGTTCATAGTCGTTTCCTTGTAGATAAGTTTAATACTTACCCCCATTACTTCTCACGGTAATGGTGGCAGCAAAACAGGGGTGAGAATACCGTTCTACAAGGTACGGCCAGCATAAAGCTGCCCTGTCAAGCTGCCATAACGACTGCTAAACAGTAGACAAAAAAATAGCCGCATAAGCGACATTGTTTTGCGCTTGTAGAATATAACAGGTTCTCACGCCTGTACACAGATTTTGCTGTGTTCAATTAGCTTAACTGGGTATCGCTTGAGCTGTCAACGCTGTGATTGGATCTTTTTACATATCTTAACATTAATTAATTGATTGATTCTGCTGGAGATATTTTAAATTTCTGACGGCTGGAAAACTATTTATTAAAAGTATCTAGGGACGGCTATGTCAGCCCAATATTTATTCTTATAAGCATTTTAGACTTATCCATAAAATCAAAATAACTGCCTTGATGGGTTGAATTTTACATAAGCAAAAATCAATCATTTAACTTAAATTTTCCGTCCGAACTGATCGTCCAGATTTTAGTATTGGTAAAATTGACTAAAGCTTTGAATAAAATTAATATGGGCTCGCTGGCCTACATTGCCAGTCGGTTTTAGCAGACCGTCCAACACAAGAACATTATGGGACTTGTCCTTTAGTGTTTATCCCCTCGTGCCCCTCTGCGGTGGAACGGGAGGGGGACGTCTTCGGACGTGCTGGATTCTTGTGTTCCAGTCTGCTAACCCGCTCTCGTTCTGCCACCATTATTTAGCAGTAATTGGTAGAACTTCTTTAACACAAGGAGCTTCTCATGCTGTATCTATCTTTTCTTATTTGTGCCTCGTCACCTGTTCAACCTTGTTGTGCTTTGCAACGAGGGCGATACGGCTAATTTATTATTATTCGTCTGTATTCAAACAACATTTTTACAAGAACAATCCAACGGTGGATGGCTAAATCACGCCTATAAAAAATAAACCTTTTTATATCTGCTGGTGATTGTGCATTGCATTGAACATGCGGGAAACAACCATGATTGAATTAAGCAAACCCAAAATCATACCCATTGAACACCGTCCACAAAAATCCAAGCTCTTTATAAAATGTGTGGTCTTACCCATCGTGATCTTTCTCATCGTTGCCAAAATCTTCTCCTTTGGTGCTTTCGGTTACATCTTCTTTGGCTTTGACCTGTTCTGGTTTGTGATCCTTTACTATCTTTATGAATATGGAAATACCTACTTTGACGGGATGACTGAACAACTCAAGCGTCAAGGAGAAACTTTTAACTACCAAAACCGTGGTGTCTGGATTAACAGCCAAGATAAAACCATTATTCTGTTTGATCAGCCAGATCAACGCCTCGTGAAATATCCCTTTGATTACATCACCTCCGTTGGACACTACAACTTAGTCGAAGATAACTTTAGAACCACGACCACTGTGATCAGCAATCCAATGATGGGAACGCACGTCAATCAACAGGTCCATCGCACACCGATGAAACGAGAGTTTCAAGTCAATATCGGTACACGAGATCCATTCAAACCGAATTACAGCCTAAAAGTACTATTTCCTTGGCGTAGTCCACAAATGGCCAGTGAAATCCGTCAATTATTATCGGCTGATCATTATCAATAACAACAATATAAAAATTTAAGGCAGTCAATCATGATGATTTCAAAATCGTTCATGCCATCAGTTCTAATGATGGCAATCAGTACAGCAATGGTCGGGTGTGGTGGTGGTTCGGGTGGAGATTCAAGTTCATCCAATGGCGGTGGAACGGATAATCCAGATAATGGCAATCCAATCCCTAAGCCCGTGACCTGTGTTGAAAGCCAATATCTGGAAGAGGGGGTATGTAAAAATAAGGCAGTACAGAATATCCAGTCATTCCCATTGAGTACACTGGTTCAAGGTCAAAGCTATCCATTATCGCTGCAAACAGATCAAGGTCTAGTAGTAACGTTTAGCAGTAACACACCCAACATCTGTAGTGTAAGTGGCGGTGAACTTAAAGCGCATAAAGTCGGTCAGTGTAATCTGGTATTGACACAGGCAGGGACGGCAAAAGTTCTAGCACTGAATAGCAGCATGACCGTCAATGTGAGTTGTGCGGCTGAGCAATATCTAGAAAATAATGTGTGCGTGAATAAGCTCAAGCAAACCATTACCCCACTAAAAATCAAATATATCCTGACGGAGAGTGTGTATTCACTGGATACGGAATCCAGTGCCAAACTACCTGTCACGATTAGCAGCCTTTCTTCATCAACCTGTACCTATAGTCAGGGGGAACTCAAAGGGATTGGTGCAGGGTTATGTACCCTTAAACTTACTCAAGAGGGGGATGCTAAAACACTGGCAGCAGAGAGTAAAACCATCAGCTTTGATGTGTTTAAAGCTTCATCTATGGGTGATGCACCCGATATCAATAACTGTTATGCAGGTAAGCTCAGTGCAAAGTTTAGAAATGAATTTTTAAATGAGCTCAATACAGTTCGCGCTTTGCATGGGCTGCCAAGTATTACATACGACTATGCCCATGAAGATGAGATGATGCAGACGGCATTGATTCTTGCGGCAAACAACATCTTGACTCATTACCCTGAAGCGACCACAAACTGCTATTCAGATATTGGTGCAGTGGATGCAAAAACCAGTAGTTTGGAAATGGGGGTAAGACAGAATAAATATGACTATTCACCTGCCGAAAGCATTACAAATATGGTGCATGACAAATTAAATCTGTTTGCAGGAGATGTGGGGCATCGCCTCTGGATGCTGAATCCTTTCTTACAAAAATCGGCGTATGGTTCAGTTAATGCGCCATCATTTAAAGATACCCGATTCCCTTATGTGGTCGGTACGTCCTACAAAGTGGTTTATCCCTTCGACAATCCAACCACTGCACCACTCGGTGTGATTGCCTATCCCTACCACAACTATCCAGCCAAATATTATATGGCGGGTTCAATTCTCTCGATTTCAGTTTTAACCGATCAAAAGAATTTCTTTGCCAATAGAAATGTGGATTACGCCAAAGCCACTGTTGTTGTCACTGAACGAAGTAGTGGCGCTAAACAGAAGATCAGCAATATACGCTATGAAAATATCGGAGTTCCTAACCATATCCAATTTAACTTCGACGATTTGAAACTGAATGTGATCTACGACGTCAAACTCAGCAATGTCTTGGTGAATGGTCAGCCTAAAGAATATTCCTACTGGTTTAATGTGAATGATTAATAAGGATAAGAATCAGATGAAAAAATTAATACTCCATCTTGCTGTCGCTAACAGTATGGTAATGACCAGTTCAACAGTATCTGCTGAAACCAAGAAAGTGAACCTGTCGGCAGGACTGAACTATGTACTGTCACAAGTCGTGACCAAAGGAGATAATAATCAAAGTCACCATAATATGGGAATGCTTTACTACTTAGGAAAGAAAGGTGTACCTGTAGATCATAAAAAAGCGGCTGAATGGTTTTCCAAGGCAGCAGTGAATGGTTTTGCTCCTTCACAGTACGCATTAGCAGTCATGTATCTTAATGGGGATGGTGTACCACAGGATGCAAAAAAGGGCGTTACCTTGTTGCAAAGTGCTGCACGGCAGGGACAACCTGAAGCGGTCAAGTTATACAATGTATTGCAGGCTAATAAAGCACAGCAGCTCAATGCTGTTCAAACGACATCAGTACAAACAGCTACAACAGCCATTAAATACTATGATACATCCAAGCTTGAACCTAAGAACTTTAAGCAAGTTGTACTCCCTAACCTAAGTACAGATACCGTTGCTCGAAGTTTTTATAAAGTGACATCATCCAGAGAAAGAGGAAAAGATGATTACTGGGGAAGTGGCAAATACTACTATGTTAATAAGCCTAGCGACTTGGATGATCTCACTGATGCTGTAATCAGTATCGCGCCTATTATTACTTACCAGAATATGCAGGGGGAAGCCCGTTATTTAGTCCCTGTCGAAGTGACTTTAGCAATCGAAGGGAGGATAGAAACTTCACATGCTACACGAGGCACTTTGGAATTATATCTCTTTAAAAAATTGGACAATGGACAATTCCAAATGATTTCAAAAACAGCCCAAGGAGGAATTGAAAGTATTGAGGGATATGGTCGAACCTCATGGAATGCTCAAGAATTTAAAAAGAACTTACAAGCTTTTGGGAACAATACACTAGGAAGCTATACCATTGATGGTTATTACGGCAATGGTTATGGGGAAAGCGTATGGTCACTTCTTCTGTTAAATGAGGACGACTATATTGTTGAACAAATGTTTGAAGAAGGAAAAGTTTCAGAACAACCAGAGTACGGGTATTCTTCAGTAATCAGAGTCAACAAAAATGGACAATCATTTTATCCATTCCAGATTCATTATCAGGGAACGGATATGAACGACAATAATCGGATGGTTAAAGTAAATAAAATTGTACCTTATCAGTATGACAGTAAGAGTAAGTTTTATTTGAAGCTGAAATAATACTCTTAAATGGCTTTGTTGCACAAACCTATCTGTAAAGGGTTTTTCAGCGA
>AZIJ01019267.1_pt1 | contig 32031 bp, 27 predicted proteins | sample 359151 | NCBI WGS metagenome assembly AZIJ01 (sample SAMN02429718, study PRJNA222666) | marine sediment metagenome | biome: Sediment sample; isolation source: enrichment culture of sample MGS-ElMAX(UA) from oil contaminated site at the... | place: Egypt: El Max | collected 2013-01-23 | depth 9.22 m m | reverse complement strand
ATGGGCGCCCTCAGCCCCCGCACACGCAACGCGCAGGTCGCCCTCTATCAGTCGGGCGAAGTCGATTTTCTTGTTGCGACCGACGCTATCGGCATGGGTCTCAACATGGATGTGGACCATGTAGCATTCGCTTCGACGGGAAAATTCGACGGCCGGCAGCACCGCCCCTTGCAGGTTTCCGAGCTCGCCCAGATCGCCGGACGCGCAGGACGTTACATGAACGACGGTACTTTCGGCGTAACGGGCGATGCCACCGTTCCGTCCGAAGAAACGATCTCCCGCATTGAAAACCATCAGTTCGAACCCGAACGTGTCTTCCAGTGGCGCAATCCGCATCTCGATTTCTCCAGCGTAGCGGCACTGATGCGCAGCCTCGAAATATCTCCTGGACGGTCCGGCCTCGCCAAGGCGCAGGTCGGAGACGATCTGGAAGCACTGACGCGTATGGTCCGGGATCCGGATGTGAGTGGCTGCCTGCGCTCCCCAATGGCGATAAAACGGCTATGGGAGGTCGCTCAGGTTCCCGATTTCCGGAAAACCCTTGCAAGCGAGCATGCGGCGCTTCTGACCCGCCTCTTCCTCTTCCTCATGGATCCGTCGAAAGAGAGCGGCGGATGCATCCCCGACGACTGGCTTGGCCGTCAGATGCAGCGTCTCGATCGCACCGATGGCGACATCGATATACTGGCCGCCCGCCTCGCCCACATCCGTACATGGACCTATGTGGCCAACCGGGTCGATTGGCTTCACAATCCCGCGCATTGGCAAGAGCGCACGCGTGCGATAGAGGATAAGCTGTCTGACGCTCTGCACGAGCGCTTGACGCAGAGATTCATCGATAGGCGCACCAGCATATTGATGAAGCGACTGCGCCAGAACGAGGAACTCATGACGGCTGTAAACGGCGACGGCGAAGTACTGGTAGAGGGCGAATATGTCGGGCGCCTGCAAGGATTTGTCTTCGTGCCCGACCCAAGGGCGGAAGGCGAACAGGGCCGCATTCTTCGGAATGCGGCATCGCAGGCTCTCGCCGGTGAGATATCCGAACGCGCGCAGCGTCTCGTGATGGCACCCGATGCCGACATCTCACTTTCCGAACATGGACGCATTCTTTGGGCAGGCCATCCGGTCGCCGAATTGAAGGGCTCCGACAATATCCTCCTGCCCCGTGTAGAGCTGGTCGCAGGTGAGGAGTTGAACGGCTCCGCACGCGAGAACGTACAAACACGCCTCGACGCATGGCTAAAGATGCACATCGCCAATGTCCTGGCACCACTCATCGCCTTGCGCGATGCAACGGATGTCGAAGGGCTGGCGCGGGGCATCGCCTTCCGCCTCGTCGAGAACCTTGGGACGCTGGCGCGTGAAACCGTTTCGGAGGATGTCCGTGCGCTCGATCAGGCTGCGCGCGGTCAATTGCGCAAGCATGGCGTTCGTTTCGGTGCCTATTCGATTTTCATGCCTGCCCTGTTGAAGCCGGCGCCCGCACGGTTGAGGCTCACCCTCTGGGCACTCCATCGCGCAACAGCAGAACAAGAACCGTTCGAGAGCCTTCCCGCCCCGCCAACCCCTGGCCTCACATCGGTCCCCGCCGATCAGGCAGCACCGGAGGGTTTCTACGAAGCGGTCGGGTTCCGTGTTTGCGGGACACGCGCCGTTCGCATCGACATGCTGGAGCGTGTCGCCGACCTCATCCGCCCGATCATTGCGGCGCGCACCTATAATGGTGGCTTCACCGTGACCCCCGACATGATGTCGCTTGTCGGTTGTTCGGGTGAGGAGTTTTCGAGCCTTCTGCGTGGCCTTGGCTACCGTTCGCAGATCGAGCGGGTGAAGCCACCCAAAGTCGAGGAACCCAAGCCCGCAGAGCCAAAAACCGCGGAAACAAAAACCGAGGAGCCACAACCGGAAACGCACACGCCCGGGATGGTGGAGGAGGCGGTTGAGGCAGTTCCGCAAGACGAGATCTCCGCCTCTGACATAATGGCACCCGAAGGGCAGTCACCTGCCGGGGAAGAAACCGAAACCCCGCCGGATGAAGCATCTGCCGTAACTTCGGCACTCGCTCCCGAAGCCAATCTGCCAGGCGAACAGCAGGCGCTGGCCAAAACGACGCCGGATTCTGGCGCCCCTGAACAGCCGCCCGCAGAAGACACCCCCACTGAGGTCGAGATGGAAATCTGGCGGCCCCAGCGGCGGCGGCATGGTGGCAGAAAAGAGGGAGCCGAGCGCACCAAATCTCCGCGCCGCGACAAACGCAAACAGAGTGGCGAACAACAAGCGCACGGCGAAAAGAAGCCGCCGCGGCGTGGTGAACGAGGACCGCGCCCACAGCAAAAGCCTGATCGGAAGCCACGCGAGCGTGAGCCTGACCCGGATTCGCCTTTCGCGGCCCTCGCCGTCCTCAAGGAACGTGTACGCGGCAACGACTCCTGATGAGCGATGCACTGGGCCAGCCGGGACAGCGGATCGATCGCTGGCTCTGGTGCGCCCGTTTCCTCAAAAGCCGTTCTCTTGCGGCAACTCTGGTGCAATCCGGCCGTATTCGGGTAAATGGCGACAGGATTTCAAAGGCGAGCCGGATGGTCCGCCCCGGTGACATCCTCACCTTCCCGTTGGGTCCGCACATCCGCGTGATAAAAATCCTTCTTCTCGCCGAGCGCCGCGGGCCCGCACCGGAAGCTCGGTCGCTCTATAGCGATCTCGATCCGCCTGCACCGGCAACTCAGCGAAATGCGGATATTCCGGCCGCAACATCGGTGCGCGAAGCCGGCTCCGGACGGCCCACAAAAAGAGAACGGCGACAAATCGATGCACTCCGCAGCGAAGAGTCTTAATTCACATATTTTTGCGTGGTTGAATAATTCCTCCGGCACCTATAGGTAAAATGCTCATGATCGACCGGCTCAAATCTTTCCTGCTCGGCGCACCAGAGGAAAAACCGAAAGGCTTTGACGATCTCCAGGTGGCGGTCGTTGCTCTCCTCATCAGGGCGGCAACGTCGGACGCAGAGTTCGGCATGGAGGAACGCGAGGCGATCAGGCGTATCGCGGCCGATTCATTCGGACTGACGCCGGAGGCAGTGGCTGCACTGGTAGATGAAGCCGAAGGAGAGGAATCCGAGACGCTCGACCTTCATCGCTGGGCGCAGGCCATCAAACAGGCCTATAGCCAGGAAGACCGGGTCGGATTGATCGAGAAGATGTGGGAAGTCGTCTATGCAGACGGCGTTCTTGACGACTACGAAGCCAATTTGTTGCGGCGCGTTGCCGGGCTGATATACGTTCCCGATCGCGAATCCGGGCAGGCGCGCCAACGTGTCATGGCCCGGCTCGGCATAACGGCCCCTGGGCAAGGATAAGCAAGGGGGAAACCCCGGAAGGAGCGTCCGTCGTAAGGCGGCGACGCTATTGGAGAGTGCGATGACCTATGTCGTGACCGACGCCTGTATCCGCTGCAAGTATATGGACTGCGTGGAGGTTTGCCCTGTGGACTGCTTCTACGAGGGCGAGAACATGCTGGTCATCCATCCGGACGAATGCATCGATTGCGGTGTGTGCGAGCCCGAGTGCCCGGCCGAAGCGATCAAGCCGGACACGGAACCAAGCCTTGAAAAATGGCTGGAACTCAATGCCGAATATGCCAGCAAGTGGCCGAACATCACGATAAAGCGAGATGCCCCTGCCGATGCAGACGACTGGCAAGGCGTGTCGGGCAAGTTCGAGGAGTATTTCAGCCCTGAGCCCGGCGAAGGCGATTAAGATCTTCCCGTTTCTGCAAGCCTCAAAAGGCGCAGGAAACTGCGAAGAAAAGTGCCTATCCTCCTGTGTTAACTGTCTTTTTTGCAGCCACCCTTCCACCGGGCGGGGTTTTGTGCTATATATGTCGCACAGGAATTTCCGTGAACTTGAGCGCATACCTGATCAAAAGCTCTAGGTTCAGGGTGCGCTGGTTGAAGCGTGTCTAACCAGTCACCAGTTGCAATGCGGCTCGCTGCTAGCAGCCGATAAGGCTGGGAACAATGAGCCAAATGGGGATCGGCCCTCACCGGACGTCAGGTCCCGGTTCCGAGACCTTCCGGCAAGGCACAGGTGCACCATCAAGATCGGTCTTCTTGTTCGATGACTGAGGGAGTTGGAACGACTTCCAGCTGCAACGTCTCGACGGCTTGATGGCAAGAGACGCATCACTGCGGACATGAATTACTGAGCCGGGAAGAGGGCATTCCGTCCTTTTCCGGCCTTCGGAAACGAGAAAGGCTGGGTATAGGAAAGACGATGGCGAGCAAAATCACCAAGGCACCCAAGTCGAAATCTGCGCCCGCGAAATCGAAAACCGCGGCGAAACCGGCCAAGGCGCGCGCCAAAGCGGCGAGCGCTACCACCAAGGCGACAAAATCCGCGCCGGCCAAGTTAAAGTCCAGCACTGCCACGAAGGCAAAGGCTGCGCCGAAGGCCAAGACGGCGAAGCCTGCCGCCGCGAAGAAGCCCGTAGCCAAAACGGCAAAGCCTGCTGCGGCGGCAAAGAAGGCTGTAGCCAAGCCGAAAGCAAAAGCAGCTCCTGCCAAACCCGCTGCGAAAAAGAAGGAGCCTGTGGCCAAGCAGGAAGCGAAGTCCGCCCCGGCGAACTCCGCCGCAAAAACCCCGAGCAACGCGGCGAGCAAGCTGATGGCCGCTGCGAGAAACCGTGCAGAAAAGGCCCGCAAGGCCGACACGGTGAAGGCTGCTCCCAAGCAGGCCGCGGAAGCAAAACCGGCCAAGGTTGAGGCGCCCAAGGCGAAGACCGAACCCGCGAAACCCGCGGCGCCGCGCCCGAACTTCAAAGCGAAGGAATTCGTGGTCTATCCAGCTCACGGCGTAGGCCAGATTCTCGAGATCGAAGAACAGGAAGTGGCCGGCCACAGGCTGGAACTCTTCGTCATCAACTTCGACAAGGAGAAAATGACGCTCCGCGTGCCCACCAACAAGGCAACTGCCGTTGGCATGCGCAAGCTCTCCGACGCAGGTGTCGTCGACTCTGCGATCGAGACCCTGCGAGGCCGTGCCCGTATCAAGCGTACCATGTGGAGCCGCCGTGCTCAGGAATACGAGGCCAAGATCAATTCGGGCGATCTGATTTCGATCGCCGAAGTCGTCCGCGACCTCTATCGCTCCGACCGGCAGCCAGAACAGTCTTATTCCGAACGTCAGCTTTACGAAGCGGCGCTGGATCGCATGGCCCGGGAAGTGGCGGCCGTGGAACGGATCGGAGAAGACGCCGCTATCGAACGGGTCGAAGAAGCGCTCCAGGGGACGCCCAAAGGCGAGAAAACGCCGAAGACCGACGAGGCCAGCGAGGCCGCTTGAGTCCGGTCTCTACAACCTCCGAACCGAACATCGAAAAGGCCCGGCAACTGCCGGGCCTTTTTTGTGGAATGCCCGGTTTCCCTGCGGTTTGGCACAACAAGCCGGAACATTTCTGAAGTCAGCGAGTTGATCTCATGCAAGAGATAAAGCGTAGAAACCTCAAGACACGCTAACGAAGTCCCACATCCTGTTGGAAGGGTGACCGAGATGGCACATATGGATACGCCTGAAACCCAGCGAGCCAATCGCCGCTATATGAAAAGCGCGATGACAGTGCCGCTTCTGGATGAGCAGCACGAGTTCGAGTTGGCTCGCCGGTGGAAGGAAGAAAAGGACGAACAGTCCCTGCATGAACTGACGCGCGCCTATATGCGCCTTGTCATATCGCTCGCCACACGCTTCCGGAATTACGGCCTGCCTTATGGCGACCTCATCCAGGAAGGCAATGTAGGACTGATGCAGGCTGCAGCGCGCTTCGAGCCAGAGCGCGGTGTACGCTTTTCGACCTATGCAAGCTGGTGGATCCGTGCCGCTATCCAGGACTACATTCTGCGGAACTGGTCGATCGTGCGGACGGGAACCACCGCCGCGCACAAGTCGCTCTTCTTCAATCTTCGCCGATTGCGCGCACTCATAGCGAACGGAACCCGTCAAAACCTGACTGAAGAAGATCGTATCTTCATCGCAAGGAAGCTGGGGGTCGGTGCGCGCGACGTCGAAACCATAGATGCCCGCCTGACGAGCGGCGATCGCTCGCTTAATGCCACAATAGCCGACAGCACCTCTGCGGAAAGCAGTTCGGAGTGGCAAGACCTGTTGCGATGCGAACGCCCCTTGCCGGATGAAGAAGTCATGGAAAGCCATGATGGACTGCAACGCGCGCGGTGGATCGAGGGCGCATTGGAAAGCCTGAACGAGCGCGAACTGACAATCATCCGCGAACGCCGGCTGCGTGACGAAGCGGTGACGCTGGAAACGCTGGGAACCCGGCTCGGCATTTCAAAGGAGCGTGTCCGTCAGATCGAGCACGCAGCTTTGCGGAAACTCCGCGAGGCATTGCTGAGCAAGGTTTCCGACCCCGAAGAGGCGGGGCTCCTCGCCTGAGGCTATCGGGCCACGACAAGTTTTACGCGCTGCCCCTTTATCGGCTGACCGCTGGGCCACAGCCCGTTCAGCACACGAAACCGCTCCGCTGCGTGATCTGAGAATACCATTCGACGGCCAAGCGTTTCCGCAGTGTCGCCAGAGCCCACTTGAACAATTTCGATCCGCATCGGTTTGACAACATTGGCTTCAGCCGCGGAAATCTTGCGGAAACTCGTGACGAGCGCGTGAATGGCACTATCATATCTGGCACCCGTCTGCGGTAACGTACCGATCAGAAATCTGTAGACGACATCCGGCGCATATTCGATCGCCACAAGCCGTCCATTGTACTTACCGACTTTCGCGGTCGCCGTAGCGGCACTCATGCCGTTTACTTTGAAGCGTTCCACTTCCGACACTTTGACGCCCTTCGCCCAGACCGCCGCCAGATATTGTCCAATTTCGACGCCATCGGCTTTTTTGGCTCCATCGAACTGCGCGACCGTTCCTTCCGGGCCTTCGACGAGCACCATCCTTGCGGAGTTGGTGACAGTGAAGTGTTGAGGCGCCTCGAACGCAAAGCGCAGCTTCGGATGAATAAACTCCCGATCGCGCACGAGCCCCTCTTCGGGGTCATCGCCGTAAAGCATTCCGTCGATTGCCGAAAGATAGGCGCTACCGTTTCGCGGCAACTGCCCCGTGGCGCTCCCCGCTTCCCCGGCATATTGCCTTGCAGCCGCAACGCGGGACGGCGTCGCCGGATGGCTCGCGAGCCAGTCGTTGCGCGAGGCATCGTACTGTGCGTTGCGCATCTGCGCACGAAGCTCTTCCTGCGCATTCATGGATTGCAGAAAGTCCGCTGCTGCGTATGGATCGTAGCCCGCCTTGGCAAGATAGCGGACACCGAGCATGTCAGCCTCATATTCCTGCTCCCGCGAATAATTGGCGAGGAGCCCTTGCCCGCCAAGCCCGACGATCTGATTCACGGCATCGCTGCCGACAACCGCGCCTAGCACAGCACCAAGTAAAGATGTTCCCATCGCCGCCGTCTGGCGCTGGGCTGAATGGCGCGCATTCACATGACCTATTTCATGCCCGATAACACCAGCCAACTCCGCCTCGTCATTCACGAGCGCCATCAAGCCTCTCGTCACATAGACATAGCCTCCCGGCAAAGCGAAGGCGTTGACGACAGGGCTATCCAGAACAGTTACGCGATAGGGACCGTCGGGACGGTTCGTCGCCTTGACAATTCGCGCTGTAACGCCGGCCACATAAGCCCCGAGCTTCTCGTCGCCATAGACGCCTCCATAGGCTTCGACAATCTTGGGGTGAGCGGCAGCACCTGCTTGGGCCTCCTGTTCCTCAGACATGAGCGGCGCAATTTGCCGCTCTCCGGTCGCAGGATTGGTCATACAACCGGCGACCAATAAAATTGCCAGGAAAGACAAGACGTGAGGGCGCACCAGCACTGCCAAATCAGGAAGTCTCAACATCAGCTCCGCTTGCCGTTGAGGTATGGAGCATCCATCACTCCGCTTCTCGTGGAAACTCAATCTGTTCCGGATGGGTGACTTCAATCTCCGGACCGTTGTAACGATCGACCCATCCGCGTACGCGGACATACTTGCCCGCAAGCATTGAAACATTCGTACCGTCAGCTGCCTCGATGAACGAAGCCCACGGCTCCTCTGCCTTGAAAAGCTTAACGTTGCGCCCTGAGACTGTCACCGTGAAGTCTTGGCGATAGTCCTCACCGAAATTGAGATAAAGCCTGTCGCGAAAGAGCGCAGCCGACACGATCTTTCCTTCCACAATCTCAAAACGGCCAACCTGTCTGGAGAGCTGTCCGATATCCACCGCGTTGCGGATGTCATAATAATCTTTGTTCCAGATACCGAGTCCCTCTGCTCGCGCGGATTCTTCCGCTGCCAGAAGCTCCGCGCTGCAGGCACGATTGTCGCGAAAGGTGTAAACCCGGGCAAGCCCGTGTCTCAGCATTTCCTGTTGAGCCCAGACAGGGCCTGCTGCGGCTCCCTCAATAAAGACATGGGCCAGCACCCGTCCATGACGGTCAATGCTCTCGCCTCCGTATTGCAGCGTCACGTGCCTGCCCATCGCAATTTCGGCAAGTGTCTCGCGAGCCTCCGGAGCAAGCGGCCATATCTTGAAGTTGGTGCGTCCCAGCGGAAGTTTGGGCGCCTGAATGCCGGTCAGGCGCACCTCGCGTCCATCGTCGAGCAGCAGCGTATCCCCATCGACAATATCGGCGACGCGTCCCCCCTCGTTTTCCTCAAGGATGCATTCGCGCGCCTCAACAATACCGGCAGTACAGAACGGCAGGAGAGCTGACAGCAGAAAAAGAAGGGTGCATCGCAGATCCGCTTGCCACGGCACGCCAGCCTCTTTCCAAACCTCTGGCCAAACCTCGGGCGTGTATCTCCTCAGGCCGGATCCTCCACCCGTGGCAGCGGCGTGCTTCGCAAGGCGATAATTGCCGCTTCCGTTCGATTGCGAACCCCCAACGATTGCAGGATTGCATTTACATGCAGCTTGACCGTCGCAATGGAAATGCCGAGTACCCGCGCGATCTCCTGGTTCGAGCGCCCTTTGCCGAGTTCCTGCAACACCTGCCGTTGCCGCGGCGTAAGCTTTTCCTGCCCTGCCCCGATAAAGGTTCCCGATGACTCGGCAAACCCGTCAGCCTCCACAGTAAGCAGAATATCCGGAACATAGCGGCCACCCATTTCGATCATGCGCAGCGCGCTTTCGACCAGATTGATGCTCATGTTTTTGGGAATAAAACCCGCAACACCGAGATCCATGACCTCGCGCACAAAACCCGGCGAACTCCTGTCGCTGAAGAGCGCTATCTTGCCGTTCGTCTTGGACACAAAATCGCTCAGAACCTCGATGGCCGACAAGGCACCGCCACCTGCATCAAACAGAACGAGGTCGGCCAGACTGGTATCCACGCCACTCAGAGGGCGAGGGCCTGCAACGACGCGCGTTTCCGCGCTGGAATAGAGGCGCCTGATGACGGTCGCCAAGCCTTCGCAAAAGATCGGTTGCTCACCGATGATCAGAACATGCATACCGCCCTCCTGTTTTCCGGGAGAAGAGCCGGGCCCTCTTTTCCAGTTCGGCGCGCGGCTTAAAATGAACCGTGCAACCGGAGTCAACCTTAGAGCGTAGGACTAAATATTTAGGCCAAATTGGAGATAGACGCAAAGGAGCAAATCCACCTGCACGCAGCTGTGGGATCAAGCGCCTATTGCGGCGCGGCATGAGGTAACCTAGGTTTCGCTGCGCGATACACCGGGCTGCGGTGAAGTCGCCCGCCTTTCTGAGACCCCGTAGCTCAGCTGGATAGAGCATCAGATTCCTAATCTGAGGGTCGCGCGTTCGAATCGCGCCGGGGTCACCACCTTCCTCTGGCATTGCCCCGCTGTAGCGAAGTCTCAAGCCAGATTTCAAATCTATACGGCTCATTTTCTTCTCCCGCCCAACGGCAAAGGTTTGGCGGCCTGAAGCACAAGCTGTATAACTTTATTGGTAGACCGCAAACATTTGATACAAATATATCTTGGCGTGCGTCAACAAGAAATCTTGGTATATCTGCCTACGCCTTCTGGCGAGGGAAGTCCTGCGCGCATCTGGCTCCCTTAAAATATTGATTTCATTTATGTTTTCATCTCTTCGCCCCTTTGCTTGCGTAGAAAAGTACGCCACATGAGCGTCGCCGCGCGTCTTGCTCAGATACGAAGATTTCTTGGCCTTTCACAAAAAGAGATGGGTAAGCGAGTCGGCGTGTCTGGTACGACATGGCAGAATTACGAATTGGAGAACGCCGCCCCCAACGCGCATGTGCTCGCACATCTTTCGGGCGAAGGGTTCGATATGAACTGGGTGCTGACGGGACAGGGCGAGATGCGCAAGGAAGGCGCGGCAAAAAAACAGGACAATGGTTTCGCTGAACTCGCGCCTGTCGAACTGCCGCGCAATCAGGTGGGCGGCGCAGGCGCGCACATGCTCGTCCCGCGTTACCGTCTCCGCACGCTCGACACGGAAGCGGGCAAGCGCATGACCGTCGAGGACCGCGCGATTCTCGATACAATCTCATTCCGCCGCAGCTTCATCAAACAGGAACTGAAGGTCGATCCTGCACAGCTGATTGCGGTGGAAGCACCTGACGATTCGATGGAACCAACATTCTCCGCGGGTGACATCCTGCTTGCCGATACCAGCGACCCGAAACTGCGCGGCGGCGGCGTCTACGTACTGACAAGCGGCAGCGCGCTGCTCGTGAAACGGTTGCAGATGAAGATCGACGGCGGCGTCATCGTGTCGAGTGACAACGCAACACGCTACCCCTCCGAAGAAATCGGCAAGGACGAGACGGATACGCTGAAGATCGCCGGACGCGTGATCTGGCGCGGCGGACGAATGTGAGTGAAGGACGCATGACCCACACCTCTCACGCCCCCTTCGCGGCAGACGCAAAACGCATACTCGTCATCAAGCATGGCGCCTTCGGCGACGTGATCCAGGCTGAAGGCGCGCTGCGCGACATTCGCGACAACCACCCCGATGCCTTTATCGCGGTGCTGACGATGAAGCCCTATCGCACAATCCTCGCGCGCTGTCCGCATGTGGACGAAGTGATCGTCGACGAACGCGCACCGCGCTGGCGCATCGACAGCATGCACGCGCTGAGAACAAAGATCCGTGCACGTGGCTTCGACATGATCTACGACCTGCAAAACTCGAAGCGCACGGCCTTCTACTTCAGATGGATGCTGAAAAGCGCACGCTGGTCCGGCACCGCGGCGGGATGCAGCCACCCGCACCGCGCAAATGAGCCAAAGAAGATCCGCACACTCGATCGCCTCGCGGGACAACTGGAAGATGCGGGCCTGACCATCCGCCATACGCGAACGCCCGATGTTTCCTGGCTTGCCGATGACGTCAGAGACATGCTCACGACGGCCAATGTAACGACGCCCTACATCGTGCTCGTGCCCGGCTGCTCCGCACGACACCCGCAAAAGCGCTGGCCACACTATGCGGAACTCGCCGGGCGCCTGATCGCGGCAGGCGAAACGATCGTGACGGCACCGGGCCCCGACGAAGTGGAGCTCGCGCGCACGATACCCGGCATCTGCATCGAAAAGACGAACTGGGCGGAGCTCGCAGGCATACTGAAAGGCGCGCGCTTCGTCATCGGCAACGACACGGGGCCGAGCCACCTCGCCGCGCATATGGGCGTGCCCGGCCTCGCGCTCTTCGGCACACATATGCCGGCAGAGCGGACCGGAATCCTGACAGAGAATTTCGGCGCCATCGAAGTGGACGATCTTTCGGCGTTACCCGTTGCCCGCGTCTTCGACGAGGTGGAGCGCCGCCTCGCTCATTCGAATTCGGTGTAGGATTTTTCCTCGACGATGGCCGACCCGGTCAGGAGATTGATCTCCTTCTTGATCGCGGCCCGCTTGTCGTTCTGCTTGTAGACTGAGCGCGCGAGCTCGACGAATTTCGCTCCGAAATCCTTGTCCGCCTCGCACTGACGGATATCGTCCTCGATCACCCAGAGCGCCTCGTTGACGGATTTGAGATCGCCTTCGAGGCGGCGCATCTCCGCGCTGTCTTCAAGATTCGCCTTGCGCGCCTCTTCAAGCACGGTGAGTTCATGACGCACATTCGCGAGCTTCGCCGCATCAGACATGCGCTCCGACTTGATCCGCAGAATGGTGATCTTGTCGATGAGCTCGCCCGGACCGACCTCGATCATGACAGGCTTGGCGTCTTTCTGGGACATGGGAACTCCGGGCATTGCGTGACGAATGCGCCTGCTATAGCGCAAGGACCGGGGCCTTGTCATCTTGCACGGCACACCATTAACACTCGCGCCCGGTAAACACTTGCGCGAACGCCCTCAACCCCCGAGAATCGCACTCGCTTCAAGCAACGCAGCGGCGGCTAATGTCCCTGATTTCAAGATGGCTCGATCATTTGCGCGGCAGCGACATGCCCGAGGAACGCCAGGCCGCGCGTGCCTCCGCCCCCGTGCTGATGGTCGAGATCGGCGGCTATGCACACAAGGCGCGCGACTGGTCGGCGGGCGGCGCCTGCATCGAAGGCTTCGCGGAAGCCGTTGCCATCGGCAATATACTGAGCGGGCATCTTTACTGGGCGGGCGACAGGCGCAGGCTCGGTTTCGCAGCCGAGGTGATGCGCCTCGACCCCGGCGGCGCGATGGCGCTGAGATGGCTCGACCTGCCGCTCGCGATCCAGCAGGAAATGGAAGCGTATATCGGCTGAACGCCCTTGCGTCGGTTGCGCGCGCGAGCCCAGGCGCTAGGCTCCCTGAAAACATATTGAACAGGGAGGAACGCGGGATGGCCTACAAGACACTCATTGTGGAAAAGGACGGCGCCGTCGACCGGGTGACGCTCAACCGCCCGGATTCGCTGAACGCGATGAACCCGGAACTCGTCGATGAACTGCAGGACTATTTCGGCAGGCTCTACACGGATCATTCCGTGCGCATCGTCGTGCTGAAAGGCGCGGGCCGCGCCTTCTGCGCCGGGCTCGACCTCAAGGAACGCTCGAACCGTTCCGAAACGGACACAAGCGGCAGCCCGCAGGCAGGGCTTGTCTCGCAGCGCCGCATCAGCGAAATCGTGATGCGCATGCGCCGCTGTCCGCAGGCAATCATTTCGCTCATTCATGGCCCGGCCTGCGGCGGCGGATTCGCGCTGGCGCTCGCCTCCGACATTCGCATCGCAGGCAAGAGCGCGCGCATGAACGCGGCCTTCATCCGCATCGGCCTGTCGGCCTGCGATATCGGCGTAAGCTATTTCCTGCCGCGCCTCGTCGGCGTGTCGGTGGCATCCGAACTCATGATGACGGGCCGCTTCATCAATGCGACACGCGCCGAACGCGTCGGCCTTGTGTCGGAAGTGGTGGATGACGACAAGCTGGAGGAAGCGGCGAAGCCTTACATCGAGGAAATGCTGACGACATCGCCGCTCGGTCTTCGCCTGACAAAGGAATGCCTCAACATGTCGGTCGATGCGGGAAGCCTGGAAGCCGCCGTGGCGATGGAAGACCGCAACCAGATCCTCTGTACGCAGACAAACGACTTCCGCGAAGGGGTCTCGGCCTTCCTCGGCAAGCGCAAACCCGAATACACGAACAGTTAGAGAAGCTCTACTCTCCCAACGGCCTTTCGCGATCCAATTCCTTCCAGAAACGAAAGCGGCCGCCTCGCTGCCCCGCGAGACGGCCGTTCGCCCGTCCATGCTGCTCCCCCGCCAGACGGGACTGGTTCGCCGGATCAGAAGCCGAAGACGATTGCAGCCGTCACGTCGTCGACACTGTCGCTATCGAGATCGTAATGCGTCCACTCCGTGCGCAGCGACGTGTTGTCCGCCACGGCGAACTCCATGCCCGCGCCGCCGAGCCAGCTCAGCTCACGATTGCCGCCCGGTTCGTCGTAATTATGGACACCGCCCTTGCCGTAGATCGCGAACGTGTCGTTGATCGGGAAGGAAACGAGCGCCGCCACACCATAGGTGTCGACATCGTCGCTCACGCCACCGACGGTGATGTCGGCGAGATCGGCGTAGAAGCCTTCCACGGCAAGATACTGGTTGAGACGCCAGCCGGCCATGCCGCGCCAGGTCCAGTCGTCATCATTGTCGGCCCAGCCCCAGCCGAGGCCGCCACCCACATAAAGGCCGCGCTGAAAGGCGGTCTGGTTGTAGAGGTTGCCTTCGCTCGAAACGGACATGCTGTCCGAATTGCTGGCCTGTTGGGCCGCCGCGCCGTTTGCAAAACCGGCGAGACCCAGCGCAAGGCCGGCGGCGCAAAGAATGCGAGTCGCGTTTTTCATTTTGTACAGAGCCTCGTATCAATTTCCGAAGCCCCCGCTAAGCCCGCCGCGACTATTGCTCGCGTGCTTTCTCCGCCGCAAGCGGTTGTTGCATGGCCACGCCGCCAGATTGTTGACACAATCAAAGAAGTGCCTGCGGCACAGGCACTTCTCGCGACGGAAAATTATGGAGATTGGAACTCTCCCTGCCATTTCGCGGCAGACGTGACTCTCGCGCAACAGTTTGTGTGAGTGAAATTCAGTCTGGGCATGAGAAACGAATCTCCTGCACATACTCCGATGACAGGAAGATTCGGAACCGGACGGCCGCCCTGCCCGAGGGGAGGGTGAGAAGAGAGGCGCCTGTGCCGCAGCTACTTCTTCTTGCTCATATCGATGAGCGGCATCATGCGCACGGTGGAGGTGCCCTTCGCGACGATCTCACCTTCTGCATTCTTGAGATTGCCTTCGACGAACATGGTCGAGCGGCCCCTGCGCTCGATCCAGCCTTCCGCGACGAGAAGACCGGGCGTCGCAGGACGGAAGAAGCTGATCTTGATTTCAAGCGACATGGGCGTCATCTCGAAATCGGTGACGCACATGGCAGCCCGCGCCATCGCGGCATCGATCCAGCCCGTGACGAAACCGCCCTGCACCACGCCGCCCGAATGGCACATGCGCATTTCGGCCTTGACCTCGATGGCGGCGCGGCCCGCCTCCTTGTCCATATACAGTGTGCGGACGATACCGAGCGACTGGCCGAGACCGTCCTTGCCGCTCTCGTCGTCGAAACGCTTTTCAGGGGTGATGGTCTCGGACATGGGGACGCTTTCCGGGAATAAGTTGATGCCTGTTCGCGCGCAGTTTAGCCAATTTGCGGGGGGAGGCGACCCGTCAGTGCGGTTCACACCCGCGCCGCGCCCTGTTCGCCATTGAACATGGGGCGGGGACAAGGGGACCCCGAAAAGGCCTGACCGTCATCGAAACGTAGCGAAACCGTCACAATTGGCGCCTTTATCCCCCTTTGCGGGATAAAGGGGGCCTGCGCAACAGCGGGAGGCAGGCAAGCAAGACTTGTCCCCGGTGAGCGCGCGGAGAGGCACGGCCAGGCCAGAGCCGCCGTCCGCCGGAACGGAGGGGGAGGACCCGCCGGAACGGAGGGGGAGGACAAGTGAGGCGGGCATATCTTTATTTTGCGCGATTTCGGCCGGGGGCCGCTTTTTCTTGTCCCCGCCCGTCCCGCCTGTGCGCCGGGGACAGGCGTGACGCCACGCAGGTTCGTCAGACGCGCGCCGCGTCCTCCTCGCTGACGAAATCGGCGCAGCAGAGAATCTTCTCCACCCGCTCGTCGCTTTCGCCGAAGGGCACCAGCACGGTGCTGTAATAGACATAGGTGCGGTCGCGATAGATCCAGCTGGCGGACGCCGTGTGCATATAGGGAACGCGCTCGGCACAGCAGGTGCGGAACGGCACCAGCGCGACTTCGGCATTGTCGCCGAAGATCTGCTGCGGGGTCATGCCCACCGGATTGCCAACACCGAAGAAATCGGAAATGACGGAGCCGACGACGCGGTAGCGGAAGACGCCATCGGGCAGCGCATCGATGAGGAGGATGTTGGGGAGATATTTGCGCATCTCCATTGGATTGAAGGCGTCGCGCGAGGGGAAGAGACGCGAACCGCGCAGCCGGTCCCAATAGTCGAGAACGGCGAGCGTCGCCTCGGCGGTGAGACGTGGACGGATCACCTCCGGCGCGCCCCAATACTCCGCCTGTATGGCGGACATGGGCAGCGAGCGCGCCGGTGTCGCGCCTGCCGGCACAGACTCCGCCATGGCGGAATGCTGCTGATCTTCCATAATTCCTCCGGCCCCGATTATTTTCCCGGAGTCCCTTTTCCCAGGCACCAGCCTGCGCTTGCGGGTCTTAAGAGAGGGTTTACGGGAGGAGGGTTGGGAAGGCGGGGGAAGCGGAAGCCGCGAAGCGCCTGCGCGCGGACCTGCTCATCGCGATGCGCGACCGCGTGAGCGACTGGAAGCTGACGCAGGCGGAAGCCGCGAAGCGGCTCGGCATATCGCAGCCCCGCCTCAACAACATGCTCCGGGGACAGAACGAATTGAAAGAAACTGAATAAATCGATATCTGCACGGTCTGGTGTAGCAAACGCCACAAGCTCAGAAAAAGAAAAGGGCCCACACTTTGGGGCCCTTTCCAGATGGGATCACTTGAAGATGTCGTCGGTGTCCGTGGACTTTTTGTCGCCCTTGACGCCTGCCCGGCGTTGCGCCTTTCGCAGGATAAGGGCCAGCCAAGCCTTCAAATCTTCGAAGCTTTCGGGCGAGAGGTTTTCCGGTAGCGTTAGCACAACGTCGCCTTCATCAAGGTCGGTGACCTCTTTCCACACTCCCGGAGCGGGCGGCGTATCCTCAAGCGCGCGTTGAGGCGGGTTAGCCGCGCCCCCCGTGCCCTTTTCTATGACGCTGGTTTCACTCATCGGGATTCCCGATACCTCTCCATCAACGAAAACCCACTCCTGCCCTTCGTGCGTATCAATCGCACGAACCCGCTTGGCTGATTCGAACTTCAGCTGTCCATTCACTTCCCATTGAACCAAATCCCCAACTTTTGCGCCGCCGAATACCGTATTCGTCGTGTTGTTGGGAGCGGGCTGTTTGGCACTACCATCATCATCGCCCTTAAGTTCTGGTATGATATCAGAATGTCCAAGTCCTGCAAAGGCGATAGTCTCGCGATAGACGGCAATGACCTCATCTGCCGCGTCGTCGCTATATGGCGCTTCTCCGGCGTCTTTGCGATCAAGCGTGAGATAGGCCTTAAGGGTCGCGTCCATTGACCCGCTTAGTCCGGCCAGTCCGAATTTCTCCCAAAGCTCGGCATGGATTTTTGGTGTCAAGGCAGCCTGTTTGATCGCATTTTTCCGCTTCTCGGACAGGGGGACCTGATCCTTGATAATACGGATGGCGTCATCTGTAAGATTGAAACGACGCTGCTGCCCACTTCCCTGATCGCTCAGAAGCCCAAACTGCTTAAGCGCCGCCGCCGTTGTGCCGATAGAGCTGCTCTTGATCGTAAAGCCCCACGCATTCGCCAGCACATGCATGGGGACAACGTGATGGAATGCTTTTTCATAAAGCTCCTCTGCACGTTCGACCGCCTTTTTCAGCGGTATCCCCGGATAGGGAGGGCTGCGAAAGCGTTTCGTCTTGTATTCGTCGGCGGGTGCGGCTTGTTCTGGCATGGCAATCTCCTTAAGGCTGAATTTAGGAAGCCGGGGGATTTTTATCAAGAGAAAAGTGATATGCCGTACCAGTTTTATATCATTCAGAAGTTGACAAGGCTGAGGGCGTCTCTATATTAGGTTCCACAACGAAAGGAGAATGGCCCATGAGGAGGGTGGAGAGCCCCGGCGAGTTCGACCGGCGTACGGGGCGAGGACGAATAGGAAAAGGGCGCTTCTGACCCCGCAAGGAAAGAAAAGCGCCCTTTTAATCGACTATCGAACGTTCGGGGTTGGTCTAATGGTAGGACACCCGCCCGTACAAGCGAGGAAGTCCCGGTTCGACCCCGGGCCCCGAGCTACCAGAATCGAAGGGGCCGCGTCGTTGGCGCGATGCGGCCCTAGATCATCCACCCGGGATTGGCCCCCGAGTTTCTGACCGCTCCCCGCAATATAGGGGAAAAGTCTGAATCATTCCAGAACCGCTTCGAGGCCAGCCGCAGCACATGGATTGGCCCCATGGCACAGCATTTTCTCAAGTCCGCAGCCGCTCGCAGCCTGAGCCTCATGCAGGTTATGCAGGTGACCGAGGAAAAGGCCGAAGAGATGTTTCGCAACCTTCGCTGGCCCGATACGAAGGGCGAATCGATTTGCCCCTCTTGTGGTTCCGTCGAACCCTATGACAGTCGCCGTCCGAACGGTGCGCCCCGCTGGCGCTGCAAGGGCTGCAAGGCGGATTTCAGCATCACGTCCGGCACTCTCTTTGCCTCGCACAAGCTGCCCCTGCGCGTATATCTCGCGGCCATCGCGGTCTTCTGCAATGAGGTAAAGGGGAAATCCATGCTCGCCCTCTCCCGCGACCTAGGCATTCAGTACAAGACTGCTTTCGTCCTCGCCCATAAGCTCCGCGAAGCCATGGCCTCCGATATGAAGGGCCAGGTAATCGGCGGCGAAGGCATGATCGCGGAAATCGACGGCGGTTATTTCGGCGGTTACGTCAAACCGGCCAATGAGCGCGGTGTCGAGAATTTCAACTTCTTTGCTGCCCCCTCGACATTCCCCTCCTTTTCCGCCATATTCCGCGCCGCTTACTTACAAAATTGAAGGCAGTGTGAAGCGGCCCGGGCAAGCGGTTTGCGGCCCATGCCGAGGCCGAGATTGACGCTGCGGCGGCGGGGGCTTAAGCCCTTTGTCACGGCGGCGTCTGGCCGTGCCGGAGCCCCGCCCAAGCCGCTTGCGGCAAGGTGGATTGGGTCCCGGCCTGCGCCGGGATGACGCCGAATTTTTGGTGGACACCGGTCCTTCCTGATTTGAAGGGGGGTGCCGGGATGACACTGAAATTTAGAGACACGCCTGAGTTTCAATAACGAACGCCGACCCAAAGGAGCGCGCCCATGCCGAGCTACAAGGCCCCCGTGGAAGACTTCATGTTTCTGTTCCACGAGCTTCTCGAAATCGACAAGCGCAGCGAGGTGCCGGGTTTTGCCGACCTGACGCCTGACATGACGCAGGCGATCCTCGAAGGCGGCGCGAAGTTCTGCGAGGACGTGTTGCAGCCCCTGAACCAGGTCGGCGACGAGCATGGCTGCAAGCTGGAGAATGGCGTCGTGCGCACGCCGCCCGGCTTCAAGGAAGCCTTCCAGAAATATTGCGAGGATGGCTGGAACCGCCTCGGCGCGCCCGTGGATGCGGGCGGCGCGGGGCTGCCCTCCATCATCACCTTCGCCTTCACCGAAATGGGCATGTCGTCGAACCAGGCCTTCTCGATGTATCCGGGCCTGACGAGCGCCGCCTATTCCGCGCTCTGGGCAACGGGCGAACCCTGGATGAAGGAACATGTCGCCAGGAAGATGATCTCCGGCGAATGGACCGGCACCATGTGCCTGACCGAGCCGCATTGCGGCACGGACCTGAAACTGATGAAGACGAAAGCCGTCGAACAGCCGGACGGCACCTACCGCATCACCGGCACCAAGATCTTCATCTCGGGCGGCGATCACGACATGACCGACAACATCATCCACATGGTGATCGCGAAGATCCCCGACGAGGACGGCAAGCTCGCCAACGATCTCTCGACGGTGAACTTCTTCATGGTACCGAAGATGCTGGTCGACAAGGAGACCGGCGAGATCACGGGCCCCAACGGTGTTTCCTGCGGCTCCATCGAAAAGAAGATGGGCATCAAGGGCAACGCCACAGCCGTGCTGAACTTCGACGATGCCGTCGCCTATCGCCTCGGCGGCCGCCCGCCCGAAAAGAAGACGGAGACCGGCGAGGTCAAGAAATCGAAATCGGCAGGCATGGCCGGCATGTTCGGCATGATGAACGGCGCGCGCATGGGCGTCGGCATTCAGGGCATCGCGATTGGCGAAGTCGCCTATCAGAACGGCGTGGCCTATGCGAATGAACGCCTTGCGGGGCGCTCGCTCACCGGCCCGAAGAACCCGGACGGCCCGGCGGACCCGATCATGGTGTTCCCCGATGTGCGCCGCCTGCTGCTTTCCTCGCGAAGCTTCGTGGAAGGCGCGCGCGCGCTCGCCATGTATGTCTCGATGCTGTTCTCGCTCCAGACCTTCGGCAAGGACGAGAAGGAACGCGAAGAGGCTGCCGATCTCGCGCAGCTCATGACGCCGGTCATCAAGGCCTTCTTTACGGACAAGGGCTTCCAGGCGGCGAATGACTCGATGCAGGTGTTTGGCGGACATGGCTATGTGCGCGATCACGGCATGGAGCAGTTCGTGCGCGATGCGCGCATCAACCAGGTCTATGAAGGCGCGAACGGCATTCAGGCGCTCGACCTCGTGGCCCGCAAGATGACGGCCAAGGGCGGCCGCGCGACCATGACCTTCTTCGCCAAGGTGGAAGAATTCATCAAGGCGAACGAGAACGATGCCGAGATGAAGCCCTTCATCGAGCCCTTGAACGCAGGCTACAAACGCCTCGGCGAAGCGGCCGGCTGGCTGATGGAGAATGCGCCGAAGAATTACGACAATGCGGGCGCGGCCTCCTACGACATGCTGAACATTTTCGGCACGGTCGCGCTTGGCTGGATGTGGGCGCAGATGGCAAAGGTCTCGCTTGCGAAGATCAAGGCCGGCGAAGGCAACCAGGAATTCTACAAGCGCAAGCTGACGCTGGCGCGCTACTGGATGGAACGCGAAATACCGATGACATCCGCCTGGCTCGAACGCGCGAAACAGGGCGCGGAAGGTTTCATGGAGCTCGACGCGGCAAGCTTCTGAGGCTTCGTTTTTTGAATACAGGAAGGGCGTCTCCCATTGTGATTTTGGGAGGCGCCCTTTTTGTTTTTGCGCCCTTCCCCTGCGTCCGCTAGCTTTCGCGGCATATGAAATCGCTATCCATCAGGGGAAACGCCTATGAAAAATCTCTTCAGCGTCGAGGGCAAGACGGTCCTCATTACAGGCGGCTCGCGCGGCATCGGTGAGATGATCGCGACCGGCTTCGTTGAAAACGGCGCGAAGGTCTATATCACCGCGCGCAAGGCGCAGGCCTGCAACGAACTGGCCGAAGAACTGTCGAAGAAGGGCACCTGCATCTCGCTGCCCTTCGACCTCGGCACGCAGGAAGGGATTGCGGGCATCACCGCCGAACTCGAGAAGCGCGAGCCGAAGCTCGACGTCCTCATCAACAATGCGGGCGCGGCCTGGGGCGAACCCATCGACGAATATTCCGAGAGCGGCTGGGACAAGGTGCAGAACATCAACCTGAAGAGCGTATTCTTCCTGACACAGAAGATGCTGCCGATGCTCCGCAAATCCGCAAGCGCCGACAATCCGGCCCGCGTCATAAACACGGCGAGCGTGAACGGCATCGAGCCGCCGGACCTCGAAACCTATGCCTATTCCTCGTCGAAGGCAGGCGTCATCATGCTGACGCGGCATCTGGCCAAGCGCCTCGCGCGCGAGCATATCCTCGTGAACGCGATTGCCCCCGGCCCCTTCCCCAGCCAGATGATGAAGGCGACGCTGGAAACATTCGGCGATGAAATCAAGGCAGGCAATCCGCTCGGCCGCATCGGTACGCCGGAAGACGCGGCGGGCGTGGCGATCTTCCTCGCCTCGCGCGCATCCGCCTATACGACCGGCGCGACCATTCCGGTCGATGGCGGCTCGGCGGAAGTCTGAGGCTTCGTTACTTTTCAGACCGCGAGAAATAGCCACGCGCCTTCGTCCACCAGCGACGGAGGCGCGTTTGCTTTTCGGACGCCTCGAAAACCGGCGCGTCGGCATCATGCGCGAGCGTGACGGTCGGCGCGTCGTCTATGACCGGCAGCGGGGAAACGGGCTCTTTCGGGGACACTTTCAGGGGCGCGGGCGCGGGCGCGCGCTTCTTCCCCGTGGCGCGCTCCGCCGTCTCCACAATGGCATCCGCAATCGCGGGGAGAAGCGGCAGCGGCATCTCATGCCCCATGCCCTGCATGATGCGAATGTCGCAGCCGGGAATATTCGCCGCCGTATCGAGCCCTGCCGCGACGGGCACCAGCGGATCGTCTTCGCCATGAATGACCATCGCAGGCACGGCAATGGTGCGAAGTTTCGCGCGCCGGTCGCCATCCGCCATGACCGCCGCCATCTGCCGCTTCACGCCCGCCGGATAATAGGCGCGCGCTGCATCGCGCGTGACCCATTCGCGCAAGGTTTCGCGGTCGGTCGGAAAACCGGGCGAGCCCAGAACTTCATAGGTCTTCACGCCGCGCGCGACGATGGCCTGCATGTCATGCGCGGGCGGTGCGGGCGAGAGGAAAAGCGAATAGACGCGAGGGCGCGCCGGCGGGAGCAACGGATTGCCCGAACTCGACATGATGGAGGTGAGGGAAAGCACGCGCTCGGGAAAATCGAAAGCGACATGCTGCGCGATCATGCCGCCCATCGACGCACCGGCGATATGCGCGCGCTCTATATGAAGCGCATCGAGAAGCCCCACCGCATCCGCCGCCATATCGCCAAGCGTATAAGGAACGAAAGCGGCCTTACCCTGCATCAGCGAAAGGGCGGCATCCGGCCAGGCCAGCGCGCGGCCGCGCTCGATATGGGTGGAGAGGCCGCAATCGCGATTGTCGAAGCGGATGACGCGGTAACCGCGCGAGACGAGATCGTGACAAAGCTCGATGGGCCACTGGGTGAGCTGCGCCCCGAGCCCCATGATGAGGAGGATCGTCTCGTCCTTTTCGGAACCGAAGCTCTCATATTCGATCTCGATTCCATTGGCCTGGGCTTTCGGCATTCAGTCTGAAGCTCCGGTTACATCCTCCTCCATAATAATATGGTGCAGTGCAGCATAAAATATAAGGGGCAGGCTCCGGCCTTTTCTGCCCGCTTTTTCTGCTTTTCCAGGAAAAACGGACAGAGGGAACCGGATGCCGCCACCTGATCTTATTCCGCCGCCTGCTGCTGCGAGGTGCGAAGAACGCTCAGAATGCCCTCCGCCACACCTTTCGCCGAGGCGGGGTTCTGCCCGGTGACGAGGCGTCCGTCGCACACGATCTTTTCCTCGAAAGGCGCACCGCTTTCGAACTTCGCACCGAGACCGCTCAGCTCGGTTTCGAGAAGGAAGGGGACAACCTTGTCCTTTTCGGATTTGTGCTCTTCCTCATCGGTGAAGGAATTGATGCGCTTGCCCTTCACCAGGGGCGTACCGTCGGAAAGCCGCACGCCGACAAGACCGGCAGGCCCGTGACAGACAGCACCGATAACGCCGCCCTTCTCGTAAACCTCGGTAATGAGGCGGATGAGCGCGTCGTTCTCGGGCATGTCCCACATGGTACCGTGACCGCCGGGCAGATAGACCGCGTCGAAATCCTTGGCGTTCAGTTCCGCGACGGGGGTGGTGTTGTTGAGCGCTTTCACGGCCTCTGCATCGTCGAGAAAGCGGCGGACGGACGCAGCGCGCTTCTCCTTGTCGTCCGGCAGGCTGCCGGGATCGGCCGGCGGCTCGCCGCCCTGAATGGAACCGAGCGTCACCTCCGCGCCATTATCGCTGAAGACGTAATAGGGCGTCGTCAGCTCTTCGTAGTGAAAACCCGTCTTGTCGCCCGTATCGCCGAGCGTGCCGTGGGAAGTGGTAACGATTGCAATGCGTGGTTTCGCCATCTCTCGCTCTCCTTTGTTCTTCGGAAAGCGTCTCGCGAGCTACGCGAAACGCGAAGCCCCCTATTCCCCTGAGACAGGTTTAACGAGACGGAGAAAAACCCGTTCCATGAAAGAGGCGGTTTCGCATAATGCGGGGAATCGCAGCGCTTGCGATCTTGCGAAAGAAAACGCCGTCCTCTTCGCGAGGACGGCTGCTGGATTGCCGGGTCACGGACCTCGTCCGGCCCGGCAATGACACCAGTATTATTTACTCCGCCGCCGCCTTCTGTTCCGCCGCGCGGGCATGGGTCGCGATCAAGTCCACATATTGCGGGCAGAGCTCGACCGGCAGGTCATGGCCCATGCCTTCGATGACGACATGCTTCGCACCGGGCACGGACTTTGCCGTGTCCTCACCGCCGGGTGGCGGAACAAGCGGATCGGCATCGCCGTGGATGACGAGGAAAGGCACGCGCACTTGTTTCAATTCATCCACGCGGCTGCCGTCGCCGACGATGGCGGCATATTGCCGGATCGCTCCTTCGGGGTAGTACATGTAGTCGAACTCGCGCGCGCAACGCTCGTAAAGCGCCTCCTCCGACATGGGGTAAGCGGGGCTCTGATAGACACGCCGGCCCGCCATGCGGTGACGGATGACATCCTCTCGCTCCTCGGAAGGCGGCTGCGCCTGCAATGCCTTCATCGCCTCGTCGCTCGCCTGCGGCAGATCGGGATTGCCGGTGGTCGACATGATCGAGGTGACGGAGAACAGCCGCTCGGGATGATGGATCGCCATGCGCTGCACGATCATGCCGCCCATCGAAATACCCATGACATGCGCCCGGTCGATCCCGAGCGCATCCAGAAGACCGATGCCATCGGCGGCCATGTCGGCAAGCCGGTAGGGAATGGCAGGCTCCCTGCCTTCGCGCACAGCCTTTGCGACGTCGGAAATCTGCGGGAGGCCCTTCAGCTTTTCCGACTTGCCGACATCGCGATTGTCATAGCGGATGACACGGAAGCCCTTGTCGCGAAGCCCGTCCATCAGCTCTTCCGGCCAGCTCAACATGGTCGAGCTGTAACCATTGACGAGGAGGATCGGCGTCCCGTCTGCCGGGCCGCGATCCTCGTAATTGATGGCGATGCCGTTCGCCTTCACGCACTGCATGGTCATGAAACTCACTCCGCCGCTTTCGCCGCCGAAGCGCGCTTGGCCGCCGCCTCGATGGCATCGGCGAAGGTGCCGGCCAGCGCGAGCGGGAAATCATGCCCCATGCCCGGCACCTCGCGAATCTCCGCACCCGGAATGCTTGCCGCCGTGTCGCGGCCGCCCTCGATGGGAATGAGCGGGTCGTCGATACCGTGCAGCACCACGGCCGGCACCTCGATGTTCTTGAGCTTTTCGCGACGGTCCCCATTGGCAACGATAGCGGCCATCTGTCGCGCGGTACCGACCGGATAGAGCGAGCGGTTCACATCGCGCGTCACCCATTCGCGCAGCGTCTTCTCATCCGTGCGGTAACCGGGGCTGCCAATCGTGTTCCAGGCGAGCATGCCGCGTTCGATGGCGGCGGGAATATCGCCTTCGGGCGCGGGCGTCATGAGGACGGCCATCGCTTCCGGTTTGCCCTGCGGCAATTCCGGGTTGCCGGTTGTCGACATGATGGAGGTGAGCGAAAGCGCGCGCTCTGGATGATTGATCGCGACGAGCTGCGCGATCATGCCGCCCATCGAAGCGCCCGCAATATGCGCGCGCTGCACACCCAGCGCATCGAGAAGGCCGACCGCATCCTTCGCCATATCGTCGAGCGAATAAGGCGACTGCGCGGGCTTGCCCGCCATCAGCGCACCGAAGATTGCCGTCATGTCGGGCATACCGAGTTCGTCGAACTTGGTGGAGAGGCCGACATCGCGATTGTCATAGCGGATGACGCGATAGCCGCGCGAGACAAGCTCCTCGCAAAGCTCCACCGGCCACATGGTGAGCTGCGCGCCAAGCCCCATGATGAGCAGGATCGTCTCGCGATCCTCCGGCCCGAAGCTCTCATATTCAATGGTGATGCCGTTCGCCTTGACCTGCGGCATGGATGATCCTTCCTGGGATTGTTTGTTTCTTTGGCGGCAAGTCTAGCAATGCGCTTGCAACCGGCGCACCCGAAACGATACTAATGAAAAACATTAAAGATCGGCCGGGAGAAACCGGCAAGCCTTAGCTTGAGGAGACAGCGCCCCATGACCCTCGAATACGATCTCTTCTGGTCATTCCGCTCGCCCTATTCCTACCTTGTGACGAAGCGGCTCGTCGAATTCGAGCGCGACTATGACGTGAAGGCCAAAGTGCGCCCGGTCTATCCGATTGCAGTGCGCATTCCCGGCTTCTTCAAGCAGGTGAACCCGATGTGGCCACCCTATCTGCTCAAGGACACGGCGCGGATCGCGCAAATGGAGGGCCTGCCTTACGCCTGGCCCTCGCCCGATCCCATCGTCATGGACCTGGCCTCAGGCGAGGTGCCGGAGGAGCAGCCCTATATTCGCAGGCTCACACGCGCAGGCGTGCTGGCAGCCGAACAGGGCAAGGGGCTTCCTTTTCTCTACGAGATTTCCACCGTGATCTTCGGCGGCGTGAAGAACTGGCATGAGGGCGACCACCTGCGCGATGCGGCGAAGCGCGCCGGGCTCGACATGGATGCGCTCGACGCGCAGGCCGAAAAGGAGACGGACCGGATCGAGGCCGTGATCACGGCGAACGAAGCGGCGCAGAAGGCGGCCGGCCATTGGGGCGTGCCGCTGATGGTTTACGAGGGCGAACCCTTTTTCGGGCAGGACCGCCTCGACCATCTGAAATGGCGGCTGGAGCAGAAGGGACTGAAGAAGCGCGGCTAGCGCGGCCCGACAAGCCCGAGTTGCGCAGCGATGGCGACGGCGTGGGGACGCGTGCGGGCACCAGGCTTCGCCACCGCATTGTCCATGTGATAGAGCACCGTCCTCGGCTTGATGCCATTCCCATACCCTGCAGTTTTCGAGGGGACGCGAGCGGTTTTATATCCGATATTGCAGGAAGAAGGTGAGCCTTCCCGCCCCTGGGCCCTGCTGGGCCCTGCCGGACCCTGCTGGACCCTGGGGGGCCGGAGAGCTAGCCTCGCCTTCCCTGTCTGACGCCAAAAACGGATTCCCGAGAAATGCAGCGCGACCTTGCCGCCATGAGTGCCACCGAATACGACCTCGTGATCGTGGGGGGCGGCATTACCGGCGCGAGCACGGCCTGGGATGCAAGCCTTCGCGGGCTGAAAGTGGCGCTGCTCGAAAAGGACGACTTCGCCCATGCGACGACATCGGGCTCCTCGAAGCTGGTGCATGGCGGGCTTCGCTACCTCGTGAACGGCGAATTGAAACTCGTACGCGAGTCGCTGCGCGAACGGCGCATCTGGGAGAATGTCGCACCGCATATGGTGCATCCCCTGCCCTTCGTGATCCCGACCTATGGCTGGGGCATGAAGGGCCCCATCGTACTTGGGCTCGGGCTCACGCTTTACGACCTGCTCTCCTTCGACCGCAACTGGCTTTCCGACGACGACAAGAAGCTGCCGGGCTTCCGCCGCCTTTCCAAGGGCAAGGCGCTCGATCTCGTGCCCTCGCTCAAGCGCGAGGGGCTGACCGGCGCCATGATCTATTACGACTGCCAGATGTTCGCGCCGGAACGGCTCTGCCTCGAATGCATCGAGGGCGCGGTGGAATGCGGCGCGGATGTCGCGAACTACGCGGAAGTGACGGGCTTCACCACGGAAGCGGCGATGGGGCGCGGCGTGAAGGTGACGGGCGTGAACGTGGCGGACGAGGTGACGGGCGCGATGCACACCATTCGGGGCAAGGTGGTGGTGAACGCGGCCGGTCCCTGGGCCGACAAGACCATGGCCATGGCGGACGAAACGCCCGCGCGGCGGCTCATCCGCTCCAAGGGCATCCACATCATTACGCGCGACCTTTCCGGCGACCACGCGCTCGCGATCCAGTCCGCCATCGGCGGGCACTTCTTCGTCATTCCCTGGCGCGGCTACACCATCATCGGCACGACCGACACCGTGTTCGAGGACGACCCGGACGAACTTGGCGTGACGGAAAAGGACATCGAGGATTTTCTCGCTGTCGTGAATGACGGACTGCCGGGACTGCACCTCACGCGCGAGGACGTGATCCACTTCTATGCAGGCATCCGCCCGCTGGTCGACACGACACCACAGGAAGTGCCGGGCGCCGAGACGGATGGCGAGAGCGCAAAAGAGGCGGAAAAGGACAGCTACAATGCGAGTCGGGCGGCGGAGGGCTATGACCACGCGCCGGAAGAAGCGATCGACGGGCTCATTTCCGCCATTGGCGGCAAATGGACGACATCGCGCCACCTCGCCGAACAGGTGGTCGACCTTGCCCTGAAGAAGCTCGGACGCACGGCGAAATGCGAAACGCAATGCACGCCAGTCTATGGCGGCGACATGGCGCGGCTGAAGACCTATGTGGCGCGCGCGCAGAAGCGTCATTCGTATCTCGCGCCCGACATCGTGGAAAATCTCGTGAACTTCTATGGCAGCCGCATCGACGAGGTGCTGGCGACGGCAGACGAGAAGCCCGGCGAACGCGAGGCGCTGCTGAAACGGATCGCGCCCGGCAACCCTGTGATCGGCGTACAGGTGGTGCATGCCGTGCGGCACGAAATGGCGCTGCATCTCGACGACGTGATCTTCAGGCGCACGGGGCTCGGCACGCTCGGCAATCCGGGCTCGTCCGTGGTGAAGCAGGTGGCGGAGCTGATGGGCCGGGAACTCGGCTGGGACGAGACGGCGCTCGCGAACGAAATGTCCGGCACGCTGCGGCTTTTCGAGACCATACCGGGGAGATAGGGGGAAAATGAGCGGGGAAGGAATGCCGCATGTGGCGGCGGTGGTAAACCCGCGTTCGGGCGGCGGCCGGACGGGCCGCGCCTGGCGCGTCATTTCCCAAACCATCGAAAAGGAACTGGGGCCGGTGCGCACGCATTTCACCGCCACCCCCTCGACACCGCATTTCCTGCCCGCCGCCGAACTGACCTCGCGCGCGCTCAAGGCCGGCGCGCAACTCGTGATCGCGGTTGGCGGCGACGGCACCATTGACGAAGTGGTGAACGGCTTTTTTGAAGATGGCGCGCCGATCAACCCCGAAGCGCATCTCGCGATCCTGAACGCCGGCACGGGCGGCGACTTCCGCCGCACCTTCGACATGCCCGAGGAAACGGCAGAGGGCGTGAAACGCATCGCAAGCGGCGATACGCGCCGCATCGATATCGGCAAGCTCACCTTCATCGCCGAGGATGGGCAGGAAACGACACGCTATTTCAATAATATTGCGAGCTTCGGCCTGTCCGGCGAGACGGTGCGCGCGGTAAACAATGCAACCTGGCAAAAAAGCTTCGGCGGCAATTTCGCCTTCACCTGGGCAACGCTGATGACGGCCTGGCGCCACAAGCCGCGGCCCGTGAAGATCGAGACGGATGAAGGCTTCGAGACGGTCGCGAATATCGGTCTCGCCGCCGTCGCCAACGGACGCTATTTCGGCAGCGGGTTGAAAGTGGCGCCCGATGCCGAACCCGATGACGGCCTGTTCGATCTCGTCATCATGCGCGATCTCGGCTTCATGGACCTGCTGACAGGCGGTGGCGACCTTCGCGAAGGCAAACATGTGAACGGGCCGAAGGTGGAGGTGGTGCGCGCGCGAAGCGTCACGGCGACGCCGCTCGGCACCGAACCCGTACTTATCGATGTGGATGGCGAGGGGCCGGGGCGTCTGCCCGCGCGCTTCGAGATATTGCCCGGCGCGCTGACGTTGCGCTGCTGAGAGAAGAGGACGAACGAGAATGACCATCGACCGCACCACACTGCGCTGGAACGGATGGGGCCCGGTGAAGCAGGATAATCCGCTGCCGGACGATGCGCCGCAATGGGCCTGGATCGCGGAAGCGCTGGGCGTCTCGCGGCTCGCATCGACGCCGGCCAAACCGCTCACGGATATCCGCCTGCCGCATTGCCGCCTCTCCGAAGACATTCTCGGCAAGCTGCGCGGCATCACCGGCGGCAACCAGGTGCGGACGGATGATTACGAGCGCGCCTTCCACGCGCGCGGCAAGAGCTATCACGACCTGCTCTATCTTCGCGCGGGCAAGCTCGACATGGCACCGGACGCGGTCGTCTATCCACGCAGCGCCGATGAAGTGCTCGCCATCGTGAAGCTCTGCGCGGAAGAAGACATCGCGCTCATTCCCTTTGGCGGCGGCTCTTCCGTGGTGGGTGGCGTCAACGCCATGCCGAAATCGCTCGGCGGCGCGGTGCTGACCCTCGACACGACACTGCTGACCCGCATCATCCAGATCGACAAGGTATCGATGACGGCGCGTGTGGAGGCGGGCATCTATGGCCCCGCTCTTGAAGAGCAATTGCAGAACCACGGCGTGACGCTCGGCCATTATCCGCAAAGCTTCCAGCTTTCGACGCTGGGCGGCTGGGTCGCCGCGCGCGGTGCTGGTCAGCAGTCGAACCGCTATGGCAAGGCGGAGAAATGGCTTGTCTCGGCGAAGCTCGCAACGCCGAAGGGCTTCTGGACGACAGAGGCAACGCCCGCCTCCGCTGCGGGCCCGAATCTCAACCAGCTCGTTGCCGGATCGGAGGGCACGCTCGGCGTCATCGTCGAAGCAACCGTGAAGATCCACGACCTGCCGGAGCGCAAGGACTATCGCGGCTATCTCTTCAAGACATTTGCACAAGGGGTGGAAGCCGCGCGCCGGATCAATCATGCGGAAATTCCCGTCGCCATGGTGCGGCTCTCCGATGCGCCGGAAACCTATTTCTTCCAGGCGCTTTCCTCCTCGGGGTCGGGCGGACTCAAATCGAAGCTTCAGCGCATGTATCTGAAAATGAAAGGCTTTGACGACGCGCCCTGCGTCATGCTGATCGGCCATGAAGGCGCAAAGGAAACCGTGATCTGGGCGCAGGAGCAGACGGAAGAAATATGCAGGCGGCTCGGCGCGCTGGCGCTGGGCACGGGGCCCGGCAAACGCTGGTATCACGGCCGCTTCAACGGCCCCGCCATGCGCGACCCGATGATGGACCGGGGGCTCGGCGTGGAGACGCTCGAAACCTCGACGCGCTGGTCGAACATCGCGAACCTGCATGACAAGGTGGTGGAAGCGATCAGCAATGCGATTGCCGCGAATGTGCCGGAGCAGAATGCGCGCGGGATCGTGATGGCACATGTGAGCCATTCCTATCCCGATGGCGCGAGCCTCTATTTCACCTTCGTGTTTCCGCGCCAGCTCGACCGCGAAGTCGAGCAATGGCAGGCGATCAAGCGTGCGGCATCGGACACCATCGAGATGAATGGCGGCACGATCAGCCATCATCACGGCGTCGGCGCGGATCACGTTCCCTGGCTTGGCGAGGAGAAGGGCGAGATCGGCATGTCGATCCTCAAGGCGACAAAGCGCGAAATGGATCCGAAAGGCGTGATGAATCCGGGCAAGCTGCTGGGGTAGGTCTTTCCCCCCGACACAAACACAAACACAAATTGCCATCCCGACGAAAGCCGGGGTGGCATTGTTGTTTGAGAAATTGTTTGAAAAGCGGGGCCTTACTCCGTCTTCACCATTTCCTTCGCCATTTCGATGGCGGCGGCGAAATCGGGTGCCCGGGTTACGCGGGCGAGCACACCCATATCGCCCAGAATGCGCTCGGGCTGCGGCTGAAGCGCGGTGACGATCACCTTCGTGCCATTACGCTCGCAGCGCTCGATCATGTTCTGGAGCGCGGAGACGCCCGTCGCGTCGATGATCGGCACGGCGCGCAGCCGCAGGATCAACACCTTCGGCGTTGCACCGATACGGTCGAGCGTCTCGCCAAGCCGCATCGCGACCCCGAAAAAGAACGGCCCGCGAATGAGGCTCGCCGCAACGCCGGGCGGCAGCTCATATTCCTGCATGGGCACGAATTCGCGGGGGCTCGTGTCGCTTACATCTTCTTCCACCAGATGCAGGTCGGCCTGCACCTCGACCGCCTCCGACATGCGATGCATGAAGAGAACGGCGGCAAGCACGACACCGACCTCGATGGCGACGGTGAGATCGACCATCACGGTGAGCGCGAAGGTAATGAGAAGTACCGCCCGGTCGCCGAGAGGCGCGCGCATCAGATGCCGGAACTTGTCGATCTCGGACATGTTCCACGCAACGACGAGAAGAACGGCAGCAAGCGAGGCAAGCGGGATATAGGCCGTGACCGGCCAGGCCACCACCATGAAGCCGAGCAGGAAGACGGCATGCAGCATGCCCGCGATCGGCCCGCGCGCGCCCGCGCGAATATTCGTTGCCGTGCGCGCAATGG
>AZIJ01010130.1_pt1 | contig 32074 bp, 29 predicted proteins | sample 359151 | NCBI WGS metagenome assembly AZIJ01 (sample SAMN02429718, study PRJNA222666) | marine sediment metagenome | biome: Sediment sample; isolation source: enrichment culture of sample MGS-ElMAX(UA) from oil contaminated site at the... | place: Egypt: El Max | collected 2013-01-23 | depth 9.22 m m | reverse complement strand
TTTTCTGTTTAAGCAGTTGATGGAGTTCAGGGATGGTTTGAATAATGGCATCAGCTTGCCATGCTGCAAGATCGTCACGTGATTCAACAGGTAAATAGCCATAAGCTGCTAAGATGGTGTACATGTCCGCATTACGACCTGCATCGATGTCACGCGGATGATCGCCTACATAAATAATGTCTTGCACATCTATATCGAGCTGTTTTGCTGCGAGATACATCGGTTCAGGATCAGGTTTAGTTTTGCTGACATCCTCAGGGCAAACCAGCACTGCACAACGTTCTGTGAGATTCAATTTTGCCAATAGTAACTCACTTAAACCGCGTGGTTTATTGGTGACAATTCCCCAAGGAATTTGATGTGCTTCAAGTTCCTCAAGCAAAGGATACATCCCTAAAAAGAGATCGGTATCGACCACAATATTGTCACCATATACATCTAAAAAACGTTGGCGATGTGCTAAAAATACAGGGTCGGTGACATCTAATTCTGGATAGACCAGTTTGACCATGGCACGCGCGCCTTCAGACACTTGGGTGCGAATGGTCTCAGCATCAACAACAGGACGTTGTTCATCACGACACATCTGCTGGATGATGCGGATGAAATCTGCAGCAGTATCGATTAAGGTACCATCAAGATCAAATAAAACAGCTTTCATTAAGCACCTGTATTCGTAGTATGAACCATATAATTCACATCAACATTTGGTGCTAACCAATAGTGTTTGGTGATTGGATTGTAATGAAGCCCAGTCATTTCCTTTAAGGTCAATCCAGCATTACGAATATCATGTGCCATTTCAGAAGGGCGAATAAATTTATGATAATCATGCGTACCCTTTGGTAGTAAACGCAGCACGTATTCGGCACCAATAATGGCAAATAAATAAGATTTAGGATTGCGGTTGATGGTTGAAAAGAACACATGACCACCGGGTTTGACTAAGCTTTGGCAGGCTTTTACGATAGATGCAGGGTCAGGAACGTGTTCCATCATTTCCATACAAGTTACAACATCGTATTGACCTGCTTGTTCTTGAGCCAGTTGCTCAACTGGAATCTGGCGATATTCAATATTTTGCACATTGTCTTGTTGTGCATGTAAGCGACCAACAGCAAGTGGTGCTTCGCCCATGTCGATACCGAGAACATTTGCACCGCGTCGAGCCATGCTTTCTGCCAAGATTCCGCCACCGCAGCCGACATCAAGTACTTTTTTGCCAGCCAAGCCACCAACACGTTCATCAATCCAATTTAAGCGTAATGGATTAATCTGGTGCAGAGGGCGGAACTCAGAATGTTGATCCCACCATTTGGCAGCCAGTGCTTCAAATTTTGCGATCTCTTGTGGGTCAACATTCAATTGCGACATGGCGTCACCTCTATATTTTAGGATGATTATTTCGGTTTAATCTGTTGGTAGTGTAGCGATTCTAGAAAAAAAAGCGATAAATCCAATAAAAAACTTCACAGAAGCAAAACGAATTGGTCGTGTTTGTTTTATATTTAGCATATAAACTTACGAAAAATGCTTAGAGGAAAAGCAAACTCAATGAAAAAGTTAGTATTAGGTGGTTTAAGTGCGGCTGTAATGGCATTTTCAATGAATGCAATGGCTGCGGATTTCGTTGCTGGTAAAGATTATATCGTGGTTGCAAATCCAGGTAAGACGGCAGCACCTGCAGGACAGCTCGAAGTTCGAGAATTTTTCTGGTACGGTTGCCCGCACTGCTTCAAGCTTGAGCCACATATGCAAACGTGGTTGAAGAAAATTCCAAAAGATGTTTATTTCCTTCGCACACCAGCGGCAATGAACAAAGTATGGGAACAAGGTGCGCGTGGTTACTACGTGTCTGAAGCGCTTGGCGTGCGTAAGAAAACACATATTCCTTTGTTCCATGCGATTCATGAAGGTGGTCAGCAGATTTTTGACCAAGCATCACAAGCGAAATTCTTTGCGCGTTATGGTGTCCCTGAAGCGAAATTTAATAGCATGTTTAACTCTTTCCCGATCACAGCAAAAATTGCTGAGTCAAATAAATTGGCTCAACAATACCAGTTGACGGGTGTACCAGCAGTTGTTGTAAATGGTAAATACGTTGTACAAGGTGAAGATGGTAAAGTAACTCAAGTTGTTGATTACTTATTGGAAAAAGAGCGTAAAGCAAAATAATTTGTGTTTCGCAAAGATTAAAAAAGGACTGTTAATACAGTCCTTTTTCTTTTAATTCTTTTCGTCGAGATGAAATTCTTTTAAATCAATTTGCACGATTTGCGTTGGCAAAGAGAGTGCTTGACTGACATACAGGTTGATTAATTTCTGGCGTGAACCAATTGAACGTTGATAATAACTTGAGTTTAAAAGCAACGCAGCGCCATAAGTCAGTGACCAGATATAAGATAAATAGTCACGAATCGACATATCATAGTTCTGCGATTTTAAATATTTCTCAGTCATATCTTTCAAAGAAACAATACGTTGCTGGCGAACTTCATAAAGCTCATCAAAGAGATGCTTTAACTTTGATTCGGTCATCGTTAAATGCTCTTCGAGCTGATGCAGCAAAATCGTACGACTAGGTGCCATCAGGTGATGCAACATATAGCGAGGTGCGTATTCTTTGAAGTCAGTGTTGTACTGGTCTGAAATCTTTAGAATTTCTTTTTCATTTTGGATGATTAATTCAAGTAGCAATTCATTTTTGCTACGAAAATGCTTGTATAAAGTGCCCTTAGCAATATCTAGTTCGGCAACCAGTTCATCTAAGGTCATTTCTTGGTTGTTTTCTAATAATAATTTTTCCGCAACCTGCAAAATTTTTTCTTTACGAATTAAGAACTGGGTATGACGATCAGGATTCATGATGCTTATAAGCTCCTCATAGTGTTCTAAACGGCATCGCATAATTGTTGAACACAATCATAATGCTAAGCAATGCTTTTATATATCAAACTTTAGCTTTGATATGATCAAGCGTTTTGTGGTTCCCAATTTGAGATACCACGGAATAATAAGCGTACTTGCGTCGCTGCATTATCAATAAAGAGGTTTTGCTGTTCCAGTAGATGATCAATCGTAAATTGTTTTGGTAAATTGATCCATGTCATTGCCCATGTAAATGACATATTAATTAAGATGGTGGATAAGACTTGCAGATCTTTGGCTTCTTTTATGTGCTTAAAGGTCTCAAGCTTGCATAAGTCGATAGCAAGGTCTTCAATTAAAAACTCAATTTCGCGTGCGATTGCGATCCGAACAGATTCTGAACCACCCCAACGCTCCGCAATCATAAACTGCCATTGTTGTGGGCTGTGGTTAACTGCCTGTACAAATAGCTCAATACTAGTACGTGTTTTCGCACCGCCACTATGCTGTAAATAACTTTGTCCAAGTTGATGAATCAGACTTTTTAAGTGCAGAGAAACTTGGTCAACAAGCTCTTGCCCCAAAGCTTCCATATCTTGGAAATGACGATAAAACGCAGTTGGTACTAAACCAACTTCACGTGCAACTTCACGCAAACTGATACTACTAAATGAGCGCCCTGAAGTACTCAGGTGGAGTGCTGCATCTAGTAGAGCCTGCCGACTTTGTTGTTTTCGTTCATCTCTAATCGACATGAATAAGACTCATTGAAACCGTACAGCAGAGTCTAGCAAAAAAAACAGGATTTTTTTAGCCCTGAGCGAGGATTAAACAAAGCAACTTTTGTCCTGAGAAGCGTTTAAAGCTTCGCAAGAAGATGAACAGCTGTGCTGTGAATATAAGGATTAAACAAAGCAACTTTTGTCCTGAGAAGCGTTTAAAGCTTCGCAAGAAGATGAACAGCTGTGCTGTGAATATGAGGATTAAATAAAGCTACTGTGTCTTGAGAAGCCCCTCCGAAGCCTTGTAAGAAGAAAAGTCATACTGCGGGCGTAGAAGAAAACAATCTGAGCGCTGAGAAGTCTTTTATCAGCTTATCAAAAAGCTGATTAGTCATTTGAACAGGAGCGGATGATGCTCAATCAAGATGCATAGATGTATTGGTGAAGGACTGAAGACATTGTGATCAAAAACTATTTTCTTAATCTTTTTAAAAACTTATTAAAAAGTATAAAAAATATTCAAAAAATTAGTGAACAAGTGTTGACTCAGTGAACACGAATAAATATAGTGTACACATGTTTACTACATGAACATTTGTTCACTCAATATAAATAGCCAGATACAAAACGAGGAACGTATGAACGCAAAGTTAGGTTATCAGCCACATTGGGTAAGAGAAGATTTCGTTGATTTTGTTTTGCAAAAAATAAAACCAACATTTGCTTGGAAACGCATTCTTGCTGAAGTGACAGCTGTGCGTCCATTAAGTACAGATATGGTTTTATTGACCTTAAAACCAAATCATAACTTTGACCTTTCTCGTGTATGTGCAGGGCAAAGTGTTTTGATTACCTTGATGATCCAAGGGGTATATCACCAACGTAGCTACTCTATTATAGATATCACTGCACAAGGTGAAATCCGTTTAGGCATTAAAGTACAAGGTCTTGTATCAAGTGCAGCACAACTTTTACATGTCGGCGAAAGTGTTGAGATTTCTCAAGCACAAGGTGATTTTGTACTCCATCAAGGACAGCAACCTGCGGTATTGATTGCATCAGGTTCTGGGATTACAGCAATTTATTCATTATTGAAACAAGCAATTGCACAACAGTTAAAAGAAATACATGTGGTGTACTTCAACCGTGCTGAAGTCTTCCACCAAGAAATTTTGGATTTGGCGCAGCAATATCCACAAGTGAAATATCACTTTTTTAATACGGCTGAACAAAAGCAGCATTTAGATGGTGTGTTATTAAAGCAATTGGTTCCGAACTTTGCTGAATTGCAAGCCTATGCTTGTGGTCATCACAGCATGATGCGCCAAGCACAAGAAATTTATACGCAACATGGTGTAGTCGAAAATTTCCATCAAGAGTTTTTCCAACCTGTTCAACTTGAACAGTCGAATGAAGCTCAGAACATTACATTCCGTCGTTCGCAACAAAACTTTATTGCAACGACAAATCTTTTAAGCAGTGCAGAACAAGCAGGATTACGTCCACAACATGGTTGTCGAATGGGGGTATGTAATCGTTGTAGCTGTACCAAAGTCAGTGGTGTAACGCAAAACGTGCTCACAGGTGAAATTGATGATCAGCCAAACCGTGCGATCAAATTATGTGTGAGCCAAGCCCTTAGCCCAGTCACGATTGACCTATAAAAACAAAGACATTTGAGGATTATCACAATGAATATGGCATTAGAATTTAAAGCAGTATCAAAATCAGCTCATCTAACACCAGAGCAAATAGAAGAGTTTGGTCGTCGTGTAGAACAGATTCGTTTAGATGTGATGCAGAATCTAGGTGAACAAGATTCAAAATATATTTATAAAGTACGTAATTTCGTGCGTTATACCGAAATCGCATCACGTGGTATGTTGATGTTCGGTGGTTGGATTCCACCAGTATGGTTGTTGGGGACAGCTATGCTTGGTGTGTCTAAGATCGTTGAGAATATGGAGCTTGGTCATAACGTGATGCATGGTCAGTTTGACTGGTTGAATGATCCAAGTTTACGTGGTGAAGATTATGACTGGGACAATACCTGTTCAGGTAATGACTGGCGTTATACCCATAACTATATGCACCATACTTATACCAATATTGTGGGTAAAGACCATGATGTGGGATATGGCATCTTACGTGTCGCGGAAGAGCAAAAATGGGAAGTGCGTCATTTGGCGAATATTCCATTGGCATTGCAATTAATGTTTTTCTTCCAATGGTATGTGGGTGTGCAAAACCTACATCTTGAAGATGCTTTGGTTTATAAAACCAAAACGTGGAAACAAGTTTGGGCAGATGCAGCTGAGTTCCGTAAGAAAGCTAAACGTCAAGTCTTAAAAGATTATGTGTTCTTTCCAGCGATTGCGACCATTAACTTTATTCCTGTATTAGCAGGGAATGCAGTGGCAAATATTATCCGTAATCTTTGGTCATCAGCCGTGATTTTTAATGGTCACTTTACTGAAGATGCTGAAACATTTGAAGCAGATAACACTGAAAATGAAAGTAAAGCAGAGTGGTACTTACGTCAGATCCGTGGTTCGAGTAACTTTACAGGCGGTAAGTGGATGCACTTCATGAGTGGTAACTTGAGCCATCAAATTGAGCATCATTTATTCCCAGATATGCCAGCCAATCGTTATGAAGAAGTTGCACCAAAAATCAGAGCCTTATGTGCTGAATATGGCGTGAACTATAACGAAGCAAACTTTATGAAACAGTTCTGGACCGTTTGGGTACGTTTAGCGAAGTGTTCATTGCCAAATGATGTAGGTGCAAACCTAACCCAAGCATTCAGCAAACTGAAAGCAAAATTGAAGCTTGCTTAAACTGGTGAATTGTAACGAATAAGTAAAACTGAAAGTACGTGTAATTGAGCTATACTATGGCGCAATGATATTTGAGCCATAGTTTTAAGGAATCGTTATGCGTATTGACCAAAGAGCATTAGACCAATTACGTGAAGTAAAAATTACGCGTAATTATACCCGTTACGCAGAAGGTTCAGTTTTGGTTGAGTTTGGTCATACCAAAGTGTTGTGTACGGCGAGTATTGATAATTCAGTACCACGCTTCCTGAAAGGTCAGGGTCAAGGCTGGGTCACTGCTGAATACGGTATGTTACCGCGTTCAACACATACCCGTAGTGACCGTGAGGCAGCACGTGGTAAGCAGACAGGTCGTACTCAGGAAATTCAACGTTTAATTGGTCGTAGCCTTCGTGCCATGGTTGATTTGAAAAAGTTGGGTGAAAACACGATTACGATTGACTGTGATGTTATCCAAGCTGACGGTGGTACACGTACTGCAGCAATCACAGGTGCAGCGGTTGCCTTGGTTGATGCGATGAATGTGCTATTGAGCAACAAAAAAATTAAACAAGACCCATTAAAGGGTTTGGTTGCAGCAATTTCGGTCGGGATGTATCAAGACGAAGTCCTGCTCGATCTTTGCTACGAAGAAGATTCAAATTGCCAAACGGATTTAAACGTGGTGATGACACAAGCTGGTGAGTTTATTGAAATTCAAGGAACGGCTGAAGAAAAACCGTTCACGCGCCAGCAGTGCAATGCCATGTTAGAGCTTGCAGAGAAAGGAATCTTGGAATTGATTCAGAAGCAACAGCAAGCACTCGGTTGGTAAGTTCCAGTTGATAGTGCGGGCGGTCTGGTTTTTTTAGACCGCCTTTTTTTTATCTTCAATGTCATTGAATTGCTATAAAACAATCATTCAACTGTCATTTATATTGTATTGACTATCTGCACGAATATTTTAACGGATAGTAAAATGCGAAATTTCCTTTTAGTGCTGCTGAGTAGTAGTGTCTTCTTATTAAGTGCGTGTAATGACAATGATAGTGGCGATAACAATAAACCTACGCCAACACCAGAGCCGCCAACCTCGAACTGTAAAATCCATTGCGCACCATAATAAGAATAAGGAAATAACAAATGAACCGTCGTGATTTTTTATTAAATTCAACCAAAGCACTTTTTGGAACAGCCGCTTTAACAAGCTTTCCAATGAGTATTCAAAAAGCATTAGCGATTGATGCCAAAGTAGAAACAGGAACAATTAAAGACGTTAAACATGTGGTGATTCTGACCCAAGAAAACCGTTCGTTTGATAATTATTTTGGTACCTTGAAAGGTGTACGTGGCTTTGGTGACCGTTTTACCATCCCTTTAACTCAGGGACGTAAAGTTTGGGAGCAATATGATGCGAACAAAAACAAAGTTTATCCTTACCATTTAGACAGTACACGCGGTAACGCACAGCGCGTTAGTGGAACACCGCACTCATGGACCGATGGGCAGTACGCATGGGATCATGGTCGTATGGGCAATTGGGTGCAATATAAACAACCTCAGTCTATGGGTTATTACAAACAGCAAGAAGTTGAGTTTCAGTTTGCTTTAGCCAATGCCTTTACTTTATGCGATGCATATCACTGTGCTATGCATACAGGAACTAATTCCAATCGTATGTTTATTTGGACGGGAACGAATGGCCCAACCACAGGAAATGTGGCCAGTGTAGTCAATGATTTAGATGCGATAGGCCCATCAACGACAGGTTATGATTGGACAACTTATCCAGAGCGTTTGCAACAAGCAGGCGTAAGCTGGAAAGTTTACCAAAACATGCCAGATAACTTTACAGATAATCCTCTAGCAGGATTTAAACAATATCGTCGTGCCAATGAATTGTCTGGGAAACCCGTCAATAACAGTACCATTTGTCCAGCCTATGATCCTGCGATTGATGCAAATCAACCATTATATAAAGGGATTGCCAACACCATGCCTGATGGCGGATTTCTTGGGACATTTAAAGAGGATATTGCCCAAGGTCAATTACCTCAAGTGAGCTGGTTGGTCGCTCCAGCAACCTATAGTGAGCATCCTGGACCATCAAGCCCAGTTCAAGGTGCTTGGTATATTCAAGAGGTTTTGAATGCTTTAACGGAGCGTCCAGAAATTTGGAGTCAGACTGTCTTTTTAATTAATTTTGATGAAAATGATGGTTTCTTCGATCACGTGCCATCACCAAGTGCACCATCAATTGATGTGTCTGGTGAGGTCTGTGGTAAGTCGACATTAACTGAAGCGCAGATGTCGTATGAATATGCAACACATGACAAGGCATCATCGGGACAGCCAAACTTTACCGATCCCAAAGTGAGTAATGGGGTTGGGGTATATGGACCAGGGATTCGTGTTCCAATGTACATTATTTCCCCTTGGAGTCGTGGTGGTTGGGTCAATTCACAAGTATTTGATCATTCTTCGGTGATTCGTTTCTTGGAACAGTGCTTTAATGTAGAAGAACCGAATATCAGCCCTTATCGCCGTGCAGTATGTGGTGATTTAACGACAGCTTTTGATTTTGAAACACCGAATATTGTTCCATTACCAAATTTATCTGGGAAGAGAACCAAAGCTGAAGCAGATGCAATTCGCAAAGCGCAAGAAGGTTTAGCTCAGGTGAGTCGCCCGCTAAATCAAGCTTATCCAATACAAGAAACAGGTATTCGTCCATCACGTGCACTGCCGTATATTCTTCATACCAGTGCGAAAGTTGATGTTGCTGCGAAAACTGTAAAGTTGATGTTCTCCAATACGGGCACACACGCAGCAGTTTTCCATGTCTATGACAAATTGAATCTGGATGCTGTTCCGCGCCGTTACATGGTTGAAGCAGGCAAACAATTGGATGACATTTGGCAGACTAAAGAAAGTCGTTATGACTTATGGGTACTTGGGCCAAATGGTTTCCATCGAAGTTTTACTGGTGATTTATCTCAAGCAGAGCAGTCTGCTGCCTTACCTGAGATACGCGTGTGTATGGAAGAGTGTGATCCGAAACTTTTCTTAAAAGTGCGTAATGATGCAGCTCAAACTGCAAAATTCATCGTAAAAGCCAATGCGTATTTACTAAGTCAAACATGGCAAATCGAAACAGCTGCAACAGAGAAAGAGTTAAGCTGGGATATGAGTGAGTTTGGTGGCTGGTATGATTTCACGGTGACTATGGTCAACGAGCCAAGTTATAGCCGTCGTTTTGCTGGCCGCATTGAAACAAATGAAGATTCAATTTCTGATCCATACATGGGCTTTGTTGGTTCATGATGTTTTAATTCTGCAATTGCAAAAAAACAGTCTAAACACAGTTTAGGCTGTTTTTACTTTATTCAGGTTAGAGATGTAAAACATGATGTTATCATTTTCTACATACCTTAACTGACGCATTTCATAATGTAACAGAGCACGCAAATTTGACTCATTTTGCTTTGTTAAATTTATAAAATTGAAAGAAAACAAAATAGGGATGAGAATGTTACAAGTATTTCTCGTATTTTTGACCGCAGTTACTTTTGTCTTGATGGCTGCTGACCCCAGACCTACTGATTCAACCGAAGCCAAATCAGCATGGACTGAGCGAGCTGAAGAAAGAAAAATAGAGATGCCTGAGGTTTCGGTTCAGCCAAAACGTTCAGAGCAAGAGAATAAATCTGAACAAGGTTAGGCGTTAAAACGCATCGATAAATCGACAGCGGTTACATCTTTGGTAAGTACGCCCATTGAAATGTAATCCACACCTGTCGTTGCGACTTCACGTAGATTTTCAATGGTGATATTACCTGATGCTTCTAATTTACAGCGTCCAGCGACATGATTCACCGCATCAATCATTTGTTGTTGGCTAAAGTTATCCAACATCACAATATCAGCCCCAGCTTCAAGCGCCTGATTCAGCTCGTCCCAAGTTTCAACTTCAACTTCAACAGGTTTACCCGGTGCAATGTCATGTGCTTTGACAATCGCTTGGGCAATACCACCAGCTGCCATGATGTGATTTTCTTTAATTAAAAATGCATCAAATAGACCTAAACGATGGTTTTGTCCACCGCCAACAGCCACAGCATATTTTTGTGCGATGCGTAATCCGGGTAAGGTTTTACGCGTATCCAATAATTTTGTATTTAATCCATCAAGCTGTTTAACGTAGTTTGCTGTTTTGGTCGCAACGGCTGAAAGTGTTTGTACAAAGTTTAACGCTGGACGCTCAACAGTGAGAAGGCTACGCGCTGAACCAGCAAGCTTTAAAAAAGCTTCATTTGCTGCCACAACATCACCTTCTTGCTTTAACCATGTAATTTGTACAGTTTCGTCATATGCCTTTATTAACGCATCAACCCAAGGTTGTCCCGCTAGAACCATCTCTTCACGAGTAATGATCGTGGCAGTCGCTTGTTCATCTACAGGTGTTAACATGGCAGTAATATCGCCATCCCCAATATCTTCTTGTAATGCTTGTTGAATATTGATTTGAATAGATTGTTCAAGCAAAGATTGAGGAATACTCATACCATTTCCAGTATATTTTTGGCCAAAAAACTTGTGCGTTATATTAGCACCCTCAACATAAAAAATAAGTATTTCGTCTCGATTATTAGTGATAAAGCATGTCAGAATGCAGCATAGAAATATTAAATTGCTGATTCGAATGACAATGCAACACTCTAAATTTGCTCAAGTTCAGGATGGTGTATTAATTGGGGCAACTCAAATAGCATCTCCAAATTTTAATGTACGTCCAGATGGCACTGATATCCAACTGATTGTAATTCATAATATTAGTTTGCCTCCTTCACAATTTGGTGGGGGCTATATTCAGCAGTTTTTTCAGAATAAATTAGATTGGTCATTGCATCCTTATTTCCAGACCATTGAGGGAATGCAAGTTTCTGCACACTTATTGATCTTGAGAACAGGTGAGGTCATCCAATTTGTGAATTTTAATGAGCGTTCTTGGCACGCGGGACGTTCTAGTTATTTGGCTCAAAAAGAATGTAACGACTATTCGATTGGAATTGAGCTGGAAGGAAGTGATGATTTACCATTTGAAAAAGAACAATATCAATCACTGGTAAACGTTGTACAAACGCTTCAGCAAGCTTATCCAAAAATTCAAAATCATATTGCAGGGCATTCTGATATTGCACCGAAACGTAAGACTGATCCCGGGCCGTTTTTTGACTGGCAGTTGTTTCGTTTCCAATTATCAAAAGCGAAATTATCCAAAAAAACATCGTTCGATTTATGATTTCACAACGAAATCTATTTGGACTTTCATTACAATAACGCTTTTTAAAAGATAAGCCGTAGGTGAATGCGATGGCATTGTGGCGATCGACTGTCATTGTCAGTGCAATGACGATGTTATCCCGGGTGTTGGGATTAGTACGAGATGTAGTACTACTCAACGTATTTGGTGCGGGGAAGGACTTCGATACATTCGTTGTTGCATTTCGTATTCCTAACTTTTTTCGGCGTTTATTTGCTGAGGGTGCATTTTCACAGGCCTTTATTCCTGTTTTAACAGAATATAAGACCAGTCGTGCACATGCCGAAGTTCAGATTTTAATTAGTCGGGTATTTGGCTGCTTATTAACAGCCATGACCCTATTAACGTTTGTGGCAATGGTTGCTGCACCTGCCATTATTTATCTGTACGCACCTGGTTTCCATAACGATCCTGAAAAATTTGCATTAGCCGTTGATATGTTTCGTTTAACGATTCCATATTTGATGTTTATGTCATTAACGGCATTTGCAAGTAGTATTCTGAACAGTTATGGCTCTTTTGCCTCACCTGCATTTGCACCTGTTTTATTAAATGTTGCGATGATCGCAGGGGCATGGTGGTTAACGCCGTTCATGGCTGAGCCAATTATGGCGCTAGGCTGGGCAGTCGTTGTGGCAGGTGTATTGCAGCTTGCGATTCAGATTCCTGAGTTATGGAAGAAAAACTTACTTATTCCACCAAAAGTAGATTTTAAACATGAAGGTGTAGATCGTATTTTAAAGCTGATGTTGCCAGCTTTATTTGGTGTCTCAGTAACGCAGATTAATTTATTGCTCAATACAATCTGGGCATCATTCATGCAAGATGGTTCGGTCTCTTGGCTTTATAGTGCTGAGCGAATGACGGAGCTTCCATTGGGACTGATTGGTGTGGCAATTGGCACGGTGATTTTGCCTTCATTATCAGCACGTCATGCCGAGCAAGATCAAGCCAAATTTAAGAGCATGATCGATTGGGCCGCTAAAATTATTATGTTAGTCGGTATTCCTGCCAGTATTGCTTTATTCATGTTATCGACACCGATTATTCAAGCATTGTTTCAGCGTGGTGAGTTTACATTAGAAGATACTCAAATGACGGCTTTAGCATTGCAATGTATGAGTGCTGGGGTGATTTCATTTATGTTGATCAAAGTATTTGCACCAGGATTTTATGCACAGCAAGATACTAAAACGCCAGTGCGTGTGGGGTTAATGGCGGTTGCAGCAAATGCTATTTTAAACGTGGTATTTATTGGTTTCTTTAAATTAATTGATTGGCATGCAGAGCATATGGCACTGGCTCTTGCTTCATCTGGTTCTGCTTTAGTAAACGCAGGCATGCTCTATTTCTATTTACATAAGCGTCATATTTATCGTTTTGGTGCGCATTGGAAGAAATTATTTTTCCAATTTGCGGTAGCGAATATGACCATGATTGCAGCCTTGTGGTATGCCTTAACATGGTATCAAGGTGATGTTTCACAATGGTTCCGTATTGCAGAAGTGATTGGTCTATGTGTGGTTGGCGTTGTGGCCTATTTAATTGGTTTAGTGGCAATGGGTTTTAGACCAAGACATTTAAAACATTAATACTCAATTATTCTAAAATTAAACCCTCCGAGATGGAGGGTTTTTTGTTATTTCACTTCGATCAGTTCGATATCAAAAATCAGTGTGCTGTTCGGGCCAATTCCATCACCAGCACCAATGTCACCATATGCTAAATCGGCAGGGATAAAGAAGCGGCTTTTACCACCTTCTTTCATGGTTTGAACACCTTCGGTCCAGCCAGAAATGACTTGATTGAGTTTAAACTCAGCAGGGTGATTGCGTGCAATAGAACTATCAAAAACAGTTCCATCAAGCAAACGGCCTTCATAATTTACTTTTACCATAGAGGTGGCTTTAGGTGATTTACCTTTACCTTCTTGTAAGACTTGATACTGTAAACCTGATCTTGTTGTGATGATGTCCGCTTTCTTTGCATTTTCAGCTAAAAAAGCTTGACCAGCTTGCTCGTTTTGTTGCGCTAATTCTTGAAATTCAATCAACTGTTTTGCTTCAAGGCGTTTTTTATATTGATTTAAAACATTCGCCATTTCTTCATCGCTTAATGATGCTGTTTTACCTTGGGTCGCATCCTTTAAGCCCTGTACAAAGGTTTCAATATTTAAATCTTTCAGGGTTTCTGCATTTCCTTTACCCATCAAGTATCCATAACTATAGCCCAACTGTTCCTTTTGGGGGCTTTTTAATGTTGTCGGTGCTGCTTGAACCGTACCAATAGCTGATACAATTAAAATTAGACTTAGTTTTTTCATTATTTCTTCCAAAATAAAGGAGAGCACATGCTCTCCTTATATCAATTATTTTACAGAGATTAATTCAACATCAAAAATTAATGTACTGTTCGGTGGAATAGAACCTGGTACGCCTTGCTCACCATATCCCAGATTTGCAGGGATGTATAACGTTGCTTTACCGCCTTCTTTCATCAGTTGTAGACCTTCCGTCCAACCAGGAATCACTTGATTGAGCGGGAATTCAATTGGCTCGCCACGATCGTAAGAGCTGTCAAAGACCTTACCATCAGTGAGCTGACCTTTGTAGTGAACTTTAACGACAGAGGTGGCAGATGGCTGTTTACCAGTACCTTCTTTAATAATTTTGTACTGTAGACCTGAAGCAGTTGTTTTGACACCTTCTTTTTTGGCATTTTCAGCTAAAAAGCTATTGCTTGTAGCTTCTGCTTTTTTCGTTTCATTTAACTGTTTTTGTTGAATTTCTTTTTGAAAATCAACATAAGCTGCTTGTAGCTCTTCTTCTGTATATGCTGCCGGTTTTTGCGCATGTGCATCGCGGAAACCAGTAATAAATGAATTTGTATCTAATTCAGGAGGTGTTTGCTTTGCAACTTCATAACCTAAGGCATAACTGATTTTTGCTACAGGTGCTGCATTTTTATCAGCTTTAGCCCCAAGTTCAGTTGTTGGATGTTGTGTAGCGTAATAAACAGGAACAAGCGCTGCACCGCCTAAAACGGCTGCAACAACAAAAGGTAAAGCTTTACTCATGAGATGTCCCGATATGAGTTCTTAGTAAAAAATATGGCATTGATCTTAGCATGTCTATGCTGATCCATTGAATAACCCATTTGAATAATACGTGTATTTTTTATTAGGTTTTTGTTTTTAACAAAAAAGCCAGATCAATTGATCTGGCTTTTTACTCACTTTAAAGCTAGCCTTCTTTATTGGCTTTGTAGGCATAAGCATAGTTATAGCTATAACCAGTGCCAGCAGTACGTTGGATATCGTTTAAGATGAAGCCATTCACTTTGACGCCTGCTTGCTCAAAACGATTTAAGCTAAGCTCAAGCTCTTTCATTTGCGACTTAGAATAACGAGCAATCAATAGATTTACGCCAGCATATTGAGAAATAATAATACCATCCGTTACGGCTAAGATCGGTGGCGTATCAATGATAATATGATCATATTGTTGGCTAAGTTCATCAAGCAATGCTTTGAATTTTTGAGAACCTAACATTTCAGATGGATTTGTTGGAATTTTACCACGTGTAATGACATTCAGTCCATTCACCTCAGCTTGATGAATGATTTGGCTTAACTCAGCTTGATTGCTTAAAAATTCAGACAATCCAAGCTCCACCTCAACATCAAAGTATTTATGCAAATAACCACGACGCATATCTGCATCAATGAGAAGAACTTTTTTATCACTTTGAGCAAAAATAGTCGCTAAATTGGTCGAGATAAATGATTTTCCGACCTCTGGTGCTGGACCAGCGATCATAATGATATTGTTTTTTGCACTCGCAAGGGCGAAATGGATTGCTGTACGGATACTACGTAAGCTTTCAATTGCAATATCATCGCTATGCTTTACAGCTAAGATCGGGATCGATTTTTTCTTTTTCAAGATACTCATACGAGTTTCTTGTACAGGAGATCTCGGAACTGTAGCATAAACAGGAAGGTCAAATTCTCTCTCGATTTGTGTCGAGTCTTTGACGCCAGTACGTAGCATATTTCGTAATAATGCAAGCAGAGTCCCTAAGAAGCCACCAAGGAAAATAGAAAGAATTAAAATTTGTAATTTCTTAGGTTTGATTGGTTCTACTGGCTCTACAGCAGTATCCACAATCCGCACATTACCAATTTCTCCGGCTTTGGCGATGCGTAATTGCTGATATGAATTAAGCAATGCTGTATACAGTTGGGTTTTAACTTCAACCTCTCGATATAATTGTAAGTATTGGCGTTGCAAATCTGGTAGGCGTTTAAGTGTGCCATTAAGGTCTGAGATTTGTTTATTTAATGCTACAAGCTGAGCATTAATCTCACGCATTGCAGGATGTTCAGACGTATACTTAGCAGCTAGATCAGCTTGCTGTTGCTGCAACTCTATTTTCTTAGTTTCTAAATTAATGCTTTGAGTCAAATAAAGTTCTGACTCTTTAGTGACATCAACCGTATTGTACTGTTGACGAAACTTATTGAACTCACGCTCAGCATCATCTAACTGCTTTTTTAGCTCAGGAAGTTGCTCATCTAAGAACTTCAGTGTTTGAGCTGTCTCCGCAGAGCGACGAGCGACGTTTTGTGCGCTATAAGCTGATAAAATAGAATTTAGAACTTTCGTAATATGTTCTTTATCTTGGCCTTGGTAATTTAATCCTAGAATTCCCGTTAGCTTCCCTTTTTCGGCAACGGAATAATTTGCCAAAATAGTATTGACTGCAGTAGGTAAAGAGCTTTTCTTTACAAAATAATCGGAATCAAAACTATCTTTGGAAAAAATAGCGATTTTCCATAAACCGTATTTAGTATTAATCTGATTTAATTGATTCAGAGGAGCTTTAAGAACAACCTTATCTGTTTTTAGATCCATAAGACTAAAGCTATTATTTTTAAAGCTTAAGCTAAGTTTTTTATCTAGATAGTAGTTAGGGATTTCAAATTGTTTGATATCAAAAGATTGCTCTCCGTCGTTAAAAATAACAGCTTTGGGGGTGTATTCAGTAGAGTAATCTGCTTTATTGAATAAACGATGAGAAAAGGTATTTTCAGTGCTGGAAATATTAATATCTAGATGAAGTGCTTGAATCACAGAACCAAGAACCAAGCGAGACTTTAAAATTTCAATCTCAGATTGAGCCGGCGACTTTTGATCAATCATTTGTGAAAGATCCCCAAGCAGCGCAGCTGAAGCCCCTTTACTGTCTTCTACTTGGACCAAAGCATCAACGGAATATGTATTTGGAGTTGCGCGTAGGTATAACAAAGCAAAGACCAAACTCAAAATAATACACAGTGCAATTAGCTTCCATTGTGCAATCAAAGCAAAGAAAAGCTCTTTTAGGTCAATCGTATCTTCAGTATTGGTATTTTGGCTCATAATCTTAAATCTAAAAAGTTAAATATAGTTTTTCCAGTCAGTAACACATTGTTGGATTAGCAGACAGGTTTGATCAAAAAAAGTTTGATCGTGTTGGTAAGGGTCAGGTACATTTTTGTTTTGCCAATGACCTAAACGGAAAACTTTCCCTTTTGCAAATGGCCAAGTTTGCTCGATATGCTTTTGCTGATTATGACTCATCACAAGAACTAAATCTGCATTTTTTAAATGTTCAGCATTTAACTTTTTGGCAACATGGGCACCCATATCAATATTGAGTTGATGCATACATAGTATGGCTTTTTCATCAGCAGGATGCCCGATTAAACCTGAAATGCCTGCCGACTCGATGTGTAAGTGAGGATAATCTGCTTTTAAAAAATACTCTGCCATTGGACTACGACAAATATTACCAACACACACAACCAGAATATTTTTGATATTCATTTGAATTATTGTCCTAAGCGATCAATGTTATACAAAGCGCTTGAGAACGGAATCATTTGATTCACAACACGTTGCCAGCGTGTTAATCCTGTTGCATCTACATAGACAATATCGTTACTACGTAACTGGAATTGATTGGCTAATCCAAAGTCACCGAGACTCAACAAATTCATATGATATAGAGCGGTACTGTGATCAGTAGGGTTTGTTCTTAATACATAAATGCGACTAGCGCTAGCGGATAAAGGATTTAAGCCTAAACTTTCACCAAGTGCATCACTCAAAGACATGCCTTGATCACGCATAGGTAAAGCTTGATTCTTACCGGACTCCCCCATAACGTAGATTTTTTGATTCTCTCTTGTACTTACATAAATCGTATCATTAGGCTGAATTAAAAGGTTATGCAGCGAATATCCTGATTTTTCTAACTCTATCGTATTGAGGTTATAGGTTTGACCATTTCGAATAAGTTGAATGTAGGTATTTGCACCTTTATCATTGATTCCTCCAGCAAGACCTAATGCTGTATAGATACTTGTGGGTTTATCATTTAAATAGAACTGACCTGCGCGAGTTACACTTCCTTGGACTGAATAACGTTGCCCTTGATAGGAAAGAACTCTTACGATGAGATCTGGGTTTTTTAAATATTGTGCAAAGTGCTTTCTCAGTTCTACATTTAATTGGCTGAGTGATTTACCTGATGCCTTATATCGACCTACCAATGGCAGTTGAATATATCCATTAGCATCAATTGGATAACCATTTGCTTGGATCGCTTGGTCATTGCTCATCGTCACTGATGGCGGCGTAATTTCAGGGTAGGCCCATAACTGAATAGATAAAATATCCCCTGAGCTTAAGCGATAAGTTTGGGGGTGCACCTTAAAAAGTGATGTATAATTCTGTTGTGTGTTTACTTGTTGAGAGAGAATAGTCGTTAGGCTATCTTGAGTAATTTTTACAACATTAATATGTGACCCTAGATCAGTTGTATAGCTTCCTTCACTTGGAATGTCATAAGTTTGCAAGCCAGAAGTAACGGCACAACCTGTAGCACTAATGCTAATTGCGAGGATAGAAAAAATTTTATAATGCTTCACACTCGACCCTTGAATACTTATATCTCATTGATATCAGCTGCTCTATACAGCTTCACTTTAGATTTAAAAATGCACTCAGTCTAGCTGAAAAACGTTAAAAAATCATGAGAAAATCTAGAAGCTTTGTATGTTTAGTATTTCTAGGCTATGTCTAGACAGATAGGATATTGATGCTTGCTGATAAGAGAGTGTTTATTAAAAACAATCGTACAATTAAAGTGAGGGTAAATTTAAAAGTCTGCTATAGTAGAGCCGTTTTTATCCTAGGTAGGATTTCGTTGGTAATCAGGAAAGCTACTTTTTCTTGGTTGGTAGCAAATTCTTTAGATAAACTAAAAGAGTATTAGTTTTACTTGTTAAACATAGGACCTAAAGACGATTGATAGCCATAGTTTCTTTAAAAAATTGAGTTAGACTTATGCACTTTCTTTAAGTTTTCATAAAAAAACAATATTGTAGTTTTGTGGATATTTGAAGTTACATAACCATTTTGGGTGTTTCTTTGGCTCTTAATATTGCTTTAAGTCGTATGATCATGAATAAAAAGGGTGAATTAGGTGAAGAGGGTTTTATTAGTATTTGGTACTCGGCCAGAAGCGATAAAAATGGCACCTTTGGCTATAAAATTAAAAGAGTTCGATCAAGACTTTGAAACTAAAGTTTGTGTTACTGGCCAGCATCGCCAGATGTTAGATCAAGTTTTAGAGCTATTTGATTTGAAACCTGACTTTGACCTGAATCTGATGAAACCAGGCCAAACTTTATCTGACATAACATCTGGTGTATTAGAGGGTTTAGAGCAAGTATTTGAGCAATGGATTCCTGACCTTATTCTGGTACATGGTGATACTGCAACTACATTTGCCGCTTCGTTGGCGGCATATTATCACAAAATAAAGGTAGGTCACGTCGAAGCTGGTTTACGAACAGGAGATCTATATTCTCCTTGGCCAGAAGAAGCTAACAGACAATTAACGGGTGTTTTAGCAAATTATCATTTTGCTCCAACTCAATCTTCTTATGAAAACTTAATTAAAGAAAATGTGAACCCCGTCAATATCGTAATCACAGGTAATACCGTGATTGATGCTCTGTTACAAGTGAAGAAAAAAGTGGAAACAGACCAATCACTTGTTAATCAATTTCAAGAACAATTTTCATTCCTTAATTCTGATAAAAAACTTGTGCTAGTCACTGGACATCGTCGAGAGAATTTTGGACAGGGTTTTCTAAATATTTGTACATCTTTAGCAAATTTAGCTAAAAAATATCCTGAGATCCAAATTGTTTATCCTGTTCATTTAAACCCAAATGTACAGCAGCCTGTAAATGAACTTTTAGCAGGAATAGAAAATATTCACCTGATTGCGCCTCAGGATTATTTACCTTTTGTCTATTTGATGAATCGTAGCTACCTGATTTTAACTGATTCTGGTGGAATTCAGGAGGAAGCGCCATCTTTAGGAAAACCTGTATTGGTAATGCGTGACACTACGGAAAGACCTGAAGCTGTACAGGCAGGAACGGTACGTTTGGTTGGAACTGATGTAAATACTATCGAACAATCAGTAACCATGTTACTTGAGAATCCAAATATTTATGCAGAAATGTCTGAAGCACATAACCCTTATGGTGATGGCACAGCTTGTCAGCAGATTATTGATTTCTTAAAAAGAAATTTCGTTTAATTTTTATCTATCAAGTTTGAAAAGTATTGAATATGAATAACGCATTTAAGCATATCTGTGTAATTGGATTGGGCTATATTGGTTTACCTACTGCTGCAACATTTGCTGCTCATGGTATAAAAGTAACAGGTGTGGATGTTAATCAACATGCTGTTGATATGATTAATCAAGGAAAAGTACACATTGTTGAGCCTGATTTAGATGCGCTGGTTCGTGATGTTGTAGCACAAGGAAAATTGTCGGCACAGATTACACCAACAGAAGCAGATGCCTATATTGTTGCTGTACCAACACCATTCAAAGATGACTATCAACCTGATTTAAAATATATTGAAGCTGCATCGAAAGCCTTAGCTCCATTTTTAAAACCGGGTAACTTGGTAATATTGGAGTCCACTTCACCTGTAGAAGCAACTGAACAAATGTCGGCTTGGTTAAGTGAAGCGCGTCCAGATTTAAGTTTCCCGCAACAAAAGGGTGAAGAGGCTGATATTTTAGTCGCACACTGCCCAGAGCGTGTATTGCCAGGTAAAGTTTTACAAGAGCTCATCAGTAATGATCGTATTATTGGTGGGATGACACCACGTTGCTCAAAAGCTGCATGTGATCTATATAAAACTTTTGTAAAAGGCGATTGTATTGAAACTAATGCTCGTACCGCAGAAATGTGTAAGTTAACGGAGAATTCTTTCCGTGATGTGAATATCGCTTTTGCAAATGAACTTTCGATTATTTGTGACAAGCTAGATATCAATGTCTGGGAGTTGATTTCATTGGCGAATCGTCATCCTCGCGTCAATATTTTACAACCAGGACCTGGTGTAGGTGGACACTGTATCGCTGTTGATCCGTGGTTTATCGTTGCTAAAACGCCAGAACAAGCGCGTTTGATTCGTACTGCGCGTGAAGTGAATGATGCAAAACCTGAGTGGGTGATTGATCAGGTTAAAATTAAAATCGCTGAGTTTTTACAGGCAAATCCATCTAAAACGATTAAAGATGTAACTGTTGCATGCTATGGCTTAGCTTTTAAACCAGATATTGATGATTTGCGTGAAAGCCCAGCTTTAGAAATTACAAAGCAGCTAGCTGAACAAGGGTTAAATATTTTAGCGATTGAGCCAAATATAGATGCTTTGCCTGCAAATATGCCTAATAATGTTCAACTTATCCAGTTGGAAGAGAAGGGTAAAGCTGATATTCACTTAATTCTAGTTGATCATAAAGAGTTTAAAATGCTCGAATCAATTGATAAAAGATATTTAGTAGATACGAAAGGTCTTATTGTTTAAGTTAGGCTCTTATGAGTTTTATACAAAAAGCTATCAAATTTGGTAGCGGAGTTATACTAGCACAGTTAATAACTGCTGCTAGTATTCCTTTATTATCAAGACTATATACTCCTGAGGATTTTTCTCTTTTTGGTATGTACTTTTCTATCTCTGCTATATTAGTTGCTTTTGTGACTTTGCGGTTAGAGACTTTGTTGCCAAAAGAAGAAGATGGTATTGTTGAAGAAAAACTTAATATTGTAATTAATATTGCCTATCTTACTTTTCTTCCTTTGGCTCTTCTCGCAGGACTTTCTCTATATATCGTCCGAAATGAGTTTCATAATACTGATTTTTTTTGGGTTATTTTCATTGTTTTAGCAGCAATAACTTTTAGTATATTTAATACAGTAAACATATTGAATGTGAGACGAAATGAAATGGCTTTAGTGAATAAAGCTAGAATTTTTCGTAGCTCGATTTCTGTTGTGCTTCAGTCGCTGCTTTTTAATTTAAAGGGTGGTTTGTTTGTTGGTGAAGTTTTTGCTAGGATTTTTGGGTTGATTTATTTATCTAAAATAAATTACTTTAAGCCTAATATAAAAATAACAATAAAATTTATTGGAGAAAAATTACAATATATTAAATATGCATTAACAGCTAATTTTTTTAATATATTAGGGTTGAATATTTACCCCATATTAACGTTAAAGTTTTATGATCCTGTTTTAGTGGGTAAATTCTTTTTTGTGCAAAAGATTTTAAGTGCACCTGTAACAATGATATCTCAATCAATCTCTATATCGTTGTTAGGAGATTTTAAAAAGATAATTGCAGAAGATAGAGTGTTGTTAGTAAAAAAGATGAATAAGATAAGTTTAATTTTTTTTACTGGAAGTGTTTTTTTATTCTTTTTAGTAGCTTTTTCCTTGAAGTATTTAGAAGAGGCTATTTTTGGTTCAGATTGGCTTGGTATTTACCAATATGTTTTTATTTTAATTCCATTTTTGGTTGGTCAGATTGCTTTTTCTCCTTTTTCACAAATTTTATTATTAGTAGGGGGCGAGAAAAAACAATTTTTTTGGGATTTGGCTAGGTTGGTATTGGTGTTTTTTTCAATATTAGTGCCTGTACTTCTCTATTTGGAAAATGCTTTTGTCGTAAGTTTGTATATATACTCTATTGCTAATTTTTTTATGTATTTAATACATTACTTTATATTGATAGATGCTATTAAAGGGTTTGATAATGACTAAGGTGTTGATGGCTTTAAAGACTCAGAATCTGAAAAACGATCAGCGGGTTTTGAAAGAAATAAATTCTTTAACTAAGCATGGGGCGGATGTCGAAGTCTTTGTAGCTAAGAACTGTAATATGACACAAGATCAACTTGGATTCCCGATGCATAATGTCAGCATTGTTGGTGGAGCAGCAACTACAAATATAATTTTTCAACTGATTGGTGTGTTACAGTTTTATATCAAATTCTTTTTATTTATATGGAATAAGAAGTACGATAAATTTTGGATTTGCGATCCAATTATGTTTGGGCTTGTTGGTTTAAGTAAAATTTTAAAGAAAAAAACGACAATAATTTGGGATCACCACGAGCTTCCGCCAGGATGGTTTTTGAAAAATAAAGCTCTCATGTATTTTTTTCGAAGAGCCTATTTGAAGGCAGATATTGTTATACATACAAATGAGTCGAGAAAAAACTATCTAGAGGAAATGTTAGGGTGTAAGGCAACAAGAAGTTATATTATTAGTAATTATCCAGATAGTCTAAATCTAAATAGTGATAAGCTAGATGACTTAAGTGAAGAATGGATGTTACAAAATAATAAATTTGTCTATTTACAGAACAGTTTGCAGGAAAATCGGTGTGGACAGCAAGCTATCTCTGCTGCTATAGCATTAGGATATAAAGTATTTCATGCTGGGAAAACAAATCATGATTATATTGAGAAGTATAATCTAGGAAGTGAAGATTTATACTGTGCAGGCTATCTGAGTGTAAGTCAGATTAATCGTGTTTTGGAGAAGTGTAGTTTTACTATAATATTGTATAAGAAAACTTCATTAAATCAAACTTTTTGTGATGCTAATCGTCTATACCAAGCAATGTCTTTAGGTGTCCCTATTGTTCATGGAAATAATCCTACACTTGTTGATGCTACTCAAGATTATATAAATAGTATTTATTTAGCTGGAGATGGAAGTGATAGGCAGACTATAGAAATCGCTATCTCAAAGTTATTAAATGGTATAAGTGAAAGACAGCCCAAGCATTTTTATTGGTCATCGTATGATTATATTTTTGATCAGGTTGTAAGACAATGATAGATATAACAGTATATTTGTTTTCACTTATCTCACTTTTGTTTTTATTTGCAATATTTTATGTGAATAAAAGCATATTGATTTTTATACCTATAGTATTGGGTGTTCTTTATTATTTTCCTGCTTTCTTTGATGTTTTTTATGGAAATTACCAATATAGTGATAGTGTTGTTAGGAGTGCTAATTTATTTGCATTATATGTAAATTTTAACTTGATCTGCTGTGCATTTTTTATGTACAGTTTTTTACACTCAAAAGATACTGTTTTACAGTACCCTGTAAAAAACAATGAGGGAAAAGTTTTAAAAATTTTTTCTACGGTTCAAATTCTTTCTTTCCTTTTTTTGATTTATGCAGTTTATCTTGCAACTAACGGAAATATTTTGTCTTATAGTTGGGCAACGAAACATGAGGTTGGAGAGGGAGGAATATTTTTCTTAATTTCCTCTTACCTTTTTATCGTTTCTTCAGGTGTTGTTTTTATAAGTTGGTATTTGAAATATAAGAAAACATTTATTCTTTCATTAGTTATAGTTGTTTTGTATATAGTCGTGATTCGTAGTCGGGGTTTTATTGTTCCTGTTTTAATGGTTTTTGGTCTTTATTTTTTAATTTGGAAAAGAAAAATTTTTAGTTCTTTTTTATTGGGCTTTCTATTTCTATTCTTATTTTTTGCACTTCAGCAGGTTAGATATTTAGGTGAATTGAGTAATGTGTCAGATGTACAGTTTAATTTGATGGTTAAAAATATTGTGGATAAAATAATGAGTGAGGATAGTGAGTTCTCTTTGAGGAATTCATTTTATTTTTTTATTCAAAACAGTAGCTATTTATTTGATAGATATAGTTTTGGGGAATTTCAAACTTATCGGCGTATAGTCTTCTTTTTTGATGCATTTAACTTGGGATTGAAGCCGAAGGATTTTACAAATACAATGTATAATGCGTATTATGGTAATAATATTTTGCTGTCAAATCCAACGTTACATCCAACAATGTACGGCAGCATATATGCTAATGGTATGTATATTTCTTCTTTAGTATTTACTACTTTGTTCTCTATTCTAGTTTTTATTGATAAGATAATTCGTGAAAAAGGCTTTTTAATTTATTGGTTGGTTGCTCCAATATTTTTATACTGTTGCATATTTATTGCAAGGGGGAGTATTTATAATGCTATTCTTATTTTAGCAGTAAATATTTTCCTTATCTTTATTTTTATGAGTATTAAAAAGTTTAAGTTTAATTAAGAGTGGAATTTCTATATGAAAATTCTCTATTTCCATCAGCATTTTTCTACGCCCAAAGGCTCTGCGGGTATTCGCTCTTATGCCATGGCTCAAGCACTCATTCGTAATGGTCATCAGGTGACGATGGTTTGTGGCTCTTTTGGTGCAGGTCAAACGGGTTTAACCCAACCTTTTAATAAAGGAATGCGCCGTGGTATGGTCGATGGCATTGATATCATAGAATTTGAACTGCCTTATTCAAATGCGCTTTCTTTTCTCAAGCGTATTTTAATTTTTTTAAGTTTTGCTTTTAAATCGATCAAAGTTGCTTTAACTGAAAAATACGATGTTGTATTTGCGACAACAACACCTTTAACGGCGGGTATTCCGGGTATTTTTGCCAAGTGGTTTCGACGTAAACCATTTGTTTTCGAAGTCAGGGATCTATGGCCAGAGTTGCCTAAAGCGATGGGGGTGATCAAAAACCCAATTGTTTTATGGATGATGTCTGTGCTTGAGTGGACCTCTTATCATTCAGCGGATCGTTTAGTTGGTCTCTCTCCTGGTATTGTAGATGGCATTATTAAACGAGGAATTGCGCCTGAAAAAGTTGCATCTATTCCAAATGGCTGTGATCTAGATATTTTTGCATCTGAACATCAAGTGTGGAGACCAGAGGGTGTAAAAGAAACTGATCTCATGGCGATTTTTACTGGGACACATGGCTTGGCCAATGGTCTTAATGCCGTGTTAGACGCAGCAGTTGAATTGAAAAAACGTCAAAGAACGGACATTAAATTGGTTCTAGTTGGGGATGGCATGCAGAAAAAAGCATTGCTTGAACGAGCGGCCGAGCTTCAATTGGATAATGTGATTTTTCATGATCCTGTTAATAAAGCAAAGTTAGCAGGTCTTATGGCCAGTGCAGATATTGGGTTACAAATTTTAGCCAATGTTCCAGCCTTTTATTATGGAACCTCACCAAATAAATTTTTTGATTATATTTCAGCAGGCTTGCCGGTTTTAAATAATTATCCGGGTTGGTTAGCAGAGTTAATTACTAAAGAACAATGTGGTTTTGCTGTACCCCCAGAGAATCCTCAAGCATTTGCTGATGCCTTGGAACAGGCAGCGAATCAGCGCGAAAAACTGATTGAAATGGGCAGAAATGGTCAGCAGGTTGCCAGAGAACAGTTTAATCGTTCTATTCTTTCGCAGAAGTTTTCTGATTGGGTTGCAGGAGCGTAATATGCTTAAACGTTTACTGGATATCGTTATTGCTTCAATTGCTTTGGTATTACTTTCACCCTTATATTTTTATGTGGCGCATAAAGTAAAAAAGAACCTAGGCTCGCCAGTCTTGTTTCGTCAGGTTCGTCCAGGCTTGCATGGCAAACCGTTTGAAATGATTAAGTTTCGTACAATGAGGGATGCACTGGATGAAAAAGGTAATTCGTTACCAGATAGTGAGCGTTTAACATCCTTTGGTAAAATGTTACGTTCGACAAGTTTAGATGAAATGCCTGAACTCTGGAATGTGATTAAAGGTGATATGAGTATTGTGGGTCCACGCCCATTACTAATGGAATATCTACCTTTATACAATAAAGAACAAGCCAAACGTCATGATGTACGTCCAGGAATGACTGGACATGCTCAGGTCAATGGTCGTAACGCAATTAGCTGGGAACAAAAATTTAAACTGGATACTTGGTATGTGGAAAACCAGTCGCTGTGGTTAGATTTTAAAATTATGTTACGGACTGTAAATAAAGTGATTGCCAAAGATGATATTAATGCAGATGGCGAAGCGACAGCTGCACCATTTAAAGGAAATAGAGATGACTTTTAAAATTTATGATGACGCAAGAATTATTAATAGAGATAAATTAAAAATAGGACATAAATCACAAATTGATGATTTTGTTTTTTTTAATTGTGGTGAGGAAAGCGTGTTAGGAGATTTCGTCCATATTGCATCTTTTTGCAGCATTATTGGTGGTGGAAAATTCTATATGGATCATTTTTCTGGTTTAAGTGCAGGCTGTAGAATTATTACGGGAAGTGATGATTTCTCAGGAAAAGCATTAACTAATCCAACAGTCCCCTCTAAATATACAAGTGTTAAAAAATCAACTGTTAGAATTGGAAAGCATGCGATTCTAGGTACCAATGTGACTGTGTTACCAGGTGTAACGATAGGTGAAGGTGCTGCTGTGGGTGCTGGTGCATTAGTTAGAAAGGATTTGGAACCATGGACAATTTATGTTGGTCCAGACTGTAAACCACTTAAATCCCGACCATCCTCAACTATATTAGCTCTTGAAAAAGAATTATTGGATGAGCTGGGCTTATCGTTAAAAATGTTAGAATTCATGAATAAAGAGTAAGCATAAATGTTAAAAAATTTCTCTATAGATGAGCTTGGTATTGGGATGAAAGCAAGCTCTACTCATCTGGTTACTGAAGAAAAAGTTAAGTTGTTTTCTGAAATTTCTGGAGATTATAATCCTGTACATTTAGATGAGGTTTATGCAAAAAGTACTAGATTTGAAAAAAGAATCGCTCATGGAATGTTAGTAAGTAGCTTTATTTCATCTCTTTTTGCTATGCAACTTCCTGGGCCCGGCTGTATTTACATTTCACAAAGTCTCTTATTTAAAAAGCCTGTATTTATTAATGATATGGTAACTGCAGAGGTAGAAATTACAGCGATAGATACAGTTAAAAACAGGGTAATGTTTGAAACACGTTGTTATGTAGATAAGGTAATTGTATTACAAGGTAATGCCGAAATTTTTATTCCTAAGGTATAAGAGAGCAAGAAATGTTAAATACTGCATTTGAACCATGGCCAAGTTTTACACAAGAAGAAGCAGACGCAGTTAAAGATGTATTACTTTCAAATAAAGTAAATTACTGGACAGGGCAAGAATGCCGAGAGTTTGAAAAAGAGTTCGCAACATTTGCTGGCACTCAATATGCAGTGGCTTTAACCAATGGTACAGTTGCTCTAGATGTAGCTTTAAAAGCTCTGGGAATTGGAGCTGGTGATGATGTAATTGTTACTTCACGCACCTTCCTCGCTTCTGCTAGCTCGATTGTCACTGCTGGCGCTAATCCTATCTTTGCTGATGTCGAGCTGGATTCTCAGAATATTTCACGTAGTACCATTGAAGCCGTGCTTACACCAAAGACCAAAGCGATTATTTGTGTGCATTTGGCAGGCTGGATGTGCGATATGGATCCAATTATGCAGCTTGCAGCGGAAAAGGCACTCTACGTGATTGAAGACTGTGCACAAGCGCATGGTGCACAATATAAAGGTAAACCAGCGGGTTCAATTGGGCATATTTCGGCTTGGTCTTTCTGCCAAGATAAAATTATGACCACGGGTGGCGAAGGAGGCATGGTCACGACCAATGATGAGAGCCTTTGGAAAAAAATGTGGTCTTATAAAGATCATGGTAAGAATTTTGATAGTATTTATAATAAACAACATCCGCCAGGTTTTCGTTGGTTACATGATTCATTTGGAACCAATTGGCGTATGATGGAAATGCAGGCAGTGATTGGTCGTATTCAACTGACACGTATGGCAGAGTGGACACAAAAACGAACTGAGAATGCAGAAAAAATTCTAAAAGCTTTTGCCGATTCTCCATATTTTACAGTTCACTTACCTTCGAATGATTATGTGCATGCGCATTATAAATGCTATGTACAAGTCAATTTGGCTGCATTACCTGAAGGTTGGTCACGGGACAGAATCATGCAAGAGATTAATTCTCAAAATGTGCCTTGCTTTAGTGGTTCTTGTTCTGAGGTGTATTTGGAACACGCTTTTGATAATACGCCGTGGCGCCCTGAACAACGGTTGGAAAATGCCCAGCAACTTGGTGAGACAAGTTTAATGTTTTTGGTACATCCGACATTAAGTGAAGATAGCATTACAAAAACAGTAGTGGCTATTCAGAACGTGATACAAGCAATGGATGATTAAATTATTGAGTAATATCCAGAATCAGAGTTTATAATTAATCCCTGATTATGAAATTAAAAATGTAAGAGGCATTTCGACTTTTTAAAGTGAAGTGTCTATAAAGATAAAACTGTTAAAGAGTTGTTTAGAAGATCATTGTGAAAAAGATTATTCATCAATTTGCCTCTGCGCCAAGATTATTTAAGCAAATATTCCTTGTTATCTTGGATGCTTTAGCTTTTCCAGTGATCTTATGGTTGTGCTATGTCATCCGCCTATTTGATTTGGGTGCCAAAATTATTCCAGGCATTGATCATGGTATTTTGCTTGTCACCCTAATTGCAATTTTGAGTTTGGCCATCACGGGTGTTTATCGCTTTATTGTTCGAACCTTTAATGAAGTATTTATTGTTAAGTTAGCGATCGCTGTTAGCTTAAGCATGATCGCCCTCTACACCCTGAGTACGTGTACACAAGCTTATATCCCAATGTCCATTCCATTTATGTTTGGATTTATGATGTTTGCTTGGGTTTGGATTAGCCGAGCTTCTATCCGTTTTATTATTAAGGCTTCATTTTATTCAGAAATTGGTCGGAAACGTATTGCGATATATGGTGCAGGTGATGCTGGACAACAAATGGCCGCTGCCTTGCATCGTTCAGATGATCATTTACCAGTTTTCTTTATAGATGACTATGCATCATTACAAGGCCAAATCGTTGGTGGCTTAAAAGTATATTCTGTTGAAAAAGCATTACAGCGTTTTGAGAAAGATCGGATCGAGGAAATTTTACTGGCACTTCCTTCGGTTGGTCGCGTAAGAAAGACAGAAATTATTCAACAGTTTGAAAATGCGCATTTAAAAATTACTGAATTACCTGGGCTGACGCAACTGGTTGATGGAGAAATTCAGATTTCAGACATCCAAGAAGTTGATATTATTGACTTGTTGGGGCGTGATCCAGTTCCTCCTATTTCACATCTACTTGCAAAAAATATTCAAAATAAAATTGTGATGGTGACAGGTGCGGGTGGTTCTATTGGTTCTGAATTATGTCGTCAGATCATCAAAAATAATCCTAAAATGTTGGTGTTATATGAATTAACAGAATTCGCTTTGTATGACATTGAAAAAGAGTTGAGACAGACAGCGAATTGCGAAATTATTCCAATTTTAGGAACAGTACAAGACCAACAAAAACTAGAACGCATTATTGAACAGTACCACATTCAGACGGTTTATCATGCAGCTGCTTATAAGCATGTACCGCTTGTTGAGTGCAATCCAATCGCGGGATTGAAAAACAACTCGATTGGTACAGCAAATAGCCTGAATGCCGCTATTAAAAATGGTGTTGAGACTTTTGTTTTGATTTCTACCGATAAAGCTGTACGGCCAACCAATGTGATGGGTGCTTCAAAACGAATGGCTGAACTTTACTGCCAAGCGGTTGCGGATACTCTACCCAATACACAAATTAGTATTGTTCGTTTTGGTAATGTACTCGGATCTTCTGGTTCTGTTGTACCATTATTTAAGCAGCAAATTGCACGTGGTGGACCGATTACCGTAACCCATCCAGACGTTACACGTTATTTTATGACGATTCCTGAAGCGTCTCAGTTGGTGATTCAGGCAGGCGCACTCGGGACGGGAGGAGATGTATTTCTGCTTGATATGGGTGAGCCTGTACGTATTCAAGATTTGGCTCGACAAATGATCAAGTTAAGCGGGTTAACTGTACGTGAAGCTGGGTCTTTAGATGGCGATATTGAAATTGCATATAGTGGATTGCGCCCAGGTGAAAAACTGTATGAGGAATTATTGATTGATCAAGAAAATACAGAATACACAGAACATACTCGTATTTTACGGTCTTTTGAGAAACATTATCCATTAGCTGAAATTCAATTGATTTTTGATAGAATTAATCAAATGACTGCGGTCGAACATGACGTTGATTGGGCATTAACCCAGCTTGAATATTATGTTGATGGCTACAAGCGTAGTGATGAAGTTAGAGTGAATTAAACTGAGAAATTAAATGATTAAGAAAGCAATTTTGCCTGTCGCTGGTCTTGGAACTCGTTTTTTACCAGCGAGCAAATCAATTCCAAAAGAAATGGTGACTGTGGTTGATCGCCCAGCAATTGAATATGTGGTGCGTGAAGCAGTTGAAGCAGGCATTGAGCAGATCATTTTGGTGACTCACTCATCAAAAGCATCGATTGAGAACTATTTTGATCGTAATTTTGAACTTGAAACGATATTAGAACAAAAGAAGAAGTTCGATTTACTGAAAGAAATCACAGATATTTTACCGAAGCATGTTAGCGTGATTAGTGTACGCCAACCGCAACCATTAGGTTTAGGACATGCGGTTTTATGCGCCAAAGATGTAATCGGGAATGAAGCTTTTGCAGTGTTATTACCCGATGTACTGGTCAAAGATGTTGAAGTGGACAATGATTTATCGCGAATGATTCGCCGTTTTGAGCAGTCGAATGTTGCACAAATTATGGTTGAAGCTGTTCCTGATCATCTGGTTGATCAATATGGCATTGTTGATGTCGCAAATTCGCCAAATGAAGGTGAAAGTATTGCAATGCAAGGCATTGTAGAGAAACCAAGTGTTGGAACTGCACCATCCAATTTGTCAGTCGTTGGCCGTTATATTTTACCAGCACAAATCATGGCACTGTTAGAAAATACACCGCGCGGTGCAGGAAATGAAATTCAATTGACTGATGCGATCGCAGCATTGCAACAATCAGAAACTGTTGAAGCCTATCGTATGAAAGGGCAAACTTTTGATTGTGGTAGCAAGATTGGGTATCTTAAAGCTGTACTACAC